>OGPR01003020.1_pt1 | contig 10560 bp, 7 predicted proteins | sample 1552981 | NCBI WGS metagenome assembly OGPR01 (sample SAMEA2580260, study PRJEB22360) | human gut metagenome | biome: human gut; feature: human-associated habitat; material: faeces | place: Denmark | collected 2008/2010 | reverse complement strand
CGCACAGGTGTCTTAGGCTCTACTTGTAAGTGCTCCTAAAAATGGGAGGATTACCTATCAAGCTTAGTGAACGCTCTGTTGGCTGGCTTGCACATGAAGTTCAGGAATGGCTCAAAAACAGGGTTTCCGCAACCAGAACTGGGGGTGTCCAATGAAATACCCTCGAAATAAATCTTGTGGTGCTGAAAAGCCTAAAATCGAGCTTCCAGATGAAGAAAAGCAACGCTTAATCAGGCAGTGCCGAAAAGACCCCACCTCAGCCGGACGAACTCAGTACCAAAGATTCCTGAACGGTGAAAAGCTCACCTACAGGGAGGCTGTACTTGCAAAATGCTACGACTGTGATGGTGGGCATAGTGATGGTCGTTACGATTGCGAGGTGCTGTCGTGTCCTCTACGAATGTACATGCCCTACAAGGACAAGCAAAGCCCCCACTCCATCAAAGCACAAAGGAGGTCGGAATAATGAGCAGCCATATGCCTCAGAAAAATGCTTCTGTATTCCTTTTGGGGCTTCACGTCATATGGATAGGCAAGACCAAAATTCTTGCCCAGTAAGAGCACAATATAAAAATACCCGTCATAGCTGGCACTGTGACGGGATGGAGATAAAAAAATGATAAACAAAAAGATTGATATTAGGAACATTATAAACACAGGTTTTCAATTTGGCAAATCAATGCAAGGAACATTGTCTATTCATGGAAATGACAAGGCTTTTTGCATAATCAAATCCGATTCAATTCACATGATGTGTATTCATAAAGTAAACGGGTTTTTGAAGTATGCAAAACAAGTAATTCTTCTTGAATGGGAATCCCGAAGCCAAGGCAGCAAAGAAGCACATTTTGTCTGTCCTCAATGCGGAAAAAAGACATTAGTCCTGTACCACAAGCGTGAATCATTACGCTGCCGTAGATGTAGTGCATTAACTCGCCAATCTTTGTGTCAGTATTATGAGTTTTTTTCATTCGATGCATAATAAGCGAGTGCGCTATCTGTTTGAAACCTTTAATCCGGTAGGGGTGCAGAAATGTACCCCTGCTACAAAATACATTGAGATATTTATGAATAATAAAAATTACACTCAGGGAGAAATAGTCGATTTGGTCAAGGCCAGCGATATAATTCCCGAAGCTACGGACTGGATATGGGAAGGTTGGCTTGCTGCTGGAAAAATGCATATCCTTGGAGGTTCCCCAGGAACCGGGAAAACCACTATCAGCCTTTCATTGGCAGCAGTTTTATCATCTGGTGGAATATGGCCTGACGGTAGTGAGGCTGACATGGGTAACGTGGTCATTTGGAGCGGAGAAGATGGGATTGAGGATACCTTGGTTCCTCGCTTAATGGCTTCCGGTGCTGATTGCGATAATGTCCATTTTATCAGTGGCATCTTAAAAGGAAAAGAAAAACGAGCTTTTGACCCGGCAACGGATATAGAGCCATTACACCGTAGGCTGGAAGAGATCGGCAATGTACGCTTGCTAATCATTGACCCGATTGTTTCAGCAGTACAAGGAGACTCTCACAAGAATGCCGAGGTTAGACGTGGGCTACAGCCTCTTGTTGAACTAGCCGAGTCATTAGGATGTGCTTTGCTCGGTATTACCCATTTCAGTAAAAATACAAAGCAAAATACTCCGGTGGAACGCCTGACAGGTAGTCTTGCCTTTGGTGCTTTGGCAAGAATTGTTTTGATTGTTTCTGAAAGAGAAAATGAAGCTGGCAGTATAGAGCATGTGCTGTGCAGGGCAAAGTCAAACATCGGGCTTGATTCAGGCGGGTTCAAGTATACAGTTCAAGAGTCCACACTTGAAGAGTACCCAAAGATTAAGGCTTCCAGCATTCAATGGGGTGAGGCTTTAGAAGGATCAGCGCAAGAGATATTGTCGGCAACTGGTGAAAATAGTGAGGACAGCAGTGTTTTGCAGTCTGCCAAAAACTACCTTCTTGAAATCCTGTCGGGTTATGAACTTCCGGTTAGCCTGATTTATGAGGGAACCATTATCTCAAATCGTACCTTACAACGAGCTAAGAAGGAACTTGGTATTCAGGCTAAAAAAGTAGGAAGTATCTGGTATTGGTCTTTGCCTGAGCAAGTGTGCCAAACCATTTCAACATCGCCAACAGAAAACGTGGCTTCCTTGGCATCCTTGCCGGAAAGTTTTGTCGATGTTGATATTCAGGGAACAACGCCAAGAGTGCCAGCAAATAAGTTGGCGCAGTTGAAAACCCGGAAGTTGGCAGAGATTGGAAAGCATCTCAACAAAATTGTTGATGATGCTATGCAGCAATCAGATATAATATAGTGTATGTGTGCCCACGAAGTGGGTACTGAATATCCTGTAACAGTGCACAAGGCATTGGAGCAGTTGGCATGAAGTGGAGCGAAGCGGAACGGAATGACTAATGCGGAAATGACGCAGTGTGCAGGTGGAAGGATATTCAAATACACGGCAGTAGCGTGAAGAATAAAAATGTCATGCTGGTTTACTTGTTTAAAAGATGAGTTCCTGCTTAATTATTTTTTAGGCTAAGGTTCTTGGTCATAAAAACATTTTAGGTCATCTAGAGGGTCGAATTTCGGGCTTCTACAGGTTAAAAAGGGGAGACAGACAACTGCCTCCCCTCTCGTTGTTATTCGGTCTGAGCTTTACGGTTCAATATATAATCTGCTGCTTTCTGAGCTTGGGCTGCTGCTGTAATGGCAAGGCGTTTATCCCCACGCAAAGCCTTAATCCACGACTGTAGGTATGCTGCGCTATTATGAATTGTGGCATTCTCAATGCCCGTATGTCCACAAATGAAAGCTGCTGTCATCTCAGCAACCAATTCTTCACGACTGTAAACCGTATCCCCAAAGAAATGGTTTCCGGTAATGCCTTCACGATTCAAGCGAGATTCATGCCCGGTGGAATGGGCCAGTTCATGGAAAAGAGTACAATAATACTCCTCGGCTTTTTCATATCGGAATAGTTCGGGAACTTGTATATGGTCACGCAAAGGTGAGTAACAAGCTCGAACTCCACCCATTTCGATTGTTGGTCGGTTGGGCATGGTAAGAATGATGTTCTCTGCTGCCTCTATAGGGTCGTGTTCATGCCAAGTGGTTGTGTCTTGGGTAGGTACAGTGATTCCTTCACACTGCTCAACATTGAAAACTGTATAGTACCTGAGAACAGGCAAACGCTTTTTGCCATCCTCAGCACTGGCATCTTCTTTCTCGTAAATTTTCCAGAAGACGATATAGTGCCCCGTTTCTCCTTTACGGACATGTCCTCCAATTTTTTGTGCTTGGCTGAAAGTCAACCAATAAGGTGAAGCATACGGAGTGCAAGCCAGTAAAAAGCAGTTGATGCCTTGATAGTGCTTTCGTGAAACAAGATTTAATGGGCCTCCATCACAGCCATAATTCCAAGGTTTGCGCCAAGGGACTGTTCCAGCGTCAAGAATAGCTATCAAGCGGTCTGTAATGATTTGGTAAACGTCAATTCGGTTTGTGCTGGTAGAACTCATGTTTCTGCTCCTTCTGTGGCTAAATGATTTTTTGTAGCTCACAGACCAAAGCAAAAAATATCTTCCAAAATCTATTTGGCTAAAAGCATCGAAGGCATGAAAGGAATACTTGGAATTGTATTCGAGCCTCATGCCTTACGCTTTAAGGAGTGTTTAAGGACTGACAGCCTATTTCAGACGGTTAGGCTTTAAGTATGGTTTAAGTCGGAAAAAGGAACCTTATTGAAAGGTATCCGGGGGGATGCTTTGTGTAGTTTTATTTTTAGCAGAGTACTGGGGCTATAAAAAATATAAAATTCTGGGGGTATACTTTTCAAAGTTTTTTTCTGCCCGTAGACTCGTCTAAAACAAGACAACTGGTAATCACTTATGTTTATCTGTTATTTATGAACAAGCTCATATTTATATGTCAACTTGCCAAATAATGAGACCCCAAAACCCTCAGTCAGACGTATTTCTACTGCCCCTTTGGACTCTTTCAAAAAATTGTCTTCATCGGTGAATCTAAGGAATCCTGTCCCTCCAGCGCCTTCAAAACGTACGGACAAATAGTACGTTTCGCCAGCTTTGAGGTCAGCTGTTTGTTCTCCTCTTTTAATCAGGCCTACTGGAAGCCAAAAGGTATGAATGCCGGGAGAAATCTTTACAACAGAGTATTCTCGTTTGTTTTCGCTTAACCCTTGGCGAGTTGCAATCATTGCTTGGGAGATAGGAATAGTTTCTGTAATTTCGTCAACATCAATGAAGGCGAGATATTCCTGTTTTTTTCCAAAAAATGCACGACCCACTACTGCGTCTGAGGGATAGAAAACAACGGTAGCATATTCTTTATCGCTACTAGGAATAGATGGCGGGGCAAGAGGCATATTGTATGTACCAGAAGCACATCCTCCAAACAATATGCAGAATAAAATCAGTACAATTTTTTTCATAGTTACATACTCTTGAAGCAACAAAATTATTTTTTGCGACCAATTTCAAAAAATATACACGGCAGTAATCCAACAAAACCAACAATAAGAGCAATATCTCTAAGCATCAAAAGACCTATGCCAGAACAAACACTGAACATAATTATAGCGATGATTATTCTTTGGCCTTTTAGTAGTCCATTATACCACTTTTGCATTTTAACCACCATATCGTTAACGCATTTGTAAGAATGCTGTTGCACAATAATCTTGTGCTATTTCTCTATTCTAAACCCCAATTCGTTAAATTCACCAGTGGCATAACGCCCGTAGCAATCATCATCGCTTGAATAATGCATATGCTCATCATTCTCTCCATACTGTATTTGATTATGCCATTCAGAAGGACTCACAGCATCAAGTAACTCAAATGTTTGTAGTTTATCAGGTACAAAATATAGAGCATCACCGTCTTGCTGAACTGCTGCAAGACATAGCTCATGTGTTTTAAGAGAGTCGGGCACATATTGGAGGGCTAAGCCGTTCTGTTGAACAGCCTCAGTGCAAAGTTCCACACTCTTAAGCATATCTGGTACTTCTTGGAGAAATAGGCCGTTCTTTTTTAAAGCAGCAAGCCATATTTTTACAGGAAAATCGCCTGTATTTAAATATTCAGCGAATTCATCATCGGTTAACAACTCCAAGGTTTCTCGGCTAGTTAATATGTCCAAGAGTCCTTCGCTAAGACTATTGCCTGTTTGCATCTCAACCCCGATGAGGTTTTTGATGTGTTCTGGAACATGCATTAGAGCGTCATGATTTTGATGGAAAGCCACAAGGCAAAGCTCAAGCGTCCTTAATTCGTTGGGTACAAATTGAAGGTTCCGTCCGTCTTTTTCTACAGCAGCTAAGCAGAGTGCCTGTAGTGGACCATCTGGTATCGTTTTATTATTTATACTGCTGTGTTCCGCATCATTATTCACCTTTGAAGATTTCATAATAAAATCATAGGCTTCTTGAATACTGGGGAGGTCTTCTTTCTCCGTAGCTTCCATAACCGCCTTCATACGCCTTTTGCATTCAAGCTCATTTTCTTCACAATTTGTAGCAACGATTCTATCAAATTCCCGGCAGCTTCTAACAATTGTTTTTCTGCTTGGCGTGAATATAAGAGCGAAGGCAAGTACTGAGCCAATAACGATTAGCCACACCATGAATCTTCCTCCGATAATCATCATGCTTTTGAGATGGAATGAATTACCAGCAAACACCGCATATGTACGGTGTTTGAACTGTAGCTTCACCCGCATAATTTGTAAATGGACAAAATTACCCAAGATTTCTCAAGATCCCTCAAGCGATTGAGAACTGAAAAGAACCTAACACAAGAGGAACTGGCTCAACGGTCAGGGTTAGACTACAAATATTTTCAAAAGTTAGAAGGACAAAGCCCATCCTCTCCCACGCTTTCAACTTTGAACAAGCTTGCTAGGGGTCTTGGCCTATCATTGCCTGAGTTCATTGCAAATATTGATGCTGACCACAGAAAAGGAAATAGCACGCCATAAGTGCTTAGTGGTCGCTTTCAAAGCGACAAATGAATTTTGATGAGATAATCAGCCCAGAATTGGCTGCTTATAAGTTAAGAGTACACCATTGATCTCAAAGATGTCGTATCTCCCTTGTGTGATGAAATACTCAATAATTACATCAAATAAGATACTTCTCGACAAGGTAAACCCTGCTTTCTTCAGTAAGTCTTGTGTTTCATCAAGGGAAAGCTCCAAGGCTAGAGCCAGAGCTATAATAGTCTTCTTACCGGGTATGTACTCGTGTTGACTGCGAATTTTGGAAAAGAGCTTCCTATCAATATTGGCTCGTTTGTATATTTCAACGTGGTCTTTGCCCTTGGCTTCAATGAGTTGCATGAGGGCGATTGAGAATGACTGCTCGACAGCCAAACGAAGACGTTCCTCTGCTCTTTTTCGGTTTTGCTCCTCAAATTGCTTAGCAGCATGTGGGTCTGAGTAGAAAATCTGAGGCTCTTCGAAGCCTGACAAATTATAGCGTTCACCAGTTTCTTGCTTTTCCCGTTCTTCAAGCTCAAATCGGTCAAAGTAACCTTTGATTTTTCTCAACAACCCATAGTATTTATTTTTGTTCCTGAACTCATAATGGGCATCAAGAAAAGCCTCGATAGAGGCGATTAGTTCTTTTGAAGGTAAACTCGTCATATTCACAGTGGCAACCTGTCTGGAAAGTATTAAAATATTCTCAAAAGTTATCACTCAAAACTTCAACTAACAAGGTACAGTGATAGGACTAAAATTTTGCTTTAGAGATTGCCCCTTTACTGTCGGAGGGGTATAAAAACTTTACAGCGGTTTGAATTTCTGTTTGCCCTTCGAACTGCTGATGTAAGTTTAAAAAAGCAGTAATAATTTTTTCAATTGAGCAGAAAATTTTTCTGACGGTATTTTTGTCGGTATAAACGCTATCCATATACGCAGAAAGCTAAATATTTCATTAGGATATATTCATAATTCAAGTCCCTCCCTTCCACAAATTTGTCAAAGAGCCCCAAGGTTGTCTAAAAGGCCTTGGGGCTCTTTGTTTTTTGTGCTGCCTGTAGGGGCTCTACACCAAAGACGGGGGCAAGCCGGCTCTACACCAAAGACGGCTCTACACCAAAGACGGGGGCAAGCCCCTTCAACGGGCAGTTTTTCCGACAGAGCTGCGGACCGATTTCCCCCAACCTCAAAGAGAAGCGGTCGCGCTTGTGACGGCCGACAGTGCAGCGAAAAGCGTTGCAAAGAGCGGCAATATAAAAAGCCCCCTCTGCAGCAAGGCCTCAAAGGGGTTAGCTGAAACCGTCCTGGATAATGGCGGCACTGAGCAAACTTGGCGGAGACGTATAGGGGTCGAACCTACCGCAGACGGTAAAGCCTGCCACCGGTTTTGAAGACCGGGCGCCACACCGGTGACGAAACGCCTCCGCGCTGAAGGCAACATAGGCAAAAAAAAGCTGCTGCGCAAGGGGATTAAAGACTGTGCCTGTGGCCCCAGTCGTAGAGGTAGTGCGTACCGAGGCCAAGATGCCTCAGGCCGATTTTTGCAGGATGGCACATTGCCAAACGCTGTTGCGGACTTATATAAGCCCAGGCAACGCCCCTTGGGGGCTGTTCCCCTTTAAAGATATTTGACACCGAGCGCGAACAGGTAGTATTCCGGTATGGGTGCGGGCCGTTTGTCCGGCCTTGGCCGTGCGCCCCCGCGTACGGAAAACGTTACGGAGGCAATGTTGAACCAGATAAGCCGCAACCTGATGCTCTGGGCGATTATCGTCCTGGCTATGGTCATGCTTTTCAATATGTTCCAGCAACCGCAAGGCGTCATGCAGCGGGTGCCGTACTCTGACTTTCTCAGTCAGGTGGACAACGGGCAGGTTATGTCCGTAACCATTCAAGGGCACACCCTCACTGGCAGAACTGCGGACGGCAAGACCGTGCAGACCTATGCGCCTCAGGATCTGGGCCTGGTCAACCGCCTTATTGAGAAAAAAGTTGAAGTTAAGGCTGAGCCGCCGGAAGAACAGCCCTGGTACATGACCTTGCTGGTTTCCTGGTTCCCCATGCTGCTGCTGGTGGGCGTATGGATATTCTTTATGCGTCAGATGCAGAGCGGCGGCGGCAAAGCCATGAGTTTTGGCCGCTCACGCGCCCGCATGCTCAACCAAGAAGGCGCGCGCGTCACCTTTGCCGATGTGGCGGGGGTGGATGAGGCCAAGGAAGAACTGCAGGAAGTGGTGGAGTTTCTCTCCAACCCCAAAAAATTCACGCGGCTGGGTGGTCGTATTCCCAAGGGTGTATTGCTGGTGGGCCCTCCCGGTACGGGCAAAACCCTGCTGGCCCGCGCCGTAGCGGGTGAGGCGGGGGGGCCGGTTTTTTCCATTTCCGGTTCTGATTTTGTGGAGATGTTTGTGGGCGTAGGCGCTTCGCGCGTGCGCGACCTCTTTGTTCAGGGCAAGAAAAACGCTCCGTGTCTTATTTTTATTGATGAAATTGACGCTGTGGGCCGGCAACGCGGTGCGGGCCTGGGCGGCGGCCACGACGAGCGGGAACAAACTCTGAACCAGCTGCTGGTGGAAATGGATGGGTTTGAAAGCAACGAGGGCGTCATCCTTATTGCCGCCACCAACCGCCCGGACGTGCTGGACCCGGCCCTGCTGCGGCCTGGCCGTTTTGACCGTCAGGTGGTGGTGCCCACCCCCGACCTGCGCGGCCGTCGCCGTATCCTTGAAGTGCACACCAAACGCACGCCGCTGGCCGGCGATGTGGATCTGGAAGTCCTGGCCAGGGGCACGCCGGGCTTTTCCGGCGCTGATCTGGAAAACCTGGTCAACGAGGCCGCCCTGCAGGCCGCCAAGCTCAATCAGGACCGTCTGGACATGCGCGATTTTGAGTACGCCAAGGACAAAGTACTCATGGGCCGTGAGCGCCGCAGCCTGATCCTCTCTGAAGAAGAAAAGCGCATCACCGCCTACCATGAAGGCGGCCACGCCCTGTGCGCCCGCCTGCTGCCCGGATCTGACCCGGTGCACAAGGTCACCATCATCCCGCGCGGGCGGGCTCTGGGCGTGACCATGCAGCTGCCGGAGGAAGACCGCCACGGCTATTCCCGCTCCTATTTGCGCAACAATCTTGTAGTGCTGCTGGGCGGTCGCGTAGCCGAAGAAATTATTTTTGACGACATCACCACCGGCGCTTCCAATGACATTGAGCGCGTCACCCGGCTGGCCCGCAAAATGGTCTGCGAATGGGGCATGAGCGAGGCCGTGGGCACGCTCTCCATCGGCGAGACAGGCGAAGAAGTCTTTATCGGCCGGGAATGGGTGCAGAACAAAAACTTCAGTGAAGACACCGCCCGCCTGGTGGATTCTGAAGTCAAACGGATTGTGGAAGAGGCCCATAGCCGTTGCCTTAAACTGCTGCAGGACAACGTGGAGGTGCTCCACCGCATTGCTGCGGCCCTGCTGGAACGCGAAACCATCACGGGCAGCGACCTCGACCTGCTGCTGGAAAACAAGGAGCTGCCCCCTTTGGACAGCAACGGCAAACCCGTCAAACCGACTGCGCCCGAAGGGCAGGGCGGCGACTCTGGCGCCGCCCCCGTCGCAACCGGCCCCACTGATGGCACGGGCGCCGCTGCTCCGTCCGACAAAAATGCGGACTTCACGCTGGAGCCGGATTCCGACGCTCCCGCGCGGCCGGTCGATTCCAAGGATTCACGGGATAATGACAACCACTAGCGGCGCTGCCGCCGCCACGGCTTCGGCCTGGCATATTCTGGGGGGGAGGGCGCTGACCACGCCCGCCCCCTTTGGCGTCATGGGTATCGTCAACCTCACGCCCGATTCGTTCTATGACGGCGGCAGCCACCCGGACGGGCCCCTCGGCCTGGCTCATGCGCTGCGCCTGCATGCCCAGGGGGCAGACATTCTGGACCTGGGCGCGGAATCCTCCCGTCCCGGCGCGGCCGCCTTGGACCCGCAGGCGGAGCTGGCCCGCCTGTTGCCGGTACTGGCTGGCCTGCGCCGTCAGGCCCCGGCCGCCGTGCTTTCTGTAGATACCTACCACGCCGCCACTGCGGCCGCTGTGCTCGCGCAAGGTGTGACCATCATCAATGATATTTCTGCCTGTGCCTTTGATCCGGCCCTGCTGGACGTGCTGGTGCAGTACAAGCCCGGCTATGTGCTCATGCACAGCCAGGGTCGACCAGACACCATGCAGCGCGATCCGCGTTACGACGATGTGCGGCGCGACGTAAGAGCCTTTTTTGAGCGCGAAATGAACCGCCTGGTGCGCGCCGGTCTGCCGGAAGACAGAATCGTGCTGGACCCTGGCATCGGCTTTGGCAAAACCCTGGAGCATAACCTGACCTTGCTGGCCCACCCTGAAGACTGGCTCACGCTGGGGCGGCCCGTGCTCATGGGGCTTTCCATGAAATCCGTATTCGGCGGCCTGCTGGGGCTGCAGCCTGCGGCTCGCGGCACGGCCACAGATACGGCCACAGCCCTGCTGCGGATCCGTGGCGTCTTCTGGCACCGGGTGCACCGGGTGGAAGCAGCCCG
>OGPR01003019.1_pt1:7500-10564 | contig 10564 bp, 4 predicted proteins | sample 1552981 | NCBI WGS metagenome assembly OGPR01 (sample SAMEA2580260, study PRJEB22360) | human gut metagenome | biome: human gut; feature: human-associated habitat; material: faeces | place: Denmark | collected 2008/2010 | reverse complement strand
ACTGCCCCGCGCACGTACTCCTTGCCAAAAGCGTCTGGGCGTGCAGCCCCAAAGGCGGTTACACGGTAACCTTGTCCCAACGCTCGTACTGCAAAAAAACAAAGCTCTCCCGGCCGTTTTCGAACCGGCCGGGAGGGCTTTGTTTTTATCGGCCGCGTCTTGTGCGTGCCGATTCAGATTGTCTGAGCATCTTTCCGGCCAACCAGTTCGGGATGTCCGGCCAGGGCCGCCAAGCCTTTGACCCCGCGAGCCCTTCCCCGGCTGCGGCTGTGTCGTCCTGGCGAGGGCAAGAGGCGCGGCGGGGTTTGCGCCTCAAGCGTCGATTCTTCCGGCGCGGGCGGCGTTAAGCACGGCCATAAGGGCCACGCCCACGTCGGCGAACACGGCTTCCCATAGGCCGGAAAGGCCCACAATGCCCAGGGCCATGAACAGCCCCTTGATGCCCAGAGCCATGACAATGTTCTGCCAGACAATGGTGCGGGTGCGGCGGGCAATGCGCAACAGCTCAGGCAAACGGGCGGGGTTGTCGTCCAGAATGACCACGTCGGCGGTTTCAATGGCCGCTTCCGCGCCCAGGCCGCCCACGGCCACACCTACGCCGGCCGTGGCCAGCACCGGGGCGTCGTTGATGCCGTCGCCCACAAACAGGGTATGTTTGACCGGCCCCAGCGCCTGCAGGGCGCTGGCCTTGGTTTCGGGCAGCAGACCGGCCTTGAGCACGTCCAGTTTGAGGCGGGCGGCCACGGGGCGGGCCTGTTCCTCCCGGTCGCCGGTGAGCATGGCAATGGTGCGTACGCCCAGGCGGCGCAGGCCTTCCACGGCTTCGGCGGCCTGGGGTTTGAGTCGGTCCGAAACCACCAGTGCACCCAGCAGGCGGCCATTGCGGGCCACCTGCACCACGCTGCCGGGCAGGTCCACGGGCTGGGGTGCAATATTGTGGCTTTGCAGCAGGGCTGCGTTGCCCGCCAGCAAGGTGTCGCCGTTGGCGGTGGTCACCTGCACGCCCTTGCCGGGCACTTCCGTCATGGCGGGTTCCTCGTCGGGGGCGCTGTCCGCCTGCTGCGCCGCGCGCAGCACAGAGCGGGCAATGGGGTGGTTGGAGCGGCTTTCGGCCAGGGCGGCCACGCGCAGCAGTTCATTTTTGTCCACGCCAGCGGCGGGCAGCACGGCGTTGACCTCAAACACGCCTTCCGTCAGCGTGCCGGTCTTGTCCAGGGCGGCCACGCGCATGTCGCGCAGGTTGTCCAGCACCGCACCGCCCTTGATGAGAATGCCCCGCCGGGAGGCGGCCCCGATGCCGCCGAAATAGCCCAAAGGAATGGAAATGAGCAGGGCGCAGGGGCAGGAAATGACCAGCAGCACCAGGGCGCGGTAAAGCCACTGTGAGAATGTGCCCAGGCCCAGCAGGGGCGGCAGCACGGCCACCAACAGGGCAAGCCCCGTGACGGCCGGCGTGTACCAGCGGGCCATGCGGGTGATGAAGCGTTCTGTGGGGGCCTTGCGGGCCACGGCGTTTTCCACCATTTCCAGAATGCGGGCAATGGAGGATTCCGCAAAGGGCGCAGTCACTTCTACCCGCAGCGCGCTGTTGAGGTTGATGGTGCCCGCCAGCACCCGACCGCCCGGCGCCACCTGCTGCGGCACGGATTCGCCCGTGAGCGGAGAGGTGTCCACCTGGGAGCGGCCTTCCAGCACCTCGCCGTCCAGGGGGATTTTTTCACCAGGACGCACCAGAATGTGGCTGCCGGGCCCCAGCACGTCCGGGGCTACGTCGCGGGTGGTTCCGCCGTCCAGCAGTTCGTGGGCCACACTGGGACGCGCCGCCAGCAGCGCCCGTACCGAACGGCGGGACCGCCCGGCGGCGCGTTCCTGCACAAATTCGCCCACCCGGTAGAAGAGCATGACGCCCACGGCTTCGGGCAGTTGCCCCAAGGCTATGGCGGCCACGGTCGCCCCGCCCATCAAAGTAAATTCGTTGAAGAAATCTTTTTGCAAAATGCTCTGCAAGCCGCTTTTCAGAACTGCAAAACCGCAGAGGGCATAGGGCAGCACGTAGCACAGGGCAAGCACCAGCCAGCGCGGCAGGACACGTTCCAGCTGCGTGTCGGCCAGCATGCCAATGGCGAACAGTACAGCCGAAACGCCCATGAGCAGCAGCTCGCGCTTTTCGTGGTCGGCGTCTTCAGGTCCGCTATGGCTGTGACAGGCGCAGGAAGTGCAGCCGCAGTCCGAAGCGCCCAGGTCCGCGTCGACCTGGGCGTGGTTGTGACCGTGGTCGTGACTGTGCGCGGTTTCGTGGTCGTGGCAGCAACTGCAGGCCGGGACAGTCTGGTGGTCGTGCGTGGCTTCGTAGTCACGCGCGCAGGCCGGGCTGCATGCGGCGTCGGCAACGTGAGGGGCGGTATGGTCGCTCATGAGACTTCTCCCGAAATGGAAGGCTGGGGTGTAACGGCCCCTTTGTCAGGGGCGGCCAAATCGGCGTTGTCTTCACTGTCGTCCGCCGTGTCGGCTGGGATGCGGATGTGCTTCTGTTTCAGAAATTCATGGATGTTGGCGTTGTGTGAAATGCCCGGCAAAGCTGCGGCGTCCTGCAGGATCTGTGGGCAGTGGGCCAGTTCGCGTTCGGTCAGGGCCAGAAGATCCTTGACTGCGGGCACGGGCTCCGCAGGCAGGCGGTAGTAGACCCAGCGGCCTTTTTTCAGACTTTCGATAAGCCGCGCCTGTCGTAACAGGAACAGATGCTTGGAGGTGGTGGAAGCCGCCAGCCCCAGCAATGTGGTGATTTCGCAGACGCAGAGCGGACGGATGCGCAGAGCCATGAGGATGCGCAACCGGTTTTCGTCGCCCAAGGCACGGACAATAGTGATATAATTCAGCATCATGATGACTCCAGGCAGCACTTGTCGGTGGGGGGGGCAAGTGAATATCCTTTTCAATTCGTTGTTGAGCGAAATATAAGAGGTGGCAGAGGTCCTGTCAAGTATATTTCGTCAGATATCGAAATAATACTTATGAGGGAACCGGCAGCACGAGCAGCCGGATTTTTAGGGGAGGGGAAAATGGA
>OGPR01003019.1_pt1:0-5000 | contig 10564 bp, 4 predicted proteins | sample 1552981 | NCBI WGS metagenome assembly OGPR01 (sample SAMEA2580260, study PRJEB22360) | human gut metagenome | biome: human gut; feature: human-associated habitat; material: faeces | place: Denmark | collected 2008/2010 | reverse complement strand
GGGTGGATGCCTTGGCGTCGGAAGGCGATGAAAGACGCGGTAAGCTGCGATAAGCCTCGGGGAGGAGCTAAACATCCTTTGATCCGGGGATTTCTGAATGGGGAAACCCGGCGGGAGTCATGTCCCGTCGCCTGCAGGTGAATACATAGCCTGCAAGGAGCCAACTCGGGGAAGTGAAACATCTCAGTACCCGAAGGAAAGGAAATCAAACGAGACTCCCTCAGTAGCGGCGAGCGAAGGGGGAAGAGCCCAAACCGTGCGGATTCGTCCGTGCGGGGTTGTAGGACCGGCATAAGTGATTCGCGAGTAGGCAGGGGAAGGAGGCTGGAAAGCCTCGCCAAAGCGGGTGAAAGCCCCGTACCCGAACCTGAAAACGACGCTGCCGGCACCTGAGTACCGCGAGGCACGTGAAACCTCGTGGGAATCTGGGAGGACCATCTTCCAAGGCTAAGTACTAACCGACGACCGATAGTGCACCAGTACCGTGAGGGAAAGGTGAAAAGAACCCCTGTCAGGGGAGTGAAATAGAATCTGAAACCTGATGCTTACAAGCTGTGGGAGCCGGGCATGCCCGGTGACCACGTGCCTTTTGCATAATGAGTCAGCGAGTTGATCTGTACTGCGAGGTTAAGCGCAAGTGGAGCCGTAGCGAAAGCGAGTCTGAATAGGGCGACAAGTAGTGCGGATCAGACCCGAAACCGGGTGATCTATCCATGAGCAGGTTGAAGCAAGGGTAAAACCTTGTGGAGGACCGAACCAATAACGGCTGAAAACGTTTTGGATGACTTGTGGATAGGGGTGAAAGGCCAATCAAACCCGGTGATAGCTGGTTCTCCCCGAAATATATTGAGGTATAGCCTCGTGGATTGTCTATTGGAGGTAAAGCACTGACAGAGCTAGGGGTCCTACCAGATTACCAAACTCTTTCAAACTCAGAATGCCAATCAGATGTACCACGGGAGTCAGACGGCGGGTGCTAAGGTTCGTCGTCGAGAGGGTAAGAGCCCAGATCAACAGCTAAGGCCTCCAAATCTATGCTCAGTGGTGAAGGTGGTGACGTTGTAGAGACACCCAGGACGTTGGCTTAGAAGCAGCCATCGTTTAAAGAAAGCGTAATAGCTCACTGGTCTAATGACGTTGCGCCGAAAATGTAACGGGGCTAAGCATAGTGCCGAAGCTTTGAATTCCGCGTATGCGGTCTGGTAGGGGAGCGTTCTTCATGGGCTGAAGGCGTGCTGTAAAGCACGTTGGACTGTGGAGAAGTGATTATGCTGACATGAGTAACGATAAAACGGGTGAAAAACCCGTTCGCCGTAAACCCAAGGTTTCCTGGGTAAAGGTAATCTTCCCAGGGTTAGTCGGCCCCTAAGGCGAGGCTGAAAGGCGTAGCTGATGGGAAACGAGTTAATATTCTCGTACTTGTGTGTCCGCGCGATGGAGGGACGCAGGAAGGTAAACGGTCCGGGTGTTGGTATACCCGGTGCAAGCAGGTAGGCGTGCAGCACAGGCAAATCCGTGCTGCTCTACGCTGAGACGCGAGTCCGTGGCCGCAAGGCCTGAAGCCGTTGAGCCTCTACTGCCTAGAAAAGCTCCTAAGTATAGGATACGCAAACCGTACTGCAAACCAACTCAGGTGGGTGGGATGAATAATCCAAGGCGCTCGAGAGAACTCTGGCCAAGGAACTCGGCAAAATAACCCCGTACCTTCGGAAGAAGGGGTGCTCTTTTGGGTAAAGTTGATTCACTTAACCAGCCCGAGGGAGCCGCAGAGAAATGGTGGTGGCGACTGTTTACTAAAAACATAGGTCTGTGCCAAGTCGTAAAGACGACGTATACGGACTGACGCCTGCCCGGTGCCGGAAGGTTAAAAGGAGGGGTCAGCGCAAGCGAAGCTCCGAATTGAAGCCCCGGTAAACGGCGGCCGTAACTATAACGGTCCTAAGGTAGCGAAATTCCTTGTCGGGTAAGTTCCGACCTGCACGAATGGCGTAACGATCTCCACACTGTCTCGGCCAGAGACTCGGTGAAATTGAAGTCGCGGTGAAAATGCCGTGTACCCGCAGAAAGACGGAAAGACCCTGTGCACCTTTACTATAGCTTGACATTGGGATTTGGACCAGCATGTGTAGGATAGGTGGGAGACTGTGAACCCTGTACGCTAGTATGGGGGGAGTCATTGTTGAAATACCACCCTTGTTTTTTCAGGTCCCTAACCCTCTACCGTGATCCGGTGAGGGAACAGTGTCTGGTGGGTAGTTTGACTGGGGCGGTCGCCTCCTAAAGAGTAACGGAGGCATGCAAAGGTTCCCTCAGGCTGATTGGAAACCAGCCGTCGAGTGCAAACGCAAAAGGGAGCTTGACTGCAAGAGAGACATCTCGAGCAGGTACGAAAGTAGGTGTTAGTGATCCGGTGGTCCCGTATGGAAGGGCCATCGCTCATTGGATAAAAGGTACGCCGGGGATAACAGGCTGATCGCATCCAAGAGTTCACATCGACGATGCGGTTTGGCACCTCGATGTCGGCTCATCACATCCTGGGGCTGAAGCAGGTCCCAAGGGTACGGCTGTTCGCCGTTTAAAGTGGTACGCGAGCTGGGTTTAAAACGTCGTGAGACAGTTTGGTCCCTATCTTCTGTGGGCGCTGGAGAATTGAAAGGGCCTGTCCCTAGTACGAGAGGACCGGGATGGACGCACCCCTGGTGGACCTGTTGTCGTGCCAACGGCACAGCAGGGTAGCTATGTGCGGAAGGGATAACCGCTGAAAGCATCTAAGCGGGAAGCCTGCCTTAAGATAAGTTCTCCCTGGAGCAATCCCTGAAGGGCCGAGGTAGACTACCTCGTCGATAGGCTGGAGGTGGAAGCGCCGCGAGGCGTGGAGCTGACCAGTACTAATAGCCCGTGCGGCTTGTTTGAAATCAACTTCCTTCCTTCCCTGTCAATTATATTTTTGACAAATTTCTTTGGTGACCATGGAGGAGAGGGTACACCCGAACCCATTCCGAACTCGGTAGTTAAGCTCTCCATCGCCGATGATACTGCATAACGTCATGTGGGAAAGTAGGCCGTCGCCAAAGATTGCTCATAAACGCCCCTCGCCGCTCAACAGCGCGAGGGGCGTTTGTTTTTGTGCGCTGTTCTCGTTGCGGTTGCGCGCTGCCCGCGCACTGACCGGCTGTCCTTACCCGTAAGCCGTCTTAGAGCATTTAACACTTGAAATGCTCGCTTACGGCAGGCAAAAGCCTGCCTTCTCGCATTTCGTGGCAAGGATTTTTAAGAAAATCCTTGCAGAGCAGTTAGCTCATTTCATTCGCTAACTGCCCTAAAGTTTGCCGGCCTGGCAGATTTGTCCTTCGCCAAAGAGCGCCAGCTCGCCGGCCGCAAAGGCCTTCAGGCAGTCCGCCACGCTGGGCAGCCCCGCGTGGTGGTATACGGCCATGCCCGCGGCCTGCAGTTCGCGTAGGGGCCGCAGGCCCAGGCCGCCGGCCAGCACTGCCCCCACGCCCATATCCCGCAAAGCCTGTACCACGGCGGCGCAGTCGCCCTGTTCGTGGTGCAGCCCCGCGCGCACGCGCACTTCGCCCACCACGCCGTTGTGCACGCGCGCCAGAGTGAAGGTGGTGCAGCGCCCGAAATGGGGCTCCGGGGCGGCGGCCAGCCCGCCGGGGGCTTGAGAGGGCACGGCCGCCAGCAATCCGTCCGTCGGGGGCGCGGCTTCTTCTTCCTCTGCGCCGCCCACGGCACAGACGCCGCCTTCAATGCGCAGGGCCTGGCTGTGCACCAGCGCGCCGGCCACGCACTGCCGCGCCCGGCGCAGCAGGCGGCCAAAGGTGTGGCGCGAAACGCCCATGCGCGCGGCGGCGGCGTCCATGTTCAGACCTTCCTGATCGGCCAGGCGTAAGGCCTCCAGGCCGTCCAGGGTAAGCACGGCCTCTTCCAGTTCGGTCATGGGCACGCCGCGCGGTTTGAAATAGCGGGCTTTGGGCAGGCCGCTGACGCGGCGACAGTGACAGGGACGGGCCATAGGCAATCCAAAAGGGGCGTTTGTAGGCTCAGACGCCGAATTCCGTTGCGCCGTGGGGGCTGTCGCCCTCCAGCAGCAGGACGTGGGCATAGCGGCCGCTTTTGCGGGCCTTGTCCGCCAGCTCCCGGCCCAGGGTGCGGCAGTGGGGGCAGGCGTGGCGCGGCGCGAGCAGGCAAAGGGAGCGGGCCACCCGCTCCGAACTGGTTTCCCAGCGGCCCAGACCGGAACAGTCCGGGCAGAGCCGCCAGCTTTCCCGCTGTTGTTCGCGCAGCATATCCGTATCATAAAAAATGTGTTTGGCGCGCGTCCACCAGCCGTCTTGGGCCTGGCCTTCCGTGGGCTGCTTGGGCGGGTGGAAGTAGACGTCCCGCACCTGCTCGCAGAGCCGGGCGATGTATTCGCCCACTTCCGGGCGCTGGCGGGTGGCTTCCGGCGTCCAGCCCGGTTCGCGGATGTCGGTGGCGGGCAGGCCGGCCAGGGCCAGGCAGATGCCCAGGTTGACGTAGGGCAGGGCTCCGCGGATGGCGTACCCGCCCTCCAGTACGGCGATGTGCGGCTTGAGGGCCGCGTTGAGGGCGGCGTAGCCCTGGGCCGAGAGTTTCATGTTGGCCAGGGGGTCGGTAAAGTGGTTGTCCTGCCCGGCGGAATTGATGATCAGGTCGGGCTGGAAATCTTCCAGCATGGGCAGCACAGCGTGGGTGATGGCGTAGAGGTAGCCTTCGTCGGAGGTTTCCGGCGGCAGGGGGATGTTGATGGTGCGGCCCAGTGCGCCGGGGCCGCCGCATTCACGCGGAAAGCCAGTGCCGGGATAGAGGGTGCGGCCGTCCTGGTGTAGCGAGATGAACAGGGTGTGCGGGTCGTTCCAGAAAATGTCCTGGGAGCCGTCGCCGTGGTGCACGTCCGTATCCACAATGGCTATACGCAGGGGGCGGCCGTCGGGGCGGGGATAGTGGTCGCGGATGTATTCCACCATGACGGC
>OGPR01003016.1_pt1 | contig 10573 bp, 9 predicted proteins | sample 1552981 | NCBI WGS metagenome assembly OGPR01 (sample SAMEA2580260, study PRJEB22360) | human gut metagenome | biome: human gut; feature: human-associated habitat; material: faeces | place: Denmark | collected 2008/2010 | reverse complement strand
ACTCGCTGAACAGCCGTTCGCCGCTCTGGTAAGCGGCCCCGGCAACAGCGGACTGTCCTTGGCTGCGCTTGACAATGGTGATTTTGAAATGCGGACACGGAATAGGCATCACCCCCTGATGACATTTGAATCGTTCTCTTGTAAAAATCACGGAATTATGGTACTATTATTTTGGATAAGTAAGCAGAAAGCTGGTGAGCCAATGTCGGAAAGAAAATCACAACAGGAACTGGATTTTGAACGGAAACATGAAGAAGATTTGCAGCGGTTGCGTGGATTGCGGTTGATTGATGATGATTTCATGGCTGCGGTGTTTGAAGAGCGTGCTTGTGCTGAGTTCCTTTTGCAGATCATCTTGAAACGTGATGACTTGACCGTTAAAGAGGTTCATGGCCAGTACAGCATTAAAAATCTGCAAGGCCGTTCCGTTCGTTTGGATATTTTGGCGGTAGATCGGGAAAACCGTGCATATAATATTGAGGTGCAGCGCAGTGACCGTGGTGCGAGTGAAAAACGTGCACGGTATAACAGTAGTCTGTTGGATGCAAACCTGACTGATGCGGGCGATGATTACGATGCGCTGAACGAAACATACGTTATCTTTATCACGGAAAATGACGTATTAAAGGCAGGCCTTCCAATTTATCATGTTGACCGTACGGTTCGGGAAACTGGAACGGCTTTCAACGATCAGGCGCACATCGTTTATGTGAACTCACAAATCAAGGACGAGACCGCATTAGGAAAACTGATGCACGACTTTTTCTGTACCAACTCGAAGGATATGAATTATTCCATTTTGGCACAGAGGGTTCGTTATTTTAAAGAAGACACGAAGGGAGTGGCAGCTATGTGCAGAGCTATGGAAAAGATGCGGGATGAAACCGAGCATGAAACATCGGTCAAACACGCATTGGCAATGTTGGCAGATGGTGTGCCTTGTGAAAAGGTGGCAAAGTACACCGACCTTTCAATTGAGGAAGTCCGGGCATTAGCTGAAAAGAAATCTGCCTAACAAAAAGATAAGCCGATTGGAAATGTTTCTGTTTCCAATCGGCTTTTTCTATGCGTGTTTTATGGTAGCGGGCAAAAGGACAGCTGCAAAGCAGCGCAAGGAAAATGCAGTTTTCCTTGGGATGGAATCGGGCTGGCGCATAAACGCCAGCTTCGATTTCATCGAGCCGTCTGCAAGACCGCAATTTCACACAAAGGGGTCCCCGGAAAAGCATCGAAGATGATTTTATGGGGAAGAGGAGGAACTGCGGAGTGAATGAGCATTGCCTGAAAATCGTCCTTGTCGAACCACCCGGCAGGCTCAAAGCCGCAGCGTTCCAGCAGCGTGTAGGTGACACTCATTGCTGCTGCGCTTTTGAACTGCATCTCCACCCCGGCTTCATCATAATCCATCAGGAGCGAGCCGTCAACGATGGCACGGATGTCGCCGCCGTTGTTGTCCCAGTAATCCGCCACCAATTTTCCGGCAACATCGGCAAGCTGCTGGCTAACACGCTCTCCGCTGATGCCGTAGATAGCGGCGAGCATTTCCGAAACAGGCTGTTTCAGATCATCGTTGTACTGCCACACCTCCGGGTCACGGGAATTACGGCGCACACCGGTGTCCGACACATCGAAAACGTAGTGCAGGCGCGGGAATCCGCTGGATTCGTCCAGCAGAGCGATACCCTTAGAGCCACGTCTGACATAGCGGTTCATCCGGTTGTTCCAGATGTCAAAGTCGGCGCAGGCGGTGGCATCCGGGCGCTGGGCGTAGATCATCAGCTGGTCTGCAAAACTGTACTTGTACAGCCGGGATGCGGTGGTCAGGTAGTCCGACCAGTTTTCCCAATATCGGGTCAGTTCCTTTGCCGTTTGCTGGGCGAGGTTAAGGTATTCTTGCGTTTTGTTTGGCATTTTGGCCTCCTTTCAGCTCTGTGGTAAACAAAAAAGCGAGCGGCCTTTTCAGGTCACTCGCTTATGGAATCTATGGTAGTTTATGGCGCACTTCGGCCTTCCGGTCTTGCTGCCTGCGGGCTGATACGCCGTCTGCATAAGAGCGACACCTTTGTGCTGGCTGTAGACCTGCCCAGCGGCATCAACACGGATACCGGGGAGGTTGCCGAGGGTGCTGCCCATGCAGATTTGACCGTAACCTTCGACAGCTATAAGCCTTTGCATATCGCAGAATCTTCTGCGCCGCTGTGCGGAAAAATCGTCTGTGCCGACATTGGCATCCGGGACGAATGGCACCCGGAGTTTTGACGAGGCTTGCCGCTGCGGAAAAGCCCCTGCACGCAAAAGACCCCGGCAGCTTTCAAGGCACGCCGGGGTTCTTTTTGTCATTCTGCTGCAAAATATCTGCACTTTCTTGGCAGAACGCAGAAAATGCGGAAACCGCTTGATTTAGCTCGGTTTCCGCACTAGAATGGAAACCAGAAAAGCAAGCACAGTTTCCACAAGGAGGACGCTCATGCAGGAAAAGCTCAGTGCCCTTGTGCGCACGCAGGCCATGCAGTTATTCCGTCAACAGGGGCTGCATTTCACCATGCAGCAGGTGGCAGAGCCGCTGCATATCAGCAAAAAAACCATCTACACCGTTTACCCCTCCAAGGAGGCCCTTCTGCTGGACATGGTAGACCACGCCTTTGCGGACATCCACCGCTGCAAGCAGGAAATTCTGGCGGGCAGCGGTACTTTGCAGGAGAAGCTGCGGGCGGTCATCATTGCCATGCCGACAGAATACGCTGCGCTGGACCTGCGGCAGATGAAGGAGCTGGACGAGAAATACCCGGTGGTGGCGGCGCGGGTGCGCAGTCAGTTGGAAAACGGCTGGGAGCCCACCATGGCGCTGCTGGAGCAGGCTGTGGCTGAAGGGGTCATGCGCCCGGTGTCCCTGCCGGTGCTGCGGCAGATGATCACCGCGTCCATTGAGAGCTTTCTGGCAGACCGCAGTCTGGCAGAAAGCGGGGTGCAGTATGTGGCTGTACTGGAGGAAATGATCTCGATCTTACTGGAAGGAGTGCTGCCGCGATGAAACACAGTTTTTGCGATGATTGGGAGTTTACCCACCACTGGACGGAAGCCTTTGGCAAGGGGCTGCCGGTGCCAAAACAACAAGCCGTCCGCTTGCCCCATACCTGCCGGGAGGTGCCGCTGCACTATGCCACCCCCGCTGATTACGAGATGGTCTGCGGCTACCGGAAGCGGTTCCGGGTGCCGCCGGTACAGGCTGCGCCCCGGCTGTTCCTCCGCTTTGACGGAGCCGCCCATCAGGCGGTGGTGCGGGTCAACGGCAGGGTTGCCGGGCAGCACCGGGGCGGCTATACCGGCTTTACGGTGGAGATCACAGACCTTGTGGACCGGGAGGGTGAAAACCTGCTGACCGTGCAGCTGGACACCCGGGAGGACCCGGCCATCCCGCCCTTTGGCTTTGTCATCGACTACCTGACCTACGGCGGGCTGTACCGGGAGGTCTGGCTGGAAGCTACGGCAGAGAGCCGCCTGACCGATCTGTTCGTCTACACGCCCACCCTGCAAGAGGCTGTGGTGCAGTGGACGGCAGAGCTCACACCCGCAGCCGTGGCGGTCCGCATCCGGCTGGAGACCGCAGACGGCACCTTGCTGGCCCAGCAGACCGCACAGGCGGCAGAAACCGGGAAGATGCAGTTTTCCGTCCCGCACGCACAGCCGTGGGATACCGAGCACCCGGTTTTGCATCATGCCGTGGCAGAGCTTTTGAACGCAGCCGGACAACCCATCGATCGCAAACAGGTGACGTTTGGCTTCCGCACCGCAGAGTTCCGGGCAGACGGCTTCTACCTCAACGGCAAAAAGACCTTTCTGCGGGGTCTGAACCGACACCAAAGCTACCCTTATATCGGCTACGCCGCACCGGAAAGCCTGCAGCGGGAGGATGCCCGCGTTTTGCAGGAGGAGCTGCACTGCACCGCCGTGCGCACCAGCCACTACCCACAAAGCCCATATTTTCTGGACGAGTGCGACCAGCGGGGTCTGTTGGTGTTCACCGAGCTGCCGGGCTGGCAGCACATCGGAGATGCTGCATGGAAAGACGCTGCCTGTGCAATGTTACAAGAGATGATCTTGCAGAACCGCAATCATCCCAGCATCATCCTGTGGGGCGTGCGCATCAACGAGAGCGTGGACGACGATGCCTTCTACACCCGCACCAACGAGATTGCCCATCAGCTGGACCCCAGCCGCGCCACCTCCGGTGTGCGGTATCTGGAAAAAAGCCATCTGCTGGAGGACGTCTACGCCTACAACGATTTTTCCCACAACGGCGTAACGCCCGGCGCAAAGCCCAAAAAGGACGTGACCCCGGATATGGGCAAGGCGCTGCTCATCTCGGAGTGCAACGGTCACATGTACCCCACCAAGCCCTTTGACGATGGCCCTCATCGGCAGGAGCACGCCTTGCGGCACGTTCGGGTTCAGAACGCCGCCTATGCCAGCGGAGAGCACGCCGGGTGCTTTGGCTGGTGTATGTTCGACTACCAGACCCACAAGGACTTTGGCTCCGGGGACCGCATCTGCTACCACGGGGTGCTGGACAGCTTCCGCAACCCCAAATTGGCGGCAGCGGTCTATGCCAGTCAGGGCGATACTGACCCGGTGCTGGCGGTCAGCTCCTCCATGGACATCGGCGATAACCCCGCCGGGCAGCTGGGCACGGCCTATGTTTTCAGCAATGCCCAACAGGTAAGGCTTTACAAAAACGATGTGTTCGTCACCACCCTGCGCCAAAGCGAGTGGACGGCGCTGCCCCACCCTCCCTTTGTGATGGACGATACCATTGGCGAGCTGCTGGAAACGCAGGAGCATTTTTCGCCGTCCAAAGCGGCCGCTGTGCGGGACTGCCTGCTGGCCGCCGGGAAATATGGCTTGGCAGGGCTGCCGCTGGCCTACAAGGTCAAATTCGGCTGGTGTATGCTGCACTACAAAATGAGCTTTGAAGATGGCGTGGCGCTTTACGGCAAATATGTAGGCAACTGGGGCGGCGAGGCTACCCGATGGCGGTTCGATGCCGTGCAGGACGGCAACGTGGTGCGCAGCGTGACCCTTTGCCCCAGTGCAAAGCTGCACTTGGAAGTCAAGGTCAGCCGGACGGCTCTCCGGGAAAAAGATACTTACGATATGGCGGCTGTCCGGGTGCGCATTCTGGACGAGAACGGCACCCCAGCCCCCTACGCACAGTTCCCGGTGCAGTTTGCGGTGGAGGGCAGCGCCGCCCTTGTGGGTCCACAGACCGCCGTTGCCGAGGGCGGCATGACCGGAACCTATCTGCGCACCGTGGGCACTGCCGGAGAAGCCCTGCTGACCGTTTCTGCACCGCAGACCCAGCCCGTTGTGCTGCGGTTTACCATTGAAAAGGAGGACGCTGTATGGAACTGACCCTGAAACAGAAAACCGCATTTGGTATTGGTGCCGTGGGCAAGGATATGGTATATGCCCTGTCGGCTTCTTACGTCATGTATTATTATCAGGATGTGCTGGGGCTTTCGGCCAGCTTTGTGGGCGTTGTGCTCATGGCGGCCCGGTTCTTTGATGCCTTCAACGACCCCTTTATGGGGGTTCTGGTAGCAAAGACCCGCACCCGCTGGGGACGTTTCCGTCCGTGGATCTTTTCCGGCACGCTGCTCAATGCGCTGGTGCTCTACGCCCTGTTTGCCGCCCCGGTGCTGGACGAAGCGGCGTTGATGGTCTATTTCAGCGTGGTGTACATCCTGTGGGGTGTCACCTATACCATGATGGATATCCCCTACTGGTCCATGATCCCGGCCGTGACCCGCACCCCAAAAGACCGGGAGAACCTCTCCATGGTGGGGCGCACCTGTGCAGGCGTTGGCTCTGCCCTCATCGCCATGTTCACCATGCTGCTGGTGGGAGCCCTTGGCGGCGACAGCGAGCGCGCTGGCTTCCGCTGGGTGGCATTGATCGTAGCGGCAATTTTTGCAGTGACAGAGCTGGTGTGCTGCATTTCCATGAAAGAAACCACCCCCAGTGAGATGAAGACCGCCACCGTAAAGGAGATGTTCTCCGCCCTGTTCCGCAACGATCAGGCTATGGTAGTGGTAGGCAGCATCGTGCTGATCAACTCGGCGCTGTACCTTACCTCCAACTTCATCATCTATTTCTTCAAATACGACCTTGGCGGTGCAGGCTGGAAAGCCACCTACACCCTGTTTTCCACCGTGGGCGGTGCGGCGCAGATTCTTGGCATGATGGTGCTTTACCCGCTGCTGCGCAAAAAGTTCAGCAGCACGCAGGTATTCTGCCTGAGCCTTGTGCTGGCGCTGTGCGGCTACGGCACGCTGCTGGTGTTCTGCCTGACCGGCCTGTCCCATAGCCTTGCCCTGCTGTGCATTCCGGGCGTGGTGGTGTTCGCCTGCAACGGAATGCTGACCGTGCTGACCACCCTGTTCCTTTCCAACAGCGTGGATTACGGTCAGCTCAAGACCGGACGCCGGGAGGAGAGCGTTATCTTTTCCATGCAGACCTTTGTGGTCAAGGCTGCCTCCGGTGTGGCGGTATTCCTGACCGGCATCGGGCTGGACCTGATCGGTCTTGTGGGCAACACAGAGGAGACCGGCCCGGTGGCAGTACAAAGCGCCGGAACCCTGCTGGGTCTGCGCCTGATGATGACCGTTCTGCCCATGCTGGTGCTGGCCGGTGCGCTGGTGCTGTTCCGCCGCAAGTTTGTTCTGACCGATGCCCGCGCTGCCGAGATCAGCGCACAGCTCCACGGGGAGGAAACGCACCATGACTGAAATGCTGCACTGGTACGCAGAAACTTCCGGCGGCGTACAGACAGGCAACTGCACGGTCACGGAGAATGGCGGTGCGCTGCATCTGACGGCAGACCTGCCCGCCGGGACGCTGAAGGCGGTACGTGCCGAGATGCCGTGGACGATGGAAGCAGACGAGCGTCTGTTTATGAACGGCTACCAGACATGGACCTACAGCCCGGAGCTGGACCGGAACGGCAAGCTGCGCGGCACCGACCACATCCCCGGCTTTCTGCGCAAAAAATATGCCTTTGACCGCTACGGCGATTATCATTTTGCGCCTTACGGACATCAAAAGGGGCAGAGCCACGGCTTTTCCTACTGCTATTTCCGCAAGGGCAAGCAGTTCCGGCTGGTGGCATCGCTGGACGAGAAGCCGGGCTACACCATCCTCCGCTACGACAGCGGCAAAGCCCTGCTGACGCTGGAGCGTGACTGCGCCGGGGTGGAGCATCCCGGCGGCAGTTTCCCACTCCTTGACCTGTTTTTTGCCGAGGGCGGCGAGACCGAGGTGTTCGACGGCTGGTTTCAGGCTATGGGCATCAAGCCCCGGACTGAAAAGAAGCTGGCAGGCTATTCCAGTTGGTACAACCGCTATCAGGACATCACCGAGGATACCATCCGGGAGGATCTGACCGGCTGCCGCAGCCTGCTTTGCCCGGGAGACCTGTTCCAGATCGACGATGGCTGGGAGCCGGAGGTGGGCGACTGGCTGGAAACAGATGCACAGAAATTCCCCCACGGGCTGAAAGGCATGGTGGAGGAAATTCACGCCGCCGGATTTCAGGCCGGGCTATGGCTTGCGCCCTTTGTGTGCGAAAAGGACTCTGCCCTTTTCCGGCAGCACCCGGACTGGCTGCTGAAAGTGGACGGCAAACCGTGGTGCTGCGGCTGCAACTGGAGTAGCTTTTATGCGCTGGATATCGACAACCCGGCCGTGCTGGACTATCTGCGCCGGGTATTTGACCGGGTGCTGAACGACTGGGGCTTCGACCTTGTCAAGCTGGATTTTCTGTACGGTGCTGCCCCCTTTGGCAACGCCCGCGAGAGCCGGGCAGCCCGGATGTACCGTGCTATGGAGCTTTTGCGCACATGGTGCGGGCAAAAGCAGATTCTCGGCTGCGGCGTACCGGTGATGCCGGCTTTCGGGCTGGTGGATTACTGCCGTGTCAGCTGTGACGTAGGGCTGGACTGGGACGATGTGTGGTATATGCGCCTGTTCCACCGGGAGCGGGTGTCCACAAAGCAGGCCATCAACAACACGCTATTCCGGCGGCAGCTCAATGGCCGTGCCTATGGCAGCGACCCGGATGTGTTCTTCCTCCGGGAGGAAAACTGCAAGTTGACGGCAGAGCAAAAACGCACCCTTGCCACGGTCAATGCCCTGCTGGGCAATGTGTTCCTTACCTCGGATATGCCGTCTCACTACACGGATGCGCAGCGGGCAGAGTACCGCCGTCTGCGCACCCTCTTTGAGCACGCCACGCAGGTGCAGGCAGAAGCGGAAAACGACCGTCTCTATCTCCGGTATCTGCTGGACGGAACTCCACAAAAATTATGTTTCGACCTGTTCTGACAGTGCGAACAAACCACAACAAAACCACACCCGCCCATGTACTGTGCTTTGCACACAATACGCAGGCGGGTGTTTTGCCGTTCTGCCGGTAAGATCTTCAGTTTTTCAAATACCGCTTGGGTCTGTGCAGCACCGACGGTGTCACATCCTGCACTCAAGGTTCTGCCGGAACAGCTCGTACGCTGCCCGCATCTCCTCCGGCAGACGCTTCAGGGTCTCTGCCCGCAGTTCCTGTGGCATCCCGTAAAAGGCTTCGGCAATGCCGCCGGTGATGCAGGCAAGGGTGTCGCTGTCACCGCCCAGAGAGACTGCATTGCGCAGGGCATCTTCAAAGCCGGTGCTTTCCAAAAAGGCGATGATGGCCTCCGGCACGGTCTGTTGACAGGTCTCCACATGGCGATAACCCGGACGAATTTCATCGCAGGTGCGGCTCAAATCGTAGCCGAAAGTCTGCTCAACATACTGCCGGTTCGCCGGGTTGACGATGGCATCCGCTGTTACCTTGGTGATGTCGTTGCGGATCATCAAAAAAGGCATGCTGGTTCCTCCCTCATGTGGTTTTTCACATTTCCCGCTGCTCCACGATTTCCAGACTGTCCCGCCCGACATGGCAAAGCAGGAACAGCACCCTCACACCTGCGGCTTTTGCTTCGGCCAGCGCTGTGCCAAACTCCGGCTGCGTGCCAACATTCGGCCTCACCTCGGTGATGCCTTCCATCTGGATCACAAAGGCTACTGTGCACCGATACCCTGCCCGCTGTGCCTGGGCTAGCTCGTGCAAGTGCTTCACGCCCCGTTCGGTGGGTGCATCCGGGAAATAACCGATGCCACCCACTTCCAATGTGCAGCCTTTGACTTCCAGCAGGTATTTCTGTTCGCCCTTTTCCATGTAGAAATCAATGCGAGATCTTCCGTAGGGAAACTCCGGCCTGACAAGGTCAAATTCCTGCTTTGAGAGCCATTCTCCTACCACCTTGTTGGGTGCCTGACTGTCCATGTTGACCCAGTCAAGTTCCTGCTTGCGTACCGCCACAAGGTCGTATTTTGTCTTGCGTTTCGGGTTGTCTGACACTTCCAGACGCACCGCCGCACCGGGCAGCAGCAGTTCCTTGCACCGCCCGGTGTTTTTGACATGGACGGTTTCCACCGTGCCGTTCACATCTACATGGGCAATAAAACAGTTGGGGCGGTCAAGAAAAATGCCGTCTGCGATCTCTCTGTATTTCAATGTTTACTCCACTTTTGTCTGATACGCCTGCTTCGTCCGGGCATCAAAGCAGCAGAAGATGACCTTCATATCGTAGTCGGCGTGGCTTTGCAGCCAATCGGTCACTGTATCCACCGCAATTTGGGTGGCGGCATCCAGCGGATAGCCATACACGCCCGTAGAAATTGCCGGGAAGGCGATGCTGTGGATGTCGTAGGTCTTTGCCAGCTCCAGCGAATTGCGGTAGCAGTCTGCCAACCGCACGGCGTCCTCCGGGGTGCCGGAGTAGATGGGGCCAACCGTATGGATGATGTACTTTGCCTTCAGCCGGTAGCCCTTGGTGATCTTCGCTTCGCCGGTGCGACAGCCATGCAGGGTGCGGCACTCAGCAAGCAGCTCCGGTCCGGCTGCCCGGTGGATGGCCCCATCCACGCCACCGCCGCCCAACAGGCTGCGGTTGGCTGCATTCACGATGCAGTCACAGTCCAGCTTGGTAATGTCTCCCTGCACTACTTGAATCTGATTCTTGATTTTTGGGGGAATCGTTGCAGACACCTCACTTTTTGAGCAGTTCCAGTGCCTTATCCATAGGCACGCAGCTAGCATAGAGATCCGGCCAGAGGAATTCATTGTAATAGCGGTAGCTCTGCTCTCCTGTCATGTATTCGTTGTCCTGCGTGGAATTTGCATAGGCAGGGACGATCATATGAAAATCGTGCTCAAAGCCTGCTTCTATCGTTGCATTGATGCAGAAGTCCGTCATGATGCCGCAGACCATCACATCTTTTTCGCCCTTTGCGGTCAGATATTCCAGCAATCCGCTCTCTTTCTTGAAAGCGTTGCATACAGTCTTGACGAACCGTTTTTCGGTCTGCAGTGGTGCAAACTCAGAATAGATATCAAACTCATCATCCCCGATGGAGAAACCGGTGCCGGGCCCATCGTCATGCTGGACATAGACGACCTCGATTCCCTGTTCGCGGGCAG
>OGPR01003013.1_pt1 | contig 10578 bp, 8 predicted proteins | sample 1552981 | NCBI WGS metagenome assembly OGPR01 (sample SAMEA2580260, study PRJEB22360) | human gut metagenome | biome: human gut; feature: human-associated habitat; material: faeces | place: Denmark | collected 2008/2010 | reverse complement strand
GCTCGTCTACGATATTGGTAACCTCAAAACCTGCACCTTCCAGGACATAACCGATGCTTTTGACACTGCCTTCCGAAACACCAGGAGGGATGGCAGCTGCACCGTAGGTAAGTTCTGTGCCAAGTTTTTCTTCCAGTTCATTTTTAAGCTTTGTTACAAGCTGGACGGATTCGTAATAATTAACGATCACACCATCCTGAATGGCATGGGACGGTGCGGAAATTCCGGCGATGGGACGGTTGTTCCGGTCAACGACAGCAAGAACGGTGTTGGCAGTACCAAGGTCAATGCCCGTTTTCAGACGGCCGCGGAATTTTTTGCATTCACCGGTTTCCACAAGTTCTGCGAAGTTGGACAAAGTTCTGTTTTTTAATTCCATTCAAAATACTCCATTTCTTTCGGACAAGGACAAAAAAGATTTTGTCCCTGATATGAATTTTAATAATTACGACCGGTAAAGATGGCAACGGATCTGGGCCGCATGCAGAAATCGTGCTCAATACGTGGCTCCTGGCTTTCTTCATAGAAATAACGGCCATCTCCGTCTCCAAATGTGTTGACACAGAGATACCATGCACCAGGGCGTGCAAGTTCCGGAAGCGTAACCGTTACATCTTCCCAGTATGCGTTGATAACGATGTAGATCAGGTCATCGGCGCCTTTACTCTTATCATAACCTGCAAAGCTTACGGCGAAGGTGTGGGCATCTCTTGGGATGGTCACATCCCTTGCATCAATGTTATGGGTGTGTATGCTTTCCATACCGCATACTGCGTTTGGAAGCTTGCGGGAGATGACAGGGTGGTCTTTTCGGAACTGGATCATATATTTGAAAAATTCGAAAAGATCGTGATTTTTCTCCAGAAGATCCCAGTTGATCCAGGAAGTTTCGTTATCCTGGCAGTAGGTGTTGTTATTTCCATGTTTGGTGTTTCCAAATTCGTCACCTGCAAGGAACATCGGGGTTCCACGGCTGGACATCAGTACCGCGCAGGCGTTTCGGATCATGCGGAAGCGGAGGGAAAGGACTTCCGGATTGGTGGAATCACCCTCTTCTCCACAGTTCCAGCTGCGGTTGTCGTTGGAACCATCTGTGTTGTTCCAGCCGTTTGCCTCGTTGTGTTTCTCGTTGTAGGAATAGAGATCATACATGGTAAAACCATCGTGGCAGGTAAGGAAATTGACGCAGGAATTGTATCCTGCATAGTTGTCATTGTGATCGGAATAAAAACCGCCATACAGGTCACCGGAACCGGAAATGCTCCATGCGGCGTCCCAGGCGTTCCAGAAATCTCCCTTCAGGAAGGAACGGAGGCAGTCACGGTAACGGCCGTTCCACTCAGCCCATCTGCGGCTGGCAGGGAAAGAACCTACCTGATACAGTCCGCCGGCATCCCAGGCCTCTGCGATCAGCTTGACATTTCGAAGAACCGGATCGTAAGCAAGAAGTTCCAGAAGTGGCGGGCTGTTAAGAGGGGAACCGTCCTCATGACGTCCCAGGATACTTGCAAGGTCGAAACGGAAACCATCCACGCGGTAGTTGATGGTCCAGTAACGTAAACACTCCAGGATCATCTGACGCACGATCGGATGATTACAGTTCAGAGTGTTTCCACATCCGCTGAAATTGTAGTAATTTCCTTCCGGAGTCAGCATATAATAAACTTTATTGTCAAATCCTTTAAAGCAGAAAGTTTTTCCAAGTTCATTTCCTTCGGCAGTGTGGTTGAATACAACATCAAGAATTACTTCAATTCCATTTTCGTGAAGTTCACGGATCAGTTCTTTCAGTTCGGTTCCCTCACAGTTATGTTCTGCCTTGGAAGCATAGCTGGTGTTTGGGGAAAAGAAGTTAACGGAATTGTATCCCCAGTATTCCAGAAGACGCTTGCCGTTTACGGTACGGGCATTCATGTTCTCGTCGAACTCGAAGATAGGCATCAGCTCCACCGCATTGATTCCCAGTTCTTTGAGGTAAGGGATTTTTTCACGAAGCCCGGCAAAAGTTCCCGGGTGTGTGACACCGGAAGAAGCGTCCTGTGTAAATCCGCGGACATGAAGTTCGTAGATGATCAGGTCACTGATCTTACGGGTGGACTGAGGCATGTCTTCCCAGTCGAAAGAATCGCGTACCACACGGGCGTGATAGCTTCCAATCTTCTGCTGTCCCCATTCGCGCTGACCGGCAACGGCTTTGGCATAAGGATCAAGAAGAACTTTTGTCTTATCGAAGATATGGCCTTTTTCCGGTTCATAAGGACCGTCGATGCGGTAGCCGTATTCCAGATCTTCGATGTCCAGTCCCATAACGACCATGGAATATACATCACCGATACGACAGGCATTGGGAAAAGGAAGAACTGCGAAAGGTTCCTCTTCTCCGGAGTGGAAAAGAAGAAGTTCGCAGGATGTACCGTGACGGGTATGTGCGGTAAAGTTGACTCCGTTGGAAAGAGGAGTAGCGCCATTTAATTCAAAAAAACCGGGACGTACAGGAAATCCCGCGATAATATCTGTGGGTCGGGATGTCAGTGTATTCTCAGAAAGCATAGTCTGATTCTGTGTTTTCATTTCCGGTATCCTCCTTGGTAGAATTTTTTACAAACAAAAAATATTATAACTGATTTTCAGAAAAAAGTACAGGCTGGGGTCTTATGAAGTTCGCAGGAGTTGACAGAGATTGCAGAAATATGGTAAAAACCTGTACAGAGATGAGGTGAAAAAGTGGAAGAAAAAAAAAGAGAAGAGTGGATGGCAGTTTTAAGAAAAAGCCGGCTCTGCAGAAATCTGGAAGAAACAGAGCTACTAAGCCTCATGGAGCGGGAAGGAACGGTACGGACTTATTCCAGAGGGAAGCGGATCTTTCAGGAAACAGACCGGCCGGATTCGGTTTATATGCTTCTTAGCGGAAGTGTGATCATTGCCAAAGAAACATTTTCCGGAAAAAGGATCCTTCTGGCTCAACTGGAAGATCCGGGTGCTCTGTTTGGGGAGGTTTATGCCTTTATGGGAAAATCTTCCTATGATATGTATGTGGAGACGCTGACGCAGACTTCTGTCCTGATCATGAGCAGCAGGATCTTTACGGACAGGGAAGAAAATAGTTTAAGCCGGAAACTGCGGGAAAATCTTCTTGAGGTTTTTGCCGGGAAGGCTTACAATATGAACCAGAAGCTTCGGATCCTGGGAAGTGGCAGTCTCCGTGAGAGGATCGTCCGTTTTCTTGTGGAATGCCAGGACAGTGAAGGGAAGATCCATATGAACCTGTCCAGAGAAGAGATGGCGGATCATTTAAACATCACCAGGCCGTCTCTTTCCAGAGAGCTGGGAAAGATGCAGGAAGAAGGAATCCTGGAACTTGACAGGCGTCAGATCCTTGTGAAAGATCAGGAAAAAATGGAGTTATATCTGTAAGGTAACATATGTTACCGAAGAATCTCCGGGATTTTTGTATGATGTCAGTGAAAACAAAAAAACATTTGCAGAAATATAAAAATCAGGGAGAGATGATATCATGATAAGAAAGATCGTACACATTGAGGAAGAGAAATGCAACGGCTGCGGTGCCTGTGCAGCTGCCTGCCACGAAGGGGCTATTGCCATGATAGATGGCAAGGCGAAACTGATCCGGGATGATTACTGTGACGGACTGGGAGACTGTCTTCCGGCCTGCCCTGTCGATGCGATCCGTATTATAGAGCGGGAAGCCGCAGATTATGATGCGGAGGCAGTGGAAAAAAGAATGAAGCTTAAGAAAACAGAGGTTTCGATGCCAGAAGGGATGCCACACGTGTGTCCCGGAAGTATGGCAAGAAGCCTGAAAAAGAAACAGGAACCGCCGGTGCAGGCAGAGAAGAAAGAAGTTCCCCGGAATATAGGAGAACAGATAAGCCGTCTTGCCCAGTGGCCGGTACAGATCAAACTGGTTCCTGTCAATGCACCATATTTTGAAAATGCACAGCTTCTGATCGCAGCGGACTGCACGGCCTACGCTTATGCAGATTTTCACGAGAAATTCATGAAAGATCATGTGACGCTGATCGGTTGCCCCAAACTGGATGAGGGAGATTACGCGGATAAGCTTACAGAGATCATACGGAATAATTCCATCCGGAGTATCCGTATTGTCCGTATGGAAGTTCCCTGCTGCGGAGGTATCGAAAATGCAGTGATCCGCGCTATGGAGCGCAGCGGAAAGATGATTCCATGGCAGGTAGTGACCATTGCCTGTGACGGCACGATCAGGGAGGAGCTGTAAGGAAAGGAATAAAAACAGCATGAGTGAAGAAACATTGGAGATTTCTTTTGATGAAATAGAGAAGGAACGGGAAAAATATCTCCTGGTAGATACCCGTGATAAAGTAACTGTGGAATATGGAATGATCCCGGGAGCGATTTCTGTTCCGGAACAGGAACTGGAAGAACGGGCAGAAGAACTGAATGGGGATAAGATCCCGGTCCTTTACTGTACCAGAGGACTTTTCAGCCAGGAAGGGGCAGGGATGCTCCGGGAAAAAGGAATTCCCGCACTGAGCCTGAAAGGCGGATATACAGGATGGCTTTTTCAGCAGATGCAGAAAGAGTCCGATAAAGGGGACAGTGAAGAAGAGGAAAATGAGGCAATGGAACAGCGCCGGAAAGATATTGAGCTGAGCATCCGCAAGAAGTTCCACAAGCAGCTGTTTTCCAGATTTGCCAGAGGGATCAATGACTATGAACTGGTGAAACCGGGAGATAAGATCGCAGTCTGTATTTCTGGCGGTAAGGATTCCATGCTGATGGCCAAACTGTTCCAGGAACTGAAACGTCATAACAAGTTTCCTTTTGAACTGGTATTTCTTGTGATGGATCCGGGATATAATGAGGCCAACCGTGCGGTGATCGAACACAACGCCAAACTTCTCGGAATTCCGATCACAGTGTTTGAGACGGAGATCTTTGATGCAGTTTATAATGTAGAGAAATCTCCGTGTTATCTCTGTGCCCGTATGCGGAGAGGATATCTCTACAGTAAGGCAAAGGAACTTGGATGCAACAAGATCGCCCTTGGTCATCACTATGACGATGTGATCGAGACTATCCTGATGGGAATGCTTTATGGAGCACAGGTACAGACCATGATGCCGAAACTCCACAGCACAAACTTCGAAGGGATGCAGCTGATCCGCCCGATGTATCTGATCCGGGAGGCAGATATCAAGCACTGGAGAGATTACAATGACCTGCATTTTATCCAGTGTGCCTGCAAGTTTACCGATACCTGTACTACCTGTCGTACAGATGGAACCAGTGTTTCCAAACGAATGGAGATCAAGAATCTTATTGCAGAGCTTAAGAAGGTAAATCCTCATATTGAAAGCAATATTTTCCGAAGTGTGGAAAATGTGAATCTTCATACAGTCATTGCCTATAAGAAAGATGGCGTGAAACATTCCTTCCTGGAAGGGTATGACGACTGATATACAAAAACAAAAGCTGCTCAGGCATTCGCCCGGGCAGCTTTTACTTTTTCCCGTTGTCTGGTAAGATCATAATATTCATCAGAGATGATCCCACGGCTGGAAAGTGCTTCGTAAGTTTTCTGCTGTGCGAGGGTCATTTTCATTCCAATGGCGGAATTGACATCTGTCAGCACGCAGCCTGTTTTTTCTACCAGCCAGAAAAGAGCGGAATCATCTTCCGGGATCATTTTCCAGATTTCGTTTTCCGTATATGGTAAAAGGGCCATAAGGGTCTTCAAATGTCCGTCCTGGATTAGGCGGTAATCCCCATCCGGCATGATGATGCCGTCACCGTAGAGTTCTTTTTTCTTTTCCATTTCTTTCAGAAGTTCTTCTGTAAGTTTCATGATCGGCTCCTTGAGATTTGCTGCTTGGGGCAGCTTTTTTGTGCTGTTTTAACCGAATCAAGGAAGTACCCTGCGGGGTTGCGAATATCCGTTTGACTACGAGTTAAAAAAATAACGAACAGCGCCTATATTGTATGAAGAGAAGATCAAAATGTCAATAGGTTAAAAAATATTTTTAGCTGTTTAACAAGAGTTACAATTGTGCAATATGGATATTTTTTCGGAATGATGCGTTAAATCTATGTAAAATTCGTCGTAAAACAGGGACTCCTGTGGTATAATAAGAATATTCAAAAAATTCGAGGAAGGACGATGCAGATGTTAAAAAACTGGAACCCGGAACAGATTCCGGAAAAAGAGGATATCAAAGTGCGTTTAAGTGCTGCAAGAACCAGATTATATGAGCTGCAGATGGCTCTAAAGGAGCATAAGATTCCGGTGATCGTGTTGTTTGAAGGCTGGGGAGCTTCCGGAAAAGGCAGTACCATAAGTAAAGTGATCAAGAATATCGATCCCCGTTTTTTTAAAGTCGCAACTATGTCAGCGCCTACAGAAGAGGACCTTCGGAAACCATTTCTTTACCGGTATTTTAAGGAGATCCCGGAAGCCGGTAAATTTACATTCCTGGATTCCGGATGGATGGATCAGACCTGTCGGGAGCGCATGGACAAAAAACTGAAAGGGGATGATTATGTAAAACGGGTTGACAGCATCCGCAGATTTGAACGGCAGCTGACGGATAACGGATACGTACTTCTGAAATTCTTTATGCAGATCGACCGGAAAGATCAGGAGAAACGTATGGGCATCCTTCTGGAAAGCAAAGATACCCGATGGAGAGTGAATGAATACGATCTCTGGCAGAATGATCACTACAAGAAATGCAGAAAAGTTTTTGACCAGTATATGCAGGATACCAACACTTCTTCTGCTCCGTGGTATATCGTAGATGCCAGTGACCGGAAATGGGCGGAATTACAGGTACTGGAAACCATGATCAGCAACATCGAGGTTGCCATGGAGAACAGCAAACATGCTGTGCCGATTCTCCAGAATGTTTTTCCTCTGGTGGAGATGCCGAAATTAAGCGAGATCCCTCTGGATGGAAAAGAAGTGGGAGACGAAGAGTACAAGGCAGAGCTTAAAGAACTCCAGGCGAAGCTCGGAAGCCTGCATAATCGGCTCTACCGCAAAAGAGTGCCGGTGATCATCACCTATGAAGGCTGGGATGCTGCCGGAAAAGGCGGAAATATCAAGAGGATCACGGAAGCTCTTGATCCCCGTGGTTTTGAGGTACATCCCATCGCCAGCCCGGAACCTCATGAAAAAGCCCGTCATTATCTGTGGCGTTTCTGGACAAGGTTGCCTAAAGATGGACACATTGCCATATTTGACCGGACCTGGTATGGAAGAGTGATGGTGGAAAGACTGGAAGGTTTTTGCAGTGAGAACGACTGGAGACGTGCATACAATGAGATCAATGAATTCGAGAAGGAACTTTCCGACTGGGGTGCTGTGATCGTGAAATTCTGGGTCCACATTGATAAAGATACCCAGCTTGCAAGATTTAATGACCGCCAGAGCAACCCGGAAAAACAGTGGAAGATCACAGACGAGGACTGGAGAAACCGCGAGAAGTGGGATCAGTATGAAATGGCAGTAGATGAGATGCTGCAGAAAACCAGCACGGTTTATGCGCCATGGCATATTCTGGAATCGGTAGACAAGAAATATGCAAGGCTGAAAGCGCTTCGGATCGTGATTGAGGAAATTGAGAAAGCGTTGAAATAAAAGATAAAAACTGCGGCAGGATAATGGATATTCTGCCGCAGTTTTTGTTTGAAGATATTTATGAATCAATTTCTGAGATAATTTCGCATACTGTGAAGGGCATGTTTTTCCAGGCGGCTGACCTGGGCCTGGGAAATGCCGATCTCATCGGCCACTTCCATCTGGGTTTTTCCTTCGTAGAAGCGGAGATCAATAATGTGTCGTTCCCGTTCTCCCAGCCGGTTCATGGCGTCCCGGAGAGAAATATCTTCCACCCAGTTTTCCTCCCGGTTCTTTTTGTCGCTGATCTGATCCATGACATAGAGAGTATCTCCTCCTTCGGAATACACCGGCTCAAAAAGGCTCACCGGGCTCTGGATCGCATCCATGGCATAGACGATCATTTCCTTGTCAATGCCGATCTCATCAGCGATCTCCGCGATGGTAGGCTCTTTGAGATGCTGCCGCATATAGTTTTCCCTGGTGTAGATGGTTTTGTAGGCAATATCCCGCAGAGAGCGGCTGACCCGTATGCTGTTGTTATCCCGGAGATATCTTCGGATCTCACCGACGATCATAGGAACTGCATAGGTAGAAAACTTTACCTGAAGGGTGGTATCAAAATTATCGATTGCTTTGATCAGGCCGATACAGCCGATCTGAAAAAGGTCATCTGGATTTTCACTGCTGTTCTGAAAACGGCGGATCACGCTTAAAACAAGCCGCAGATTGCCTTTGATGTACAATTCTCTGGCTTCTTCATCGCCAGCTTTGATTCTTTTGAAGAGCTCATCCTTTTCTTCCTGGTTGAGAACAGGAAGCGTTGAGGTATTTACTCCGCAGATTTCAACTTTATTCAGTGCCATCTTAGAATCCTCCTTGTCTTGTCAGTACATTAAGATGATTCTCAGAGGGCGGTTGAAATATACTTTTCCGGGGAAAATATAAAAAATAAAGGGCCTTGACAAATGTAGTCGGTTCAGTCTCCTCCCAGCCGTTTTTCATCACGGAAATCAACAAGGATGATATCTTCACCAATCTGGCGGATGCAGTCCCAGGGGATGATGCATTCACTTTCTCTTGAAAAACACCAGCAGAATTTCCCGGGTTCCGGCATGATCAGGGCTTTCAGCCGGGCGGTTTCACAGCAGAATTCCACATCAAGAGGACAGCCAAGGCTACGGCAGGTGTGGATATTGATCACTTCTTTCTGTTTCAGTTCGCAGATACGCATAAAATTCATCACCTGATATGATTTTATGGAAAATCTGTAAAATTTATGCAAGTCCGATTATTGACACATTATATGCATTTATTCTATAATAAAAACAAATTTAGTAATGATTTTTTGATCCGGAAAGGGGGAGAGTTCCGTGAGATGTCCGTTCTGTAACCAGGATAATACAAGAGTTGTAGATTCCAGACCTGTAGAGGATACCAATTCTATCCGCCGCCGCCGTCTCTGTGATGCCTGCGGAAAGCGTTTTACAACTTATGAGAAGGTGGAAACGATTCCACTGACTGTGATCAAGAAGGATCAGAACCGGGAGAGCTATAAACGTTCCAAGATCCAGGATGGTGTTCTTCGTGCCTGCTATAAACGCCCCATTCCCATTGAGAGAGTGGAAGAGATGATCGATTCCATAGAAGGGGATATTTTCCGGTCAGAAGATCGTGAGATCAGCAGCACCAAGATCGGAGAGATCGTCATGGAGCATCTGAAGGATCTGGATGCTGTGGCATATGTACGTTTTGCGTCTGTATACAGGGAATTTAAAGATGTCAGTACCTTTATGGACGAGCTGAAGAAACTGATCAACTAGAAAAATGAATGTTGAATATTTAAGACCGATTGTCAAAGGGCAGCCGGTCTTTTTTTGTACGATTTTTAATATGGATTTCAATTTATGAGTTATCACAGACAGTAAAGCAGGATATAAAAACAGGGACCGCATGGGAAAATTCCTCTGCGGTCCCTGTTATAACTTACGTTAATGATTCAGGAAACTTAAATTAAACAATACCCTGAGCTTTCATAGCGTCAACAACTTTTTCGAAGCCGGCGATGTTTGCACCTACAACATAGTTGTCTTCCATACCGTAACGTTTAGCAGCGTCATCAGCTTTGTGGAAGATGTCGATCATGATGTTGTGAAGTTTCTCATCAACCTCTTCTCTTGTCCAGGAAAGTCTCATGGAGTTCTGGCTCATCTCCAGTGCGGATGTGGCAACACCGCCAGCGTTTGCGGCTTTACCAGGCATGAAGAGAACACCGTTCTCCTGAAGGTATGTTGTTGCATCAAGAGTAGTAGGCATGTTAGCACCCTCAACGACATATTTGCAGCCGTTTGCAACCAGTGTTTTAGCTCCGTCAAGACCAAGCTCGTTCTGAGTAGCACATGGAAGATAGATATCACATTTGATGTTCCAGATGCCAAGTCCCTCTGTGTAAGTAGCACCCTCAACACGGTCAGCGTACTCTTTGATACGTCCACGTTTAACTTCTTTGATGTCTTTTACAACGTCAAGGTTGATTCCGTTCGGATCGTAGATATATCCGTTGGAGTCGTTCATTGCAACAACTTTGGCACCAAGCTGAGTAGCTTTCTCAACAGCGTAAATAGCTACGTTACCAGAACCTGTTACAACAATTGTTTTTCCTGCTACGGAGTCGTTGTGTGCTTTTGCGATCTCGTTGAGCATGTATACAACACCGTAACCAGTAGCCTCTGTACGGATCAGGGAACCGCCGAAGGAGAGGCCTTTACCTGTGAGGACACCCTCATAAAGACCACGGATTCTCTTGTACTGTCCGAAGAGATATCCGATCTCACGTCCGCCGACACCGATATCACCAGCCGGAACATCTGTATCTGCGCCGATATATTTGCAAAGCTCTGTCATAAAGCTCTGGCAGAATGCCATAACCTCTCTGTCAGATTTACCCTTAGGATCGAAGT
>OGPR01003009.1_pt1 | contig 10589 bp, 9 predicted proteins | sample 1552981 | NCBI WGS metagenome assembly OGPR01 (sample SAMEA2580260, study PRJEB22360) | human gut metagenome | biome: human gut; feature: human-associated habitat; material: faeces | place: Denmark | collected 2008/2010 | reverse complement strand
GTGGAAAAGGGCTTCCAGCAGGGCGGCGAGCTGATCCGCAGCAAGGGCATCCAGCTGGAGAGCCTTGCCATTGTGGAGTCCATGAACAGCGAGACCGGCGAGATCGTCTTCCGCGAGCAGCCGCAGCAGAATTAAACAAAAAAACATTGCAGCCCCGGGAAAGTCAGAAGACCTTTCCGGGGCCGTTTTTTGCTTACGCCCCGTCAAAGCTGTCACCGTCGGCGGGCAGGTCGGCAGCGGTCTGGGCGGGATCGGTATCGGTTTCCGGTTCCACGGCGCGGGGCACGCCCTTGTACACCAGCGTCTGTTCCAGAACCTCGGCGCACACCGGGGCTGAAAGGCTGCCGCCGGCAGTCGTCCAGCTGTGGGGTTCGTCCAAGCACACCAGACACAAAAACTGCGGGTCGTCGATGGGAGCCACGGCCACAAAGCTGGCAATACGGGCTTTTTCGTCGGTGCTGTCCAGCTTCTGGCTGGTGCCGCTCTTGCCGCCCACCCGGTAGCCTTGGATGCGGGCATTGCGCCCGCCGCCGTAGAGCACCACGGCTTCCATCATCTCACGCATGGTTTCAGAAGTTTCCGGTTTGATCACCTGCCGCCTGCACACCGGCTCTGTGTGCTGCAGAATGCTGCCGTCCGGGTTCAGGATATCGCTGACAAGATAAGGCTGCATCAGCCTGCCGCCGTTCACCACAGCGCACACGGCTGCGGCCATTTCCATATAGGAGATCTTGCTGCTCTGGCCGAAGGCGCAGGAGGCCAGCTCCACCGGCCCCATGCGGTCGGCGGTGTAGTACAGACTCTTTTTGGGTTCGGCGGGCAGATCGACCCCGGTTGGCTCCCGCAGGCCGAAAGCGGCAAAGTAATCGCAGAAGGCTTCCTTGCCCAGCCGCGCGCCGATCTGGATAAAGCTCTGGTTGCAGGAATTTTCCAGCGCCTGGGTCACGGTCTGGCTGCCGTGGCGCTTGTGGTTGGCGCAGTGGAACCGTGTGCCCGCCACCGAGATGGACTCGCCGCAGTAAAAGGTGGAGTTTTTGTTCACAGCCCCGGCATCCAGCGCGGCGGCGCAGGTGATGAGCTTGAACACGCTGCCCGGCTCGTACAGGTCGCTGACGGCCTTGTTGCGCCACTGGGTCTGCTGGGCCAGCTGCAGGGCGGCAGCGCGCTCGCTGCCGGTAAGGGCATCCACGGCCTTGCGGGCGGCTGCATCGTAGATCACGCGCGGCTGGTTCGGGTCGTAGGCGGGCGTGGTGGACATGGCCAGCACGGCCCCGGTGTTCACGTCCATCACGATGCCCACGGCGCGCGCCGCCACATGATGCTCCTTGACCGCATAATCCAGCGCGTTTTCAAGGTAATGCTGGATGTTGGCATCGACAGTCAGCCGCAGGCCGCTGCCTTCCAAGGGCACTTTTTCGGTCTCGTAGCTCTGCTCCAGTGTGTAGCCCCAAGCGTTGACGGCGGTGAGCACCACACCATTCTGCCCGGTGAGCACATCGTTATATTTCAGCTCCAGCCCGCTCACACCGGCGTTGTCTACATTGGTAAAGCCCAGCACGCTGGCCAGAAATTCCCCCTCCGGGTACCAGCGCTTGGAGTCCTGATTGATGCGGATGCCGGTGATGCTGTTCTCTTCACAAAAATCCCGCACGCGGTCGGCAGTGTCGCGCTCCACGCGGTAGCGCAAAAGGCAGTCGTTGGAGGTGCGGTCACTGAATTTTTCCATCAGCTTTGCTTCGTCCAGCTCCAATATTTCCGCAAGGCCCTGCGCGGCAAGGCTGAGCTTTTCCTCCGGCATCTCGCGCGGGGAGGCCCGCAATGTCCAGCAGCTGCTGTTGGCGGCCAGCAGTACACCGTCGGCGCTGTAGATACGGCCCCGGTCGGCAGGCACCACAGTATCGCGCAATTGCTGGCCGAGGGCACGGCTCGTATACCAGTCGCCTGAAAACAGCTGCAGATACGCCAGCCGCGCGGCAAGCCCCGCAAAGCAGACGCAGCACATCAACGCGGCCACCAGCCGTGCCCGGGCATGGAATGCCCGTTCCGGCAGGGTGCGCAAGGGGCGCGGCTCCGGTTTTGGCATGGCAGGCACCTCCTTCTCTGGGCAAGTGTATGCGCCGGTGTGCCGGGGATATGACTAACCGGCACCGCCGCCGCGTACAATAAAGGAACGGAGGTGATACGGATGCACAAAGCTGCTGCCCATGCAAAGCGCGGTCTGCCGCTGCGGCATCTGCCGGCCATGGACCTGCCGTTTCTGATGCTGGTGCTCACGCTGGTGGGCTTTGGCCTTGTAATGCTGGGCAGTGCCAGCAGTGCAGTGGCGCTGTACCGGCGGGGCGATGCTTTTGCCTACCTGCGGCCGCAGCTGCTGTATGCTGCGCTGGGCATCGGGGCCATGTGGGTGGCAAGCCGGGTGGACTACCATGTTTACCACAAGCTGGCATGGCCGCTGCTGGCGATTTCAATGGTACTGCTGACGGCGGTGCTGTTCATGCCGGAGTACAACGGCTGCAAGCGCTGGCTGGTGCTGCCGGGCCTGGGCACACTGCAGCCCAGCGAGATCGCCAAATTTGCGGTGGTGCTGGTGTTTGCGCATATCATTGCGCTCAACCACGACCGCATGGGCAGCTTTGCGGTGGGGGTGCTGCCCTTTGCACTGGTGCTGGGAGCGGTGGCGGTGCTCATGCTGCTGGAACCGCACCTTTCCGGCACCGTGCTCATTTTGGGCATCGGCGCGGTGCTCATGTTCGTGGGCGGCACCGGCCTCAAGTGGTTCGTGCTGGCCGGGGCGGGCGGTGCAGCGGCCATTGGAGCTGCCATCATCATTATGCCGGACCTTGTGCCCTACGCGGCCAGCCGTCTCAGCTCATGGCTGGACCCCTTTGCCGACCCGCTGGGCGACGGCCACCAGACCATCCAGAGCCTGTATGCCATCGGCTCCGGGGGCGCGGCGGGCCTTGGCCTTGGCAGCAGCCGCCAGAAGCACCTGTTCGTGCCCGAACCGCAGAACGACTTCATCTTTTCCATCCTGTGCGAGGAGCTTGGCTTTGTGGGAGCCTGCGCGGTGATCCTGCTGTTTGCGCTGCTGCTGTGGCGGGGCATCACGCTGGCGGCGCATGCACCGGATCGGTTCGGTGCGCTGCTGGTAGTGGGCTTTGTGGTGCAGGTGGCCCTGCAGGCAGTGCTGAATATGGCGGTAGTCACCAACACCATCCCCAATACCGGCATCAGCCTGCCGTTTTTTTCCTCCGGCGGCACCAGTCTGATGATGCTGCTGGGCGAAATGGGCATCGTGCTGTCGGTGTCCCGCGGGGAGACATAAAACCGGGCGTTCCCTGCCATAAAACGACAGCATCCTCTGCCGGCGCAGCTACAAATGACCGGACAAACAAATGACACAACTGCAGACAAAATAAACAAAAAGCCTTCGCGCCGCATAGCATGAGGTATCTTTTGCGGAACGGGGGCTTTTTGCATGGGCGGAGATCTTATCATCACAGGCGGCATGCCGCTGAACGGCACAGTACACATCCCGGCAGCCAAAAACAGCGTGTTGCCGCTGCTGGCAGCGGCCCTTTTGTGCAATGGCACGGTGCGTTTTCTGCAGGTGCCGCATCTTGCGGATGTGGACACCAGCGTGGAGCTTTTGCAGGGTGCGGGCTGCACGGCCCGCTGGCAGGGCAGCGACATCACGGTGCAGGGCGTGCCTTCCACCTGCCGCCTTGCGCCGGAAGCCGCCGCACGGATGCGGGCATCCATTTTGTTCTGCGCACCGCTTCTGGCACGGCTTGGCCGGGTGGAAACGGTGCTGCCCGGCGGGTGCCGCATTGGTGCAAGGCCGGTGGACCTGCACCTTTCCGGCCTTGCGCAGATGGGCGTGCACTGCCGGGAGGAGGGGGAAAGGCTGATCCTGACAGCGCCTGCCGGGCTGCACGGTGCGGACATCACACTTGGGTTCCCCAGCGTGGGTGCTACCGAGACCCTGCTTCTGGCAGCAGCTGCGGCGCAGGGCGAGACGGTCCTGCGCGGGGCCGCACGAGAACCGGAGATCAGCGATCTGGCAGCATTCCTGAACCGCTGCGGCGGCTGTGTACAGGGCGCGGGCACCAGCACCATCCGGGTGCAGGGCAGACGAATGCTGTATAGCTGCAGCTTTGCGCCCATGGCCGACCGCATCGTGGCATCCACCCTTGCCTGTGCCTGCGCGGCGGCAGGAGGCCGGGTGGAACTGACCGGCTGCAGGCCGGAGACCTATGCACCGCTGCTGGAAATTCTGGCACAAATGGGCTGCAGGGTAGAAACAGGGCCGGAAAGTGCGGTCATTACCCGGCTGGGCGCGCTGCACGGCGCGGGCAGAGTGTTTACCGGGGTATACCCGGCACTGGCAACAGACGCAGCGCCGCTGCTTGCTGCTGCCATGCTTGCCGCCGACAGCGCCAGCAGCATCGAGGATGTGGTGTTTGAGCGGAGATTCGGCTGTGCAGAGGGTTTTGCGGCTTTTGGAGCCGCTGTGCAGGTGCAGGGACGCACACTGGACATCCGGCCGGTGCGGCAGCTGCAGGGCGCGTGTACACGGGCTGCGGACCTGCGCGGAGGCGCGGCACTGGTGGTGGCCGCGCTGGCGGCAAGGGGACAGAGCCGCATTACCGACACCGGTTACATCGACCGTGGATATGCCGGTTTTGCACAGATGCTGGCGGAACTTGGTGCCCAAATTGAGCGGGAAATGCCGCGGGAAAGCGCCAGCGAGAAAAAAACACCTTCAAAAAAGCAAAATTGACTTGCATTCAGGGCAAAAAGATGATACGATACAGTTATATAAGTGTAAGCAGATAATTTCTGTGCGCTATGCGCAGTTTTACGATAAAATCCGATGGAGGACAAAGTTATGGCACTCATGCTCGATGAAGAAATGGACGAAAACGTTACGACGATCAAGGTGATCGGCGTGGGCGGCGGCGGCGGCAACGCTGTCAACCGCATGGTCAGCGACGGCCTGCAGGGCGTCGAATTTATCGCAATGAACACCGACCAGCAGGCTCTGGCCAAGAACCACGCTGCCACCAAGGTGCAGCTGGGTTCCAAGCTGACCAAGGGCCGCGGTGCCGGTGCAGACCCCGAGATCGGCCAGCGCGCCGCTGAAGAGAGCAAGGACGAGATCGCAAATGCGCTCAAGGGTTCCCAGATGGTGTTTATCACTGCCGGTATGGGCGGCGGCACCGGCACCGGTGCAGCACCCGTTGTGGCCGAGGTGGCACATGATCTGGGCATCCTGACCGTTGGAATCGTCACCAAGCCCTTCTCCTTTGAGGGCAAGCGCAAGATGGGTCTGGCAGAGCAGGGCATTGCAAACCTGCTCATGCATGTGGACAGTCTGATCGTCATTCCCAATGAGCGCCTGAAGATGATCAGCCAGGAAAAGATCACCCTGATGAATGCCTTCCAGGCAGCCGATAACGTGCTGCGTCAGGGCGTTGAGTCCATTTCCGCTCTGATCAATGTGCCTGCCTTCATCAACCTGGACTTCGCCGACGTGCGCTCCATCATGAAGGATGCCGGCTACGCACACATGGGCGTGGGCAGCGCCAAGGGCGCAGGCAAGGCCGAGAACGCCGCAAAGGCTGCTATTTCTTCTCCGCTGCTGGAGACCAGCATTGCCGGTGCACACGGCGTGATCATCAACATCACTTCCAGCCCGGACATCGGTCTGGAAGATGTGGAGACCGCAGCAGGTCTCATTACCCAGAGCGCACATCCCGATGCAAACATCATCTGGGGTACTGCGTTCGACGAGAACCTCTCGGACGAGATGCGTGTGACCGTGGTTGCTACCGGTTTTGACAACAAGAGCGCAAGCGACCTGCGCAGCAGCATCAGCAATGCAATGGGCGGCGCACAGTCCACTCCGTCTGCTGTGTTCAGCAGCGAGACTGCAAGCCCGGCAGCTTCTGCCGCAGGCGGCGCTGCACCGGCACCCACTGCTGAAAAGCCCGTGGAAGAGGACAACAGCGATAATGGCTATTACGACCAGCTGATGGCCATGCTGAACAAGCGCAGATAAAAGGCTGGCCGTCATAAGCGGATCAGGCGTATCGGATGGATCGGAGGGACACCATGGCGCAGGGCAGGCAGCAGAACAATGGTTCGCGGCAGCGCTGTGCCCAGTCTGCCGCGGCAAAGGCTCCGGCAGAGCCGCCCAAGGCGGTGTGTGCCCAGCTGGAGCAGATGAACCGAAAGCTGGCAGCGGCCAGTGCGGAAATTTTGCGCTATCAGACCCGTCTGTTTGCCTGTGAACGGCAGATGGCCGCGCTGCGGCAGGAAAATGCCCAGCTGGAAGCGGCCTGTGAGCAGGCGCGGCAGGAGGCTGAGTGCGCGGGCGCTCATGCAGAGCAGCTACGTCAGGAGCTGGCCCGCCATGCCGAAGCTGTGCGGCCTGTGCCGGTTGCGGCACATACGTCCCCGCAGCCGGAACCATCGGCAGCGCAGAGTCCGCGGCCGGAGCCGGAGGCCGAACAGCCCCCACAGCCCGGGCCGGAGGCTCCGCAGCCTGCTCAGCCGGACTGGAAGCCCCAGACCAGGTTGGAGCACCTCTCGGTGGAGCTGATGAACTGGTTCGACGATATGATGGGCGCATGATGGAAAGCTGGATGACCTGCAAAAAAAGCAGATATGAGTGAAATGAAAAGCTGCTGCAAAGCGCAAAGCTGTTGCAGCAGCTTTTTTGTGGTCCGGTAGGAAACGGAAGACCCTGCGGCCGGAAGTACAGGAGCGAGGATCGGTTGAGATGGAACCAAAACAGAAAATACTGATCGTGGATGACTCGGAGATCAACCGTGCCATGCTCAAGGAGATTCTGGGCGAGGGCTACGAATATCTGGAAGCCGAGAACGGCCTGCGCGCGATCGAAATTCTGCGCAGACGCACCGATATCGCGCTGGTGCTGCTGGACCTGATCATGCCGGAAATGGACGGCTTTGATGTGCTGCGGGTGATGCAGTGCTATGCATGGCAGGAGGAAATCCCGGTCATTGTGATCAGCGCGGCAGAGGACACCCGAAGCGTCGAGCGCGCCTATGATATGGGCGTGGCCGATTACATCCGCCGCCCGTTCGAGCGGGTCATGGTGCTGCGCCGGGTGAAGAATGCGCTCATGCTTTACGCAAAGCAGAAGCGCCTTACCCGCCTTGTGACCGATCAGGTGTACGAAAAAGAGCACAACGGTGTGCTGATGATCAGCATTCTGAGCCATGTGGTGGAGTTCCGCAACAGCGAGAGCGGCCAGCATGTGCTGCACATCCGCACCCTGACCGACCTGCTCCTGCATCAGCTGGTGCAGAAGACTGACCGTTACCAGCTGGATGAGAGTGATATCTCGCTGATCAGCACAGCATCGGCGCTGCACGATATCGGCAAAATCATGATCCCGGAAGAGATCCTGAACAAGCCCGGCCGCCTGACCGAGGAAGAGTACGCCACCATCAAGACCCACACCACCGAGGGTGCCAGGATCCTGAAGGGGCTTGCCATTGGGCAGGACGAACCGCTGGTAAAGGTGGCACACGCTATCTGCCGCTGGCACCACGAGCGGTGGGACGGCGGCGGCTACCCGGACAGGCTCAAGGGCGACGAGATCCCCATTGCAGCACAGGTGGTGGCACTGGCCGATGTGTACGACGCACTGACCAGCGAGCGCTGTTATAAGCAGTCCTACAGCCACGAAAAGGCCGTTGACATGATCCTGCACGGCGAGTGCGGCAGCTTCAATCCGCTGCTGATGGAATGCCTGAAAGAATCATCGGAGTTGCTGCGCACAGAGCTGCAGCGCTCGGAGTATGACCGCGGTTTCCGCCACGAGACCCGTCGCCTTTCGGAGGAGATCCTGCACCGCGAAGCTCTGCCCCGTGAGGATCGTGCCCAGCGCCTGCTGGATCTGGAACGGGAGCGCACCGCTTTTTATGCCGAGCAGCGCGGCGGTATTCAGTTCGATTACGATATACTCAGCGGCAGCGTGACCGTGGTGAACCGCTACGAGGACCCGGTCAACCGAACCCAGAAGCTGGACTTTGATAAGGGCATGGGCCTGACATTTCTCTCCGGCAAGGACCGCCGCAAGCTGCTGGATGCCATTGCAGACGCAACGCCGGAAGAGCCGGATGCCGCATTCTCGGTGCTGGTCGCGGTGGATCAGGAATACCGGCTGCACCGGCTGGTGATGCACACCATGTGGAGCCGCGCCGGTGTGCGCCACTGCGTAAGCGTGGTGGGCCAGATCACAGATGACCATGCCCACCTGCAGGAGCTGGTGCTGGGCGATGTGAACAGCGACCAGCCGGAAGCACTGCTGGAACGCCTGAAGGGCATTTTTGACATCGTGCGTCTGGTGGACCCGGAAAGCACCAAGGTGCTGAGCCTGGGCAAGGATGGCCGGCTGACCGAGATGCCCGGCACCTGCCACATGGTGTGGAACAAATCGGGCCGGTGCGAAAACTGCATTTCCAGTAAGGCCCTTGCCCGCAAGGAATCCCTGAACAAGATCGAGTTCAAAGACGATCAGGCTTATTTTGTCATGGCAAAGTATGTGGAAGTGAGCGGACGCGGCTGCGTGCTGGAAATGGTGTCCAAGCTTTCGGACGGACGCTGGCTGGATATGGGCGGCCGCCGGATGCTGCTGGACCGCGGCTCCAACTTTGACCGCAGCGCCTTTGTGGATTCGCTGACCGGGGCATACTCCCGCCAGTACTTCGAGTGCTTCCTTGCGGAGAGCGAACAGGTGGAAGGCGTAGTGATGATCGACGTGGATCACTTCAAGGAGGTCAACGACCGGTTCGGCCATCTGGTGGGCGATAAGGCCCTGCAGAGCGTGGCACAGTCCATCCTGAGCAACCTACGCCAGACCGATGTGCTGGTGCGCTATGGCGGCGATGAATTCCTGCTGCTGGTGCCGCACATCCGGCCCGGGGAACATGTGATACAGCGCGTGCGGGAGGCTGCGGCCAGTGCCAGAGTGGAAGGCTACCCGGAGCTGGAGCTTTCGGCCAGTGTTGGCGGTGTGTGCGGTGTACATCCGCTCACCGAGGCCATCCGTCAGGCGGACGCAAAAATGTACCAGAATAAGGCCGAGCGCAAAAATTAAACAAAACAAAGCCCGGACAGGCTGCAGTATCACACTGCTGTGCCTGTCCGGGTATTTTTGTTTTTTCAGCGCACAGCGCTGGTGCGGTGCTCCATCAGATAGGTGGCTTCCAGATCAGCGATGTGCAGCTTGACGGCAAGGGGATACTTGTCGTAGGCTTCCGAGATGGCAAAGCAGCCGCCCCGGGCCGCATCGTCAAAGCCGCCCATGTGCCAGCGGATGGCAACGGCCTCCTCGATGTGCAGCTTCATGAACCGCTCGATGAGGAACACGCTCTTTTCGCCGTGGCCGTAGGGGAACAGATCCTCCACGCTGTAGCTGGGCACCTTTTCCCACTGGCCGGTGGCTTCGTTTTTCACGTTGCGGGTGCCGGGCTTGTAGTAGTTGGCCTTGCACAGATCGTGCAGCAGTGCACAGATGGCAAAGGTCTCCTCGCTGTCGCCCTCGGTAAAAAAGGTGTCGTGCAGCGCATGGTAGACGTTCAAGCTGTGCATACACAGCCCGCCCTCACACGCACCGTGGAACCGGGTGGAGGCCGGTGCCGTAAAGAAATCGGTCTTATGGTCCAGCCAGTCCAGCAGCTTTTCGCTGCCGGGGCGGGTGATGTGCTGCTGCCAGATCTGCAAAAACTCTTCGCGGCCGCCCATGCTTACAGCTCCAGATCGTCCAGAAGGCCCTTGAGGATGGCCATTTCGTCGTGGCTCAGGGAAATGCCCTTGCCCATGCGGGTGCCGTCCGGGGACCAGTCGCGGATGTCGTACTTGGGTTCGCCGTCGTTCCAGCTGATGAGGTTCAGCTGACGCTCCCAGCCGCGGGGACGCTCCGAGAGAACTGCAATGCGCTGAACAACTTCATATTTGATCTCTGCCATGATGCAAAACCTGCCTTTATCTTTGTTTGCTACCATAATAAGGGAAGCGGACGCAGATTTCAACAGGTAGAGCAAAAATAATTTGAAAAATTTTTGTTAGCCGTAGGGTGCATCCTCACGCCAGTCCACAAGGCTCAGCACCTGAGAAGCATCCTCGTCCGGGGCCGGATGGCAGGAATGGGTGTGCTGGTCTGTGCTGAACAGTCCGGGTGCATAGTGGGCCATCACGCTGGTCTGCACATCCCCGGCCAAAAATTCCCGGGCGTTCTTCTGGTAACAGGCGGCCGGGGTGCCGTTGGTCATGGGCACACCCTGCGGGGCGCTGTTTGTGTCCGGGTGCGGGGTCTGGCCCGGTGTTTCGATCTGCGGCGGCACCTGTGTGCCGGGGGCAGCGGGGTCGCCTGGCAGCAGGGTATCCGGCTCCCTGCCTAGCGGTGGGCTGCAGCGGGTGCAGCTGTTTTCCGGTGCGGCGGCAATGCCGGGCTGGTGTTCCAGCTCGTGGCGGATAAAGGGCGTCAAGCTCATTGGAAAATCACCTCCGCCCATAGGATGCCCCGAAAAGACGCAACTTATAAAGGGGCC
>OGPR01003002.1_pt1 | contig 10602 bp, 9 predicted proteins | sample 1552981 | NCBI WGS metagenome assembly OGPR01 (sample SAMEA2580260, study PRJEB22360) | human gut metagenome | biome: human gut; feature: human-associated habitat; material: faeces | place: Denmark | collected 2008/2010 | reverse complement strand
AAGCGCGCGGCATCCGGACTCGATATCACGCCATGCGGCGTCAAAATCGCCGGTGTACCATGGGTCGGCGACATCGCGCGCCGTGCCGGTATATGCCATCAGCAGCCGGAGCTTCCCATCTGGATCGCCGCCGCAGATACGCCGCATGGCCGCGAGATTACTGCCGTCCATGCCGATGAGCAGATCATATGTGTCATAGTCAGCCCGTGTCATCTGCCGCGCCCGGTGATCGTCAAACGGCACGCCGTGCGCGCGCAGCTGCCGCTGCGCAGGCGGATAGATAGGGTTTCCAATCTCCTCCCGGCTGACCGCTGCAGAATCGACCTGAATTGCAGACGTCAGTCCCGCTTCCCGTACCGTCGCCTTCATAATAAACTCCGCCATCGGACTGCGGCAGATATTGCCGTGGCAGATAAACAAAATCTTTACCATCTTGGTTTTTCCTCGATTATCTTGGTATTTCGTTACTTCTTCGTGGTTTTTTAAATTAACAGAATATATTTTCTTGGCATATTGTGGCGTATCATGGTACCTCGTATCCGGCAAAAGTAGTACAAAAGTAGTAAATTGCGTCCATATACTGGATTTTACTACCGAAAGTGGCCTTAAACCGCGCGTGTGGCATATAAACAATATCCCATGGCAGAGTACCACTCTCTGTCTTTGGATCTTCGATAAGGTACTCCATCTGCGTTGTGCGCTGCAGCTGATGATCAACGTGAATTACGCGAGCGTGCAGATCGACATCGCTGAGTGTCAGGCCGGCAAATTCGGAAATGCGCAATCCGGTTTTGAATAGAATGCACATGCCGTCGTAATACTGCGAGTAATGCTTATCATTTCGGATGAAATCCAGAAAAGTGCGTTCATCCTTTCGTGATATCGCTTCTCTGGTCACGCTGTCATCAACGATCACACTTGCCAATTCAAAACCGAACGGGTTCTTACGAAGCAGGTCGTCATCAACGGCCATCTGGAATGCTGGACGCAGGACACCGCGAATGGAGTGAATGCTGCTATAACTCTTGCCGCTTTTTTGCAGGTCAATCAGCCATACTTTTGCATCGGATAGCTTCACACGATCGATGCGGATTCCGGAAAATGAATCCTTCTCCAGAAGATTCAGAACGGTTTTATATCCCGCCCTGGTGCTTGCTCTGACGCCGGTTTTGGTGCGCAGATACTTTTGAACCAGTTCCATAACAGCCATGTCACCACCGCGAGGGGAAATTTTATCCTCAAGATCCCGTATGATTTTCGGTTCCAATTCCCGAAGCGCAGGACCGTCCCGCTTGCCGGCAGGCAGTCTGTCCGTCGGCTCTAGCCGCCAGCTATATACAAATTGCGGCTGACCGTTGATGTCTCGATATTTGAATACATAACGGCCATCCTTGCGTTGGCTCTCTCCATTGCGAAGAATACGATTTCTTTGATCCCGTCTTTTTTCGCTCATGTTCCATGCTCCTTCCTCATGAAAAAGAGCCTCGGCACGATATACAAACAGTATATCATGTCAGAGGCTTCTTTCCTAGCCGCCGGAGACACTATAATTTGAAAGATGTTTCTCAAATGGAGGAAAGGCGATCAAGAAATGCTTCAAACTTTTTTCGCTTGATCAATGTTTTTACACCATTCTGTATGATGAAATCCGATGTTTGGTTTTCTTCGACGATTTTACGCATTCGTTTTTCGCCGATATTGAAGTAGGCAACAGCCTCATCAATCGTCAGACAGTATTTGTCTTTGATCAAAACCTGTGGTAATGACATTGTATTAACCATCCTTTCCTATTTTTACAACAACTAAATTAGAAAAAAGTCTTTGGCGAATGCGTATAATTTTGCCAGCTCATCCACTGCCTGCTGCCGGATTCTCTGTGCTGTCCGTACAGTCATGTGCATAACCTTTGCAACGTCTGTCCACACATACGACTCAAAGTAGTATAGCCGGAGTACTCTGCCCTGGCGCTCATCCAGTAATCCAGTATAATGCTGGAGTCGGTCATGCTCCCGCCAGAGGTTCACATAGGCAGACGCAAGTTCGCCCAGCGCCTCAGCATTCATCCGTTCAGCCGTTTTCTTATAGGAAAGCGCAACGTCCGGAACAGCTTTTGAGTTAGTCGCTTTTTCGCTGCTTGTCAAGGGCGGCAGGGACATTGCCTCAATCATTTCCGAATCAGGAACCTGCGGTATATGCTAAAGCTCATACCGCATGAGTTCAATTTGCCGCAGCTGATGTGAAGAATTCTCGAGGAGTTCCAGAACGTAGCTTTTGCATGTGGGCCCCATAGTGTTCCTCCCATCCGTGCAAAATCAAAACGGAAAGCAAAAACAGATGTTTCCGCGCACCAGCACGCAAAACATCTGTTTCCGTAATTTTCTATGATAAGATTATCACAGAACAGCGCGACATTACAAGAGCCAAAGCAGCGCGAATTCGTGAAAAATGTGCGACAAAATAGCGACATATATTCATTATAAAAAAGCAGCACCTTCAATATGCTTGTTACCGTATTCAGAATATTTGAAAAGACAATCTCCCGGAACGCACAATCGTGTATTCCGGGAGATTTTTGATTCTGTATTGCTTACAGGCACGTATATCCGCCGTCAACGGAGAGGACTGCGCCGGTCGTGAACGTGGACGCGTCGCTTGCAAAATAGAGCACCAATCCGACCATTTCGTCCGGTTGGGCGACTCTTCCCATCGGCGTGCCGCCGAGCCACTTTGCGACCGCGGGGTCGTTCGGCGTACTCAGCCGTCTGGCCGTGAGCGGCGTGTCGGTAAAGCCGGGGCAGATCGCGTTGACGCGCACGCCGCGCTGCGCCCACTCGTTGGCCATGCACTTTGTCAGCATGATGACGCCCGCCTTGGATGAATTGTATGCGCACTGCTGCTGCGGCAGCGGGTTCACGACCAGACCGGACATGGACGCGACGTTCACGATATTGCCGTGTCCCTGCTGCAGCATCCGGTTTCCGAACGTGCGGCACATGAGGAACGTGCCCGTCAGATTGACGCCGACGACCTTCTGCCAAACCTCCAGCGGCATTTCCTCCGCGGGCGCCAGCTTGTTGACGCCCGCGTTGTTGACCAGAATGTCAAGTCCGTTCGGGAAGATCTCCCACGCCTGTTCCGCAAGGCGCAGCACGTCTTCTTCCTTCGAGATATCCGCTTTCAGCACCGTGCAGCTCACGCCCTTGGCGCGCACAGCGGCCTTCGCTTTCGGAAATTCTTCTTCCATCAGGCCTGCGATGATAATATTCGCGCCCGCCGCGGCCAGACCCTTTGCAATCTCCAGCCCGATGCCGCGCTCCGCGCCGGTCACAAGGGCGGTCTTGCCCTTCAGACTGAACCGGTCCATTGTAAAATCAGCCATATAAATTTCCTTCCTTCTTATTCCGTCGTAAACGAATAGATGGTCTTGCTGTCAAAGACCTCGCCTGCGCGCAGGACGCAGCTTGGCCAGTCCGGATGGTGGATGCAGTCCGGGAAATGCTGCGTTTCGAGGCAGAACGCGGAGCGGTGGCCGTATTGCTGCCCGTTTTTGCCGATGCGCTCTTTCATATGGTTGGCCGTAAAGAGCTGCACACCGGGCTGGTCGGTCGTCACGCACATGACGATGCCGCTTTTGAGAGACTTCGCCTCGATCGCCGGGACGCTTCCGTCCAAGCAGAAATTCACGTCGTAGCCGCGGAAGGGTTTCACGCACGGCTCGTCGCTGTCCGCGTCCTTGCCAATGGGCTTGAAGGCGCGGAAGTCCATTGCCGTGCCCGCGACAGGCGCAAGTTCGCCCGTCGGCAAGCAGCCCGCGTCGTTCGGCGTATAGCGGTCGGCATGAATTTTCAGAAGCTGCTCCTGCACCGTGCCCTCACCGTCGAGGTTAAAATAGCTGTGGTTCGTCAGATTCAAAATCGTATCCTGATCGCACTGCGCCGTATAGTGGAGCATCAGCCCGTCTCCCTGCCAGCTGAACTTCACCGATACCGTCAGCGTGCCGGGATACCCCTCCTCGCCGTCCAGCGAGACGCGCGTGAAGCGGACGCCGTCCGGCTCCTCCGTTCCCTGCCAGACGTATTTGTCAAAGCCGCGCAGACCGCCGTGCAGATGGTTCTCCCCGTTGTTTTTCGCCAGTCGGTACGTCTTTCCGTTCAGCGCAAATTCCGCGCCGCCGATGCGGTTGCCGAAGCGGCCGATTGTTGCGCCATAGAAACTGGGGTTGCCGGCATAGCCGGCCAAATCGTCATAGCCGAGCACAACGTCGATAAGACGTCCTACCCGATCGGGAACCTGAACGCTGCGGATCGTCGCACCATAGTCCAAAAGCTCCGCGCGCAGGCCATGCGCATTTTCCATCGTCCAGCAGGATACGGCAGTACCGTCTGCAAGTGTGCCGAACGGACGCTTTGTAATCTTCATATGGTTTCTCCTTTTCATACAGCACTGCGCCTGCCGGTGTCCCGGCAGGCGCTTAATGGTTACAGGATCCTGTCCGCGCCCAGCAGCCTGATCTTGCCGATGCAGTAATCGCGGATGGCATGGATCGGTTCACGCATGAACACATCCAGCGCGACCGTCGTGCGTTCTGTGACCATGACCTGATCAAGGAAGGCGTAGCAGAGGTCGGTTGCAAAGTTGACCTTGCGAATGCCGGCTTCTACTGCCATGCGGATCTGTTCGTCCGGCACACCGGAGCCGCCGTGGAGCACCAGCGGCAGTTTGCCTGTTGCTTCACGGATGTCGCGGATACGCTGAATATCCAGCACAGGCGCTTTTTTATACCGGCCATGCGCCGTACCGACCATGACAGCCAGGGCGGAAACACCGGTTTCTTTCACAAAGCGCTCTGCCTCCGCGACATCGGTATAGTTGCCGAGCACCTCGTCCTTCGTCGCGCCGACATGGCCGAGCTCACCCTCAACCGGAACGCCGACATAGCCGCAGAGCTCTGCCGCAAGCTTCGTCGTGGCAATGTTCTCCTCCAGCGGCAGGGTCGATGCGTCGATCATTACGCCGGTCATGCCGAGACGGATGGCCCGAACAACCTCTGGGATACCCGCGCCGTGGTCAAGGTGCATGACCGCAGGCTGCGGAAGCTGGCGGATGGCCTCCAGAATGGCGGGCGCGACAAAATTACCGTCGTTGGTATCGGCCAGACGGCTGAACATCTGGAAAATGACCGGCGCGCCGGTTTCCTTCGCGGCTTCCAGAACACCCATGACGCACTCCTGCGTGTAGCAGTTGAACGCTGGGATTGCGCAGCCTTTTTCTTCAGCCAGCGCAAGAATGGATCTTAAATCAGTCAGCATATCAGTTTCTCCTTTTAATCCACCGTATCGGAGTCCAGATGCGGGATCAGGCGGCAGAACTCGCGCAGCTCCCATGTATAGTCGCCTTCGACCTCAGCCATGTGATGGATGTACGGGCCGTCGATCAGCTTGCGCTCCCACTTGGTCAGGTTGTTGAACCGTGCCCAGAGGTAGGTGCCGAAGGTATACGGGCCGTCGGCGCTCTCCAGCGTGCCGTTGAGCAGCTGATAGTGGCCGTCGTCCTGATCGAAGCGGCAGATGGTGAATTTGCCGTCCTTGACCTGGAACCACTGGCGCTGGTTCTCCTCGCGCGCGACGGTGCCAGGCTTTTTGAGCGAGTAGGCAAACGGACCACAGTGCCACAGCAGCTCGACATTTTTGTCCTCCGGATGGCGGACGGTGAACTCGCCGAAGAATGGCGGGTTCTTGCCCAGCGCCGCGCAGGACAGCAGCGCCATGGAGATTGCGCCGTGCATATCGCTCTCGCAGGAGACGATGTAGCCCATGTCGGCCAGAATGCTGTAGGCCGTGCAGGGCATGGCCCCGACGCCCAGCTGCATGGATGTCCAGCACTCGGAGGAAATGACATCGACATCGTATTCCTCGAAGATTTCCTTATAGAGAAGCACAAATGCGTAGATCTTTTTTGCAAGCGGCGGGGTATCCTTGTCCATCTGATAGCGCTCGAACAGGATCTTCGCACCCTCCTCCAGCTCCGCGTCGCGCTCTTTGAGAATACGGTTATATTTGTCAATAATGACCGCCATGTTGACTGGGATGATGTGCATGCCGAAGCGCTGCATCAACTCGCCCTCATTGAAAATAACGGAGCAGAAGGGCTTCGGCCGCAGACCGACCTGCGCGATGCGCATACCGCGGAAATTCTTGATCATGCAGGCAACGCGGACGAATTTGTCCAGGCCGTCGGCGAAGATCGGGTCGCTTACGCGGCAGTTTTCAATGTAGCTGAACGGAACGCAATAGCGCTGCATCTGGCGGCTGACGCCGAACAGGCCGCATTGGCTGTCGGTGTGGCGGCTGCCGTCCGGCTCAAATACGTCGTCCAGCGGGCCCCAGAGCAAAACCGGCAGGCCAAGCTCTTTGGTGACCATGGCGGCGACCTCTTCGTTGCCGAAGTTGCTGTTGATGATAAAGATTGCATCGGCGCGCTCTTTGCGCATCAGGTCAACGACAGGCTGCACATCCTTTTCGTTATACAGGACTTCAACCTCGTTGATGCTCTTGAGATCGACGAACGAGACGTTTTCGCTGGTGAAATGCTCCTCAATATACGCTACGGTTTTTCTTGCGCGATCTTCCGCGTATTCCCAGTTGAAAATGCCGGGGCGCGGGGTGCAGTCTCTGCGGATCGGCACCAGACCGATCTTGACATGATAATTCAGCATAATGGTTTCCTCCCTGTCTTTCTTTTTGTCAAGCGTTCAGAAGTCCATATTTATAATGCTGGACACGCTCGTCCAGCTCGGTTCCGTCAATTTCGCCCGTGGCGAGGAATTTTTCCAAAATCGGCAGCGTCGGAATGCCGGCGCGTCCGCCGGGGCGGGTGCATTTGATCGCTGAAACACCGGAGCAGAACCGGCAGCAGGTCTTTGCGTCCCAACCCTGCAGCCAGGCGTAGATATAGGCTCCGTGGAACACATCGCCTGCGCCGGTCGAATCGACTGCCTTGACCTTGAAAGCCGGAACTTCAAAAAATTCGTCTCCACAGAGACCGATGCAGCCATCAGCGCCAAAAGTAAAGATCACGGTCTTCGGCCCCTGCGACTGAATGGCGCGCAGGACACGCCGAATATCCGCTCTGCCGCCGGTATAGCCCTCGGTCTGGCACATGACGTTGTAATATGTCTCAGAGCCGATGAAGATGTCCAGATGGCGGTAATTTTCATAGATATCCGGCCGGTAATACGCTGCGTCAATGGACACGACGCCGCCTGCCTCGTGCATCCACTCGCAGGCTTTGATAATGGCCGGTGTAAACTGGCCGATATGCAGCGCCTTTGCCGACTGGATATAGTCCCTATCCAAATCTGACGGGGTCAACGGGTCAAAATCGCCGGGCTTGCTGATAAATTCCTTGCCGTCAATTTCCTGTTCGGCCACACACAGGCAGAAATTCGTCCGTTTGCCGGCAGCTACCTTCAAGTGTGACGTATCAACATGGTTGTAGGTGAAATCCGCTGTGGCAAGCCGCCCAAGCATGTCGTCACCGACAACACCGAGAATGGAGCTTTTCAGCCCCAGTCTCGCCGCCGCGACCATTGCCGTGGGGACGTTTCCGCCGCCCATGAAGCAGTAGTCGTTCATACGCATATTGACGTTGGTTTCCGGGAGTTTGGACAGCTGGATATCCAGATCCTGAAACGGGTCGCCGAAGCCAATGACGTCAAATTTCTTTTCCATTTCGTTCCCCTTTCCGCGTTTACGGGATCATGGCGCAGTATTTGAAGTCGAAATACTCTTCGAGAGACCACGGGGATTTGTCGCAGCCAACGCCGGACTGCTTCACGCCCGCGTGCGGAACCTGCTCGGTGCCGCCGGAGCCGTTGATGAAGATCTCGCCGGCCTCCATGCCCTCGAACGCTTTGGCGATCTCCTTCGCGTTGTGGCCGAAGAAGTAGGCGGACAGTCCGTAGATCGTGTTGTTGGCCTTTTCAATCGCCTCGTCCAGCGTTTTGAACGGCTGTATCGGGATGATCGGCCCGAAGATCTCCTCCTTGCTCACGCGCATATCGTCCGTAACGTCCACCAGCAGCGCGGGCGTCATGTACGCGCCCTTCGCGAATTCCTCCGGCACCTCGCCGCCCATCACGAGCTTCGCGCCGGACTTCACCGCGTCGTCCACCAGCTCCAGCATGCGGTCGCGCGCCTTTTTGTTGATCAGCGGCCCCATGACCTGTCCTTCGTCCTTCCACCGGCCGAGCTTCACGGCGCGCAGCTTTTCCGCGACCTTTTCGCACAGCTGCGGATAGATACGCTCCTGCACATAAATGCGGTTATAGTTCACGCACGTCTGGCCCGCGAAGCCGGTCTTCTTCGCCACGATATTCGCCGCAACCTCGTCCAGATCCACGTCCGGCATCACGATGACCGGCGCGTTGCCGCCCAGCTCGAAGGAATACTTCTTTACGGATGTCGCACCCTCGCGCATGATCTGCAGGCCCGTCTCACTCGAACCGATGAGCGTAATGAGCTTCGGGATGCTGCTGGAGTTGAGCGTCTTACCAACCTCTGCGGCCGGGCCGGAGATGATGTTGATGACGCCCGCCGGGAAGCCGATCTTTTCCGCGATCACGCCGAGATAGAGCGTGGCCAGCGGGGTCTGGCTCGACGGCTTGATGATGCAGCAGCAGCCGGAGACGACCGCGGGCGCGATCTTCAGTCCCGCGTTGCCCAGCGGGTAGTTCCACGCCAGATGGCCGACCGAAACGCCCATCGGACGGCGCTCAACAATATGATAGCCGCTGCCATACGTCCCTGCCGCGTTGGGGAAGGACGTGCCGTAGACGCGCTTGACCTCCTCCGCGTAATACTGGAAGCTCGTCATGCACCAGTCAAAGTCGCCGCAGGCCAGCGCATACGTTCTGCCGGATTCCCGGCTGACCAGCTCGACCAGCGTCTCGCGCTCGGCAAGGCATGCCTCGCGGAGCTTCAGCATCCAGTCGATGCGCGTCTGCAGAGGGGTCTTCGACCAGGTCTTGAACGCCTCCGCCGCCGCGTCCAGCGCCTGCTGCGCCTGCGCCGCGTTCGCGGAGCCGACCGTGCCGACGACCTCGCCGGTCGACGGGTCGAGCACGTCCAGCGGCTTTCCGAGACCGTCTACCAGTTTTCCATTAATGTACTGCTGATACATCCCGCTTACTCCTTTCTCTCCAGCGCGTCCGCGCGCTGCTGGTTCTTAAAGCCCTTCAGACCGCGCGCGCCGAGGAACTTCGCGGTCTTGCCGAGCTCTGCTTCAATTTCCATGAACCGGTTCGCTCGCGGGCCGATGCCGCATTCGCGCACGGAGCCGGCGTTGATGCCCACGGCATAATCCGCGATGGCTTCGCCCTCGCCTCTGGAATCCGACGGCATGACGGCGTAGCCGAACTTGTACGCATACTGGATCATCTCCAGCGCCTCGGAGATCGTGCCGATCTGGTTGACCTTCAGCAAGACCGTATTGGCCGCGCCCTTCGTCACGCCATAGGCCACGCGGCGGATGTTCGTCGTGAACAGATCGTCGCCGACGATCTGGATGCCGGAATCCTTCGTCAGAGCCGCGGTCGTGTCATAATCGTCCTCGTTGAACGGGTCTTCCAGAATGACGAACGGGAATTCCTTGATGATATGCAGATAGAACTCGTAGAGCTGATCCTTCGTCTTGGGCTGATTATTGAACAGGCCGTAATATTTGCCGTCTTCCTTGTTGTGATAGGTATCGGTCGCAACGTCCATCTGGAAGCCCGCCTTTCCTTCATAGCCAGCCTCGATGATCGTCTCGGTCATGGCTTCCCAGATCTCCTCGTCGGACTTGAACACGCCTTCCGGCACGACGATGAAATCGCGGATGTTCGGCGCGCCGCCGAAGCGCCTGTCCATCTTCTCGGCCCAGCGGGTGTGGATATCCCAGCAGGCGTAGGAGGCGTCGGCAAACGTGTCGAAGCCGAAGCACATGACGGACATGGTGGGCTTGCCGCCGGGGGTGGTGATGCCGCCGCCATAGCGCTCATGGCCCGCGACCATCGCGACGCCCGGAACGGGCAGATACATCGCGTTCGCGCCGCCGATGTGCCGGTAAAGCGGGATGCCCAGCGCCGCCGCGCCCGCCTTTAAAACAGCCGCGGAAACGGCTGCCGTCGCGTTGCCGCCGAGCTTTGCCTTCGCGTCCGGGACGATATCGAGCATCGTGCGGTCGATCAGCCGCTGGTTGGCTGCGTCCAGCCCCTTCAGCGCCGGGGCGATGATCTCGTTGACGTTCCGCACTGCGCCCAGTACGCCCTTCCCGCGGAAGCGCTCGCCGCCGTCGAAGTCAAAATGGATCTCATGCGTGCCGATGGAAATGCCGGATGTGCACATGGCCCGGCCCGTCGCGCCGTTTTCCGTCGTGACCACGGCCTCTACGCCGGGGTTGCCGCGGTTCGTGTATACCTGTCTTGCCGTAATGGAGCGGATCTCTGTTCCTGCCATTTTTCTGTCACTCCTTCTGTATTTCTTTTATTCCTGAATCAAAATCACGCGCAGATCGAGCGCGGAGACGTTTGCCGCCGCAGCCACGCCGCAGCCGAGCCGCCAG
>OGPR01002996.1_pt1 | contig 10617 bp, 7 predicted proteins | sample 1552981 | NCBI WGS metagenome assembly OGPR01 (sample SAMEA2580260, study PRJEB22360) | human gut metagenome | biome: human gut; feature: human-associated habitat; material: faeces | place: Denmark | collected 2008/2010 | reverse complement strand
GGCAGCCGCAACGGCACAACCGGCAGCGCAAGCAGCAGGAGCCGCAACGGCCCCCCCTTCCGCAGCAACGTCCGCAGCAATGCCTGCCGCGTCCCCGGCCGGAAGGCCGGCAGCGGGTACATCCGCCGGCCCGACTGCACAGGGAACACTCCCGGCACAGCCCGCGCCGGGGATGAAACGGCGGCCGCTGATCTCGGGCGCATCGCTCTCGGAGCTGCTCGCCTCGGCAGGCGGCGCCCCCGACGAGGAGCTGTCGGACGGCGAAACGCCCGACGAACCCGAAACCGTGCGCATAGACCCGGACTGTGCCGAAAAGTTGGAGCACGCCCGAGGCAGGATACTGAACCTCATCAAGGAGAAACGCCCGCGCTTCGTGCCGGCTTTCGAGCTGATGACGTTCCGCGACAACACGATCTCGGTGAGCGTACCGACGACGGAGCTGCGCGAGGAGATCCTGCGCAGCAAGACCGGGATGCTGATGCGCATCGCCGAACTGGCGGGCATCGAGGGTATGATCGAACTGGAGGTCACGGTCAATGAAGAGATCCGGGCGGCACGCCCGATCAAGCTCGAAGACCGCGTCCGCTACATCACGGAGAAGAACCCGCTCGTCGCGGAACTCCGCAAAGCACTGGACTTGGAAGTAGAATAAAAAGAACGAACAATAAAAATGGCAACAAAGAATTTCATCGAAGAACTCGAATGGCGCGGGATGATCCACACGATCATGCCCGGCGCGAAGGAACAACTCGAAAAAGAGATGACGACGGCCTACCTGGGCATCGACCCCACGGCCGACTCGCTGCATATCGGCCACCTGGTGGGCGTAATGATCCTCAAGCATTTCCAGATGTGCGGCCACCGTCCGCTGGCGCTTATAGGCGGCGCGACGGGCATGATCGGCGACCCCTCGGGCAAGTCGCAGGAGCGCAACCTGCTCGACGAACCCACGCTGCGCCACAACCAGGAGGCGATCAAGCGCCAGCTGGCCAAACTGCTCGACTTCGAGTCGGACGCCCCGAACGCGGCCGTGCTGGTGAACAACTACGACTGGATGAAGGACATTTCGTTTCTGGAATTCATCCGCGATATCGGCAAGTGCATCACCGTCAACTACATGATGGCCAAAGATTCGGTCAAGAAACGGTTCAGCGGCGAGGGCGACGGCATGTCGTTCACCGAGTTCACCTACCAGCTGGTACAGGGCTTCGACTTCCTGCACCTCTACCAGACGATGAACTGCAAGGTGCAGCTGGGCGGCGCCGACCAGTGGGGCAACATCACCACCGGAACGGAGCTGATCCGCCGCAAACTGGGCAACGAGGCCGAAGCATTCGCCATCACCTGCCCGCTCATCACCAAGGCCGACGGTACGAAATTCGGCAAGACCGAGAGCGGCAACGTATGGCTCGATGCGCGCTATACCTCGCCCTACAAGTTCTACCAGTTCTGGCTCAACGTCAGCGACGAGGACGCCAAGCGTTACATCCGCATCTTCACGCTGTTAGACCGTGAAACCGTCGAGGCGCTGACCGCCGAACACGAGGCGGCGCCCCACCTGCGCGTACTGCAAAAGCGGCTGGCACAGGAGATCACCACGATGATCCACTCCAGGGAGGAGTACGAAAAGGCGGTCGAAGCCTCGGCGATCCTCTTCGGCGGCTCGACGTCGGAGGCGCTGCGCAAAATAGACGAAGAGACCCTGTTGCAGGTGTTCGAGGGCGTGCCGCAGTTCCGCATCGCCCGTGCCGAGCTGGGCCTGCCGTTCGTCGATCTGTGCGCCGAAAAAACGCAGGTGTTTCCCTCGAAGGGCGAATGCCGCAAGATGGTGCAGGGCGGCGGCGTGTCGCTCAACAAGGAGAAGGTCGCCGACCCGGCACGTACGGTGGGCGAGGCCGACCTGATCGCCGGCAAATACCTGCTCGTACAGAGGGGTAAGAAGAACTACTACCTCGTAATCGCCGAGTAGCATGGAATACCGCATCGTCCTGACGCGCATGGAATTCCACGCGCTGCACGGCTGCTACGAGCTGGAACGCAAGGTAGGCAACCGCTTCACGGTCGACCTGGAACTGACGGCCGAACTGGGCCATGCGGCCACGGACGACGACGTGCGCAAGACGGTCAACTACCTGACGGCCTACGAAGTCGTCGAGATGCAGATGCGAATCACGCAGCACACCATCGAGCGGGTGGCGACGAACATCATCGAGGCGGTTTACGCCACCTTCCCGCAGGTGCGGCACGTAAAATGCACCGTATCGAAACTGGCGCCGCCGCTGGGCGGAAAGCTCGAGAAGGTGAGCGTCGTGCTGGAGAAATAGGGCGGGTGTGCGCATGCATGCGCACACCCGTTTGCGATAATAAACAGGTTAGGTTATGCATCACAAGGAGAGTCGCGCCACCTTGGGTGGCAAATTGAGCGCCGTGCTGGTCGCCGCGGGAAGTTCCGTGGGGCTGGGCAACATCTGGCGCTTCCCCTATGTAGCCGGGGACAACGGCGGCGGGGCATTTCTGATAATCTACATCCTTTGCGTCCTGCTGCTGGGGCTGCCGCTCATGATCGCGGAGTTCACCGTGGGGCGTGCTTCGCACCGCAATGCCGTGGGTGCCTACCGGGCGCTGAACCCACGGTGGAGTTTTCTGGGTTACAACGGCGTGCTGGCCGCATTCCTGATCCTGGGGTTCTACTTCGTAGTATCGGGATGGACGGCCGAATACATGGTGCACTCGGTGACGGGCAGTATCGCTCGTTTCTCGACCGCCGAGCAGTACAAGAGTCTCTTCGAGAACTTTATCAGCAATCCCTGGAGGCCGGTCGTCTACACCTGCCTGTTCGTCCTCGCAACCCATTTCGTGATCGCCATGGGCGTACAGAAAGGCATCGAACGCTCGGCTAAAATCCTCATGCCGCTGCTGTTCCTGATTCTGATCGTACTGTCGGTACATTCACTGCTGATGCCGGGCGGGGAAGCCGGGTTGAAGTTCCTCTTCGCCCCCGACTTCTCGAAGGTGACGCCCACGACCGTGCTCGTCGCACTGGGGCAGGCGTTCTTCTCGCTTTCGATCGGCATCGGCACGATGGTGACCTACGCCTCGTATTTCAAACCGGACACGAACCTGCGCCACACGGCGCTCAACGTCACCATCCTCGACACACTGGTGGCCATACTGGCCGGCGTGGTGATCTTCCCGGCGGTATTCAGCGTAGGCATCGAGCCTTCGTCGGGGCCGTCGCTCGTATTCATCACCCTGCCGAGTATCTTTAACGGCATGCCGCTGAGCATGGTGTGGTCGTCGATTTTCTTCCTGCTGCTGGTCGTCGCAGCACTCACCTCGACCATCTCGCTGCACGAGGTAGTCACGGTCTACCTGCACGAGGAGTGGCACCTGAGCCGTAAGGCTGCGGCATGGCTGACGACCGCCGCCACGGCCGCCCTGGCGTCGCTGGCATCGCTGTCGCTGGGTGCGTTGGGCAGTTGGAAGATCGCCGGGCTCTCGCTTTTCGATTCGCTCGACTTCCTGACGGCCAACATCCTGCTGCCGGCAGGCGGGCTTTTCACCTGCATCTTCGTGGGCTGGAAGCTCGACCACCACATCCTCAAGGCACAGATCACCAACGACGGAGAGCTGAAATTCCGCATCTACGGCCTGTTCAGCTTCCTGCTCCGCTACGTCTGCCCGGCCGTGCTGCTGCTGATCTTCCTCGACAACCTCGGCGTATTCTGACACGGCCGACACGCGTTTCCCCGACCCCGGACTTCGGAAAGTCCGGGGATTTTTATTTCCGCGGCCAGGACGGAATGGAGGGCGTACATTTCGATTCAAAACCACTCTTTCTCAAAAAAGCAGACATTTCGCCCAGTTTTTTTGTGTTTTATTTTGGAAAATAAAATTAAAGATTTATTTTTGTTTCATAATGAAATTAAAAATATTACACATCACAATAAAAAACACAAATACAACCGAAAAACCCAAAAAAGGTAAAAAGCGGCACGAGATCCAATCACGACCGTAAAAGGCAAACCGCGGGCAGCACCCGCGGCCTGCATCCGTTTCAGTGACAAGCTTTCGCAGCGGCAGCCGATTGCCAGGGTATGAAAAAAGGATTACATTCCGGTGACAACGACACACGGAGCCAATTATTAAAATATTTTTGCAGCCGGAGCGACAAAGGCTCCCACCTATAATAATAAAGAAACCATTCGAAAAGACCCGGCCATGAAAAACCTGTTACTTTTCCTGCTGGCCTGCAGCCTCGGCGCCGCAGCCGCAGCCCGCCCGATACGGGGATCGGTCAAATGCGGCGGAAAGCCGATGGGCGGCGTGACCGTAACCGACGGTTATACGTTCGCGCAAAGCGACGAGCAGGGCATATTCACGCTCGATGCCGACGACCAGGCGCTGTTCATCAGTCTGGTGACCCCGTCCGGCTACCTGGCTCCGCTCGATGGGGGCATCCCGCAATTCTACCGCGCATACGACCCGGCGGCCAAACGCTACGACTTCGAATTGCAACCGTGGCCCGGCTCGGGCGAATGCTACGAACTGCTGGCGATCGCCGATCCGCAGCCCAAGACCGAAGAGCATTTCCGGCGGTTGCGGAGCGAGGTCATGCCCGCATTGCAGGCGGCAACCGATAACGGGAGGACGCGGGGCTCGAACCAGGCCGCGATCGTGCTCGGGGACATCGTATGGGACTCCCCGGAACTCTTCGCAGGCGTGAAAGCGGAGTTCGCCGGGCTCGGGGTACCCGTATACGGCGTGATCGGCAACCACGACCACGACCTGAACAAATACACCGACCGCGAGGCGACGGAGAACTACCGCCGCCATTTCGGCCCCACCTATTATGCCTTCGACATGGGGCGCACGCACTATATCGTACTCGACGACATCGTTTACCACGGCGCGAAGAAATACGAGGAGCAGATCGACACAATGCAACTGCGCTGGGCCGCCGCCTATGCGGAACGCCTGCCTGCAGGGTCGCGCGTCTGCATCGCGATGCATGCCCCGGCCATGAAATCGTGGCTCGGGAACCGCGTCATGGAGTCGGCCGAGAGGCTGATGGACGCCTTCGCCGGGCACGAACTGCACTTCATCACCGGGCATACGCACCTCAACTCGAATTACGACATCCGCGAGGGGGTCACGGAGCACAACGTAGCGCAGGTCTGCGGCAACCTCTGGTGGGATCCGATCAACTGGGACGGTACGCCCAAGGGCTTCCAGCTGTTCCGCGAATGCGGCGGGGAATTCTCGTGGGAATACCGGAGCCTGGGCGAGTCCCCGGCACGGCAGATCCGCGTATGGCACCCCGGCCAGGTGGCCAAGCACCCGGCCAGCGTCGTGGCAAAGGTGTGGAACTGGGATTCGTACTGGACGGTCGTATGGTATGAGGACGGCCGTTACCGCGGCGCCATGCAGCGTACGACGCTCGACGACCCCGATTATACCGCACACATCGACTCGCTGAAGGCCGCCGGGAGGAAAATCTCCAAAGTCCAGCGCCCACGCCCGACGAACTTCTATTTCACGGCACGCCCCTCGGCATCGGCCCGCGAGGTGGAGGTGGTCGCCACCGACCGATTCGGCCGCCGCTACTCGGAGCGCATCGCACTCGGGCACACCGACTGACATACAGGACACCAACACCAAAATCATCAATAGCCTATGAAAAAACTGATTACTTTAATCGCCGGGTTGCTGCTCGTCGCCCTGCCGGTCGGACTGGCCGGTTGTGACGACAGCGACAAGGAGATCTACAACGATGGCCGGCTGGTCACCGATGTAGTTATTCCGACCTCGATGACCGTCTACCGCGGGATGGAGGTTTCCGTTTCCGGCTACGGCTTCGCCCAAGGCGACGCCATCGCGTTACGCGCCGGCGAGGATCTCCCGGCAGCGACCACGGTAGCATCGGAAAAACTGCTGACGTTTGTCATACCCGACGGCGCGGCAGACCAGACCGTCTATAAGGTCGTGCTCAACCGGGCACAGGACTACCAGGTGCTCGGATCGAGCAAGATGACCGTACAACTGGCCATCGACGTCGACCTGGGCAAGACCATCTCGGGCAACTGGGGCGGCGACGCCGTGATCCGCGGCCGCGGTTTCATGGCTACGGACAAACTCCTATTGGAGCAAGGGGGGGGGAAGTTCGAAGCGCCGGTCAAGGGTGCTGACGATTCTTCGCTGACCTTCACCATTCCCCAGAACGCCGCCGACGGCGACTGCGAATTCACCCTGCAGCGCGGCGCAGAAGAGCAGGCACTGGGCTCCGCCAAACTCAACCTCTCCCTGGGCGGCGTCACCGTACCGGACAAGGAGGGCGCGACGATCAAGGGTATCGTCCACCTGGCAGGACAAGGCATCGCCGACGTCCTTGTCTCGGACGGCGACCTGATCACCAAGACCGACGCCAACGGTTTCTATTGGCTCAATTCCGAAAAACGCAACGAACTCGCCTTCGTCATCCTGCCTGCGGGCTATGACGTCCCCACCGTCAAGGCGATGCCCCAGTTCTGGCAGCCCTGCACGCTCGACGCAAACACCGTCGAACAACTCGACTTCCAGCTGCTCAGGGCCGACAACGACTCCCACACCATGCTCGTGGCCACGGACATGCACCTGGCCAACCGCAACACCCCGAAAGATTACGTTCAGTTCGCCGACGGCTTCGTCAAGGAGTTGACATCGGCCTACAACTCCGCCGCACCCGGAAAGGTATACTGCCTCAACCTGGGCGACTTCTCGTGGGACGGCTACTGGTACGACAACAAGTGGGCGCTGCCCGAATGCAAGCAGACCGTCGAGGATTTCAATTTCCAGATGTGGTCGGTGATGGGCAACCACGACAACGACCCCTATGTAGCCTCCGATTTCGGCGCCGAAGGCCCCTACCGCCAACACATGGGCCCGGTTTACTACGCCATGAACATCGGCCGGATACACTACATCATGCTCGACAACACCGAGTACCTCAACACGGGCGGCTCGCAGGGTACGGTCGGTTCGCACAATTACAACCGCCGCTTCGACGACCGGCAGCTGGCATGGCTCAAGGAGGAACTCACCCATGTCGACAAATCGACCCCGATCGTCGTGGGATGCCACTGTCCGCTTTACTCGTACAGCGGAAGCGGCGGCGTGAGCGTAGAGCTCCAGACCCAGGCCGACATCGACAAAATCCTGAGCTGCTTCGCCGGCTTCAGCAACGTGACTTTCCTCACGGGGCACACGCACGTGAACCGCAATATCCAGTCGCCGACCTATGCGAACGTCTACGAGCAGAATATCGCGGCGGTCTGCGGCACCTGGTGGTGGACGCAGCAGTACGGCAACAACAACGTCTGCACCGACGGTTCGCCCGCGGGTTACAAGATCTTCACGGTCGACGGAACCGACCTCAAATGGCAGTACAAAGCCACGGGGCTTCCCATCGAAAAGCAGTTCATCACCTACGACATGAACGAGGTCAAGGAGTACTGGGCCACCGACGCCACGGCACTCAAGGCCTTCGCCGCAGGCAACGACATGCGAAACCGCGACAAGGATTATTCGACGGTGGGCGAAAATGCCGTCTACATCAACGTCTGGGCCTATGAACCGGGCTGGACGGTTTCCGTGACGGAAAACGGAACGCCGCTCGCCGTGAAACAGGTCTGGAGCAAGAAAGACCCGCTGCACAGCATTTCGTACGACATCCCGCGCGGCGCGGTCAACAACGGCACACTCACCTTCCCCTCGACCTCCTGCATGCATATGTTCGAGGTTACGGCCTCTTCGGCATCTTCCACGCTGGAGATCTCGGTTACCGACCGCTTCGGCAACGTCAGCACGGAGTCGATGACCCGGCCCAAGGCGCTCACGACCGACGTGACCAAATAACCCTCAAAAAACCTTAAGACAATGAAGCGTATAATGAACAAATGGTTGTGGTCGTTATTATGCGTCACGCTCCTGGGAGCCGCGGCATGCAGCGACGACGACACCGAAGGGGATTCGGGGAACCCCATCCCCCCGGCACTCTCCACCGAAAACCTGCCCGATGCAGGGCTGAAGTTCCTCTATTCGGCACTGACCCCGCATACATTCACCATGAGCGTCGATGCGCCCTGGGAGATCACCAAGACCGCAGGCTGGTTCGTCGTCACCCCGAACAAGGGCGAGGCGGGCCAGAATATCCAGGTCACCGTCACCCCGACCCTGAACCAGGGCGAGGCGCGCGACGGCGAATTCACCATCCGCGCCAACAGCGGCAACAACCTCCATCCCTGCCTGACGGAGAAGAGCATCCCGCTTTCGCAGGACGCCTACCTGGCGGCCGGCATCGTGATAACGGGGCTCGACGAACGCCTGCTGGCATTCGAAGCCGAAGATACGGATCCGGTGGTCTTCACCGTCGAAGCATCCTACGACTGGACGCTCACGGTGGAGAACGAGACCTGGCTGACGGTCGCCCCCAAGAGCGGCAAGGCCGGCTCTGCGGCCCAAGTCACCATCACGCCCAAGGCCAACACCACCGACGAACGCCGCGAGTCGAAGATCACGATCACGGCCGGCGACGCCGAATTCGGCGAGAACACCGCCGAAGAGATCATCGAGCTGGTTCAGGCACCCTACATGCCCAAGGACACGCATACCGAGGGATACGTCTTCTTCAGCGACGACTTCCAGTGGATTCCCGACAACTGGGTGAGCCCCTACACCAAGTACGGCTGGCCGAGCGTATCGATCGACGGCACGAACGGCAACGAGTTCGCCCTTTCGACCGACGGGATGAAAGAGGCCGTAGCGGCCAAGGGTTACACCTACACGCCCTCGGTATATGCCCGTTACGAAGGCCATGTCAAGCTGGGTAAGACCGCCAACATGGGCGCCATCACGATCCCCGCACTCACGGGCATCGACGCCGGCAAGGCCGCCACGCTGCTCGTGCAGTTCGACGCAGCCGCCTATTCGTCGGCAGGCGGCGCGGTGGACAACGGCGACGACCACATGGACGTCACGATCGAAGGCCCCGGCACGATCGGCGACCTGGTGGAAACCTCCGCGCTGGTCGAGGTGAAGAACGTCTGGGAGTGGACGCGCTACTCGCTGATCGTCTACGGCGCTACGAACGAAACCCGCATCACCTTCGGCAGCGAGCGCGAAGTGAAATGCCGCCTCTACCTGGACAACATCACCGTGACGCGCGCCAAGGACGAGAACCCCGAAGCCCCGGCACCGGAGGCACTCGTCACCCCGTTAGACAAGGAGATCGTCAACACTTCCGATCCGAGTCTCTTCGATGCCAACAGCATGGTGGTCGCCGAAGGCGGCACGCTGACCTGCTCGGTGCGCGTCAACAAGGCCTGGACGGCGGAGACCGACTGCGACTGGCTGACGATCACCACCGTACGCTGCGGCGACGCAGACCCGTCGACGGTAACGGGCGCCAACAACGGCGCATCGCTCTCGAACGGTGTGGCGACCGTCAAGGCCACGGGGCTGCCCTACGTCACCACCAAGGTCGAAGTAGGCAGGAACTCCGGAGGCGAAAGCCGCACGGGCCATATCATCATCAAGTCGGAAGGCGCAGAGATCGAGAAGGTTGCTGTCACGCAGGCAGCGGAAGGAACGTCTGTTACCGGAATCGTCATCACGGGACTCACGGAAAACCAAATCCCTGAATTCGCCGCTGATGCGACCGCAGAAACGACTTTTACCGTCCGTGCAGATACCGACTGGACAATTGAGGTTCCGGCGGCAGAGACCTGGTATTCGGTAACGCCGCTCTCCGGCGCAGCCAATACCGACGTCACGGTAACCGTAACGCCGACGCCCAATACCGGCGGCGCACGCGACGGTTCGTTCACCATCCAGTCGGGAACGAATACGGAGACGATTCTCCTGTCGCAAGCACCTTCGGCTTCAGCCCTTCATTTCGAGTGGTCATTCCCCGCAACCGCTGAGGAAAACAACATGGTAAGCCGTACAGAACGCTGGTATAAAAGCGATGACGGGAAAGCCCGGATTGACGCCGTACGTGCCGTGGACAATCCATCGAATCCCGACATGTCCTATTCGCTTGGATACGACAACGAAATCGGCAGAATCCTGATGTACGGATTCGCTCTGGACGATTACTGGCTCTTCACGCTGCCGGTCAAAAATTTCAAGGCCAATACGACCCTCAACCTCCGGGCGCTGATCTCCTCCTCGGCATCGGATCCAAAATTCTACATCCTCGAATACTCGGCCGACGGACAAGCCAGCTGGACGTCCGTCAACACCACGAGCATCGAGGACAAATCGGCCAAAGATACCGCGCTGCGCACGATCGTTTACACGCACATGATGCCCGACACGCCGGCCAACGGCGATGTGATCGTCGATGACGACATCACCATCCCGACCGCTGTCGCCGACGGCAACATCTACCTGCGACTGAGGGTGTGCGATGCCATGGCCGGCAACAAGGCCAAAAACATCGTCCCAGCAAACGGCGGCACAACCCGCATGAAAACCAAAGAGGGCATCTGTGATGCCATCTCTGTCACAGAAGTACAACGCTGACAGGAAAACGGCTGCGGCCGCCCGCAGGACGACCGCAGCCGTTCGACAAAAAAA
>OGPR01002992.1_pt1 | contig 10625 bp, 9 predicted proteins | sample 1552981 | NCBI WGS metagenome assembly OGPR01 (sample SAMEA2580260, study PRJEB22360) | human gut metagenome | biome: human gut; feature: human-associated habitat; material: faeces | place: Denmark | collected 2008/2010 | reverse complement strand
TATCAGCAGACATGCTTTTTAAATTTCCATTACTATAATATGTAAAATTAATTTTTCTTCCTGTCTTTCTAGAATCATAAATAGATACTAAATTCTCACCACTATAAGTTATTATTTTGTTAATATTAGCATTTACGCTAGAAATAATATTAGTTATTCTTCCTTGTAAATCAAATTTAATGGTACTATTATTTCCATCATAGATTTCTGAATATCTATTTTCTCCTGTTACTAATCTCAAACCGCTACCACTAGCGTCATAATAAACATTTCTTGTATCACCATATGTATTATTATCTTTATATTTTCTAAATCTATGGATGTTCCAATTAGAATCTATATAGACATAATCTCCTTCCTCAAATTCCTCTAAATTATAGGAAGAATTATATGGAAAAACATATTGCTGAATATTTAGTTTCCAACCATTTCCTAATCCTATTTTTAGATTTCCAAAATCAGTATTTTTCATTTTTGAATTATATATTAGAGATGTAGAAATTTGAAAGTTATTTGCTCCAATTGATAAACCAGGACATTCAAACAATAATCTTCCTGTATTTAAATTTAAGTTTGCCAAACCAAGCCCACAACTAAAATCTAGTTGGGTTTGATTAATTTTACTTTTATCCATAATTACTTTCTCCCTTCATTGTTATTTAAATTGTTCTAATACTTTTTTTACTACATCACTATCTTTTAATAATTTCATCGTATTTTCACCATTGCATAAAACTCTTCTATTTCCTCTGCCACTGATAAATACAATTTCACCTTCTTTAGATTCACAAATAGCTTGTTTAATTGCTTCTTCTCTATTAACAATAATAGTTGATGGTACTTTTCCATCCAAATAAGATTCTAACTCTTTGCAAATATCAAGTGCATTTTCTTTACCACTATCACTTTCTGTTATATAAACATAATCAACTACATCTTTTAATAGGTTCATTGCATATTTTCTAACTTCTTTTCTTTGTAAAGCAAATTCTTCAGTTTTAAATCTTGCATCCCAATGCTTATAACCATGTCCCATTGATCCAATAACTACTTTAATTTTATCAACTTTTCCTTGTTCTTTTAGCATTTTTAAACAATCTAACATTGCAGGTAAATGTGCATCTACAACAATTAATTTTCCATTTTCTCTAAATACTTCAGCTCTTCCTGGAATCACAATATTATTTAATGTTTGCTCAAATTTTCTAACATCAAAAACATCTAAAGCTTCTAATGTTGTGACAGCAGTTAAAATATTTAAAGCATTATATGACATCATTAAATTTGTATCAATTTTATTAATTGCACCATTCAAGTTAAATTCTAATTTCATACCTATAATGTCTGTATTTAATCCTGTTAATAAGCAAGTTACTTTTTCTTTTTCTAATCCTTTTAATGTAGCAACATAATTACTAGCACATATAAATTTTGGATATTTATTAGTTTTTAATAATTCATCAAGTAATTCTTTATCATAATCTTGAAATCCAATAACACATTTACAATCATCTTCAACATCCTTAAAGAATGATTTTTTTAATTCTACATATTGTTTTTCTGAATATTGCTCCAAATTATGTTTAGGATTCAAGTTTGTTAAAACTCTAATATCAAATGGAACATCTTTTAAAAATCCCTTTGCTAATGTACTTTCATTAACTTCCAATACTAAATAATCTGCTCCATATGCTTCAACTTCTTCAATAATGCTAATTAATGCTGCTTCGTCTCTAACCGCTACTTCATATGCTTCATTTTTCTTTAAATAACTAGCTGGCGAATCAACCATTACACTTGAATATAATGTTGATTTATATCCTAAATCTTTTAAATAATTATGAATTATTAATGCTGTAGTAGATTTACCACGACTTCCAGTAATACCTATAATTTTTAACTCACTACTATGTTTTCTATTACTATTTTTAAATTCTTTTCTAATAATTCTTTTCTTAATTTGTTTTTTTTCTAATTTTTCTTTCACCTTGAATAATTTCATTTCTATATCCTCCTTATATATTAATCTTCAGGTGTTGATGATGGTGCTTGAAAAGTAACTGTACATGTAACTTTTTTTACCATTTCATTTGTAACTTGCGAATATAATTTGATTATAAAATCATATTCAGTAGCCCCAGAAGGTTCAGGATCTTGAATTGCATTTATTACTACTTCAAATGTTCCTTTTTCTGCTTCAAGAGGAGCAATTACTTCAAATAAGTCTGTATACTCATTTTCAATATTAATCGATACATCCTCATCAGTACTTATATAAATTGTATCTTGTTGGGCACATGAACCATCTGCTAATACTATAGCTTCAGCAGTTTCTAAAACAGCTAATCCATTTTCATGGTAATTTTCTAAAGCTTCTTTAATTTTAGCAATTATCATATTATTGATTGTTCCATTTAATGTCGCTGCATTTAAATGCGTTCCTTCTTGTGTTAACCCTTCTTCATCATTTCTAATTACTTCTACTTCCATTGAAATAATTTCTCCCGACTCATCTCTTTCAACGCTTTTAACATCTAAAATTTTATGATTCAACGTTGAACTTACTCTATCTATAAATTCACTCATTTTTTTCTTCTCCTTTTTTAAATATTTGTTTTATAATTTGATTTGCACCAGTTGAACTAGCACCACTTACAATACCTATACCTAATGCTATCCAGATATTTTCAGCATTTAAAATCATCTCTGGATTTGTTAAATAAATAATTATTCCTAGCAATCCTCCAATGATAGCCATTACTATTGGTATTAGCTTGTATGCTTCTTGCTTATTCTTAAATAAGACTTTGTAAATTTCCCCTATGATATAGCAACATACAACTATAATAGGTACACTTGTAAAATCCATTAATTATTACATCCTTTCTTATAATTCATCTAATCTTTTATTCACACTTACAATAGCTTCTTCTGCTTTTGCAACTCTTTCTAGAATAATACGATATCTTTCATCAACTTTATTTAAGTTTTTCTCTACTCGATCAACGCATGCTTTAATATATCCAATGTCTGATACAATAACGCCTTCACTCCTACCATCATTTTTTTGTTCCTTAATATTTGTTCTTTTGCAAGCAAGAGAAGCAAAGAAAATACTAGATAGTGTTCCAATAATCCCTATTAATGAAACTATAACTGTTAATTTATTGATAAAATTACCTCCTTTCTTTGTTTTATAATTGATAGTTAGCTACTCCATCAATAATATAAGGTGTCTGTAATTAATTACGCTTTAAGTATAACAAAAAGGCCTTTTTATACCTAGGTAATCAATTACCACTTTAAAAGACTTTTTTTGTATATTTTTCATAAAAAAAAGCAAGAATTTGTTAATATCCTTGCAATTTTAATACTTTTTATATTATATATTCCGGTAATCAATTACCGATTTTTTAGTGAAAATTTTTATAAACAATGATTTTCTAAATACTTTTCTGATAATTCTAATAAATATTCTTTATTAACTTTCCTTAATTCAATATACGTTCTTTCTAATCCAACTCTTTGAAATCCGTATATTATAGCAAATAGGATTGTATTATCTCCATTATTTAAAGTCATTTTACAATCCGCTTTTTCTAACATATCAATTATATATGGTGCCGATAGTTTCATTGCTAATCCTAATTTTATTATATTAATTCTAGGTGGAACTGTTTTTCCATCTTTATAGGATCTAATTGTTTTCTCACCAACATCTGATTCTCCTGATAAATCTTCATGACTAGTTATTACGCCATTTTCTTTAGATTTATCATAATGATATGTTAGAGTACCTGCAAAATCATTTGGTATTTTATGTTTGTGTGTTTCAAAATGTGATGATGCTATATCAGCCATCCTAATAACTCTAACTGCTTGTTCTTGTTCTACTTGTTTAATTTCTTTTCTTTGTCCAGGACTGCTAAATAAAAATGAATACTTATCATACATTCCATTTTCATTAATTCCCAATCTTGTAACATTAAAAATTAGACAACATTCATCAGCATGTTCTAGTGCATATTCAGTCATTTCATATTTTTGATAATTCACATACTTTTGATTATTTACAACAAGCATTTTATTAATATATAATAGTTTTTCTTCTTGTAATGCTTTTTGTACTAATAAGTTAGTTGTTAGTAATCTCGATAAGTTTTCTGAACTAATAATGAATGTTTGATTATTCTTTAAAGAACCTCTCTTAAAAAAGAATGGTTTTGTATATTCACCATCAACATAGTTTCCTACACCTTCGATTTCTGTCTTACCAATTTCTCTTAATCTAATTTTCGCAGATAATTTGGACACACCAAAGAAATTTGCAAATCTCATAAGTAACTCTTCCCACTTTTCCGTTTTTGTTCTTATCACACCTAACGTTTCTTGTTCTACATCAATTTCTTTTGTTAATTCAGAAAACTTCTGAGCAGCCATTTTTTTAGGCATTAATATTCTTGGTGCTAGAGTTCTAGCTTGCCATTCCATCCATTCGATATCTTTAATCGCATATTTATTTTCTCCTTTATAACAAGCTACATAAGTATCTTCACTATTTAAACATTGTCTTAGTTCAAAATAATTTCGATGAAAATACCAATGAACACACTCATGAATAAAAGTATTTCTAAAAGAGCCTTCATTTCTATCAATATGTTTAGTTATATCAATTAATATTGTCCCTGGCTTTACACGTATTATTTTAGTTTTTAATAAGTTTTCCGTATAAACTTTTGCTTTATCATTTGCAAAATATGTTTTACCAAATACGCCATTTTCTAAAGGTGCATAATAATAATCTATATTCATTTTCTTAAGCATATCTTGAATATTTAGTTTCATTGGTGTAACTAATACTTCAGGACAAAACTCCTTCAAAAACTTTGTTGCATAAGAATCCATATCTTCTGTAGAAATTATTGGCACTAATCCACTTGATAACACTTCATCTAGTTCTTCATCTAATTTTTCAATGTCTTCCTTTTCTTTTCCTTTAAAACGTTCTTTGAATGATCCTTTCATCTTAAATTCGAAAAATTCTTTTTTAGTGATTGAAGTATAAATATATCCATCATCTTCATTACCATCTGCTAACTCATATTCTGCCTTAAAAACTACATTAAATTCCACTTGGTCAATTTTAGACTTAGTAAATTTAATTCTTTTGACTTCTATATTTTGAATGCAATATAAATTAAAAGCATAAACTATTTCATTATTATATGCATTTAATTCTTTTTCTTTAATGTACTCTTCCATTGCTTCAGTTATTTCATCTAAATAATTAAGCTGAATATATTCTTCAAAACTACTATATTTATATCCTATAATAATCACCATCCTACTGCGTATATTTCTATGTATATTTATTATGATTATTATACTAAATTTTTAAAAAATTGTCGAGAAAACATATTTTACTTTTCTATATTTTAATAACTTTTGATAAAAAACTAAAACCAGCTAGCCTTTTACATCATTCCAAAGTTGAGTTTAAACTCTAGTGTATGTTTATCGATTACTTTGACGTATTCTAATAGTTTCCTTACCATATTAGTGGTCATCTACTTTTATTGCATCACTTTGTAAGAACTTGATTGCATTTTCTAGTTTTTCTATTTCATGAAGTGTTTCTATTGTTATCTTCTTTGACTGATAGCATACTGCACTTAGTACTATCTTTTTGATGATTCATACATACCAAAGTTGCTACATACTCTTTACTTGCTAGTCTTCTTCCATAACGTCTAAACTTTGTTCCACAGTCTCCACATATTACAAGTCCACTTAATAGATATTTAGTTGAGTATCTTCCTTTGCCTGTATCTGATGCTCCTCTTATGTTCTTTCGGTTTTCCATCTCGTTTTATACCATATCAAATAGTTCTTGGCTTATTATACTAATATTATAATCAAATCCACATATATAGTTCGATTCCCCTTACACAAGGTTAACACATACATTCGATTCTTATAGGAAATGGTACCCTCTATAAACACACATCTTCATCTGTATTTGATGTAATTTTACTATTTATACCCTTAAAACTCTTTAAATAGTACCTAAAATGCAAAAAAAGCCTTCATTAGTAGAAGACTTTTCATAGTACTTTAATGGAGCAGGTAACCGGAATCGAACCGGCATCTTCGCCATGGCAAGGCGGTATAATAGCCGTTATACTATACCTGCATCAATTTGCATTAATATTATAGCAAAATTACCCTATTAATGCAAATAGTTTGATAACAATTTTATGATACATTATATAATCGCTTTTAACCAAATACCTTTATCAATTAGGATATATCCAACAAAGGTTTTGATAAAATCAATTCCATCTACAATTGCATAAACAATATAAATAGACATAGTTGTATATTTAGAAAGGATAAACGCAAGTGGTAACCTTACTATTAATACAAAAACACTATCAAATAAAATTGTTAAAACTATTCTACCACCTGCTCTTAGAACAAAATAACAACATGTATTAAATGCATGAACTGGCAAGAAAATTGCTCCAATGATTATTAGATTTCTAGCTACTTCCTTAATATTTTCACTGGTTTCATATATATTAGGAAGAATGAAACTACTTCCTACCATAATGAAAGAAAAAACAATAGTAACAATAATTGAAAATGCTAAAATTCGATAACTAGATGCTTTTGCATCACTAATATCTTTTGCGCCAAGTTTATTACCAAGAATAATTGCTGTAGCATTACCAAGAGAAGTACCAATAGTTAAAAAAACATTTGTAACCGTATTACATATATTAAATGATGCAACATAATCCAAGCCTCTTAAAGCATAGCAACTAAGTATCAATGTAAGCGATAAAGCCCATAGCACTTCATTTGAAAGTAACAATAGTGTTTTAGGTAAAAACTTTTTAAATGACTGAAAAGATAAAATTTTTTGATATACACCATTCAAATAATCAAATTGTTTGTTTTTTATTTTTACATAAACAATAACAAAAATCATTTCCACAAAACGACTAACAACCGTAGCAATAGCAGCTCCACTTGTACCAAGTTTAGGAAAACCCCATTTACCAAAAATGAGTAAATAATTTAAAAATAAATTCACCACAATGGCAATGATGCCACTAAGCATTGGTATAAAAGTTTCTTTCATTTCTCTTAATGATGTTGCATAAATTTCTTTTATAATAAATGGTAAATTACCAACAAGCATAATTAAGAGATACGTTCTACCACTTTCTAAAACAATACCAGGATTAGAGAATTCCCCTTCTTGACTATAAAAAAATTAATTAGTTGCTTATTAAAAATAATAACTATTATAGTTGTGATTGCAAAAATAACAAGACCCATTAGCCATTTAAAACGAAATGTTTCTTGATATCCTTTTTTATCTTTAGCTCCAAAATACTGGGTAGCAAAAATAGATGCTCCTGATAAACTACCAAAAATACCAAGATTAAATACAAATAAAATTTGATTTGCAAGTGATACTCCCGTCATTTCACTACTACCAACTTGTCCAACCATTAAATTGTCCAAAAGACTTACAAATTGTGTAATAAATTGTTGTAATACAATTGGCATTACAATTGCAAATAATAATCGATAAAACTTTTTATCACCAATAAATTTCCTCATATTTTTTTACCTTTTCTTATTATTCTACTTTAAGATTTAAAAATACAATTAAAAAATACCTATAATGTTAACCTAACTTATAGGTATTTTTTATAATTTTTTATTCTTGAATATTTTTTATCATTGAAATTGCACTACTAATAGTTTTTTCATAAGCTTCCATACCATATTTATCGACTTCATCTTTATTTTTTTCACCATGTGTTAAACATCCTGCACCACCGATACAGCCTCCTGTGCATGCCATACCTTCAATAAAGTTTCCAATATCTACCTTACCTACCTTAAGTAACGCCATTTTGCATTGTTCAATACCATTACAAACAACTGGTTTTAATTCAAATTCTGCAAGCCCTTGTTCTTTTAAGGCTTGTTTAACAGCATCACTTAACCCACCACTTCTAGCAAAAATTCTACCATAATATGAAGCATTATCTAAAACATCTTCTGATAACGAATAAATATCTAAATCTTTGCTATCAAATAAAGCTTGTAATTCTTCAAAAGTTAAAACCGAATCAATATATTTTTTTTGTTCTTCTTGTAAAAATTCAGCTTTTTTAGCAGTACAAGGACCAATAAATATTACCTTTGATGTTGGATCTGTTTCCTTAATGTATTTAGCAATTTCAGCAGCTGGTGATAAATTATGAGAGATGTGATCAACAAGTTTAGGAAAACTTTTTTTAATATACATCACAAAAGCAGGACAACAAGAACTAGTTAAAAATCCCTTTTCTACTAATTCTTTTGATTCTTTATAAGCAACCATATCAGCACCAAGAGCTGCTTCAACTACTGTAAAAAATCCTAACTCTTTAATACCAGAAATGACTTGACCAAGTTTGGCATGAATAAACTGACTAGAAATGGATGGAGCCACAACTGCATATACTTTATACTTTTCATTATTTTGACTTTTTTTCAAAATATCAATCACATTTAAGATATATGACTTATCCATGATTGCTCCAAATGGACATTGATAAACACAGGCTCCACAAGCAATACATTTTGCGTTATCAATATTAGCAGCTTTATCATTTCCCATTGAAATAGCTTTTATTTTGCAGGCTTTTTCACATGGTCGTTTAAAATTGGCAATCGCACCATACGGACAAACTTCTGAACATTTTCCACATTCTACACATTTCGTTTTATCAATATGAGCTTTTTGATTATGGTCAAAATAAATAGCATCCCTTTTACAAGCGTCTTGACAACGATGAGCAAGACATCCTCTACATACATCTGTTACTTCATATCCTGCTACAGGACACTCATCACAAGCAATGTTAATAACCTCAATTACATTTGGGTTATTTTTATCTCCTCCCATTGCAAGTTTCATTCTTTCTTCAACAATTGCTCTTTCTTTATAAATACAACATCTAGTTGTAGGTTCTGGACCTGGAATTATAATCTTAGGAATGTCTAATAATTTATCATATAAAGTATCATCCCAAGCTTTTCTAGCAACTTCTCTTAATACTTTATATTTTAAATATTGGACTTGTGTATCAAATTTTTTCATATTTACCTCTAAAAATAACTTACTTTAATATTCTTCCCCATTTTCTTTAAGCAATCTGTCAATTCATTTACAAGCTGCATTTTAATACTAAAATTTATTGGTAAATTAGGATTTTGATGAGCTGGATTGATTGCTCTTCCTACATAAAAATTAATATCCGTTGCTTCTTCAAACAAAAGTCTTGCTATTAAAGATGCCCCATCTTTTTTATAACACCAATTGACATATGATTCATTATCGGCTAGGTAATCTTTTGCATATTCTAAAACTTTGTTAATTGTTATAACTCCTTCAGTTACTAAATCAACACCTTCAATTTCTGCAGTTGGGGGAATTTTAGGATCACTATAATTTAGCGATGGAATAATAGGCTTACCAAGATATTTTGCGGCAATCGATGAAGTAGTACCTCCACATATAATATGCTTGCCTTCTTTGGAGAAAAATAATGACATCATCTTATTACAATCATCTTTATTACTTGGAGGACCAAACAACAAATTCATTGGTTCTCTTTTTCTAATTCTAACAATACAAGCAGTCGTATCATCACCAGGTTTTCCCTCATATAGTTTATTGCATTCATCAAGTAAAATGGTGGTCATAGTTTTAGCAGTATATCCTGCATCAGGAAGAATTTTCATAGTTTCAATAATATCTTCTCTTTTCCAACCAAAATTAAGAGCCATTCCAACACCTGCATATATACATCCATCACTCATCATTATAAAAACATCATTTTCAAAAAGATGAACTTTTGACTTATATATTTTTTTACCACCAATATTTAATTCAGTTTTAGGCAGTTCAATATTTTCACCATTTCTAATCAAAATAATTCCTGGATTATCATATTCTATGATTTCTGCTTCATTATTAGGTGAAATTTTTAAAATTGTAAATGTTGAATATGCAACCTTTCTCACGGAACAAACAGGAAGCGTAGCCGCAATTGTTGCTACACATTCCTCAATCGAAATACCTTCTGCCATCATAGTTGAAATAATTTTTGATGTAAGGGTTGAAAGAATACTCGCTTTTACTCCACTTCCAAGTCCGTCTGCTAAAACAATTATCTTAGTTCCATCTTCTTGATCAATAATATCAATATGATCTCCACATAATTGTTCACCATATTTATATAAACTATGATAACCAATGTCAGTACATAAATTATTCATCTTTTATAGACTCCTTTAATTTATATAAAGCAATTTTTGTTTCTGCAGCAGTTTCTCCTAAAAGTGATGCAATTTCTTGTACAATCCTCATTTGTTTATCAACAACCCGATCAGTAATTTCAATTGTTTGTGCACTAATTTGTTCTTTCTTTTCTTTTGCAACAACCTCATCTGTTACATCACGCATAAAACAAATAATAATTTTATAGTTTTTATCATTTATAATTGATCTTTCAACATACTTATTATATTCAGCAAGATATATTTTTTCATTA
>OGPR01002990.1_pt1 | contig 10627 bp, 7 predicted proteins | sample 1552981 | NCBI WGS metagenome assembly OGPR01 (sample SAMEA2580260, study PRJEB22360) | human gut metagenome | biome: human gut; feature: human-associated habitat; material: faeces | place: Denmark | collected 2008/2010 | reverse complement strand
GGCGATGAACAAGCCCGAAAAAAAAAGGGAAAAGAGGGAGCCGATATTGGTTTCGATCGCTACTACCGTCCCCTGCCCCATATTGGCACAGATAATGTCCTCTGCGTCCATCAGCGCCTGCTTCCTTCGCGAATGGTTCATCCGAGAGAAAAGGAACAGCAGGGCTACCAGTGTGGCATAAAACACCGGCGCAACGACCAAAGCGAGCAGGAAGCTGTTCATCGTGATCCAGACCAGCCCCGCGATAAACACTGTGATCGCCTGAAGCAGAGTGTTGATGCCTTCTACTGTAATTCCCTTTCCGTCCCAGCCCATATCCAAAAGGATCTCACTCAGGAAAGAAAGGAAGCGATACTTCTTGTTCTTCTTCTTTTCCTTTGCGGTCATTTGCCCCAAGGCGACCCTGTTTTTCTCTCGGGTCTTTGCACTGTGTCCGGAGAGCGCCCCGACCAATCGCCCGAAGTAGTAGCGAAGAATCTCAATGGGACCAGAACCGGTGATCACCCTGACCGCCACGACGGTAAGACACGCAACCAGAAGTAATGCGATTTTTTCTATCACGGTTTTTCCTCCAATCCGGCAAAAAGCTGCCTTTTTGGTGTGCTAAAAATAGACTACCGAAAAGACAGCTTCTTTACGCTTTTATTATAATACTTGCGTTTCGGATAGTCAACTATTTTTACATCATCGTATAACTATCAATTTCTACATATAGCGTGCCGCAAATGAAACTGCATCGATATTCCCTTCCTGCATAGCGCTCCATATGCAGGAACGCATGTAAGGAATGGGCGCTTTGATCTCCTTGTCCTGAGCAGCCGCCATGTAGTAAGCGCAGGCTCTCTCTTGAATTGTCCCCATCGCAGCACACCCTTGTCGCCCCGTATAGTCACACAGTTCGACGAGCCTGGTCTTGATATCCCGGAAGGAAACTTCACGCTCGTCGATCACGAAGGGGGAACGGCGCGGCGTTACCATCCCGATCAGCGCTTCAGTAAACATCAGGTTTGTGCTGCGTTCAAGTTCCTCAGCCTGCGTATTCGGCTTATACTCTTTCAGCCAGAAATCTCGACTGGACGCGTATTGGATCGCAGTGATCATCTCCGTCAAGCTGCCGCATAGTTCCTCCGCGAGTGATCCACCCGCTCTCAGACGGGCTAACGCCCCGGCGCGGCATTCTTCTTCGGATACTTCTATTTCGTCTCCGCGAACATCATCATCGACCCTATTGGTAGATGGATTGTTATTTCTAACACTGTTAATTCTAATACTGTTATTATTAGTGTCCGAAATCTTGGTGTCCGAAATTTTGGTGTCCGAAATCTTGGTGTCCGAAGATTTGACCTTTTCTGTACCAACGCCTTCCAGATTTAGCCCCGTGTCCGAAATTTTGGTGTCCGAAAATTTAGACTTTCTTGTACCAAGGCTTTCCAAATCTGGTGCCGTGTCCGAAATCTTGGTGTCCGAAGATTTGACCTTTTCTGTACCAACGCTTTCCATTTCCACCTTATCCGCGTCCTGAACTCTGGACTTTTCTGTACCAATCTCTTCCGGTTTTGTGGTGCTGTTCTCGGCGCCCTTTTGGAAGTTCTGCGTAAGAACATAGGTCTTGACGAGGAACCGTCCTGCATAATCTCTCTGAACGAGACGGATATAGTCACGCGAGAACAGTTCAAAAAGGTACTTGGAATAAGTCGTTTTGTTGATTCCAAGATGGTACAGCGTGTTTTTCTGTTTGGGGAACGCTGCCCTTCCCGCTCCGGCAAAGGAGCAGAAATATGCGTAGATGCCCTTGGCTTTGATATTAAGGTCTCGATCCGTCATTACCAGCTTCGGCATGATCCCGAAGCCGTCCACTGTCCCCTCAAGCTCGATATAGGTGGTAGACGAGACATTGTCGTCCGCTACGGCCCCGTTTAAGTTCGGGGTGGAGGAAAGAATATAGACATTTTTTCCGAAAGCGTTTCCAGTGCCCTTCTCCTGCCTCACGGTAACAAGCCCCTTATCCACAAGGTAGTTAAAGTGCTTGTAATAGGTATCCTTGCTGATGGTCAGATCTGCAATGATTCTGTCGCGAGACGGGAACGCATCATTCCCGTTGCCCGCGTAGGAACAGAAGTAGGCATATATTGCCTTCGCTTCAATTGTTAATTCTGTGCAGAGCATCACGGTCTTGGGGAGGATCCCATAACCCTTCGAGAAGATGTCGGAGACGCGGAGCTCATTTTGCTCCGCCGCCTCCGACAGGTTCTTTTTGTTCGGTTCACCCATTCCTGTTTTCTCCCTTGTTGTCCATTTTTAATCGAGATATCCGCTGCGGATCTCCTTCCCCTGCTCGACCTTCCGATTGATGATCTCCATGTCACCCCAGCCATAACGAGATCCTCTTTCATGCGATCAGAGACATTACCGACCTGCGCGTGGTATCCTTTGAGATGACCGTGCTCGTCGCGCTCCGCATTGGGGTCCGGGAAGTAACGGAAAATCGTGTTGATGATGGGGACCGCAGAGCCGGTAGACTCGTCTACGCCGCAAATTTCGTCGATAGAAAGGCATTTGCGAGTACCATCGGCAAGTTTACGCAGAGTAACGATAAACCTCACATGGTCGCATATCGTGGCGATGGTGAGGTCTTTATCACCACCGCCGGTCGCCTTCATGACAGAGTTCGTGTAGCGGTTGATGGCGCCGTGTGCGTCGTCCGCGTGGAATGTCGTGTAGAAGTAGTGGCCGGACGCTGCCGCCTCCATGGAGAGCGCGAACTCTTCATGCTTGCGCAGCTCACCGAAGACAAACAGCTCCGGGGTGGATCTCAGTGCGTGGTTCATCATGTTGGCATAGGTCGGGCTGGAGGCTCGTTTTGCAAGCTCGCCCTTGATCTCCTTTGCTTCCCACGAAAAGAAGTTGCGGGTCTCTTCCCCGTTCTCATCGATCTCGGACACATCGATTTCAGCAGGGTTCTGGATAAGACCGATACGCTTATAGTGAGGCGCATAACGCAGAACTGCCTGCAGCATTACGGTTTTGCCGCAGCCGGTAGAACCGCAGAACGCTGCGGTGAGATTTACCTTCGGCATAATGCTGAGGAACCGCGCCATATCAGCGGACAAGGTGTGATTGCGCACAAGGTCCTCCAGCTCGAGACGAGTATTCGAAAACTTACGGATGACGCACTGTGGCGAGCGCTGAAGGGTTCCCCTGCCGCGGGCGGTCGCCGAAGCGTCGGTAGCGGCGATACGATATCCTTCCAAAGTGGTACCGTTGACCAGAGACTCGGTCGCACTGATCTGAATACGGGAGAATTTCAGCAGGTTGTTGATAAACTTGGTAACGTCCTCTTCCTTCTCCCAGTGGAGCAGTTCACCGGTAACGGGATCCCTGAGCTGTTCCAGGCGACCGTTACATTCTACCCAGATACCGCCCGGGACAGTACCGTTGTTGATCTGGATCTCAGTGACCTCATCGTCGGTCATCGCATCGGTGAGGATATCGTAGTTTACGATCTCGTCGATGAGCTTGGCGCTCAGCCTGTCGTAGTTCATCTTATTGTTCTCGATGAACTCACTGATCACCGGCTTGTGCTGAGAGATATACTCATTGATACACCGAACGACATTCTCCTTGCGTTCCGCATAGGTGAGGTTCGCGTCGGCGGAATCATAGAACTCGGAGGAACGCTTTGCGATAAAGTCATTGACCTTTTCCACGCATTCCCTGTAGTCCAGCTTGGCGTCGTGGATATTTACTTCTCGACCGGTGTTGACCAAAAAGTTATTGGATACATCCATGGCTTATTCCTCCTCTCCTTCCATGTCAGGGATCTTGAATTCAAGCCGCTCAGGAATCTCTTTTTCGGCACTCTTTACTTCAACGAGCTTACCATTTTCAAAGCGGATCTTCGGAGTTTTAATGAGATCGGCACCAAGTTCGAATTCAGGAGCGTCCTCCAGAACAACACCTCTTGCAGCGGCTTTAATCCGGCGCAGCTGTTCTTCCTCACGACGCTTAGCTTCACGCTCAGCATTCTTTCTTTCTGCCTCTTTGAGCAGTGCTTCAAGGGCAGCGCGTTTTCTTGCGCGCTCCGCTGCCTCATCCACCTCAACCTGCTCTTTACGAACCTGCTCGCGCCTGCGCTCCTCTTCCGCAGTCGTTACGCGCTGCTCTATGCGGCGCGCGATCGCGGCATTTTCGGCATCGGTCTGCTTGGAAGCAACAAATGCCATAGTTTCAGCCTCTTCTGGGGACTGAGACGCCGCAACAAAATCGCAGACAGAGGAAGAAACATCTTGCACGAGAGAAACTCTCTCGCGAGTGGCGGAAGCAATCATTACAACATCAGAGGTTCCCGTTCTGGTGGACTGTATGATATGATCCGCCAGCTGATTGAAGCGGGAGCGGATGGTTGTCGGCAACATCGTCTTTTCATGGGACTGATAGAGGAAAATCCCTGCCCCCTGCCCGATAACAGCCACGGACTCCACATACGGGATATTCATGATAAGTGTGGCTTTTGGGCTTACCTGCTTAAAGTCCTCTGCCAGCAGTCTCACATTATCGGATACGATTCGGCTCTGGACAATGTTTCCGAAGATATCGTCGAAGCCGATACCATTGAGCACCCTCTCATTTTTCAGCATCTGCTCGATCGTTCCGTCGTGGAATGTGTAGACAACATCCGCCGCAGCAAGTCCGGTGATCGAGAAAATGTCCGTCACCTTGCAGGGGATATCGATCAGAACAAAATCGTAGATGACCGCAAGCTCGGCGAACATTGTAAGAAGAGCGCTTCTTACCTGGTTCACCTGCGCATCGCCATCATTGTTGCTGCTGTAGTTGATGGGATGCTCTTCAAACCGGGAAGAAATATACCAGACATTCTTCAGGCGGGACGGATTTGCAATTTCGACAGCCGGTCTCGCGGTGTTCAGCAGCTTATCGCGGATAGACTGGTCCGGACGCCCCTTCCCTCTACTCTCATCTTTGAGGTATCGGAAAAGATCTGGTTTATCTACATTGAGGTCAACCGCGCATACGGTAAAGCCGCGGGCCGCCAACACTGCCGCAACATTGACCAGCGTAGTTGTAGTACCGCAGTTCTCATACGGCGCATAGAAGACAATGCAATTGTGATGCATGGCGCTTTTTGCGTTGCTTCGTTCAATCTCAGCCAGCGACTCCTCAACACCGGAGACTGCTTTCGCGGCACGGACAAAGGCGTCGGCAAGAAAACTGTTTTTCTCAGACATGGGCTTTTGTGTGGCCTCAGACAGAGACCACATCACTCCTTTCTGTGAGTTGTTGTGATAATCATTCGACAGAATTAGACACTCCATCCCGCAAACAAAACCGGGACATGCCCGGTCGTTTGCGAGATACGCGCTGTTGTCTTTTAACTGACGCCTGCGAGCTTGTTGATCTGATCGGTGATGTCAATGAGGGAGGAAACGAATCCGTCGTCCTCTTCGGCGTTTACGCTGTTGACGATAATTGTGAACTTGAACTTGCTGTCGGTGATACCCTCAAACTTGGCAAGGGTATCCGCCTGCTCCTTAGTAAGCAGGAACACCAGCTTATTGGGAGTAACCATGGTGCGGAAGTTGTCCGCCGTCTGGTTATCCGTCAGCTTGGTGTTAATGTACTCCACTCTCTCATCCAGCGGCAGTCTCAGCAGAGCCATGTACAGTTCATAGATGGACTGGTTGCTGCTGTTGAGCATATCGATTGCCTGCAGATCGCTGAACACAACACCAACAGAAGGAGCATTGATGCCGGCTTCAGCCAGGGCATCCTGGTCCATGATCATCATACCATCAGATTCGGTAAGACCGGAGAGGCTCTCAGAAGCGCCGGTGGAGGTGCCGTCACCCGCTGTGGTTTGTGCCACGATACGGACACGCATGTGGCAGCCCGGATACAGCAGCGAGGTGTTCACATCCGATGCATTGAAGGCGAGAGTGTAAACCTCTCGCTCGTCAGTCACCTTGGCAAGCCATGGATTTCGTGTTGTGGTTTCATCTGTTACATGACGGCTTGTCAGGATCTGCCCAGCTTGAGTGTAGTAGGACATATACTTGCCAACCACTTCGTCTCTTTGATCCCAAGTAAGCATGGTCTGCTGGGAAACCTGCTGCCCGTTGGACATATAGGTCGTCTTGCCAAGGGAGTTGTAAACGGACTCCAGCATGCTGTACGGCTCAATAGAGCTTTCAGTAAGGACATCGCCGGAAACCATATCAGTCTTGAGGCGAATCACATTGACAGTCTTCTGCTGACCATCCAACATGAACTTTGCCGCCAGAACGACCAGCAGGACAGCGGCGACATAGATCAGCAGAGCGGTTCGTTTCTGCCGCTTCTCCTTGTTGTACTCTTTAACGGATTCGTCACCCGCCACAACATCCGGGGAGGCGCCCTTCGCGTTCTTCTTCGCTTTTCGTTCCGCTTTGGCAGGGGCGTTGTTCTTGACGCGTGCTTCCGCTCTGCCGGTGATCTCTTCTTTCTTCGCCGCAGCGATTTGCTCGTCGAATGCATGGAGCATCTGCTCGTACTTATCCTGCGGAATCTTACCGCGGGTGCCGTTCGGCAGAACGCAGGCGCCTTCATTGTGGTCGGTATCATTAAAGATATCCACTGCAAAGGTCTCCCCGTTTACAGCAACGGATGTTCTGCCGATTATGCCGTAAGGAGTACCACTGGCGTCCTTCGGCACATTCTCGAATGCGATACTTTGCAGAGGCTCCAAACCATACTTCTGATAGTCAGTCAGATACAGGCTGTCCTCCTGCGTTTTCCTTCTCTTGTTTGCCATCGAAATGTTTGGCAGCGACCCGCAATCCCGCGGCGGCTGCCCTCTCCTTTCAAAATATTTTTGAACGGTCGGTATTCCGACCATAATCGGAAACAATGCTGTATTCTCTGTCCGTCCAGGTCAGATTACAATGGAAAGGACCTCTGCGATGAATGTGCCATACAGCACAAAGGGCAGGAATCCCACCCCGAGAGCGCCCTCTTCCGTTGTCCCCTGCCCTTGTTGATTGGCTTTTGCAATTGGAACGGAAATGAGTGCAAATACGCAAGTAAAAAACAGTCCGACGGATATGTAGATCGGCTGCAAGATCCCGGCTGCGCCGGTGATGACTACAATATCTGCATACCCGATAGCAGACTCCACCTTCTTTTTCTTGCGGAAGATAAGGTCAAGGACCATAAGAACCACAAACAATACGATCATGCAAATGAGCTGGAACCCACCCGCGTACATCAGTGCGTAAACGGCGCCAATGAGGAAGGCTCCATACTGGATCACATACTCGCATTCATGAGAGTAAATGTCGTTTACCGCGCCAAGACCAAGAAAAACATAGATCAGAGCGCTTGCGACGGCTTTCGGCACATCCCTTTCACTGACAAGCAAGAACGCCGTACAGGCTGAAAACAGCCCGGCACAACCCATCGATATTTCTGACAGAAGCGCAGCCGGCGAGTAGGGCTCTCCGCAGTACCTGCATTTCCCTTTCAGGGCAATATAGCTCACGATCGGTATGAGATCTTTGGGTGCCAGCTCGTGTCCACAGCATGTGCAGTGGCTTTTGCCCTTTGTCCACTTTTCGCCGCGCCCTCTTCTATCAAGGAAGCACAGGAATGCGCTGCCGATTACAGCCCCGAAAACGAAGGAGAAGATAAGAGCAATGACTTTGAAATACAATGCGTTCCCCTCCTATCGCTTCATAGTTCCGGAGATGACGATATCATCGCCGAACTTACCCTCGCTGTAGGTGCGGTCAGAAAATTTCATGTCGGGTCCGGCGGATGCGACGAAGAAGTCCCCTTCGTAATCCTCCGCGGTAACATAATAGAGCATATACGGTGTGCCCCACGGATCAGTCTCAATTGTCTCTACAACGAAGCCATGCGAATGGATATTTGTTGTATCGACATCAGCGAGATCTGTATGGAGGTATTCCTCAACGAGGAAAGCGCAGAAGTCATCGATCTTCTCTTTCTGCTCATCCGTAGTCAACCCGCTCATGACACGATACGGACCATAGTCGTCATAGGCCGTTTCCATGTCATTCGCTATAATGCGAAGGAAGCTCTCAGTCGTTGTCCGTCTCGTGCGCTCCACACTGCCGTTTCCAAAGAAGGATAGCCCGGCAATGAGGATCGCGAGGACGACGATCACGATGATCAGCTCGACCAAGGTAAATGCTTTTTTTCTTTGAGTAATCAAAGCCCCTGTTCTCCTCTCTAATCAAATTGTCTGTTCTACGATAGAAAAGGTTGCGTCAGCCAGTGAGATGTGCCCTGTTGCCGCGGTGCCGGAGCCGGCAGTCCGTTCGACAACGAACTTCGCTCCCGTTACTTCCCACACTCTGTAGCTCGTTTTTTTGCCGGAGTCCGCAACAGCCTTTATCCGAAAGGTATTGATATCAAATTCGGCGCTCGAGCCGATTTCCGCTGCCTGGTCATCGACGATGATGGATAGCGTGTCCTTCAGCCGGCAGGAAACCTGCGGGTCCGAGTACCTCCCCATGCTGTTCAGCAGTTGCTTGCGATATAACTGCGGAAGATTTATCTCCATGGTGAGAGCCTCTGCCCCCGGAGTGTCAAACACTCCGGAAGGAGCAGCGACCTCAAATACCTCATCCGCCAGCAGAGAACAATCTGCCACGGTGACTACTTTATTTGCCGTTGCGCTGGCATCCATCATTTCCTGGACGGCGCCATCGAGGGCAACGCTCAGGAGGCCCTCGCGGTTAAACTTTGCTGTCACATTTGTCCGAATTCCCTTGGAGATTCCGGTCATCGCGCTGAGCGAGCCGAGGACGAATATCGCGGTCGCGCCCACGAGCAGCGCTGTCGCAACTGCAAGTAATGTGCTTGCGCGTTTCAATTTGTGCTCCATTGAGCGCACCTTCCTTTCCTAAATCCATGACACTCCCCATGGATAAATCCGTTGGATTCTTAGTTCGACGATCGCTGCCTTCACCATGAGAGGGCTTACAAGCTCTCCCCTGCGGCATTGTGATCTCGGTCGTGAACGACACCGCAGCAGGGGCGTGCCCTGCCGCGAATCCTCAAGTCCTTGACCACCGGATTTTGGTGTCTGCAGTTTGCACCGCTTGCTTGGTCATACGGTTAGCCCACAACGCCGACAGGTTCGATTGTAGTGGGAGTAGACCCACTGATGTCCAAGCGGACTACCTGAGCTGTAAGTATCGAGCTTACCACACCTGGAGCAGCTCCTTGTATATTGAGCAGCGGATGTGCATGTCGCAGCAGATGTCAGTCTTCCGCTTCCAAAGCTATGCCCCTTTGCTTTCTCGGACACCCAAGAAGATGTCGTTTTACCACAGCGTGTACACTTGCTCCGGCTCCGTCCATCCGATGTGCATGTCGCGGACGACAACACCTCGGTCGTATAGCTGTGCCCAAGAGAGGCAGTTGAGTTCGTGTAGGAGCTACCACATCTTGAGCATGTATAGGTCACGCTCCCCCCCGCAGTACATGTTGCTGAGACGCTGCTACTCACTCTGTAGTTATGCCCGAGCGAACTGCCAGAAGCATAGCTGCTTGAGTAAGCCCCACATCTGGTGCAACGGTCGTAATAGTACGCCGGCGACGTGCAGGTGGCGCTCGATTCAAGGTAGGAGGTCCAACTATGATTGAGCTTCGCTATTGTACCGTCTTCTCTCGCACCACATACCGTGCAGTTGTGGTGCTTTGCCCCGGCAGCGGTACATGTAGGATCCGTATCGGTCACCCAGTCCCCATAGGTATGGGGCGTCATCGCAATGCTCGCTTTGCCCGTGGTCGCCGGGCAATCCGGCTCAGTGCAATGGAAGCTCTTGCTGCCCTCAGCAGTACAGGTTGGCTCCACATCGACTGTATAGGTGGACGAATAACTATGGTCGTCAACGATCACAGTAATCGTCCTTACTGCTTGGGTGTAATTATCAGTTCCGGTTACAAGGACGGTGACCGTGCAGGTGCCCGGGCTTATCGCTGTAACGAGCCCTGTAGACACATCTACCGTAGCGACGGAAGTGTTATCAGAGCTAAAGCCTACATCGCCAACGGGAGTACCACCGGCAACCGCGGTCACGGTCGGATCTATCGTTGTGGTTTTCCAAATATGAACATGAACCGTTTCACTCTGAACGGAAATCGTCTGTCCTGCTTTGGTTATCTCCCACTCGACAGTTCGTTCTGTACGGGTACGGTCACTCCACCAGCAATAATCCGCCGGCGTGAATGTCGCGATATACTTGCCGGCGTTTGTGCCAACGGTTGTTCCGCCAATCACAAGTGTCCGTCCGCTGTAATCATTCCACTCCGGCGATTGAACCTTCCCGTTGTAGATCAGCGTACCCTTTTGGGTGGGAACGGCAGAAATGACCTCAAGAACATTAACAGGGGTCTCTACACTTAGGGTATCTCCCCTATGGGTGTAGGATATCCTGGTAGTCGCGCTGCCGGGCGGATACGATGTAATGTCTCCACAGACATACCCGGAGCTGATGATCTCGCTGTTACCGTCGTTATAGGTCGCCTTCATGAGGAGACCGTCAGGGTTGAACGGCTCGCCGACGGAGGAGTCTTTTTTGTCCTGTTCCCGAATAAGGAC
>OGPR01002970.1_pt1 | contig 10713 bp, 10 predicted proteins | sample 1552981 | NCBI WGS metagenome assembly OGPR01 (sample SAMEA2580260, study PRJEB22360) | human gut metagenome | biome: human gut; feature: human-associated habitat; material: faeces | place: Denmark | collected 2008/2010 | reverse complement strand
CCGAGACGTTGCCGCCCCTCCCCAGCGCTCCCGCCGGTGATGGAGGGCATGCCGGCGTCGATGGCCGCCGGGGCGGCGATCAGCCGCAGCTCCCCATGTTCGACCGTTCGGCCATGTGGACCGATGAGCGCAAACATGCCGCCGCGGCCGCGATCGATGCCGCGCTTCCGGGGCTGTTGCGCAAGTGGGCGCCCATCGTCGGGCGTTCGCCGAGCCATGTCACCTTGCGGGTCATGACGTCGCGCTGGGGGTCATGCACGCCGAAAACCGGGCGTATCCGGCTGAATCTTCAGCTTGGTCTGATGGAGCCTCGATTTTTGGAGTACGTTCTCGTCCATGAAATGACCCATCTGTGGGCCAATGGTCACGGGGCTGATTTTCAGCGGCGGATGAGCGCTTATCTGCCGAGCTGGCGTGAGCTGCGCCGTGAACTCAACAAGCGCGTACTGCTGTGAAACATATCGTGAAACATGCTGGCCGACATGTCGCGGCAGCAAAACAAATGATGGCGGCGGCTCAGCATTGCCACTGAACCGTCGCCATCATTGATGTGCATCTTTTGCGTCAGACCATGCCGGTGTGCATGGGAGCGGGCATTCACCCGCCATGCATGCTGCCTGCTGCCTGCCGCGATTTATCGCGTCACGCCAGATGCGAACGCATGAACCACTGGAACTTCTCAAGCTCCTGCACGTGGTCCTGGATGATGTTGGAGCTGATCACGTCCAGCTCGTCCAGCTCGGCGATGGCCTTGCGGTCATCGGCGATGAACGCGTCGTAATACTCGATCAGGGCCTCAAGGTACTTCTCGGTGCTGGCGCGACCGTCGACGTCGAACGGCTTCCAGGTGCGGTTGCGGGTGATGGCATCGGCGCGGCCGTCAGGCGTACCGCCCAGCGTGGCGATGCGTTCGGCGGTCTCATCGGCCTGCGCGAGCACTGCCTCGACCTCAGGGTCGAGCATCTCGTGCACGGCGATGAAGTTGGGCCCGGTCACGTTCCAGTGAGCGTGCTTCAGGACCAGCGCGGCCTCCTGCTCCTGGCTCAGTCGGTTCTGCAGAATGGCAATGGCCTTCTCGGAGGCGGCTTCGTCCAGTCCCGGCACAACGAATGCAAGTGTCATATTCGTTCCTTTCTTCTGGGATATCAGTCACTCTCCAGTCTATCGATGAAGCCTGCGCGATGTGTCAGCCGCCAGCATAGTTATCGCTCACAGTGAGCGACGTAACAGAAACGTAGGCTGATGTTCATCAGCGGTACAGGTCGGGTGGAATCAGTGTGCCACACAATGCGATTTCGGGCCGTTTTACGCTGGTGTGGCACGGACTGGGCTGAGAGATGGGACATGCGGCGGTGCGACTGGGCAAGGCATGTGCAGCGGGGCAACACGAAACACGGCAGACGGCTTGACTAGACGTAGCTGCACATTCAGCAGGTACAATACGGCAGGTCAATTCGCGTCAGTCAATGCGGTCAGTCGCCACTCGCCGTCATCCGCGTCGGTGCCGGCGGACACACTGGAGTAAACAGCCGGGACCCCGCGGCGAAAAGGAGCGTGCAGATATGGTCGATTCGCGTCGCGATGTGGCTGGCCAGGCCGGCCGGAGCCCCAGCCCATCCGTGCAGGCTACCATGATTGGTCTGATGGCGATTCTGCTGTGGAGTCTGATGACCGGGCTGGTTCGCGTGGTCGCCGATGCGTTCGGCGCGACGCTGGGATCGGCGTTGATATACACCTGTGGCGCGGTGCTGCTGCTGGTTTTTCGCCGTCCGGCACCGTTGCGCAAGTATCCGCGAACGTATCTGATCGTCGGCGGCCTGCTGTTCGTGTTCTATGAGTCGTCGATTTCCTTGTCGATCGGGCTGGCGTCTTCGGCGGCCTCGTCGGTGGAGGTCAGTCTGGTGAACTACCTGTGGCCTACAATGATGGTGTTGCTGGCGGCGGCATTCGTACCGAGCGGCGAGAAGCGTTCGGCGCGGAACGAGGGGATAGGACGGGAACCCGCAGCGCCCAGCGACGCGCAGGCTCAAGATGACTCGGTCCAGTGCGGCACAAACTGCAGCGCCGGCAAGCCGCCCCGCCATTCTTGTGGCCGCGCGGTGCTCCGCGTATTGCCTGGCGCTGTCGTCGCCACCGCCGGCGTGATACTGGCGGTCGGCGGCAACAGCGGCTTGGACTGGGCGCTCGCCGCGGGGCATGTCGCGGCGAATCCACTGCCGTATCTGCTGGCATTTGCGGGCGCGCTCGCATGGTCGGTGTATGCGGTGTTCACGCCCGCGCTGTCCAAGGGATTCGACGGTACGTCCGTATTCTTCCCCTTTGTGGCCGTGGCGCTGTGGATCATCCACTTCGCTTCCGGCCAAGGTTGGCCGTCTGCCGCGCCGTCGGTTTGGGGCTACTTGGCTGGGCCATCGCTGGCGGATACGCCTGCTGGGGCTATGGAATCTTGCGTGGCAGCATGAGCACGCTTGCGATGGCCTCTTATGCCACGCCCGTGCTGTCCACGGCAGCCAGCGCGGTATTGCTGGGGTTGTCTTTGACGTTGCCGTTCTGGTGCGGCGCTCTGCTGGTCGCAGCCGGTTCGATCATCAACTGGTGGATTTCCTCGCAGCGCCGATGATCGGCAATGGCCGGCGACCTCCCGCCCGTGCCGCGCTATTCGGCGGAAATCGGCGCGTGGTCAGGGGCGCCGGCCTTGCGCACCTCGATGGTTTCGATACGGCGGCCGTCGACCTTGGTGACGGTCATGTCGTACCCGTCGTCGGAGTGCAGCACATCGCCCTCGGCACCCATCTTGCCGGTGTGTGCGAGGAAATAGCCGGCGACGGTCTCGTACGGGCCGTCCTCCAGTTCGATGCCGGTCAGATCGGCGAAGTCCTCGATGGTCATGCTCGCGTCGATGGTGGCGACGCCGCTCACGAATGCGGGCTGCTCCTTGCGCTCGCCGCCCGGTTCGCTGGGCAGGTCGTATTCGTCGCGGATGTCGCCGACGAGCTCTTCGGTCATGTCCTCCAGCGTCACGATGCCGTCGGTGCCGCCGTACTCGTCGATGACCACGGCCAAGTGGATGCCGCGCTTGCGCAGCAGTTCGAGGCTTGGCAGCAGCTTGGACGTGCCGGGCAGCGAAATGCCTTCTCGCGTCACGTCGGCCACGGTCGTTGCGTTGGGGTCGCGCACGTCCAGCAGGTCGCGCACATGCACGAAGCCGATCACGTCATCGAAATCCCTGCCGGTCACCGGATAGCGGGAGTACGGCATCTCGCGCACGTACGCCGCTGCGTCCTTGATGCTCTGCGAACCGTCGAGGAACACGACATCGGCGCGCGGACGCATGACCTCGGCGACGATGGTCTCGGACGCGTCGAACACGTCGTCGAGGATCGTGCGCTCGTCTTTGCTCAGCGACGTGTTCGTGTTGACGAGCACGCGCAGCTCCTCGTCGGAGACCTCGCTTTCGGTCTCGTTCGGGTCGAAGCCGAGCAGGCGCACGATACCGTTCGTGTTCTTGCCGATGAGCCAGATGATCGGCTTGCAGACCTTGGCGAACACGTCGATCGCGGGCACTACGGCGCGGGCGATCTGTTCGGTGCGCTGCATGGCGATGCGCTTCGGCACCATTTCGGAGATGACTATCGAGCAGTACGAGATGATCAGCGTCAGCACGATGGTGGTCAGCGGTGCGGCGATGTTCGCCGGCACGCCCCAGCTTTTCACGACGGGCACGATGAACGGCGAAATCGACGATTCGCCGAACGATGCGGACAGGAAGCCGGAGAGCGTCACGCCGATCTGCACGGTGGACAGGAACTTGTTGGGGTCGCGTGCGATTGCCGCCACACGTGCGCCACGGGCGTCCTCCTGTTCCATTTGATCGATCTGGGATCCGCGCAGGGAGACCAAGGCCAATTCGGTGCCGGAGAAGATGGATCCGAGCACTAGGAATATGAAGATCAGAAGGATGTTTAAACCAAGTGACATGGACTCTACTGTAGGGGGGTGGCACGTCAATTGTCGCAGCGAATCATTCTCAGTAAGAAAGGTGCGAGCCTGCCCACGCCCGAAACGAACATCAAAATCGACAAAGTCCCGAGATGCCGCCCTTTATGGTTTTGTGCGCTTGTGCGCAAATGTGAGAAATCCTCGCACCTTTCTTATTGAGAACCATTCGCTGCGACTTGCCGGCCGGTCACTTGCATCCGCAGGACTGCCTGGTGACGAGTTCGGCGGCGATGAGCTGCACGTCGGGCGTGTGCGCGGGGTCGAGCGCCGCGTTGACCGCGCAGCGGGCGAGCTCGGCATCGGTCTGCGCGGAGGAGACGAACATCGCGTCGACGTTGCGCTCGACGAGTTCGTTGATGCGGCGGCGCTCGCCTTGCGGGTCGCCTCGCGACAGGTTGATGATCAGCGCCCGTTCGCGTTTGGATGCAGTGGCTTCGAGCTGGTCGGTGAATTCGGCGAAGTATGGGTTCGAGAAGTCGGGCACGATGACGCCGAGCGTGTGCGTGGTGCCGGTCTTGAGGGCTCGGGCGACGGAGTTGTGGTGGTAGTCGAGCCGCTGCGCCGCGTCGAACACCCGCTGCGCGGTGTCCGGTGAGATTTTCTTGGGACTGCCGTTGAGCACGTAGCTGACGACGGCGGTGGAGACGCCTGCGGGACGCGCCATGTCGAAACGGGTGGCGCGTTGCCGTTGCGGATGCGGCGTCTCGAATGCGTCACGCTGTGCGGGGTGCGTCACTGTGTGCGCCCTTGCAGCGTGACGCATATTGTATAACCATTGGGAAATAAGGGTTTTACTGACGCGTCACTGTGTGCGGGGCCGCACAGCGTGACGCTACCCGCACACAGTGACGCGAAATGCGGCGATAAGTCACGCTCCCGTCAGAAGCTCAGTACCTCGACCTTGCCGGTGGACAGCTGGTAGCGGGCGCCTACGATCATCAGTCGATCATGCGCCAGCGCGTCCTGAATGATTCCGCTGCGCGTGACCAGCTCTTCGATGGTACGCGCCACATGTACGCGTTCGAAGTCCTCGCTCGTATCCAACTCGGCCTCCCGCGCCTGCCATACCGACATGCCGACCGAGCGCAGCACAATCGAATCCGAGCTGGCGATGCGCTCATCCAATTCGGCCATCGCATCAGCGGACTCCAACGAGCTCTCCGGGTCGCTCGTGCTGTCGGCGATCAGCGCGTCAAGTTGTTCGGCGCCCAGCGCCACCGCCCCGCAGCCTTCATGACCCATGACCATGAGCAGGCTGACGTGCAGATGATCCACGGCATATTCCAGCGATGTCAATACCGCGTCGTCGATGATCTGCCCGGCCGTGCGGATCGTGAACAGGTCCCCGAGCCCCGCGTCGAAGATGATTTCCGGCGGAACGCGCGAATCGGAGCATGACAATACCGCCGCGTCGGGGTTCTGCCGGTCGATCAGTGATTCGCGGGTCTGCATGTCCTGCCACGGGTGCTCGCTGTGCCCTTCGGCGAATCGCCGGTTTCCCGCCAGCATGCGGCTAAGCGTCGAGCTCGCGGTGGATTCCTGATCCGGGTCTTCCTCTGCCATGACATCTCCGTTCCGAGTCTCAGGTTCGCGTCGGGTCGGCGTGTATGTGCCTGTATGTGTGAGCATAGCGGAAACCTGTTTGATAAGTATGAAATATCCAAGGAACGTTCATCACCTCTGCTCATAGCGAAACCGCGGATCGGGCGCGGCTGTTTTTACCGGTTTGTGAGCGCAAACTGTGATGATTGTCATGAAGAAACCCTCGTGCGTCCGTATCGGCGAAAGCCGCTTGACGTTACGATGGGGAGACGCAATGACCGGATTGCGTGGAAAGGAACGATGATGACACTGCTTCAGCATGAACTCACTGATTTTACGGTGCAGGCTTTTCAGAACAACGAATTCCATGAGGTGACCAAGGCGGACGTGCTCGGTCACTGGTCGGTGTTCTTCTTCTACCCGGCGGACTTCACATTCGTGTGCCCGACCGAGCTGGAGGATCTCGCTGCCAAGTACGAGGACTTCAAGAAGATCGGCTGCGAGATCTACTCGGTCTCCTGCGACACCCACTTCGTGCACAAGGCTTGGCACGACGCCAACGAAAAGATCGCGAAGATCCAGTACCCGATGCTTGCCGACCCCACCGCACTGCTCGCGAAGGACCTCGACACCTACAACGAGGCCGACGGCGTGGCCGAGCGCGGTGACTTCATCGTAAACCCGGAGGGCAAGGTCGTGGCCTACGAGGTCATCTCCTCCAACGTCGGCCGTAACGCCGACGAGCTGCTGCGCCGCGTGCAGGCCTCGCAGTTCGTCTACGAGCACGGCGACCAGGTGTGCCCGGCCAAGTGGACCCCCGGCGAGGAGACCATCGAGCCGAGCCTCGACCTCGTCGGTCTCCTCTGATTTCCCGCCTCACTGACGAGCTGAGTTGTCAAGCAAACAGCAGAGCTGTTTGTAGGCGAAGGCGAGCCGACAGGCAAGCACAACAGGCTGCGGCTGGAGGCCGTCCCTGATTGCAGGGGCTGGAGGGCTGTCGGTAGCGGTCAGAGTTGGCTGGGGATCGCCAACTCTCTCGCCCCCGCTGGCGGGTAGCGATGTAAGGCGAGTGGCCTCTCCGCCCCCGCTGGCGGGGGGGCTGGCGGCGACAGCCGACTGGGGGTGGTCGCGGTGATAGGCGAACTACCCCACCCGCTTCGCGGGAGCCCCCGCCGGCAGGGGCATATGCATATGTAAGGAGTTCCATATCATGACCCAGATCAACCGAAGCGATCTGTATGACGTTGTTGTCATCGGTGGCGGCCCTGCGGGACTCACCGCCGGCCTGTACCTCGCTCGCGCCCGCTATCGCGTGCTGATTCTCGAAAAGGATGATTTCGGCGGGCAGATCACCATCACCGACGAAGTCGTCAACTATCCCGGCGTCGGCCGTACGTCCGGTCGTGCGCTCACGCAGACCATGCGCAACCAGGCCAAGGATTTCGGCGCGGAATTCCTCTCAGCCGAAGCTACCGGCCTTGACGTGAACGGTGACATCAAGACCGTGCACACGTCACGTGGCGACCTGAAGACGTTCGGCATCCTGATTGCCACCGGTGCAAGCCCGCGCAAGCTTGGTTTCGCCGGCGAGGGCGAGTACGCTGGCCGCGGCGTGGCCTACTGCGCCACATGCGACGGCGAATTCTTCACCGGCAGGGAGGTGCTGGTCGTCGGCGGCGGTTTCGCCGCGGCAGAGGAATCCGTGTTCCTGACCAAATACGCCTCCAAAGTCACGGTGCTCGTCCGCGAACCGGACTTCACCTGCGACGCGGCGGTGGCTGCCGAAGCCAAGAACAACCCGAAAATCGACGTGCGCTACAACGTCGAGCTCAAAGGCGTCACCGCCGGCCAGGGCGGGCTGCGCGAGGCGACGATCCTCGACCGCCGAACTGGTGAGACGGAATCGTGGAAGCCATCCGACGACGGCACGTTTGGTGTCTTCGTGTTCGCCGGATACGTGCCGGCCACCGAGCTCGTGCGCGGTGTCGTCGAACTGGACGACCACGGCTACGTGGTCACGCGCGGATACCTCGAGACCTCGGTGCCGGGCGTGTACGCGGCCGGCGACCTGCGCGTCGATTTTGCGCGTCAAGACCCTGCGCCGGGTCGCCCCCGCCACCGCCGACGGTGCCATCGCCGCAGTGGAACTGGAGCGGTACGCCAAGCAGATGAGCGAGAAAACCGGTCTTGTGCCGCCTCGTCCGACCGCATCCGCATATGAGCAGGCCGAAGCGCAGACCGCGGCTGCCGCCAATAGTGCTGCCGCTGCCGGCACCACGCCCGCCCCGGCTCCTGCCAAGCGCAGCGCCGATACCGCCGCCGCGACGGCCGCCGCCAAAAAGCCCGGCGAGCTCTTCTCCGCCGCCATCAAGCAGCAGCTCGGCGTGGTCTTTGGCCGTATGACCCGCCCGGTCACGCTCGTCCTCGAACTGGACGATACGCCATTGTCGACGGAGTTGCAGGGATTCATCGGCGAGATGGTGGCGCTGTCGAACGGCAAACTGAATTCGGTCGCGGTCGATGCGGCGGGCGTGATCACCGCTGAGGACGGTTCCAGCGCGCCAACGTCGTTGACGGTCGGCGAGCCGTTGGCCGTCACCTTGCCGGATGGCGCCGAACTGCCGGTATATGGTTCGCTGGATGATTCCGGTCGCGCGCAGTTCGACGTATCAGGGGTGCTGCCGTCTGCGCGGCCTGTCGTGCGCATGTGCGTGCCGGCCGAGAATTCCGACGCCGGTACGTTGCTGTTCACCGGCTTGGCCTTCCACGGTGTACCGTCCGGTCACGAGTTCAATTCGTTCGTGCTCGGCCTGTACAACGCCGCGGGTCCGGGCCAGCCTCTGGACGATGACCTCAAGGCTCGCGCCGAGGCCATTGACACGCCGATCGACGTGATGATCCTCGTCTCGCTCACCTGCACGATGTGTCCGGAAACCGTACTGGCCGCGCAGCGCATCGCGGCGCTGAACCCGAACGTGCGTGCCGAAGCCTACGACGTCGCGCACTTCCCCGAGCTCAAGGACCAGTATGGCGCGATGAGCGTCCCCTGCATCGTCATCAACCAGCCCGGCGGCGAGCAGAAGGTCGAATTCGGCAAGAAGAGTGTCCCGCAGATGTTGACATTGCTCGGCGCATAGTGGGCGCTGTGCCCGGCGCTGTCCTTTCATTCCCTTTCAATAATTCTTACATGTTAGAATACTCCGTTAACATGTTAGAACTCCGTTGACCGTGGCCGGCGGACATGGTGCTTTCGACGCGCCACACGGCATCAATAAGGGGGCCCGCTAGGCGCAGGCCCCCGGATCAGTCAACTATGAGAGTCTATTGTCGCGGATGTGGGCAGTTACCTCGTTCTTGGACGAATACTGTCCGGGGCGATTCAGGAAAGTGATTTACTTTCAGTATCTGAAGCCCTCCGCCTTGCGTTACGGTTCAGGCCCCGATGGATCTCTTGCCCTCGCCGTTCCTGCCGCCGAGATACTTGACCAGGCTGATGCTGATCAGAGCCAGGGCGAACAGGCCGGTGAGCACCGGAATCAGCGCGGCGTAGCGATGGGCCTGATCGGGCGTGTGCGTGACCACGAACGAGGCCAGCTGGTTGCCGGACAGGCCGGCGAACGCCCAGGCGCTCAGCGCGAGACCGTGCGTGGTGGAGACGGTCTTGGTGCCGAAGTGCTGGTCGAGCAGCACCGGCAGCGTCGAGAAACCACCGCCGTAGCCAGCGTTGATGAGGAACAGCATGGCCAGCACGGTCCACAACAGCGCATTGTTGATGCTGTTGGTGAAGATCTGCAGCAGGCATACCGCGATCGACATGATGAAGATCACCTGATAAACGGTCTCGCGGCGCTTCAGGTGGTCGGAGAGCGTGGAGAAGCCCACGCGGCCGGCCGTGTTGAACACGGAGTCCACGGCGAGCACCAGGCCGATGATGCCGGCGATGGCGGCGGCGAACTTGGCGGGGCTCAGGCCGGCATACTGCGGGAAGGCCTTGAGCACATCGTGCAGGATGTCCTTCTCCTGGCTGATAAGCGCCAGGCCGCAGGTGATATTGATGTAGAAGGCGATCCAGATGCCCCAAAACACGGGCTTCCTGAGAATCTCCGCGCGGCTTACATGCGAGGTCGCGGGATCGTAGACCCAGTCAGCCGGACGCTTGATGAGCAGGAAACCGAAGAACATCATCACCGCATAAATCACGGCGAGGATGAAGAACATGTTGACCAGCCCCACCGTGCCGATCAGGTACTCCATCAACGGGCTGGCGATGGCCTTGGCCAGGCCGAAGCCGGCGACGGCGATGCCGGTGGCGAGGCCCTTGTTATCGGAGAACCAGAGCATCAGGTTCTTGACCGGGGTCAGGTAGCCGACGCCCAGGCCGATGCCCATGATCGCGCCGTAGCAGATGAACACACCCGGCAGGAATCCCAGAGCGATGCTCACGCCCGTGCCGGCGAAGCCGACCACGAAGCAGACCATGGAGACGAGTGCGGATTTCTTGATGTTCTTCTCCACCATGGGGCCGGCGAATGCGGCTGACATGCCGAGGAAGAAGATGGCGAGCGAGAAGCCCCATTCCACGGAGGCGGGGCTGGCGTTGAGCCTGTCGGCGATGAGCTGCTTGAACACGCTCCAACAGTAGACGGTACCGATTGGGATATGAATCAGCAATGCGGGGATGATTGCGCTGGTCCAACGATTCTCGGTAAACCTTGCCATTCGGTAGGATCCTTTCGTAACTGGCTGTACGATGACCTGCCGGCCTGAACAAGAGCCGCATCGCTCACTCAAGGCACATCATGCAGGACTGTTCGTGAACATGCGAACAATCACTGAACATCATTGGTGTGCATTCTATCAGCGTTCCAGCTCTTGTCGACGCCGACAGCGCTACTATAACGCCACTTCGCTGGTGGGATTGCCGATGATTGCGGTCTTGATCCGTGAACTTATTCACATCGGAGATGATTATGAAATCGTATCAATGTGATTGATAGGGGGGGGAAACGCGAAAGCCCCACCCGTGTAGGGCAGAGCTTTCGCGATATGTGCTGATATAAAACGGAGCCTCCGCTCGTCGCGGAGGCTCCGTGCTGCGGTGAACTTTGCGCGCGCAAAGCTATTGCGCAAAGCCCACCGCTACGTTTTGGTCTTGGAAAGCCCACCGGGCTT
>OGPR01002969.1_pt1 | contig 10714 bp, 8 predicted proteins | sample 1552981 | NCBI WGS metagenome assembly OGPR01 (sample SAMEA2580260, study PRJEB22360) | human gut metagenome | biome: human gut; feature: human-associated habitat; material: faeces | place: Denmark | collected 2008/2010 | reverse complement strand
TCCTGACGGAAGTGTTACTTTCGGCACGATTGCCGGATCGATAAATTCTGCCATTTTTATTTCCTCCTGATTTTGATTATATAGTTTTCGTTTTCTTAAAGTCTTTGTATAGCAATCTGCGGTAACAGTTTTTCCATATCTTCCATTACAAAGAATCCAGTCTCTTCACGCATCGCTGCTGCCGCGGAGATTGCGCTTGCTCTTCTTAATGTTTCTTCGAGAGAAAGTCCCTCGCTTAAGCCCAGTGCAAATCCGGCGATCATGGAATCACCACATCCTACGGTATTGACTGCATTGATCTTCGGAACGATTGCACGGAAGATTCCTTCCTCCCCCACTGCCAGCGAACCGTCTGCGCCAAGTGAAACCGCAACGATCTCCACGCCATTTGCGTGAATCGTTTTTGCCGCATCAATGATATCCTGCATGTCATCGCAGTGTTTACCGGTCAGCATACGGATCTCATCAATGTTTGGTTTGATCAGTGTCGGGCATGCCTCGATGCCCATCTCCAGAAGCTTACCGCTCGTATCAAGGATTACCGGTTTGCCGGCTTCTTTTACGATCCTGACCAGTCTCTGGTATGCTGTTCCGTCAAGTCCTTTCGGCACACTGCCGGACATGGATACAACGTCTGCATCTTTTACCAGTTCTCTGAATTTCTTTTCGAATCCGGCAAAATCTTCTTCTGTCAGTGTAAATCCCGGCTCCAGAAATTCTGTCTGCACATGATTTACCTCATCCCAGATATTGATGCAGGACCTGCTCTCTGCCTTCACATGATAAAAATCACCTTTGATGCCGAATGGTTTCAGCGCATCTTCGATATAGTTTCCTGCATGGCCGCCCACAAATCCGGTGGCAACAACCTCTGCCCCGTAAATGGATGCCGGTTTGGATACGTTCAGACCTTTACCGCCGGGAACATAAGAACATTCCCGGACACGGTTGACTTCGCCTGTTTTAAAATCATCTACCACATATCTTTTGTCGATTGCGGCATTCAATGTCACTGTCAGTATCATTTTCAGTCTTCCTCGTTTGATAAAAGAATCTTTCCTTTTACAAGTCCCGGTGTTTTAAATAACTGGAATGCTTCCTGTGCCTGACTCATCGGGATCTTTTTGTAAACGAAGCCCGGATCAAATTTCAGCTGGCCTGTTGCAAAATAATGCGCTGTCAGATCCCATTCACGTCCCGGGAATGGTGCACTGTAGGACATCCAGGAACCGGTCAGTTTGAACTCTTTACGATTCATGTTTTCCCACTGCGCAGGTGTGAAGGTCAGATTCTCATGTGGAGTACCGATAAAGCATACATGAGCTTTGTTTGCAGCAAGTTCGAAGGCCATATGCATGGTTGGAACCTGTCCTGCTGTCTCGAATACAAATCCGTATCCTTTGCCGCCGGTGATCGCCATTGCTTTTTCCATGTAACCTTCTTCTTTTGTATTGATGACTTCATCTGCACCAAGGCGTTTTGCAAGATCAAGACGCTCATTGCTGATATCGAATACAACAACTTTCTTTGATCCAAAGATTTTTGTCCACTGCATAGTGAACATTCCGACTGTACCGCCGCCGAGGATTGCTACATACTCTCCGCCATGATAATCGTTCTGGAATACACCATGGATAGCCACAGTTGCAGGCTCAAACATTGCGCCCTGCTCATAGGAAACGCTCTTGTCAAACGGAACTGCATTCTGCTCCGGAACTACAACATAATCTGCGTTGCTTCCCTGCTGTCTGGAACCGATAAAGCTGTAATGTTTGCAAAGGGAGAAGTTGCCCTTCTGGCAGTCGTCACATTTCATGCATGGAAGAAGTGGTGCTCCTGATACACGGTCGCCGACTTTTACCTTTGTTACACCTTCACCGACTTCTACTACATCACCGGAAAATTCATGACCGAGAACGATCGGGTAAAAATGTACGCCATGATTCAGAACACGCGGGATGTCAGATCCGCAGATGCCGGAATATCTGACTTTGATCTTTACGGCGCCTTTTGTTACCTTTGGTTCTTCAATTTCCTGATACTGTACATCTTCATTTGCAACTACTACTGCTGCTTTCATAATATATTACTCCTTTCGTGAAAGGAGGGAAAGCTCCCCACTAAAGTGGGGGATTACTCCGAGGGGACGAGCGCGTCGCCCCCTCGGGCACCCTCTGCGCTTTCTGGAAAAACAAGCCCATTTTATTGAAACTTGAAGTTCTCGGGAACTGTTTTCTCTCCTGACTATTCAAATATGTAAGTTATCCCGCGTGGGAACATTCTATTTGCTGAAAATCATTAAATCACTTTGTCATCATATGTGCCAGAGACTTGTAAAGTTCAAGATACGTCTCATAAGTCTTATCATACACTTCTTTATTCTCCGGGTTTGGCTCATGGCGACGTGTTTCTTTTACAGTGATGGAAACGGCTTCATCATAATCTTTGTAAAGTCCGACTCCGACACCTGCAAGGAGTGCGGCTCCAAGCGTTGTTGCAGTATCGGATGCCGGTACAACGATCGGTTTTCCTGTGATATCGGATTTGATCTGTGTCCAGAGAAGAGAATTCGCAGAACCGCCCATTGCTCTTAAGACTTCTGCATTTGCTCCGGCTGCCTCTGCCACCTCCAGATTGTGGCGCAGAGAAAGTGCCACGCCTTCCATGCAGGCACGTACCATATGGCCTTTGGTCTTTGCAAAATCCAGTCCGTAGAAAACACCTTTTGCATATGGATTCCAGATTGGGGAACGCTCCCCGGACATATATGGAAGGAATACGACTCCGTCACTGCCCGGATTGATTTTTTCTGCAATCTCATTGAGCTGATTCAAAGAAGATGCTCCTGTCTGTTCCTTCATCATTCGCTCATAATCGGCAAATTCACGTTCAAACCAGCGCATCACTCCGCCGCCACCGGTCGTTCCGCCCTGCAGAAGCCATTTACCCGGAATGACATGATACCCGAGGATCAGTCGTGGATCTGCTTTGTATTCATCAATGCAGATGCTCATTCCACCTGCCTGTCCGCCCTGTTCCTGTGTTTCTCCTGGATGAATGACACCGGCACCCAGAGTTCCACAGGCTGCATCCAGACCACCTGCTACAACCGGGGTTCCTTCTGCAAGTCCGCACTCTGCGGCTGCTTTTGCTGTCACGCTACCTACGACATGGTCACATTCGCAGATCTCCGGCAAAAATTCCATCGGAATTCCGAGGCGTCTGCACATCTCTTCGTCCCAGCATCCCTTCTTCATATCGAAACAGTGAAGGCCGTATCCCTGAGACATATCCTGTGTGATCGCGCCTGTCAGCTTAAAGGCAATAAAACTATTGGACTGGAGGATCTTGTCGATCTTTTCATAAACCTCCGGAAGATTTTCTTTGTACCAGATGATCTTTGCTGTCGTATAAGACGGCTGAAGTGAATTTCCTGCAACTTCAAAGATTTTATCCTCACCGATTTCCTTATTCAGCCGTTCACAGATATCCTGTGCACGGGTGTCCATCCAGATTGGTGTATTGGTAAGTACTTTGCCCTCTTTGTCAAGCGCGATGGCAGACCAGCTCTGTCCGTCAATGCCGACTCCAGCAATCTCAGCCGGAGCAATACCTGCTTTCTGCACGGTTTCTTTCGTTGCCCTGCATACAGCACTCCACCATTCCTCTGGATTCTGCTCTGCCCAGCCTTCCTGTGGATAGTATACCGGATAGTCGCCATTGGCTGCGGCCAGAACTTTGCCCTCTTTATCAAACACCGCTACCTTACAGGCACTTGTTCCGATGTCGATTCCAAGTAAATATGATTTCATCATTTTGCTGCTCCCATTTCTCCGGCTACCCGGAGTTCCTTCTCTTTATCAGATGTTCATGCGAAAACCCTTACGGATTTTCCGGCAATGATTTTGGTCTCAAGTTTCTCACTGAAAAGCTCTCCAGATGCCTCGCCGGTATTTTCCAGATGATTCAGCATAACCTTTGCAACTTCTTTTGCAATGCCGTCCGTCGGCTGCGCTACGATCGTCAGCTTCGGATTACATGCTCTCGCAAACTGCAGGTTGTCAAACCCGATCATCGACAGCTGCTCCGGAATCCGGATGCCCAGTTCGTTTACTCCGATCATGGCCCCCATAGTCATTTCATAGTTCGTCACAAACACTGCTGTCATCTCCGGATTATTCTGTACAAGTTCTTCAAGTCCCCGGACACCGCCCTGAATCGTATAGTCTCCATGCCAGATCAGAGATTCACTCACCGGGATCCCGGCACCTTCCAGTGCTTTATAATATCCTGCCATACGTTCCTGCGCAGTAAAAACTTCTTCCGGTCCGCCGATGATTCCAATATTTCGGTGTCCTCTCTCGATAAAATATCGGACTGCATCTTCGGCGGCTTTTTTATTATCAACCAGCACACTGTCACAGTTGATACCCTGAATCTTTCGATCAATCAAAACGATCGGTTTACCCGTCTTCTGAAACCTTTTCAGGTGGTTTCCCTCTTCATCAACCGGCATGTTGATAATACCGTCCACACGCCTGCGAGTCAGGAATTCAACTGCCTCCCGTTCCAGTTTCTTATCGGTTCGGCAGTCGCAGACGATCGTCGCATAACCATGACTTCGCAGGACATCTTCCATACCAGTGATGATCTCGGCACAGAAAATATTGTTCAGCTCCGGAATGACAACGCCAATCGTTCTGGTCGCGTTCGTCTTTAAACCTCTTGCCACCTCATTGACTTCGTAATGAAGTTCTTCGATAGCTTCCTCAATCTTTATTCTGTTTTTTTCACGGACATTTCCTCCGTTAAAATAGGAAGAAATCGTAGCCAGCCCAAGTCCTGTCCGTCTGGCTATATCCTTCATGGTCGCTGCCATTTCGCCTCACTGCCTTCTGCTTTTATTCTGCTTTACCGTCGCATCCGCAGACTTTCATTCTTGCCATAACCAGTTCTTTCACTGCTGCGATTGCTGTCTTGCCATAAGCTTTCGGATCAATGGTATCCGGTTTTTCTTCAAGAAGTTCTTTGACTGCTTTGGAGTAAGCTGCACGAAGTTCTGTCGCAAAGTTTACTTTGCAGATACCACGTTTTACGCAGTCGCTTACATCTTCGTCACTGAGTCCGGATGCTCCGTGAAGAACCAGCGGAATATCAACAACTTCGCGGATCTCACTTAAACGTTCTTTATCAAGAACCGGTGTACCTACATAGAAACCATGTGCTGTTCCGATTGCAACTGCCAGAGAAGTAACACCTGTACGCTCAACAAATTCTTTTGCTTCCTGCGGATCTGTATTGGTGTCAGCTTCTGCTTCAAGATCATCTTCCTTGCCGCCGACTTTACCAAGCTCTGCTTCACATGGAATATCCAGTGCATTTGCTACATCTGCTACGCGTTTTGTCTCTGCAATGTTTGCCTCGAAGTCCAGTTTGGATCCGTCGATCATAACAGAAGTATATCCTGCATGGATTGCCTGCATAGCCAGTTCAAAACTGCTGCCGTGATCAAGATGAAGGCATACCGGGACAGATGCTTTTTTAGCTTCTGCTGCAACGATTGCTGCATAGGTATCCACAGTACCGTACTTTACAGTAGATGGAGTTGTCTGGATCATAACCGGTGCTTTCAGTTCTTCTGCAGCCTGAATGATGGCTTTCACCATTTCCATATTCTCTGCATTAAATGCTCCGACTGCATATCCACCTTCCTGAGCTTTTAACAGCATTTCTTTTGATGTAACAAGTGGCATAACTTTTTCCTCCTTAATGATATATGTATATTTTTTGTTTTACTACTTGTGATTGATCGGAAAATTTCAAAACCGAAACGTTTCCGTTTTGTGTTAATCATACATCGCCTCCCGCATTCTGTCAACCGTAAAATATTTATCTTTTATCGGAAAATTTTCCCTTGCATTGTACAGTAATTACAGGTAAATTGAATATAGAAAGGCGTATTTTAAAAGACTGCGCCAGCGAGAAATCAAATTATCTGAACGGAGGCATAAACGACATGTTAAAAGGTATTCCTGAAATCTTATCACCAGAATTATTAAAAGTATTATGTGAAATGGGACACAGCGATCGTCTTGTTATCGCTGATGGTAACTTCCCGGTAGAATCCATGGGTAAAAACGCTATCACAATCCGCTGCGACGGACATGGTGTTCCGGAAATCCTGGAAGCAATCCTGAAAGTTTTCCCACTGGATACTTATGTAGAACATCCGGTAAACCTGATGGAAGTAATGCCTGGCGATGATGTAGAAACCCCGATCTGGGATACATACAAAGAAATCATCCGCAAATATGATGACAGAGGAGACGCTACTGTAGGAAACATCGAGCGTTTCGCATTCTATGATAAAGCCAAAACAGCTTACTGCATCATTTCCACAAGCGAAAAAGCTCTGTATGCAAACATTATGCTGCAGAAGGGTGTTGTCATCAACAACTAATTATCGGCCATCTTTTTTCAAAAACCCCGGGGATCTTCGAAGACCTCCGGGGTTTTATTATTACCTGTTTTATTTAAATTTTTAATCCAGTTCGAAAAGCTGACGCTGTTTCAGGTCGATGGATGACCATACCGTGCTTGTATGTTCCTGACCGTACAGATATACAGTACTGGAAACTTTCGCATACAGCTTACAGGACTCTTTATATCCATTGCTGCCATTCTGGTTTCGCAGATACTGTTCGATATCAGAAACTTTCAACGCGTAGGCACTGTTCTGGGACAGATGGAATTTGCCATCACTGCCACTCTCAATTGTACCGATATTTCCATAACCGCTCAGACTTCCGATCTTCGCTGTAATATCAGATACCTTCTTCGTGGTCGGGCATCCGTCTTCTACACTGCCATTTTCATCTTCAATGTAAAACTGAACAGTCATCTCCTGTTTATCAAGTTCTTCCTGACTTAAATCAGCACTTACCATATTGTAATCCCTGACATTGATGTAGAAATCCATATTTTCTTCCAGTGTATTTGCTTCACCAGAATCCCATGATGTCTGGTCTGTCATATAAAATCTGGTGCTCTCTGTCTCTGCTGCCGGATTCAGTGTTTTTACAAAGTTTACTTCCGGTTTTACCGCAGTAACGTTTGCCGCTGCCACGATCGTATTGATAAACAGTTTGATTTCATCATCATTCTGTACCCGCCGATGTCCTGCTCCGGTATAAATAACATTCCCCTTACTGTACAGATAATAATTATTTCGAACATCATTTGGTGAATTATTATAATAATTATCCGTCAGACAATACCAGGCAACCACATCGTTCATTCCATCGCTCTGATCATTGATATCTCGATCCTGCTCCATCCCAAGCTGATAATACTGTCCGTGTGTCTCTGCAATGGTAATACTGTCGCCAATCACATAAGGATACTGCGTGATCGCACCATCATTTACCTTTGTTGCCCTTGTTGTCAGTGTATCTCCCGAACCGAGCGTTTTACCGTCCAACATTGCATTTGTATATCCCTGTGTCTGTGCATAGCTCTTTGATTTATCACCGTTTTTATATGCCACATCACCTGCCAGCGTAAGCAATGTCTTAAAGTCCACACTTCCATCTGACAATGGTTTGCCTTTTTTGAGCAGTTCAGAAACCGTCTGATTTCCAATCGTTGCATCAGAAGTAATACCATAGCGGTCCATACCTACTACCGAACGGAGAATTGTATTCAGCGACAGTCCCCAGTTTGCATTTCTTGCAGTATACCACAGCCAACTGTCGTTATAAAGACCAATGCTTCCGCCGTTGTTTACTGTTCCATTTAAATTGTAACCGTCCCTTGCGATCTGGTCGTATATTTTTTTATGATCAGTATTGATATAAGAAGTCGTGTCATGTGCAAAAATAACACTCTTTCCGGATCGGATAAATTTCAGGATCTCCTGCACCGCATCTATGGAAATATCCTGATACACATCCTGGAATCCTATGATCAGCATCTGCTGATCATCCAGCAGATTTGCAAAGGTTGTTTTCTGTCCGTTTTTATCCAGAACATTTCCATTGTTAATGTCTGTAACATTTCTGGAAATTACATTGATATTGAAGTCCTGCACTCCGGCTATCAGATTCTTAAAAGTGCTGCTATCCGCAAGTGTCCATGTACATGGATTTGAACGATTTACTGAATTATCCTGTGGAACAAGCTGCAGAACATTGATCGTCTGTTTCGCAACCCCATCCGGTTTCTGCTGTTTTGCATAGCCAATCTCAGAAGTATGGATATAGGTGTTACGGTTGCTTGTCAGTTCCAGTTTCCAGGTAATCAGCTTATAGTAATCTGACGGAATTTTTCTGGTAACGGTATATTTCTTTCCAAGCTTCAGTTCATAACGCATATCTCCGCTACCATAATCTTTCTGTGAAAGGACATTTCCGTCTTCATCCTGCACGACCATATATTTGTCCTGCGATTCTTTCTTTGAAAGATTACCGTCAAAGTTCAGATCCAGGTAAAGTTTACAGTCATAAGTTGTCGTTGCCGGGGCTGCATCAGAATCATTTTCTACCTAATATTAAAACTGACCTTTTGGATAGTCCTCCGCACAGGTAACCGTTCAAAATCAGGCAAATTAGATGGTCTGAATAATAGTAAGTACAATACCGGGTAACCAAATTTCGGGCTGTGGATGACTCTGATAATAGTAAGTACTGTTTTGGTCCACAAAATTATGCTTAACAAATACCCCTGACCATAGTAAGTTGGAATAGAGTCCACAAAATCTCAATAAATCGGATGACTCATATTGTAGTAAGTGTATTCCGAGGCATTGCAAACGCTAAAATCGGATGACTTTTATTATAGTAAGTCTATTCCGAGGCATTGCAAACACTAAAATTGGATGCTTCAAGCATAAGTAACTCCCATCAGAGTCAACGGAAGTCCCAGAATCCGTTGATTCCAGTTTTAGTAAGTGCAACGCAAGTCAACTGCTTACCCCAAAACCTCATGCATCACGCAAAAAGAGAAGCCTTTTCAGGCCTCTCCTCCGTAAACTTATGAATGATCATTACTCTCTATCTTTTCTTATGAATGATCATTACTCCTTATCTTTTCTTATAATGATAAATCAATAATCCTGCTACTGCCAGAACTGCCACCGCAATGATCCAGATAAACGGATTCTGGTACCAGTGGCCGGATGTACTTCTGACATCCTGTCCGGAAGCCTGACGGCTCTTGGCATCTGTCTCATCCTGTGCAGCTTCTGTATCTTCTTTTTCCGGTTCAGCTGTTGCTGTTGCCGCCGGAGTCTCAGTCGCTTCTGTTGCCGCGGTCGGCGCCGGAGTCTCAGCAGGCTCGATTGTTGCGGTCGGTGCCGGTGTCTCGGTCGGTTTCGGAGTTGCTGTCACTTTCGGTGTCGCGGTCGCTTTCGGTGTGGTTGCCGTCGCTGATTTTTCCGTTGCTTTCGAAGCTGCTGCCACTCCTGAATCCTCGACAGGCTCTGCGCTGACTGCATTTTCTGCTGCCGCTTCAGCATCAACTGCCTCTTCTGTCACCGGTTCAGCATCGACGCTTTCTGTCTGTGCTTCCGGATGTTCTTTCAGCCACTCTTCCGTCTTCTCCAGATCCATCCAGCCCTCGGTTCCATCTACCGTTGTCACGCCCCAGTGGCTTCCATCCACCATTTCAGCATCTTGTGTAATATGAAGCGTTTCTCCGTTTTCGATGTCGCGTACACCCGGGACCTCGCCGTATTTCTCGCCCGGTCCCTGATAAAGCTTCTGCGTGCCTTCTTCTGCATAGGCTTTTACATCATAATCCGCATTATAATTTACATGATCCCTTCCTGCGATATACAGTTCTGAATCAATGGCTTCCTTCCGGGACTGCGCCGGACGGCACTCATCCAGTGCTGCATATCCATTCATCTTGTGGTATTCTGTATATCCCCAGGTTCGATTATTCTCTGTATCTTCAACTTCTCCCGTAATATGAAGTGCTGTACCGTTTGGTATCTGCTCATCATTCAGCTTTGTCGAATCAAAATCCGGCTGAGAATAAAGATCAATTCCTCCTGCCTTTGATTCCACGATCATATAATAGTCTGTGCTGTAATCCGGTTCTGTCTTACCTGTCTGCACATCTGCCATGACATTGACACTCATAAAAAGTCCCATCAAAATAACCAGAAGACTCTTTGCCAGTTTCTTCATTTTATTTTCTCCCCTTCGCTCCGTATATCTTCCGTATTTTCAAAAAGTTATAACTTATTGAAATTCTGAACCTATCATACCACAGACACCGCACAATGATAATCCTTTTTTGTCATAAAAAATCAATAAAAAACTGATGTTTTTCGACACGTTTACAGTATGGATAATATCTTCCAAAAATACAACGACCCCGGAGGATTCTCCGAGGTCATTGCGTTTATCATGGCATTTCAAATAAAGCCTGTTTTATTATTTGTACAGTGGTCCGTAGTTCTTGCATGCACGGAAGTCTGCACCTTCTTTATCCATTCCGAATGCATTCCATGCTGCCGGACGATAGATATCTTTTTCCGGTACGTTGTGCATGGATACCGGGATACGAAGCATAGAGCACATTGTGATCAGGTCAGCTCCGATATGTCCGTAGGAGATAGCACCGTGGTTAGCTCCCCAGTTGTTCATTACATCATAAGCTGTTTTGAACGGTCCCTCTTTGCCATCGCATCTTGGAGCGAACCATGTAC
>OGPR01002967.1_pt1 | contig 10715 bp, 7 predicted proteins | sample 1552981 | NCBI WGS metagenome assembly OGPR01 (sample SAMEA2580260, study PRJEB22360) | human gut metagenome | biome: human gut; feature: human-associated habitat; material: faeces | place: Denmark | collected 2008/2010 | reverse complement strand
GGCACCCCCATCAACAATATACAAAGGTTCCGATGAAGAATTTATAGTAGCCATACCACGTATCACGACACGATTCGCATACGCTCCGGGCTGACTTGAATTAGAAAAAATATTTACGCCCGAAACTTTACCTCGTAAATTCTCTAAAGCACTAAAATTCTGATTCTTCGTCAAGTCCTCTCCTTTAGCGACTCCAATCGAGCCAGTCACATCCGATTTACGCATTGTACCATAACCAACCACCACCACTTCTTCCAAAGCTTGAGAGTCTTCTTCTAAAACCACTCTCACATTTTCTCGTACAGGAATTTCTACTGTCTTATAACCAATATACGAAATAACCAACATCGACTGTGAAGACACATTTAAATTGAATTTTCCATCCAAATCGGTAATCGTACCTTCCGTGGTACCTTTAACGCTAACATTTACACCGATCAAAGGTAGCCCGGCAGCATCAACTACAACTCCTGTTACTAATTTTTTAATCTGTTGAGAAATATTGACCGTATTAGGACTTTCCGCTCTCAAGTCCGTTGACAACGGCAAAAAAGAAATTAAAGCGATGGGCAATACCATCATTTTTGTAAACTCCATAATATACTATATTTAGGTTGAATAATTAATAAATACTATAAACACCATTAAAATTACCCACTATTATACCAACTGCCTCACCTCCTTTCTCTTAAAGCAATCCTTCTTCCTACAGATCGCACAGCCATAAGGCTTTTTCTCGACATTTTTACCTATTCCAACCAAAGCACTGACCGATTTTATAGGAAGCATCAAGCATGAATCGGTGAGTGAAATACCACAAAACTTATCCGGTAAAAGCGAAAAAAACAACCGTTGTTCCGCAACATCCCAACCGCAATATCCCGGACTGTATGAGTTACTAATCTTAAATTCCAGTTTTCCCATCTTAGCTGCCAATCGAGAAAGTCCCCAAGAGACAATAGCTTCTACGATAGTCGACCCCAAGGCGTCAGCGACAAAAGCCTCCATCACATCGCCTCCGGATCTTTTTTCGGTTATCCATTTATCAAGCTCCGCTCCTACCGAGGCTACGATAGTCGCAAAGAAATCGCTGTCCCGCAAATAACGGACAATGATTCCATCCGGGGTAAATGTCTGTCCGGATAATACAACAGACCTTTTATCTTTGGCCTCACCGGGAAGTAAGCGATATCCAAATCGAGGAACACAAATGGATAAGGCTTCTTGCTTCAAACGCTGTATGAAGTCTAGCAGATACGCATCCGGTCTTGAAATATCAAAACCTAAGTAACGATATAATTCAGTATCGTCAATATCCAAATCCTCTATCGAACAAGTTTCTTCTGTCGCATTAACAAAGGTGGCCAGCCAATCTGCCACGTATGCTTGCGATTTATCATACCAAACCGATAGGAATGATTTATCACTCCCTTCTTCCGATAATACAAATTCCTCCCATGTGGCTTTTCCATTCACATAATCCAGTTTTTGCCACTTGCCGGAATCCGGAATTACCCCCTTGGCTCTTATGATCGCTTTCGGGATTAAGTTATTTATCCGGTTAAATAACTGTTCAAAAAAACAAGAGTCAAATGGAGATGTAACCGAAATCGTTTGAACCCCGTATGAAATCTCGGACACTTTCGCATACATTACACCACCAGCATCCCATCTATTATGACAACTATACGCCCAAAGCTCATCCCAGTCGTTCTTGCATAAGGATCTGTAGTCCGAAACGATTTTCGATTGATTTTGAATGCCTAAAAGAGCTTCCCGTACGGCCTCCACCTCATCCGCTTCTACCCGTTCCGTCTTTGTCAACACGATAACAGGCGACAAGGCAAATTGCCGTTGATAAAAAGTCGGATTCAGCCGCCTTAAAAGCGGATACATACCCACATCAACCAACGATATGAATCCGTTTATCGCCAACTCCGGCATCCGTATCAAATCTTCCAAGGAAGCTAAACCGGAAGGCTCCACCAATACAAGATCTGGATGAACAGATTCTTTGATCTCCTTGATAACACGAGGAAGCTCATGGCGAAGCGTACAGCATACGCAACCGGAGGTAATATCCCATACATGATAATCCTTGCTACGTAGCAATAAACTATCCACGGAAGTCGTTCCAGATTCATTCTCAATGATAACCACCCTTTTATCCACCCAATAAGTAGATAATAAATGATTAATCAACGTAGTTTTGCCACTACCCAAAAATCCCCATATTATGTAAACTCTCATTTCCTCCATTTCCATAATCTTTATCTTACAGCAACGACTTGTTTATCATCGCATATAAATCGTTTCGCTCTTGTTGGCTCAGCTTTAAGTATTCACAATCGTTTTTATGCGTATCAGACTTCTCTACAATGATGATCTCCACATCCAGATCCATCGCTATATCATGCCATGTACCTGCCGGAATATTATAAGTAACCCCTTTTCGCATTTTTTCACAATGAAACGTGGTATTGTCTCCATTTACGACAGCCTCAACCAATACCGCATTTCCCTTGAACAAAATAAAGACCTCATCCGTGGACTTATGAACCTCGATCCGCTCAATATCATCAAGACCATGACCGGAAACATGATTCAATTGCGCCACCTGCCATCCTTCTCGTATCAAGAACGGATTATATCCCTCACCTTTATGAAAATAGCTTTCTATCATTATCCAATCTTATTAAAATCGCCAATAGCCTTATAAAACATCTCTATATTCTCAAACGGAATCTCCGGAGGCGTATCACATCCCGTAGACAACACGAAATTCGGATATTTGGCAGTCTTAGTCAACAGCTCCATCGTTGTCTCGTACAACTCTTTTCCGGAAGCCATCTTAAACACGGATACAGGATCTATATTTCCCATGACCAATACATCCTTCGGGCATTGCTCAAGTGCCAAGAGCATATCGATGCCATTTCCGAAATGATAGCCCATAGCTCCAGTGCGCACCATCGCATCCGTACACTGTCCGGTATTTCCGCAATTATGCAAGAAAACGGCGAATGAGTCGTCTTGGACTTCCTGAATAATATCACGAATGTAGGTTGAGGAGAACTCATAACAAGCCTCGTTCGAGAGCAAGCCCGCTGCCGGTTCTGCCATCAAGACCCCATTGGCTCCGGATTCTTTCAATGCCAAGCAATAACGTTTGATAAATTCCGAACACTTAGACAGCAATAGCTTAATACAATCCGGCTCGATATACATAGCCATCATAATCTCAGACATATCATACAAACGACCTGCCAACGAATAAGGACCTATACAACCGGATATTACCGGTTTTGAAGCTTCCCGTGACATCTTTCGATTCGCTTTTAGATATTCAGGCAGCCTTCCCTTATTCAAAGAAGGTACTTCCAGTTTCTCCACTTCTTCCTGATTTGATACCAAACGCCCGATAACGCTAGGAACCTCATTGGGTGAAAAATGAATCTCAGCCCCAAAAGCTTCCGCTTCTACGGTCAGATCCATGATCACGGTAGAGGCTGCGGAAGGATATTTATCCGCCAGCAATTTCACCGCTTGATAATGAATATCCCCATTCGTTACCGCATCATATACGGTGTGTCCCAGTAACTCAATTCCCGAATGGGTCATAACCGGAATAGCCACTCGCTCTTTTGATGATAATAGGGATGTGATCCATTCTTTCATATTAACCTTCATAACCGAGCTTATTTATGCGATACATAATAATTCTTTGGCCTTGATAACCGCCGCATTGGCATTACCACTATATCCATCCGCTCCTATCTGGTTAGCGAACAACTCATTGACCGGAGCCCCGCCTACCATGACCTTTACTTGATCGCGAAGTCCCTCTTTCTCCAATGCCCCAATGATAACTTTCATATAATTCATCGTAGTTGTTAGTAGGGCGGATAGGCAAAGAATATCCGGTTTTTCTCTTTTAACCGTTTCAATAAATTTATCCGAAGAAACATTTACTCCCATATTAACAACCTCAAAACCACATCCCTCAAACATGGAAGCGACTAGATTTTTCCCGATATCATGCAAATCACCGAATACGGTGCCAATCACGATCTTTCCGATTGTCTCCGTTTTATCCCCTTTCAAATGAGGTTTCAACAGATCCAGCGATCCTTTCATCGCACGTGCAGCCATCAATAGTTCAGGCACATAAGCTTGTTGTTTCTCAAAGCGACCTCCAATCTCCTCCATCGCCTTAATCATATAATTATTGATAACGGACTGTATATCCAACTTTTCCTCTATAACCTGATGGGTAACCTCTACCGCCGGTTCGAGCTTCCCGGCAACAATTGAATCGAATAACTTATTTAAATCTGCCATATATTCCATTATTTTATATTTTGTAATTCTAAAATATTCTCATAGGAACCATACTTACGAGCCGCAGCGATAAATGCCTTAAAATTCTCCGGAGGCGTATTCCTTCCCATCGCACAACCGGAACTGATAATATGTCTCCTGCCACCCGTAGCCTCGATCACATTTTTCACGGCAGCCTCTACATCCGAGGAGGTACCGATAACCAACGGGAAGCTAGGGTCTATGTTTCCCATCAAAACCGTATCTTCCGGAACTAGCTTACGTGCCTCTTTGATGTCCAACATCCAATCAATTTCCAATATACGCGCGCCAGTCATACCCATATCTTGTATGATACCATTCGTATTACCACATATATGAATAGAAAAAGGAATGCCATAATCTTGTACCTCTTGAGTCAATTTCTTCTCCGGCTCCAAGTCCGGAGAGATCAAGTTAGGCCCCGCAAATGCATCTCCTATGGAAGTCGCATGCGCACCGGCATCCTTCTGGGCCTTAGCAAAAACAGCGCTGATCGTACGGCAATACTCCAAAACATCTTCTATTAACTTTTGATCCTCCGTCAGCAAATCCATCATAAACTGTGTAGTACCCCGTAACAAACAAGCGATACTGAAAGGCCCTTGATCCGCACGCCCCATAACAAACACATGGTCGCCAATCGCATCCACCAAAGTACGTGTAGCCTCCAGCCACTCGCATAAACGCCCGCTACTCAAAGGATCGGGAATAGGCATATCATACACGTCTCTCAAATCCTTTAATACCGGACAAGACTCATCTACCGTAGCCGGCTCATCCTCACGGAATATCACCTTAGCACCCACGGCTTCGGCTATCGTAGCGTCATCAAAATCGATAACACATCCGTCATAGCCATATTTTTCTTGCGATATTATATGGGCTTGAGCCATTTTTTTTCCATTCTTATTTACATCTCCAATTTTCATTCCTGCTGTTTCCACCGCAAACATGAAACTTTGTGGAATCACCGGAAGCATATCCGGAATCTCTCCGTTCAAGATCGCCAGACAACGCTGTAAAGAAGTCATATCTTTCATATAATTGTTTTTTAATGATGAATTATCGCATTTTTACCGACACGCCCAATATATACACCAACGCCAACAAAGGCACAAAGAGGCTGACAAACTGATTGCTGACATCCGCTATACCTCCCATAAAAACAGGCAAGATAGCTCCACCAGCGACACCCATGATCATCAATGCCGAAATCTCATCCGCTTTAGAAGGCTCAGATTGGATGGCCGAAGAAAATATGATCGGGAAAACATTCGCGCAAAACAGCCCCACCAAGAACAACCCTGCCAAGACAATTGTCGAATTTGACGAGACCATGAACAATCCGAATGCCAGCAAAGCCAATACCATATTTATGATCAGAAAACGACTGGAAGAATAACGTGACAAAATAATCGATCCGATAAATGTACCAAAAGTAGGAGCCGCAAAGTAAAGGCTACATCCCAACCCCCCTTGCTCTATCGGAATTTGGCAACGCTCCAGCAAATACTTAGGGACGGCTGTCATCAATCCGATCTCAAAGCCGACAATCAGCAATATAACAGAGAATGCCACCATCAACTTCCTGTTCTTGAACAATTTCCAAATAGATCCACCGACATAAGCCACCTCTTCCCGTTTCTCTTGGATAGGAGTGCAAACCAGCCATATCCATGAAAGTGACGTACAAACCGCATACACCCAAAAGACTAAATGCCAGTCTCCCCAGACTCCCATGGCAACACTCAAGATAACCGGGCCCAAGGTAGAGGATATAGCCTTGATGAAATACCCAAAGGTAAGCAAACTCGTCACCTTCTCTTTCGCCACCACATCCATCAAAAGAGGATTCAAGGAAACCTGCAACACCGTATTACCTATACCCAGCAACGCAAAGGCCAAAAGTACGGAGAAAAACGAATAGTAAACCAACGGCAAGACCATAGCCACGATCGTTATCAATGAACTTAGCAAGACCGTATTCTTCCTCCCTATACGTTTCATCAGCAAACCTGTAGGCAAAGAACAAACCGCAAACCACAAGAATACCAACATCGGCAATAAGTTGGCCAACGTATCATTCAGCCCGAAATCACTTTTTACGTAACTTGTAGAAACGCCTACCACATCCACAAATCCCATCACAAAAAAGGCGAATAAGACCGGTGGTAGTTTCCAAAATGTGTTTTTTTTCACTTGTATTTCCATGGTAACTCCTCTCTATATCACAAGTTTAAATGTCTCAATCGCATGGTGTCCCAATCTCAAGGTGATCGTACTGCCCGATACCGGAATAACCTCCTGCTCGTCCTCGATCAAATTCGTCCGGATTACCTTTTTAGCCTCCACAGGCAAAGTCACCCGTACCTCTTTATCCCTGCCCTCCATCTCTGTCAGGCGGATAATCAAGCTATTATCATTATCGGCCTTCTTTATAAGAGACATTGCTACGAATGGATCGGATACCGACAAAAAGCTCTTCACCGCAGGCAATACGCCTCCTTTGTTTTCTTTCTTTCTCGCATAAAAAGGACGATTCGCCTCAACTCCAAACCGATACCCCTCAGTCCATCCCTCCTTATGAGATGACAAAGAGAAATTAAAATGGTGCGTACCCGTTTGATGATACCAATTACCCTCACCATGGCAACTTTTATGAGAAGACAACAAGATACCCTGCAAGACCGGATATACCGCTTGCTCCCTAGAGGGATCCACCCAATCGCCTACCGCCACACAAGAAGACATCGTTAGTCCGAATCCATTACCATGAGCCGAGATAAAATTCTGTATCTCACGCGGATGGGTATCCTCCGGATGATGTACATACGTTCCTCCCCAAGCCCAACCACCCGGTTGCTGCTTCATCTCATCCCTGCCCACTTGGGCAACTCCCATAGGAACCTCGTAATTGATGGTACGATCTCCCATTATGTTTACCGGGAAGGCGATCCGATACTGCCGATTGTGCTCGCCATCAAAATCACGTAAGGTCACATCAAAATCGATCTGTTTCTTAACGTGAGAGAATGTAATGGTCTGGACGATCGTTGTATGCTTGGTAGGCTGGATATTCTCAAAACGAGTATAAAGTGGCCCGGACTCCGTTACTCTCCAATGAGCGTCAAATAAGCTAAGCGGAGTAATATCCCCCGGGGTCACGTCGGTAACACGCGTGAACTCACCCGCTCCATTGCCGTTATAACCCAACTCTACGATATCGCCACACGCAAATTTCGAAGTATGGATGATCTCTCGTCCCAACTCCTTGTCATACAAAGAGACAATGCCTCCATTCCCTAACAAGGCCTTATAGTAGACGTTTTCCAGGCTATTATCCGAAACCACGAACTGTTTTTCTTCCTTCGGAGCGTTTTTCCCCTCCTCTATCTTATACGAACGAAATCCCATCGATGGAACTTTTTGAGCCATGAACACGACGTAATTCTGCTCTCCTACCGTCTTGATTTGCGAAGGAACCACATTCCCCGCCTCGTCTCTCACAACTGCTTTATGCTTAGAGATGGCAATCTCGACCAAACGATCACGCTCCCACGTAAGATCATTAAAAACCACCCATTGCCCCGTCCGCACATCTACCTCTTCAACAATCCGCTCCAAGGCAGACCCCAGTAAGGATTCTCCCAGATCTCTCGCACACTTCAAGCTATCCTTGAAAATAGCGTCCGTTATCTCCCCGTTCTTTCCTCCCAATCCATGGTCCGGATAGATCGAAGCCATCCAAGCCCTATCAAAAGCATCGTGCGGATACTTATCCAAATCATTATCAATCAAGCCAGAGAACGTGGTAAACGACTCGGCTGCTGGCAATAATACAGCCGCATCACGTTTATATTTAGTATCTTCATAATGCGCAGGACCATGGATATAAAGCCATAAGTCCGGCCGCTCACCTTCAACTTTCTCAAAGCGGGTATTCTTTCCACGAACCCGATCAAAATAAGCCTCAGCGGTAGAAACCGTTAAACGAGGAAGCGCCACCGACGCTTGAGAAGCGATCGAGTTCCACTCGTCAACCACCTTCTGATAATCCACAGGTTTCGTTGCGTCGCAACTTATCAAAATCGCATAATGCGGAGGAATATTACGCTCTTTGAAGTAATCGCTCCATATTAAGGAACGGTGATGCAACTTGTGGAAAGCCGTCACCCCGTCCTTATCAAAAAATTTCCAGATCATAGAAGCCCATCCATAATTACCGGGGGTGAATGTCAAGACTTTTGATCCGTCCGGGCTATACCAGTCATACAGTCCCTCCTTCATTCGGCTGATAAACAAGTTTGGAATCCCGCTCTTGGCCAATATCTGAGGCATCTGCCAAGTCCGTCCCGGCACATCCATATTATTAGCTACCCGGTCATCGCACCCAGGCAGATTTTCCCGTATCCATTTTCGGCCGTAATAAGCCTGACGAACCAATTGCTCACCACTAGACAACCCCTCATAGGGCTGATTATAGGTAGCTCCCCAGTTAAATCTTCCTTCCTTATATAAGTCGATTAACTCTCCCTTTTTTTCCGGATATTTCTCCAAGAACTCCATCAAGTTAAGTGTTTGCTCCATCTCAAACTTGAAATCCTTATTCTCTTTCATCAAGCTCAACGCTGGCATGATAATACCCTCTATACGATCTTCCCGACAATAATCAGGCGTATCCATCCAAGCGATGTCCTGATGCGAAGATTGTATCAAATGGATCGTTCCATTCTGGAAATAGCCCCAATCCGAAGGAATGACAGGGCGATACATCTGGTCAACCACGCACTTTTTCCCGGAAAAAACTTTCAAGCGAACCTCTTCACCAATCATAGGCAACCAAACCAATAAGCTATCCGGATTGTCCGTACGAAGCAGATCTTGCTTCACTCCACCAACCTCAGCACTTAGACCGGACTCTCCCAGATGACTTTGCTTGATATAAGATAAAATCTTAAAATTCCCGTTTTCATTTTCATACCGCACAGGTTCTACGGGGTTAACAACAGCGCTCTCACGTTGCGCTACGGCCTCCAAAGACATGCAAATTGTACATAATAAGACTGTTTTTCGTATCATAGGTATTACAATTATAAAGGCACAACAAATTAATATATTTAAACTAAAACAACATATACACATATAAATATTATTCGCATATTATTATTTAACCGTTTAAATATGCGCAAATATAATGATTCAATTCAATACAGCAACAATTTAAGCATATATTTAAGCCATATTAACATATAATACAGGATATATTTCACATGGATTAACGATTGATGAAAATTAACTACAACAAGCCTAAACATAATCAGCAAAAAGCAACTATCTAATATCAAACATATTACAAAACCCAATCGTTCCCTTATAAAAACACGCACGTGTTTTTGAAAAAAGACGTACGTGTTTTGCGGAAAACATGTACGTCTTTTTTCAAAAATATTATCAAGTAAAAAAACACCCCCTCAGAAATTACAATAAGGGAATACACTTCACATCATCTCAAGATCAATTGGTTATTTACGACAACACCTTTATGTAAGAAATTCTTATCGTTTACATTTTCCAATAATATTTTTATCGCTTGGATACCTATTTCTTCAATTGGCATCCGTGAGATACTCATTTCCGGACACAGAATATCCAACGCAACAGTCTCATGAAAACACCCCATGTTAAAACGAGTATGATAATCTATTTTATGGCTAATAAAATAACGTATAGACTCCAACGCCAAATAGTGAGTGGAAAAAAAGAAACCATCCACATCGGGAACTTCTTCAAATAAGCAATCGAACTTATCGACAAGATCTGCTTTGTAGTTTTGCCGTTCAACAAAGATTTCCAACTCAAAATCGTTGCTTACTCCCAGATCTCTCAGCGCTTTCCGGTATCCATCTATACGTTGCTTCATAACATACAGATGAACATCCGTTGTTATTAACGCTATTTTACGAGCCCCTTTCTTCACCAGATGATAAGTCAAATCATAACAACACTGTCTGTTATTCACAATCACATAATTTGTATCCATATTAGGAAAATAGCGATCCACCAACACAAAAGGCAAAGAATCTTTCAATAAAAGGTTAATCCCTTTTTTTGAAACTTTAGTCGGCGCAATAACAATTCCATCCACTTGTTTAGCGCGAAGCATCTTTATAAGCTCATACTCTTTATCCCCATCACCTTCCGAACTACACACAATCAATACATATTTATTCCGGGCAGCCTCCGATTCTATAGCTTGAACCAATTGCGCATAAAATGTATCACCGATGAAGGGGATGATTAAACCTATCGTATTAGTTGTCCCCAAAGATAAACTTCGAGCTAGCAGATTCGGA
>OGPR01002949.1_pt1 | contig 10772 bp, 11 predicted proteins | sample 1552981 | NCBI WGS metagenome assembly OGPR01 (sample SAMEA2580260, study PRJEB22360) | human gut metagenome | biome: human gut; feature: human-associated habitat; material: faeces | place: Denmark | collected 2008/2010 | reverse complement strand
CGGCCGACCTGAACGCCATCATCGACAGCCTGGCGCCTATCACCGAGTTCGACCTCGACGGGGTCGAGCCGACGTTCCATCCCATCGGCGACTTGTCCAACGTCATGCGCGATGACGAGGTGCGCGGGAGCTTCACCCAGGAAGTGGCGCTGGAAAACGCGCCCAAGCAGGAAGACGGCAGCTTCCTCATCCCGTCCATCCTGGGGGAAGGGGGCGATCGCTAATGGCGCGCACCTTCGGAGAAATGGGCATTCGCGAGATTCAAACCGGTCTCGCCGCCAAGGAGTTCTCGGCCGCCGAGGTGGCCCGCGGCACCTTCGAGCGCATCGGCGAGGCCGACGGGGCGGTGCATGCCTTCCTGGAAACCACCGAGGAACTCGCGCTCGACGCGGCGGCTCGCATCGACGCCGCCGTCGCCGAGGGGCGCCTCGCCGAGATGGGCCCGCTCGCGGGCGTTCCCGTGGGCTACAAGGACAACCTGAACCTCACGGGCACGCACACGACGTGCTCCTCGAACATGCTGCGCGACTACGTGTCCCCCTACACGGCGACCTGCGTGGAAAAGACGCTGCGCGCCGGCGCTCTTCCCATCGGCAAGCTGAACATGGACGAGTTCGCCTTCGGCGGCTCCACCGAGACCTCCGCCTTCGGCCCCACCTTCAACCCGTGGGATGTCGAGCGCGTGCCCGGCGGCAGCTCGGGCGGAAGCGCCGCGGCCGTGGCGGCGGGCTTTGTGCCGGTGTCGCTCGGGTCGGATACGGGCGGCTCCATCCGCCAACCGGGCTCGTTCTGCGGTCTGGTGGCCGTGAAGCCCACCTACGGCGTGGTGTCGCGCTACGGTGTGGTGGCCTTCGGCAGCTCGCTCGACCAGGTGGGCCCCTTCGCCCGTTCGGACGGCGGCCACAAAGGTCGACACCGGCAGCTTTTCGAGCTTTCCGGCCGCGACGAGCTGGACTGCACGAGCCAGCCGTGCGACGTGGACTTCACGGCCAACCTCGCTGAGGGCGCGCGCGGCATGAAGATCGGCATCGTTCCCGCGTTCATGGAGGCGGCCGGTCTTGCGCCCGAGGTGCGGGCGAAGGTGGAAGAGGCCGCGGCTGTTCTTCAAGATATGGGCGCGGAACTGGTGGAAGTGGAGCTTCCACACGCCCAGGCCGCCATGAGCGCCTACTACGTGCTCGGCCCCTGCGAGGCCTTCAGCAACCTCGCCCGCTTCGACTCGGTGCGCTACGGCTACTGCGACCCGGACCACAAGGATCTGGCCAGCCAGTACGAGGCCAGCCGCGCGAAGGGCTTCGGCCCCGAGGCGCGCCGCCGCATCACCATCGGCAACCCCACCCCCGCCCGGGGGGCCCCCCGCCGCATCATGCTCGGCAGCTACCTTCTGTCGGCCGGCGTCTACGACAAGTACTACTATCCGGCCCAGCAGGTGCGCACCCTCATCACGCGCGACTACGCGGCGGCCTTCGAGAAGGTGGATGTCATCCTGTCGCCGGTGGCGCCGACCACGGCGTTCAAGATCGGCGAGATCTGCGACCCCACCGAGATGTACCTCGCGGACATGTTCACCATCTCCATCAACATCGCCGGCAACGGCGGCCTGTCGTTCCCCGTCGGCCTCGGCGCCGACACGGGCCTTCCGGTGGGCGTGCAGATCATCGCGCCTCCCTTCAAGGACAAGAACATGTTCCGGGCGGCGGCGGCCTTGGAGCAGCACTACGGCCCGGCGCCCGTTGCCCCCGATTTCGCCGACGGAAAGGTGGGTGCGTAAATGAAGACGCTCGAAGAGGTGTTCGAGACCTGGGAGGCCGTCATCGGCCTGGAGATTCACGCGGAGCTGACCACGCTGGAGACGAAGATGTTCTGCGGCTGCAAGCTGGAGTTCGGCGCGGCGCCCAATACGCACACCTGCCCGGTGTGCCTGGGACTCCCCGGCGCGCTTCCCGTGCCCAACCGCGCGGCCATCGAGTCCATCGTGCTGGCCGGTCTTGCCACCAACTGCGACATCGAGAAGCACTCGATGTTCTACCGCAAGAACTACATGTACCCGGATATGGCGAAGAACTTCCAGACCACTCAGGGCCCCATCGCGTTCTGCATGCGGGGCCACTTGGACTTGGACGTGGACGGCCGCGGGGCCGCCGAGCGCTACCGCCTGGACGCGCTCGCGCCCGGCGAGAGCGACGGCAACATCACCCGCACCGAGGACGGCTACGTGGCCCACGTGGGCATCACCCGCATCCACATGGAGGAGGACGCCGGCAAGATGGTGCACCTCGGCGGCGGTGAGGGCCGCATCGCCGGGGCCACCCAGTCGCTCGTGGACTACAACCGCGCCGGCACGCCGCTCATCGAGCTGGTGACCGAGCCGGATCTGCGCACGCCGGAGGAGGCGCGCCTGTTCATGCAGAAGCTGCGCCAGATTTACCTGGCTCTGGGCATATCCGACTGCTCCATGGAGGAAGGTTCCCTGCGCTGCGACGGCAACGTGTCGCTGCGCCGCCGCGGCACCACCGCGTTCGGCACCAAGACCGAGCTGAAGAACATGAACTCGTTCAAGAACCTGCACGACGGCCTCGCCTACGAGATCTGCCGCCAGGCCGAGGTGCTCGAGGAGGGCGGCGTCATCTACCAGGAGACGCGCCACTGGGATCCGTCCGCCAAGCGCACCATCGTCATGCGTGTGAAGGAGACGGCTGACGACTACCGCCTGTTCCCCGAACCCGATCTGGCGCCCTACGACTTGTCCGACGAGTTCATCGAGGGCGTGCGCGCCAAGCTGCCGGAGCTGCCCGACCAGAAGGCCGCGCGCTTCGCCGCCGATTTCGGGCTCACCTCCTACGATGCGCGTCATCTGGTGGAGCACCGCGCTACGGCCGACTTCTTCGACGAGTGCATGGCGCTCGCGAAAGCCGAGGCCGACGGCAGCAAGTTCGCCAAACCGCTCGCGAACCTCATCATCAACGACGTGGCCGCGTGGCTGAACGCCCACGAGGGCACGTTGCTCGCCGATACGCCGCTGACGGCGGTCCGGGCGCTTTCGCTTGTGAAGATGCTTGCGGATGACACTATCTCCTCGAAGCAGGCCAAGGAGGTGTTCGCGGCCATCATGGACGAGGACAAGGATCCCGAGGCCATCGTGGAGGCCCGCGGCATGAAGCAGGTGTCGGACACCGGCGCCATCGAGGCCGTGGTGGACGAGGTCATCGCCGCCAACCCCGATGAGGTGGCCCGCTACCGTGACGGCAACACCAAGGTTATCGGCTTTTTCGTCGGCCAGTGCATGAAGGCCATGCGCGGCCAGGGCAATCCCAGGATCATCAACGAGCTTTTGGCGAAGAAGCTCGCAGAGTAATGGCGTTTGGCGCGACGCCTGCTTTCGGCGGGCGTCGCCGGATGGCCCCTGTGACGCGTTCGTTACAGGGGCCGCTTTGCGCCTTGCGGCATCTGGCGCGATGCTAGAATTCCAAATCAAAGTAGAAAGATCATCGTTAGGAGCGGTCATGGGCATCTTCAAGGACGAGAACGGCAACAGCTACGGCGACTGGACGCACCGCGGCCAGGGCCGCACGCGCGAGAACGCCAACGACATCGTGACGACGGGAGACGAGAAGAAGTGGTACGACCAGACCTTCTGGATCATCTTCTTCCTCGTGGTGCTGTGGCCCGTGGGGCTCGTGCTCATGTGGCGCGGCGCCTGCACCTGGCCCGTGGCGGTGAAGATCGTCGTGACCATCGTGCTGGTGGGCGTGGTGGCGCTGTCCTACCAGATGTCCCAGGCCGTGATGGCTGCTCAAGGGACGATGGGGATATAGCAGGTCGTCCGGGCGTGGGTACGGGATTATCCCCCGTGCTCAAGCAATGGCTCGCTCGGCTCCACCGTCCACTGGGCTGTTCCGTTCGCTGCGCAACCTGCGCGCGGGGGACAATCCCGCACCCACGCCCTACCCAATTATTTTCCCAGATGAAAGCCTGCTATCGGGGTCGCCGATGGCGGGCTTTTCCTATTCCGTATGCCGTTTCCCCTTGTGCACGCGGGCGGCTTCGGGCATCATAATGCCCCACGAAACCCTGCCGAGTGAACCGTGCTCGGCGCTACCCAGTCGGGCCTCATGCGCCCGGCATTCAGAAGACCGAACCCGAACGAGGAGCAGTGATGGCGAAGAAGAACATTCCCTACGACCAGAAGTACTACGATCCCGAGATCGAGTGCATGCCGCGCGCCGAACTGGAGGCCATGCAGCTTGAGCGCCTTCAGGAGATGGTTCGCTACGCCTACGACAACACGGTGTACTACAAGCGCTCCTTCGACGAGGCCGGCGTGAAACCCGAGGACATCAAGACCCTGAAGGATCTGGAGAAGTTCCCCTTCATCGACAAGAAGACCGAGCGCGAGACCCAGCACGTGGGCAGCTTCTTCGGCGAGATGTGCTCGGTGCCCGAGGAGGACGTCATCTTCATGGCCACCTCGTCCGGCTCCACGGGCGTGCCCACGGTGAGCCCCTTTACCCAGGAGGACTTCGATCTGTGGCAAGACACCGAGGCGCGGCTGTTCTGGCAGGCCGGCATGCGCCCGACCGACCGCTATGTGCACGGCCTGAACTTCGCCCTGTACGTGGGTGGCCCGGACGTCATCGGCGCCCAGCGCTTGGGCGCGCTCGCCATCTGGGTGGGCGCGGTGCCGAGCGACCGCCTCATCTTCGTGCTGCAGCAGTACCAGCCCACCATCATCTGGACGAGCCCGTCCTACGCCTGGACGCTCGGCGAGAAGATCAAGGAGAAGGGCCTCGACCCGCGCACCGACTTCTCCATCCACACCATCATCGTGGCCGGCGAGCCGGGCGGCTCCATTCAGAGCACCCGCGAGGCCATCGAGGACCTGTGGGACGCGAAGGTGGTCGACTTCTTCGGGCTCTCCGACATCTATGGCGCCTGCGCGGCCATGTGCGAGGCGAAGGACGGCCTGCACATCGTGGAGGACCAGATCCTCGTGGAAACGGTGGATCCGGCCACGGGCGAGGTGCTGGCCCCCGGCGAGGTGGGCGAGCTGGTGTACACCACGCTCATGAAGAAGGCCCGCCCCATGATCCGCTTCCGCACCGGTGACATCGGCTACTTCTCCACTGAGAAGTGCGAGTGCGGGCGCACCCTGGGCCGCATCCACATCACCGGCCGCAAGGACGAGATGTTCATCGTGGGCGCCGTGAACGTGTTCCCCTCCGACGTGGAGTACGTGGTGCGCGCCGAGAAGGGCCTCACCGGCGAGTACCTCATCCGCGTGTACGACGAGAACTTCTCCACCCGCTACGAGGTGTCCGTGGAGCGCGCCCAGGGCTCCGACGAGCCCTTCGACGCCGTGGCCGCCCGCGTGACGGCGGCGCTGAAGGCCCACACGGGCGTGAAGCCGGCCCGCGTCATCGTCTACGACGCCGGCAAGCTCGGCACGTCCTCCGAGCACAAGGCGAGCCGCTTCATCGACGAGCGCGGCAGCGCGAAGTAGGCAACGAACGCGCAAACCGATGGCCGGGCGGGACGCTTTGTTCGGCCATCGGGTATCATTTCATTTGAAGAGATCCCACCGAAGAAGGGAACCTACATGACCTCTTACGACTTCGCCATTTCCGGGCAGCACTACCTGTTCGACGTGCAGTCCTTCGCCCACACCATCCTGGCGGCCGGCGGCGACGCCTTCTCCTACGCGCTTTTAGACCGCACGACCCAGGGCGTCATCGACGACGTGGCCTCCGGGGCCGCTGAGCTGGGCGTCATCATGCAGACCTCCGAGACGGAAAGCGCCCTGAACGAGGCGCTGGCCGAGGCGGGGCTCGCCTTCCACGAGCTGGCCGTCTCCGCGCCGCTCGTGGCCCTGCCGTCAAGCCACCCCTTCGTGAACGCGAAGAGCCTCACCTTGGAGCAGCTGGCTGACTTCCCCTACGTGTACTTCGACCAGGGCGAGGACGCGCCCATTGCCTTCTACGAGGAGGCGCTCTCGCAGGTGCCGCGCGCCAAGAAGGTGGCCTGCACCGACCGCGCGTCGCTCACCGAGCTCATCATGGCCATCAACGGCTACACGGTGACGAGCGGTATCCTCGTGGGCATCACCGACGGCAGCGCGCTCACCACCATCCCGCTTGAGACCGACCTCAAGCTGCATCTGGGTTACGTGACCGCCGACAACCGCGAGCTCTCCGTCATGGGCGAGCGCTTCGTAAGCCATCTCGCACGCAGCTTGGACTTGTACGCGAACCGATAGGGAAGAGCGATGCTGCCAGTGAGGCAACGACGGGTATAATGAAGGGACGGGCGAGAGACCCGTCCCTTTCTTTTCACGTAAGGAACCACTATGCTGGAATTCATTTGGCATGCCCGGGGTGGGCAGGGGGCCTTTACGGCGGCCCGGTGCCTGGGGGCGGCCGCAGCGCTGTCGGCAGGCGCCTATGCGCTGGCGTTCCCCACCTTCGGCCCCGAGCGGCGTGGCGCCCCCATGCGGGCGTTCACGAAGATCGACACCGCTCCCATTGGCGACCGCAGCGCCGTGCATCGGGCCGCGTTCGTCATCTATTTGGACGAGACGCTCGTGGAAGACGGCTGGGAGGACGAGCTCGCCCCCGGCGGCCTCATGCTGCTGAACACGAAGCGGGCCCTTGACGACCCGCGCATTCTGGGAATCGACGCCGATGGCATTTCCGCTGCCGTGCTCGGCCGCCCCATTCCCAACACAGTGTTTCTCGGGGCCATTCCCGCGCTCACGGCGGCCGTGACCATCGAGGACATCCATGCCGGCATCTGTGCCACCATGCCCGAGAAGCTGCACGCGAAGAACTTACGCATCGTGGATGCCGCCTTCGCCGAGGTGGCCTCCCGCGAGATCGCCGCCACGCGCGACCTGGTGGCCGCCGAGCAGGCGGCGACGGATGTGACCGCCGTGCTTTCCGAGAAGGACGCCATGTTCTCGCTGGCCGCCGAGATGCTCGTCGAGGGAGAGGGGAGGGATTTCGATGTCCGCGATTGCTAGTCAGAGCCGCCGCCCCTTCACGCCCACGTTGCGTGAGGGCCTGGCCGTGCGTCCGAGCCAGTTCGCCCGCTCCACCTGCTTTGAGGCGGGGCACCTCACCTCGGTGAACGCCGGGTGGCGCAGCGTGCGGCCCGTCATCGATGCCGAGCAGTGCACGCTCTGCCTTAACTGCTACATGTACTGTCCCGACGGCACCATCGCGAAGGTGCGCGACGACGAGGGCTCCTGCGTGGCCGTCGTCGTCGACTACGATTTCTGCAAGGGCTGCGGCGTGTGCGCGAAGGTGTGTCCCGTGCCCTGCATCGCCATGGTGGACGAACATGCCGGCGAGAACGAGGGGGCAGCCGAGATGGCTGAGACCCTGGACGAGACCTCGCCTTCGGCCGAGATGGGCCCGGCGACGGAAGGAGGCGCGGCATGAGGAAGTTCCTTTCCGGCAACGAGGCCTTCGCCGAGGGGGTGCGGCTCGCCCGGCCCCAGGTGATCTCCGCCTATCCCATCACGCCCCAGACCACGGTCGTGGAGGCGCTCGCCTCCATGGTCGAGGACGGCAGCCTCGCCTGCGAGTACCTGCACGTGGAAAGCGAGCACACGGCGCTCTCCGCCGCCATCGGTGCGTCCGCTACGGGTGCGCGCACGTTCACGGCCACCTCGTCCCAGGGGCTGCTGTATATGGCCGAGTGCCTCACCTACGCCTCGGGCGGCCGGTTCCCCATCGTGATGATGAACGCGAACCGCGCGCTCGCGCTGCCCTGGAACATCTACGGCGACCAGCGCGACTCGCTGTCGCTGCTCGATCATGGCTGGATCCAGGTGTACGCCGAGAACAACCAGGAGGCGCTCGATCTGGCGCTCATGGCCTATGCCGTGGCGGAGGATCCGCGCGTGAGCCTGCCAGTGATGGTGAACGTGGACGGCTTCGCGCTCACCCACACTTACGAGTCCCCCCCGCCGATGAGGCCGACGCCTTCCTGCCGCCTTACCGCACGGCCAACAAGTTCGATTTCGAGAACCCCGTGAACATCGGCTACTCAGCCGGCCCGGACTTCAATCGCTACTACCAGTACTGGCACCACCGCGACATGCTGGCCGCCGAGGCGGTGGTGGAAGAGGTGGAGGCGCGCTTCGCCGAGGTGTTCGGCCGGGCGTATTCCGGCATGGTGGACGCCTACCTTTGCGAGGACGCCGATTTCGTGCTCGTCACGCTGGGCTCGGCGGCTGGCCTTGCCCGCGATGTGGCCGACGAGCTGCGGGCAGCGGGCAAGCAGGCAGGCGTCTTGCGCATCCGCTACCTGCGGCCGATGCCCGACGCCGCTCTCGTTCGGGCGTTGGCCGACGCGGCGGCCGTGGGCGTGTTGGAACAGGACATCTCCTTCGGCGGCACCGGCACCGTGTACGCCAACGTGCTGGCGTCGCTCGCCCGTGCGGGCATCGCGCGACCGAGCGCGAACTTCATCGGCGGCCTCGGCGGTGACGATGTGGCCGTCCACGATATCAGCCGCGAGGCCGTGCGCGGCGCCTTCGCGCGCCTGGAAGCGCTGGCAGCGGGAGAGGGCGCCTCGGGTGAGGTCGTCTTCCTCGGCATCGAAGAGGGAGAGGAGGACCAGCGATGACGGTGAACGCGCGCACCATTACCGACGAGGAGTTCTTCTACGGGCACAAGGCGTGCCCCGGCTGCGGAGGCGCCCTGGCCGTGCGCCAGGTGCTCAAGGTGCTCGGCCCCCATGCGGTGGCGGCGCTGCCCGCCGGCTGCATGAGCGCCACCGGCTTCAACTTCCCTCAGTTGGCCTTCGGCAACAACGCGATGATCACGCCCTTTGCGGCCACGGCGGCGGTGCTCTCGGGCATCGAGGGGGGCTTGCGCGCCCAGGGGGCGGCGCCCGAGGACGTCACCGTGGTGGGTTTCGCCGGCGACGGCGGCACGGCGGACATCGGCCTGCAGGCGCTCTCCGGCGCCATCGACCGCAACGACGACGTGCTCTACATCTGCTACGACAACGAGGCCTACATGAACACGGGCATCCAGAAGTCGAGCCTCACCCCCTTCGGCGCCTCTACCACGACCACGCCGGCCGGAAAGCGCGAGCACGGCTGTCTCACGCAGAAGAAGAGCCTGTTCGACATCGTGGCGGCCCACCGCATCCCCTACGCGGCCACGGCCTCGGTGGGGTATCTGAACGACTTCATCAAGAAAGTGGAACGAGCGCGCGATATCAAGGGCACCCGTTTCATCCACGTGATGGCGCCCTGTCCCGTGGGTTGGGGCTTCCCCTCGGCCGACATGGTGGATGTGGCGAAGGAAATCGTGGATACGGGCCTGTGGTACCTCGCCGAGTACGAGGGCCCGGCGCTCACGGGCACGCCCGGCGGCAGGTTCCGCCTGAACCGCGACCCCAAGCAATTCAAACCCATCGAGCCCTACCTGCGCCGCCAGGGCCGTTTCTCCGCCGACGATGCAGCCGATCTGGCCCTCATCGAGCGCGCCCGCGACGAGCGCTGGTCCTACATGCGCGAGACGTGGGGGTAGGAAAGGCGAAGATGCGCTATAATGGCTAGCTGCCGGGTGACCCCGGCGAACACCATGCGCCATTGGCTCAACGGATAGAGCAACGGACTTCTAATCCGTAGGTTGCAGGTTCGATTCCTGCATGGCGCACCAGAAAAGAAAACGGCCCCGTCGCGATGACGGGGCCGTGGTGTTTCCTGGAGCGGGCGACGGGAATCGAACCCGCGTCATCAGCTTGGAAGGCTGAGGTTCTACCAATGAACTACGCCCGCAAAAGCAGAGGGGATTATACCCCAACCCCATCGCCTCGCGCCGCAAACTTGATGAATAATCCACTAAGCGGTTTTCTCCGCCGCACTGAGTGGGACGAGCTCGTTAGCGCGCTTCCGTCAGATAGGCGTTGGCGCTGCGGGGGAACTCGCGTTTGAAGGCATCCTTTAGCAGGCGCTTGCCGGCGGCGCCCGGTGGCAAGGGAGAGCGGTCCTTCTCGAAGCCGTCCTCGATGAGCATCCATCCCTCTCCGTCGCGCTCGAGGGTGAGGGAGCGGTCCTTCTTGAACGTTGCCAAGGTGAGCGACTTCAGCCCCTTGTCGGCCGGGGCATTGAAGAACTTGGCCTGGGCCTGCTTCACGGGAACGAGCTTCACAATGACCTCCTGTCGGATGCGCTTCAGCCGACGGTCGAGTGTCGGGCCAGGTCGCAGATATGTTTTCCACGATGATTGTACGCGTCGCCGACATTCTCTCGAACGGCCGGGCTTTTCCTTCCCCAAACCGTTACGCAGGTCGAAGGAAGGGCGGCCTGTTCCGCCGATCGGGCACGGCCGGCATCGGTCTGCTATAGTGGCGTCGGGAAATGGGCGCCGGGCATGTCGGCGCAGTTGATAGGAGGTTTTTCATGGAGATCGTTGTTGCGGAACCTGAGCAGGTGGATGCCATGGTCGCTATCACCGAGCAGGCCCGGGCCAACATGGCCGCTATGGGCATCGATCAGTGGCAGTGCGGTTATCCCGACCGGGGTACCTGGGAGGCTGACGTGGCGGCAGGTGCCGCCTATGTTGCCCTGGACGAGGGACGCGTGGTGGCTGTGTTCCGCTACGCCGATGAGCCCGAGGCCGCTTATGAGACTCTGGAAGGGGAGTGGCTGACCGACGGTCCCTACGCCACGGTGCACCGCTGCGCCGTGGATCCGGCCTGTCGGGGGCGCGGCATCATCGGCGAGCTGTTCGCCTTCGCCTGCGAAAAGGCGGCTG
>OGPR01002944.1_pt1 | contig 10791 bp, 6 predicted proteins | sample 1552981 | NCBI WGS metagenome assembly OGPR01 (sample SAMEA2580260, study PRJEB22360) | human gut metagenome | biome: human gut; feature: human-associated habitat; material: faeces | place: Denmark | collected 2008/2010 | reverse complement strand
TGGAACTATGCACCGTGTACCGGAGGTAATCGACTGCTGGTTTGACTCAGGAGCAATGCCTTTTGCACAGCATCATTATCCATTTGAAAACAAAGAATTATTTGAGCAGCAGTTCCCTGCAAACTTTATCTCCGAGGCAGTAGACCAGACCCGTGGATGGTTCTACTCACTCCTTGCAGAATCCACACTGCTCTTCAATAAAGCACCATACAAGAACGTAATCGTTCTGGGACATGTCCAGGATGAGAACGGACAGAAGATGAGTAAGTCCAAAGGAAATGCAGTTGATCCATTCGATGCACTGAACAAATACGGCGCAGATGCCATCAGATGGTACTTCTACATCAACAGTGCTCCATGGCTTCCGAACCGTTTCCATGGCAAGGCAGTTGTGGAAGGACAGCGTAAATTCATGAGCACACTGTGGAATACTTACGCATTCTTCGTATTATATGCAGACATCGACAACTTCGACCCGACCAAATATGAACTGAACTATGACCAGCTTCCTGTAATGGACAAATGGCTGCTCAGCAGATTAAACACAACTGTTCAGGCTGTAGACAATGATCTGGCAAACTACAAGATCCCGGAAGCAGCAAGAGCACTTCAGGAATTTGTAGATGAGATGAGTAACTGGTATGTAAGAAGAAGCCGTGAACGTTTCTGGGCAAAGGGAATGGAGCAGGATAAGATCAATGCTTACATGACTCTGTACCATGCACTGGTAACCATCGCCAAGACAGCAGCTCCGATGATCCCGTTCATGACAGAAGACATCTATCAGAACCTGGTAAGAAGCGTGGATAAAGATGCTCCTGAGAGTATCCATCTCTGCGACTTCCCAACTGTAAACGAAGCATGGATCGACAAAGATCTGGAAGCAGACATGAAAGAGCTTCTGGAGATCGTAGTTCTGGGACGTGCCTGCAGAAATACAGCAAACATCAAGAACCGTCAGCCGATCGGAACCATGTATGTAAAAGCTGAGAAGAAAATGAGTGAATTCTACACTGACATCATCGCAGACGAACTGAATGTCAAAGAAGTAAAATTCGCAGATGATGTAGAATCCTTTATCTCCTACAGCTTCAAACCACAGCTTCGTACAGTAGGACCGAAATACGGTAAACTCCTTGGAGGAATCAGACAGGCTCTCACAGACATCAATGGAACAGCAGCAATGAACGAACTGAGAACCAACGGTGTCCTGAAACTGGATATCAACGGAAACAATGTAGAACTTACAGAAGAAGACCTTCTTATTGAAACAGCACAGACAGAAGGCTATGTATCCGAATCTGACGGTGAAACATCCGTAGTCCTTGATACAAACCTGACACCTGAACTGATCGAAGAGGGATTCGTACGTGAGATCATCAGCAAGATCCAGACCATGCGTAAGGAAGCCGGCTTCGAAGTTATGGACAAGATCGTAGTATACGCTCACGGAAACGACAAGATCCAGGATGTCATGAAAGCACACGAAGATGAGATTAAGTCAGAAGTACTTGCAGACGAAATGGTACTTGGCGAGACAGATGGTTATGTGAAAGAGTGGAACATCAACAAAGAAGCAGTAACTATGGGTGTTAAGAAACTGTAATTGACAACATTCGGTCAATTACTGACAAGGTAATGATAAGTTACAGGTATTTCACAGGAAATATACTACTTTCGCAATGCACGATAACAAAAAAATGTTATAAAATTCGGCAATTATACACATGACAGACTGTCGAAAAAAGAGTATCATTATCCTTGACAGTCTGATTTCAGAGAGGAAATTGGAGGCAGAGATTCTTTGCCCCCAATTTCTCTGATATGAGAAAACAGAAGAGTTGACGGAATGAAGAGGTTCACCGGCAATATCCGCAAGGTGTATTGCTGAGAATAAAGTGAACAGTGAAACCATTACGGGAGGTATGAAATGACAAACGAAATGTTCAAGAAAGAGGCATTCAAGAAAAGCGTAAAAGACAACGTAAAATTCCTCTATCGAAAAACAATTGAAGAAGCTACACAGGAGCAGATTTTCCAGGCAGTAAGCTACTCTGTAAAAGACGTTATCATTGATAACTGGCTTGCAACACAGAAAGCTTATGACGAACAGGATCCGAAGATCGTATACTATATGTCCATGGAATTCCTGATGGGACGTGCTCTCGGAAACAACCTGATCAACCTTTGCGCTTACGGTGAAGTAAAAGAAGCTCTCGAAGAACTGGGATTTGACCTTAACTGTATCGAAGATCAGGAACCGGATCCGGCACTTGGAAACGGTGGTCTGGGAAGACTGGCTGCATGCTTCCTTGATTCTCTCGCAACTTTAAATTACGCAGCATATGGCTGCGGAATCCGTTACCACTACGGAATGTTCAAACAGAAAATCCAGAACGGTTATCAGATCGAGGTACCGGATAACTGGTTAAAGAACGGCTACCCATTCGAACTGCGTCGTCCGGAATATGCCAAAGAAGTACACTTCGGCGGATATGTAAGAGTAGAGTACGATCCTGAAAAGGGCGGAAACAAATTTATCCACGAAGGATATCAGGCAGTAAAAGCCATTCCTTATGATATGCCGATCACAGGATATGACAATGATGTAGTAAACACACTTCGTATCTGGGATGCAGAGCCGATCGTAGACTTCGAGCTTGATTCCTTTGACAAGGGTGATTACAAGAAAGCAGTAGAGCAGGAGAACCTTGCCCGCAATATCGTAGAAGTCCTTTACCCGAACGACAACCATTATGCAGGTAAAGAGCTGAGACTGAAACAGCAGTACTTCTTTGTATCTGCAAGCCTCCAGGCAGCAATTGCCAAATACAAAAAGAAACATGACGATATCCATAAATTATATGAAAAAGTAACATTCCAGATGAACGATACACATCCGACTGTAGCAGTAGCAGAGTTAATGCGTATCCTCATGGACGAAGAAGGACTCGGATGGGATGAAGCATGGGAAGTAACAAGAAAATCTGTTGCTTACACAAACCATACAATCATGTCCGAGGCACTTGAGAAATGGCCGATCGAGCTCTTCTCCAGACTGCTTCCACGTGTATATCAGATCATCGAAGAGATCAACCGTCGTTTCATCCTTGAGATCCAGGCAAAATATCCGGGAAATTATGAGAAGATCAAAAAGATGGCTATCATCTATGACGGACAGGTTAAGATGGCTCACCTTGCAATCGCAGCAGGCTACTCTGTAAACGGTGTTGCACGCCTTCATACAGAGATTCTGAAGAATCAGGAATTAAAAGACTTCTATGAAATGATGCCTGAGAAATTCAACAACAAGACAAACGGTATCACTCAGAGACGTTTCCTGCTCCACGCAAATCCACTCCTTGCAGACTGGATCACAGAGCACATCGGACCGGACTGGATCACAGACCTTCCGCAGTTAAAGAAACTTGCAGTTTACGCAGATGATGAAAAAGCACTCCAGGAATTCATGAACATTAAGTTCAAGAACAAAGAGCGTCTGGCTAAATACATCCTTGAGCACAATGGCGTAGAAGTAGACCCGCACTCCATCTTCGATGTACAGGTTAAGAGACTTCACGAGTACAAACGTCAGCTCCTGAACATCCTGCATGTTATCTATCTGTACAACCAGATCAAGATGCATCCGGAAATGGAATTCTATCCAAGAACATTCATCTTCGGTGCAAAAGCATCCGCAGGTTACGCAACAGCCAAGAAGATCATCAAACTCATCAACTCCGTAGCAGATGTAGTAAACAATGACGCTTCCATCAACGGCAAGATCAAAGTTGTATTCATCGAAAACTACAGAGTATCCAACGCTGAGTGGATCTTCGCAGCAGCAGACGTTTCCGAGCAGATCTCCACAGCAAGTAAAGAGGCATCCGGTACAGGTAACATGAAGTTCATGCTCAACGGTGCTCCTACACTTGGAACAATGGACGGTGCTAACGTAGAGATCGTAGAAGAAGTTGGCGCAGAAAACGCATTCATCTTCGGTTTAAGCTCCGACGAAGTAATCAACTACGAAAACAACGGCGGATACGATCCAAACGTAATCTACAACACAGACGAAGAAATCCGTCAGGTACTGATGCAGCTCATCAACGGAACCTTCTCCAATGATACAGAACTCTTCCGTGACCTGTACGATTCACTTCTCAATACAAAGAACACAGACAGAGCAGACCGCTACTTCATCCTCGCAGACTTCCGTTCCTATGCAGACGCACAGAAACGTGTAGAAGCAGCATACAGAGATGAAAAAGGCTGGGCTAAGAAAGCACTCCTCAACACAGCATGCAGCGGTAAATTCACATCCGACAGAACTATCCAGGAATATGTAGATGATATCTGGCATCTGGATAAGGTTATTGTCAGAAAGAAATAATACGCTATATTTATAGAAGTAATTGCTTCTGAATAAAAATAAAGCCCCTGGCAGTACAGTTATCAGGACTGTATTGCAGGGGCTTTTTGCTACAGTAGTGACATAATACATTAATTCATTTGTGCGGGAAAACTTTTGCGTACAGACATATAATACAAAGGAACAAAAAGTTCTTGAAAACATAGATTTGACTGGAAAAATGAGAAGGCATCTGTTACAATAGAAAATACAAAACAGAGTACCGGAGATGCAGAAACTGCTCTTTCTCCTGCCATTTTATGTGATAAGATATGAAAAAAGCAGAGAAGATATAGAGAAAGATCCAGAAAAACTTCAGAAATTGCTGGATGAATATGTGACAATATCCAGAAGACTGGAAGAAAGTCTGCTTGAAAACGGAAAAGAAGCACTGCATCGTTACCTTGTGGAAGTAATCATAAAAATTGCAGACTACATTTTCTCAGATTCAGAAAAAACAAAGAAGGGAGTTGACCGAGCCATGGGCGGAGAAGTATTAGAGCTGAAAACAGATAAGCTGATAAATGAAATAAGGCAAGACGTGAAAGAAGAAGTGAAAGCGGAAGTGAAAGAAGAAGTGAAAACAGAGACGAAAGAAAAAATAGTAATCTGTATGCTGAAAAGAGGCAAAAGTACATTGGAAGAAATCGCTGCAGATACACAGATGCCGATTGAGCAGGTTGAAAGAATAAAAAAAGAACAACAGTTATAAAATGAGAAAATGGCAGAGAATTATAGAGGGTTCTCTGCCATTTGACCATACAGGGGTTGATACATCATCTTGTGATTAGAACGAACAACTCACCACATTTGTAACAAATTATAGATTTTTAGCATGAAAAATCAAGGAAAATAAATGCTTTTGAAGTGTATGAAATTTAAAAAAATCGTAAAATTCTTGAGCATTACCCTTGACAAAAAGTGGTGAAAGCACTATTATTAACCATAACAGACAGATTATGTCTAGGAATCTTTACCCAAAAAGAAATAGTTATATTAAGGAAAGGGGAACTATAATCATGACAAAGATTAAGAATACGAAGAAAGGCATGGCTAAGAAAACCTTAAGTATGTCTCTCGTCGTTGCAATGCTGGCAACCTCTAACGTGCCGGTTTGGGCTGCTGAGTTCAGCGATGGAAGTGACGCAGATGTTGCAATTACATCAGAAGCTCCGATTGCAGAAGATACAGATGCCGCTGATGCAGCCGCATTCTCCGATGAGGCTACACCAGAAGTTACAGAGAATACAGATGCTATTGCAGATACTGCAACAGCAGCAACAGAAAAAGCGTTATATTTTGAAAAAGCAGAAATTGGTAAAGCAGTTTCACTTGCAAACGACAGTGTATTAAAAAATGCTGAAGGAAAAAATGTTACTGTTTTTGATTATGAATGGTTGATTGACGGAAGTCAGCCTGCCGATGATAACGGAAGTGCTATGGCTAATTCAGGTCAGGTACGTCTCGGAGGAACCGGAGCCGATGCTGCTACAATTAGAAATGCAATTAAACCGTTTACACCACAACCGAATCAGTTAGGTGGAAAACTTACTCTTAAAATTACAGGTGTCAAGGGAACTGCCGAAGATTTTGAAGGTTTCACATATGAAACTCCTGCTGTAACTATTACTGCAAAAGATGTAACAAGTATTGTTGCTGGAATCAGCCAGACAGGTACTTTAACTTATGATGGTACAGCAAAAACATTAAAAGCAAGCGATGTAAATCTTACATATGCTGCAGGTTATAATGCTTCTAATGCTGGTATCACAGCTTCTGATTTCAATTTCACATATGATGGTGATACTGTGAATGCTACAAAAGCTGGTGAACCTGTCAAGGTTACTGCAACTGTTAATAAGCCTGGATACCAGGGTTCTCTTACGTTTAATATGACTATTAGCCAGAAAACACCTGCTGCATATTCTGATTCTGATAAAGAATTAACAGATAAGACAAAAAATGATTTAGCTGTTAACTTAAAGAAGACTCAGTATAAATATACAGGTTCAGCTATTAATCTGTTAACAAATGTGGAAGATAACTTTACCTTAAAGAGCAATATTTCCGGAAACACATTAAAGGCTAAAGCAATTACTAGTGTTAATCTGGTTGATGGTACTCTTACAAATGCTGGTGATTCTGCAAAAGTGAAAGTGTCTATTACTAAAACAGGCGATGACGAGTTGAATCGTAACTATGCTGTAGGTGCATTTGATTCCAGCAAAGGTATTGGATATACTACAGCAGAGAAAGCTACTGTTGTTGCCCGCGATTTAAGTACATGTGCAATTGATGATATCAGTATTGGACTTTTGAAATCAAAGAATATCACTAAAGCAGATATTAAGAAGCTTCTTTCAATCTCAGAAGGAAAAGAAACTCTTAGCACTAATACAACATTTATGGATAATGTGGATATTGAAGTTGATACAGATGCAATCCATAAAGGTGGAGAAGGTACTTATACAGTTGTTGTAAAACCAACAGATACTACGAAGAATGTGATTAATAGAAAGACTATTAATCTTTATGTTGCCCAGAACAACATTGCCGATGCTACTTTAGTTACTAAAGATGGTCAGTTAGCTGCTAATACAGAATTAAATTCTTCAACTGACTTAGGTGATGAATTCTATCAGGGCGGTTCTGCTGTTGAAAAAACTGCCGATCAGTTAGGCACTATTGTAATTAAAGGGTCTACTGATGTTGTTCTGAAAGCTGGTACCGATTATAAGGTGATTTATGAAAACAACACTAATGTTGGTAAAGCCAACGTTTATTTACAGGGAATCAGTAGTACATTAGGTGGTAAAAAATGTATTGGTACATTTGACATTAAACCCGCAGAAATTACTTCAACTACAATTACTGTTCCAGAATCAGTAGCTTATGACGGTTCTAAGACAGAGGCTTCTGAATATCTGAAAAAATCCGATATCAAAGTACAGGCTAAGACATATACCTGGACTAAGAAAACTAATGGAACTTTTGATAAAGTTGAAAAATTAATTGATGTACCAGATACACTCTATAAAACAACATTTGGTACTAAATCTGGAACTCTCAGTGGTGGTAAAATAGTTGATGGAACAAAGTTAACTACTACTGTAACAGAAGCAGACAAAATTGACACAACAAGTGATGCATATAAAAACTATAAAATCTCTGCATTAGCAAGCGGTATAACAGCATCTAAGGATACAACAGTAGCTACTTTATCCATTGCAAACGCAGATGTAACTGTAGTTGGTGCTCCATTCGTTTATACAGGAAAAGAAATCAAACCTGATTTAGTTGTAAAAGATGGTAACCGCACACTTGTAAAAGATGTTGATTATGAAGTAGTATCTACTGTAAATGCAACAAATGCGGGAACAGCTAAGATTACAATCAAAGGTAAAGGCGATTACAGCGCAGCTAAGACAAAGACTGTAGAGTTTACCATTAATAAGGCAGATTTGTCAAAAGTGACTATTACTCCTAAGAAAGCATCTGTTACTGCTAATAAGTTTACATATTCAGGAAGTAAAATTGCTCCTGCAATTGCTGATTATGACATTAAACTAGGCGATGTAACTCTTGATTCAACTGCTGAAAACCTTAAAGTTACCTATCCAGCAAGTTCTTCAGCAAATGTAAATGCTGGTAAAGAAGCAGGTAATGGAACACTCTCAGTTAAAGATACAGCAAAGAATCCAAACTTTGAAGGGACAAATGCATTCAAGTTTGATATTGAACAGGCAGAATTAGCTGAGAATGGAATCTTTACACTTTGGAAAGATGGAAAGGTTGTTGGATTTGATAAAACAGCTACATCTGAAAGTGGCGTTTCATCCTTTGCGCCAATCTTTACAAATGATGGAACAGAGCATACTTTTGATAAAGTAACTTACAAACCAGCTGATTCCAAATATAAAGAAGGCACTGATTACGAAGTTAAATACTACAACAATGTTCGTGGAGAAGTTGCTGCCATCTATGTAAATGCATTAGGTAATTACAAAAATAAAGATAATAACAAATTTGCGGACAAGAAAACAACTTATACTGACGCAAGATTCTTTAAGATTGGTGCTATTGCTATTAAGAAATCTGATGTCAAAGTAGCAAATACTGAATATGCTGGAGGAATCGCAGTTAAACCAACAGTAACAGTTACCGTAAACGGAAAAACTCTTGTAGATGATTCTGATTATAAGATTGAAACTGTAGGTGATGCTTCTAACGTAACTGCTAAAGATAAGATCTTAAAAGCAAAATTATATGCAAAAGATGGTTATGTATTAGATACTACATCATGGGGCGCAGGCAACATTAAGACAGATGCAGACGGTTCTTATGTAGAACTTACATGGAAAGTTGTAGCAAAAGATCTTAAGAACACGACTGTAACTGTTGATAAAGATGGAAATGTAACCGTAATGAATGGTTCCGTTGTTGTTCCATCCAAAGAATATGATGTCAAATTTAGTGAAGACGGAAAGAAAGTAACTGTAACAGCTAAAGCTGACAGCAAAAATTATACTGGTTCCAAAGAAGTTGATGTTGACGCTGTTAAAGTTGGTGCTCCAGTAATCAATACTGTTAAAGTATCTGGTAACAAAGCAACAGTAATTCTTTCCGACGAAGCAGATGGTGCATCCGGATATGATTATGTAATCTCTACATCTAAAGATCCTTCAGATAAGGAAGCACGTATCGATGTTGTTAAGAATCAGGTTCAGACAACCGCAGCATTTAAATATGTTCAGCAGGGAACATACTATGCATATTGCCATGCTTGGAAACGTGATGAAAATGGTAAGAAAGTATTCGGCGAATGGTCTAATGTTTATCCATTCTCTGTAACTGCAATAACACCAGACACACCAGAAATCCTCAGTGTTAAGACAAAGGGTTCTACAATCACTGTAACATACAAAGAATCCGCTAACTCTACAGGATATGACGTAGTTCTCGGAAAAGGTTCCAAGAAAGAACATGGCGAGACACGTCCATATCAGTATGGAAAATACAAAAAATTAAATGTTAAACCAGGTGTATGCAAAGCTGTATTCAAGAACATTCCTGCAGGAACATATTATGTAGGAGTACATTCCTGGAACAGATCAGCTTCTGAAAACGATAACAAAGTATTCAGTAAGTGGTCAAATCTGGAAACTGCTAAAGTTAAATAATCCATTTGGGTAATTAATACAGATTCCTAAAAAAGAAAGACTCTGCGTGTAACAGCCAGGGTCTTTCTTTGAATACTTTTTTATATTTAGCAACAGAGGAAGGAGTTTGATCGGCATTGTGTAAAGATTTTATAAAAAACATATTTTTTTCAGCAATGATCTTTCTGATGACCCTGTCAAAGCTCAGAAAAGAAAAGATTTATATACAGATATGATCGCACAGATAATCAGCGAGTCACTATTCTTTTTTCAGGATGATTACTATAATGCTGATATTTCAACGATAGAACGTGAAATGACTCATATCTCCTATTGCATCGAAACATTTCCGGTTGTAAATGCAATGGTAGATAACCAGAAAAACTACATCATCCTTAATTTGTTTACAATGGTTGCGGCAAACAATATGACTATGATAACAGAATTATTAGACCTGTTAAGCCGTCCCGAAAAGGCAACTACATCACAGATTATGCAGTTGGCAGTAAAATGGTTGAATTTTCATGAGAATGAGAACATGATAAGTACATATACGAGGGAATACTATATACCTATTGTAGAAAATGGAAAAATGTATGCTGTCTGGAATGGATATAACTTATTTCCGCCACAGAAATATTCGGAATATATGTACGATGTTTTTAAACTTATATTTCTCCATGAATTAGGTCACTGGCAATATGCACGTTTCAAAGAATCATGGAAAATGGCATATAAAAAGCAAGCATATAATGCGCTAAAAAAGCAATATGCTGCTGAAGTCGTTCCTGTAAATTAGAAACAGCTTGAATCATGGATGAAGGAAATCATTGCTGATTATATTGCAGTACTGGTTTATACTAAAACAAGTCGTCAGTATGATGACAGCAAACAATGCACAAAACATTGTTATATCGCAATAGGATTATTTTATGGTCTGATCGCAATGGAAGAATTAGCTCACGAACAATACAAAAAAGGAACAGAGAAACATCCTCCCGTTTATATCCGGCAAAATGCAGTCCGTGAACTATATGCTGGATTCTTTTCAGACATCTTAAAAATTCCATATGACATATTTATGGAAAATGAAATTCAGGAATGGTATGTCATAGAGAGTTATTTTTCACAGATTATTGAAGAATATTGGAGAAAACATTATGGATAATCTTATAGCAATTGGAATTCGGAAGAGAATTGAAGAAAATATTTCATCTGAAC
>OGPR01002925.1_pt1 | contig 10874 bp, 9 predicted proteins | sample 1552981 | NCBI WGS metagenome assembly OGPR01 (sample SAMEA2580260, study PRJEB22360) | human gut metagenome | biome: human gut; feature: human-associated habitat; material: faeces | place: Denmark | collected 2008/2010 | reverse complement strand
ACCGAAATAAACAATAGCAAAAGGGGCTATCCGACTTTTTGGACAGCCCCTTTTTTATTATCTTTTTCGGCAAACGCAGTCCACCAGATGATCGTTGATAAATCCCGAAGCCTGTAGGTGGGCGTAACAAATTGTGGCTCCGAAGAATTTGAATCCTCGTTTCTTCATATCTTTGCTCATGGCTTCGGATTCGGGAGATGATGCCGGAATCTCACTCAATGACTGAAAGGTGTTGATAATTGGTTTTTGGTTAGGAAAGAATGATAGGGTGTAATTATAAAAGCTACCGAACTCTTTCTGTATGGAGAGAAACTGCCTTGCGTTTGTGATTGTCGATTTAATTTTCTGACGGTTTTTCACAATTCCCTCAAACTGCATCAACCGTTCAACATCTTCATCGGTCATTTGCGCCACTCTTTCGATATCAAAATCACAAAATGCCTTGCGATATCCCTCACGCTTCCTAAGGATAGTTATCCAACTTAACCCGGCTTGAGAACTTTCCAGCACAAGAAACTCGAACAGTGTTTTATCGTCGGTCACCAACTTCCCCCACTCTTGATCATGGTATCTCATATACAACTCGTCAGTTCCGCACCAACCACAACGCCCGTTTATTATATCTTGCATAATTATGATATTTCTGTTTTCTTCGGATAGGGATAAAAAGACAATCCATTATACATAAATCGATAAGTAGGGACATCAACGCCGAGCTTCTCCGCTTGACGAATTACATATCCTGTCAATGTTTCCAACTCTGTTTTTTTCCCGGCGAGAAAATCACTATGCATGGAAGTCGTGGAGCCGGCCGGCATCATCTTTTGCGTCTCGATGGAAGTATAGACGATGTCATCGGGTAAACGGACTCCCATAGCCTCTGCTACGCTTTTTAATTCCGTACCCAAAGCGATGAACAGGTCGATATGTTGGGCTAGTACTTCATCAATGGGCTGGTTGAAGAAACTCGTAGCCGTAGCCGCCGTAGAGATCATGAAGAATTTCTTCCAGATGCGTAGGTCTATATCCGCTGGATTAAAAGCGTTTAACCGGGCATACATAAGTAATTTAAGCAACTCGGTTTGCTTATCTTTGTTTGCATCTTTGTTGCCGAAGAAAATACGTTCTTTCAAGGAGAATTTCTCGACAACACCCGGCTCTGTCAAGCGAGAACCGATGTAAACACATCCTTTCCAGACCTCTTGTTCGGGTAGTATATTATGGATTCGTTCTTCGATATCCAATCCGTTTAGCAAGGGGATGATAACGGTCTCAGGTCCGATAACAGGCTTTAGCTGCTGGATGTTTTCTTCTAGATCGTAACTTTTTGTACAACAGAAAAGGTAGTCTACCGGCCCTATCTCGGCGGGATTATCGGTGGCTAGTGCCGGAGCCGTATGGATTGTCCGGATGCCTAGTTGCATTTGTAAACCGTTTTCACGGATAGCCTTTAGATTTTCTCCACGGGCGATAAAAAAGATATCTGCTTTTATTGTTCCTTGATAGCGGGCGGCGACCATACCTCCGTAATAACCACCCACCGCACCGATACCAGAAAACGCTATTCTTAATTTAGCCATACTATTATATTCCTTTTATTTGCAAATATGAGAAAAAAAAGGCTCTCATTTATATCAGTTTCAGTTCTTTTAGTAAATCCGGAATGGATTGTTCGAAGTTCACGCCAAAGCGATAATCCGTTTGCGCCTTGAATGTTCGAAGAATACTTTCTGTCGTGAAGCGAACGGCTATTTCCGCAGATCTCTCCAAGTTGAAATTATTTAACAAACCGGACAGTAAAGCACTTGCGAAAATATCTCCCGTACCATGATAATAACCGGGTATTTTTTCTGTTAAAACATACTCTGTCGCATTTCGTTCCATATCGAAAGTGGCGGCTCCCAGTTCTTTCTCGTCGAAATAGACACCGGTCAAGACAACTTGCTTAGGGCCTAGCTGACTTAGTTTATGTAAAATACCATCGATATAAGCTTTGGTATAGGGACCTGCTTGGTAGGGTTCGCCCAACAATAATGCGGCCTCCGTCAGGTTCGGTACGATAATGTCCGCTTTTTCACAAAGGGATCTCATTCCTTTGGCGAATTTAGGGGTGAATATCTTGTATAGTTCTCCGTTATCGCCCATGACAGGATCGACTAGAATCAGGTTATCTTCCCGCTTGAAAAGGGAGAAGAACTCTTTTACGATATCTAATTGCTCGAAAGATCCAAGAAAGCCGCTGTAGACGGCGTCGAAACGGATATCCAATTCTTTCCAATGCTTCATGAACGGACGCATATCTTCCGTCAAGTCTCTATAAGTATAGCCGAGAATACCTCCTGTGTGTGTAGAAAGTATGGCCGTAGGTAAGGCGCTTGTCTCTATTCCTGCCGCCGAGAGGATCGGGAGGGCAACTGTCAATGAACATTTGCCAAATCCCGATAGGTCATGAATGGCGGCTACTCTTTTTTGTTGTTCCTTATTCATCTTGAATCGATTAAAATGTGATAGGAAAACAAGAGCGGATCGGGAAAGGTTTATTTTACTTTCCTAGAAATAGTTCCATGTCTTCGTCCACGCTACCTATTCCGGCGATCCCGAAATTATCGACCAATACTTTGGCTACATTCGGCGACAAGAACGCTGGCAATGTCGGTCCTAAGTGAATGTTTTTTACGCCTAGGTAGAGTAGGGCGAGTAATACGATTACCGCTTTTTGCTCGTACCATGCGATATTGTATGCGATAGGTAATTCATTGACATCATCCAGCCCGAAGATCTCTTTTAACTTGAGGGCGATCATCACCAATGAGTAACTGTCATTACATTGTCCGGCATCTAATACCCGTGGAATACCTCTGATCTCCCCCAAAGGCAGTTTGTTGTAACGATATTTGGCACAACCGGCGGTTAATATGACGGTATCTTTCGGTAATTTCTCGGCGAATTCGGTATAGTAGCTACGGCTCTTCATTCTTCCGTCGCAACCTGCCATGACAAAGAATTTACGTATCGCTCCTGATTTTACGGCATCGATAACCTTGTCGGCTAATTGGAATACCTGCTCATGAGCGAATCCACCGATGATTTCCCCATGTTCGATTTCCGTTGGAGGGGCGCATTTCTTTGCGTGTTCGATTAACGCAGAGAAATCCTTAGAGCCTCCGGGCTTACGATCGGCGATATGTGGGAATCCTTCGAACCCGGTAGAGCCGGTCGTATAGACCCGATCGGCATAAGTGGCGGAAGAACGGGGAGGGACAAGGCAGTTGGTCGTAAACAGGATAACTCCGTTGAATGTCTCGAAATCAGATGTTTGTTTCCACCAGGCGCTACCGTAGTTTCCTACAAAATGCTTATACTTCTTGAAAGCCGGGTAATAATGTGCAGGAAGCATCTCGCTATGTGTATAGACATCTATGCCTGTACCTTCGGTTTGTTCCAGCAAGTCTTGAATGTCTCTCAAGTCGTGCCCACTGATAAGTATACCCGGGTTCTTTCCTACGCCGATATTCACTCTCGTAATTTCCGGGTTGCCATAGGTGGAAGTATTCGCTTTATCTAATAAGGCCATGGCTTTTACTCCGTATTCGCCGCAGGTGAGTACCCATCGGGTTAAATCGGCGACGGTCAGGTCCGATTGAGTCGTTGCGACCAAGGCGTCTTGGATAAAGGCATAGAGGCTGGTATCCTCGAAGCCTAGATTGTAAGCGTGTTCCACGTAGGCAGCCATACCTTTTATCCCATAAGTGAGTAATTCTCGTAGAGAGCGGATATCCTTGTTTTCTGTGGCGAGAATACCTACTTCTTTCGATTTGACCTCCATTTCCTCTACTTTGTCCGATTTCCAAGTCAGACAATCGCAGGTTAAGGATGGATGGATTCCCTGTCGATGTAGCTCGTCGAGAAGGTTCTCCCGTAGCTGATAGGCTTCTTTGATCTTTGAGACGAATCTGGATGAATCGAAATTGGCGTTTGTGATGGTCATGAAAAGTCCGTCGACGATGAACTTATTGGCCGTGGCTGATTCCACGCCTCGCTTGCGTAAAGTCGTTGTTAGTTTGGAGATTCCCTTCATTAAGTACATCAGTAAATCTTGTAATCCGGCCACTTCGGCGGTCTTACCACATACACCTTTTAATATACAGCCCTTTCCTTGGGCGGTTTCTTGACATTGATAACAGAACATAGCTTTTATTTTATAAGTTTATCGCGAATGTAGGGGATAGAAGATCGTTTAACCTGTAACAGTTGTTACACTCTTTGATTATTTTCTTTATCTTTATCCGCAAAAGGAAGTTTTATGAATCTGAGTTTGTGTCCTATTTGCGGAAAATTGTCTGAGGAAGAGCAAACCGCTCTTTTCAGTTCGTTGGATTATTCGACAAGGTCGTTTAAGAAAGGTGACTGGGTGGCTCGTCAGGGAGATGCCTTATCTTCGCTTTATCTATTGAGTAAAGGACGGGTAAAGACTGAGATGATCACCGAAAGCGGGACAATTCTGGAAGTGGAGACTTTATCGGCGCCTACTCCTTTGGCCTCCGCATTTTTGTTTGCGGAAAATAATCGCTTCCCGGTAGATGTTATCGCCTTGGAGGAATGCGAGATCATTTTAATACCTAAGAATGCGGTGATGCGTTTGCTGGCGACAAACGAGCATTTTCTTCAAAGCTATATGGCTTTTAACGCCAACCGGACACAATTTCTTTCTGAACGTCTTCAATTATTATCGATTAAGACCATTAAAGGTAAACTGGCTTACTATATACTTAAACGTATTCAAGGAGATCATTATAAGCAGGATCGTAATCAAACAGAGCTTTCGGAATATTTTGGAGTGGCCCGTCCTTCATTGGCCCGTAGTTTCTCGGAAATGATAGAGGAAGGGGCTATTTCCCGGGAAGGGAAAATAGTTGATATGAATAAGCTGAAAAGCTACGTGCTTTGAAAATCCATCTACGAATGTACTTGTCCTCGAAACAACTTCCTCTCTATATATGTTACTAGAGTAGATGATTTTTCATTCGACATGGTTATGATGATAAATGAATTAAATACAGGCTTGATTGAAGCTTTAAAAGAAAAACTTCCCCCTAAGACAAATTTGGCGAATCTGTTGATGGATACCCTTTATATTGGCAGAGAAGCCATTTATAGGCGCTTACGTGGCGAGGTTCCTTTCACCTTGGAAGAGGCAGCTCTTATCTCAAGGAAATTGGGTGTGTCATTGGATAAAATAGTAGGGGTTAGTTTTAGTGCCAATGCCGTGTTCGACTTGAATGTGGTAGATCACGATGATCCTTTTAATGCTTATTTTACGATCTTGTCTAGATATGTGAAGATCTTTAGGGCCTTTCAGGATGATCCTACTACGGCTTTGGGTACCTCTTCCAATACTATTCCTCAGACCCTTTATTTGAAGCATGACCTTTTGTCAAAGTTTCGTTTATTTAAGTGGATGTATCAGAATAAGCATATCCAATGCAATCATTTTGAGAATCTGAAGATACCGGAAAAACTGGTTGATACCCAAAGAGAATTTGTATCGTTGACACAGTATATCCATTCTACGGATTATATTTGGGATAATATGATCTTCCATCATTTGGTCAATGACATTAAATATTTCTCCGATATCCATCTTATTTCCTGTGAGGATATACAACGTATCAAAGAGGAGTTATTAGTGTTGGTGGATGAATTGGAAGAACTTGCCATGAGAGGAAAGACCGAGGCTGGCAATAGTGTACGAATTTATGTATCGCATATTAACTTTGAGGCTACGTATAGTTATCTGGAAACAAGTTCTTTGCAGTTAAGTATGATACGGGTTTACTCGATAAATTCTATTACGACACAGGATTCTGAGATGTTTAATAGCTTGAAAGACTGGATTCAATCTTTAAAAAAGTTCTCTACCATGATCTCCGAGAGTGGAGGGATGCAACGTATCCAGTTTTTCAATAGACAAAGGGAGATTATAAATACGCTTTAGGGTTTGAACCTGTTTCGATAAATGAAACAACCTAGATCTTCCGATTGTGCGATTCGAAATTTATAGGTGCTTTTTTAGTTTAATTTCGTTTTCTATCTTTTTCTGTCTGTGTTTGCTTTAATTAGAAAAGGAACAATTCTCATAGGCTTGCTTTATCGTACAAAACTATCGTTTACATGTTTTACATTTGCCAAATGTATCAAGGAATATTAATAGTTGGAAATAAGGTATAAGGCAATGAAAGATAGTATTGTAAATGAATTGATAACCGCAATGAAAGATAGGCTTCCTCCCGGACAAAATCTTGCTAATTTCTTGACGGATACTTTATGTATCGGGAGAGAGGCGGTGTACCGCAGGCTTCGGGGAGAGGTCGCTTTTACGATTGATGAGGTTGCGCAAATTTCCTATAAGTTGGGGATCTCCATAGATCAGATCATAGGAAATCACTTGCATAATAGAGTGACTTTCGATATGAACTTGCTCCGGTCTGCCAATGCGATAGAAAGTTATTATGAGATTATTGATCGTTACTTACGGATATTTGACTATGTGAAAGGAGATAAGAGTACGGAGGTTTGTACGGCATCGAATGTTTTGCCTTTTACGCTTTATTCCTCTTTTGAATATCTGTCTAAGTTCCGTCTTTGCCGCTGGTTATATCATCATGGACAGATAAAGACTCCAAATTCTCTATATGGGATGGTGGTGGAAGAACGAATTATAAATGTACATAAAAAATTGTCCGAAAACCAGTTTTATCTGGGATATGAATATTTTTGTTTCTTTCGTGAAAGAGGTCCAATACTTTGCTTGCCTGAATTTGATATCGAAAGAGGATGTTCTGTGCTTGAAAGAGGAACTTTATCAATTACTTACTCATATGGAGGCTTTATCTATCACAGGAGAGTTCAGTGAGGGCCATAAGGTGTTTTTCTACTTATCAAGCATTGATTTTGAGGCAACCTATACTTATATAGAGAAGCTGGATTTCCAAATTAGTATGCTACGAGTTTATTCAATCAATTCTATGGACTCCCAAAGTCCGCAGATTTGTAAAATGCAACGAGATTGGATTCAGGCATTGAAACGCCATTCTATCCTAATATCCGAAAGTGGAGAGGCACAACGTATCGATTTTATAAAAAGACAGAGATCGGTTATTGATATATTATAATTATAGATAAGACGAAATATAACGGACCTAATTTCTACATAAATGAATATTATAAGGGATGTTTATTGAGCCTTTAAGCGATCTTTCGTTTAAGGGCTTTTTCGTGGATTCTTATTAATGTGATTTGTTTCGATAATCGGAACTGTTTGATAAGAGTCTTGCGTATAATAGAAAAATAGAGCCTTTTGATCTTGTTTTTCTGGAAACTGTAACGGCCTGAAAAATAATTGCATAATTAGATGTAAACTGTGATTCATATTGTCATTATTGGGTGCATATTTAGTTTATTGTGACTTTTTATATCGTGATATTTGCATTATAACATTAGAGCAATTTTTATGATAGTGGAAGAGTGTAAAATATATAAAGGTTTCGTGGCAGTCTTGTTATTGATAATCCTTTTCTCATGTACGGATGAGACAATGATTAGCGGTAATGTGGAAGGAGCCTATATTTCTATTAGGAATATAGATTCTCAAAATACGACTCATTCGGGTAGCGAAGAGGACTACGACGTGAATACGCTTCGTGTTTTGGCTTTCAATAAGACAACGGGAGCATGCATATCTAATATTCACTATAGTAAGAATCAATGGATAGAAAATATCATCCGGCATCCAATCGTAGCTGGGAATTATGATTTCGTATTTTTGGCGAATGAACCGACGGATAACGTTATAGCCAATAAACTGAACACTCTTTCACGTTATGACGATTTGAATCTTATCGCTTATCCCGCAAGCTCTTTTTCTTCGGAGAAATCGATCCCAATGATGCAGGAAATAAATAACGTAGAGGTTTTACCAAAAGGTAAAGGGGCTAAATTGAGTGATGGGACAACGGTTTCTTTATTACAACTGGCCCTTAATCGTCTGGGAGTTCGAGTAGATGTTGTTTTGGAGGCGGCAGATAATTTCGATGATATTTTTAATGGAGTTATATTTAGTGGTATCCCTAATTTGATCCCATTGACAGCTCAATATAGTGGCTCTACTATTGAGAGGAATGTAACACGTAATTTTACATTGAGAGAAGATGGTGATTATTTCTCCTCTGTTACTCCAAATATTCCCGGAATGAATTGGGCTCGGAAGATCACTCGTATTATTTTGCCCTCTAATGAGTTGGAGAGAAAGAACGATCCGGCAAATGCGGTGGTTTTTACGGTAGATATGGAGGATAGCTATAATCCCTCCTGTGAGTTGAAAATAAACTCAGAGCCGGTTGATTATAACTTACCTAAAAATACGAAGCTAGATCTTACCGGGATCATTAAACAATCCTTGGAGATGAATATACAGGCATCGGATTGGGATTCAATAGCAAATGATTGGAATATATCTGGTAATAGAGTGCTAAATGTGTCACATACAGAGGTCGATATTACCGATTTTAACGGGGCACGAATCTCTTTCTCGTCCAATATGCCGGTTGTGAGGATTTTTGATAAAGTAAAAGTGCTAAGTACAAACACTTATAAGGAAACGAATGAGGTGTTTAACGCTTTGTCGAGTCAAGAGTGGCAGCCGAACGCTGATGAGAGGATTTCGTATGATCCGAGTACTGGAGCGGGCTATATGGATATCTTACTTGATTTGCCAAACTATATTATAGGTAAGGAAACCTATGAGATTACATTGATGGCTGCGGAAGATTTCTCGGGGAAGAACGCTATTCGTAGAACGATAACCGTAAAGGTCAGTCAATATGGAAATCGTTATCCGTTTGATATTAATTCAACGAATCATCTATGGTCTAACCCTTATGTAGGGGCTTTCTATAAGGATGATGAAAGTGGAGAAAGGATAATTAGTGGGAACAAGTGGAGTTATTGGTATCAGTGGCGTGTGGAAGTTCCAACCGAATATCAGGATTTTATAGTGATAAGCTCGACACCTAGCTTTGATCCTAACGTTGGAACAGGTTCTCCGGGAGATCCGGAAGACTATCCGGTTATTCCTAATTCACAGAAAGGTGAGACAGGCAGTTTTGTACAAGGAAGAGGACGTGTTTACTTCCGGATAGGATTGAAGAGCAAGAATCCTAGAAAAGGAGTGCCTAGATATGGTGTCGTAAAGCTTTCTTATACGGAAAATGGGACGACTTACGAAACTGATTTATATGTCCGCCAAGGAGAGGCTCCTGATTATATAATGCGGAGGGGTACAAACGAGGGGCCGGATTTAGGTGTAAAATTTAGTGCGTACAATTTGACAGCTCGGTCATTCTTAAATGATGTTGATACAAAGGATGAATGGAGGCAGATAGATAAAAGCACTGATCAAGTTGATTTTGTTAAGTATCCGACTCAAGCCGGCGCTCATTTTCAATGGGGATTACCGGTAGCATATGCTTCTTTAGCACTTCGTGCGTATCACCCTACCAACGTGAATAATAAGAGTGCTACGTGGGAGTTATCGGAATGGCCGATAAGACGTATTGAGACTCCCACTTTTTGGGATGCTACGAGCGGGGATAAACTGAAAGATTATTACGAGATCTGTCCCCCGGGTTATCATCGTCCAAGCGACGGTCCCTTGGATAGGATTGTGTTGAATAGTTATACCTATAATGATGTATATAAATCCGAGATAAGAATGTCGTTATTCCGTAATCCAATGAAAGGGGATGGAAATTGGGTGACGGCTGAAAAACCGATTGATCCACAGAATAAACCGGAGAAATATATCCCTAAGATTCTGGAAGAGATCAAGTACGGATTCTATGCGGATGGTTTTTTCGACAGGCGTCCTATCGTGGAAAGAGATATGATCGATGGCATAGAAAGAGGTTCGGGGAAGGTCAGTAAGTATAAAGGAGTGTCTTTAGATACGACGGAAGCGGCTTATGGGGGTGTCTTGATATTTAATCCGGACAATAACGCCTCTATTTTCTTTCCGGCCGCAGGCCGAAGATGGCATACGGATGGTAGTTTGGAATATGCGAGTGAGACAGGGTATTATTGGTCTTCTTCAGCGGCTCCGGGGTGGACTGATACGTCAAGTGGAGAAGAGAAAGGTTCTGCTCACGGTAATATTTGGGGGATAGAGTATAATTATTTAGCGACAACTCCCAAGTCTTCGAGTCATCAATTTGGTTTTACAATTCGTTGCGTGAAAGAATGAGAATAATTAGTATGCATATGATCGGTTTTTGGGCTCTGTTATCCCTATTAATGCTATCTGGCTGTGAGCATGAATTTGCTTTGTCTGAACAGGTAGGAGAGGAAGAAGTCTTTTCTGAAAAAGTACAGCTGGAGATTTTCGCCCGTGCTAATTCGTACCATCTCCCGTCAACAAAAGGACTTATGGATGAGGGTACGGTGGGTAAGAACCCATGGATGTTTGTTTTCAAAGGAGAAGGGCCTAACGCTACTTTTGTGGAAGCCGTGCAAGCCTTTGAATTAGCGGGAAAAAGATATGTGATATTGACTAAACAATCGAATGACAGTAAATATCAGTTATTGATATTGGCTAATTCACCCGATAGATTTTATTATGGGGATGCGGTTACGGAATATGGATTCGATGAAACTGGATTTTCTGCCCAATTGATGCAAGGTTTGACGACATTGGCTGATTTCTGTACGAATATGCTGACGGCTCCATTGGCGGTACCTTCGGTTTCTGTCATTCCTTATAGTGGTAACGGGCAAGTGATCCCGATGAGTTATTTACTGGAAGTAGATAAGATAGATCATAC
>OGPR01002917.1_pt1 | contig 10891 bp, 9 predicted proteins | sample 1552981 | NCBI WGS metagenome assembly OGPR01 (sample SAMEA2580260, study PRJEB22360) | human gut metagenome | biome: human gut; feature: human-associated habitat; material: faeces | place: Denmark | collected 2008/2010 | reverse complement strand
TCAACTTAGTCAGGAATTAATCTTCAAACTGACAACTATTTTCAGTACACTTCAAGGCTTTTCAAGGCCCGAAAACAGGCATAAAAAAACGTCCTTGCGTTCATCACAAAACGCAAGGACGTTTTCTTTTAAACGCAAGTGCGTTTTACCTAAAACGTAAAGGCGTTTTAAATGAAACGCACTTGCGTTTGAGAGTAAGCGTCTTTACATTTAAAATCAAAGATACAGCTCACATACTTTTCGTTCAGTACATGCCTTTTTCAGCATCATGTTCACGACAGCAAGAAGCAAGCGGTTCACTTTTCTCGCCTGATGAGGACACACGGAGACGCAACGCATACATGAAATACAGGCTTTTTTGTTCACTTTTGCCGGGTTGCTTGGGTCGATGGCTCCGACAGGGCATCTGGCAACACACAGACCGCATCGGGTACACGCCTTCGTAGGCTTGGGAACGATACCTGCCTCTCCAGCCTTCCTGTATGGTCTGTTGCCAGGTATTGCAGGAGTAGTAAAATCATTTCGCTTCAGTTTATCACCAATCTTGTCTGCAAACCCTTTCAGTTGTTCGTAGTCTTTTTCGTCTGGTCTGTTCGTAGCATATCGATGAGCAATTGAATGTTCAGCAATGGCTGCCACTGCCGATACGACTGAAAATCCAGCCTGTTGCACAAGGTCCTGAAGTTCCACCAAGGTATCCTCATAGGCGCGGTTCCCATATACACACACGATGATGGCTTTTGCCCCATTGCCCTGAATCTTTGAAATGCGTTCTGCGGCAGTAGAAGGTACACGTCCGCTATACGATGGAACAGCCACTATGGCTACATCCTCCTTTGTCAATGAGAATCTATGAAAATCCTCCTTACCGTTTGACAAGTCGACATTTGTAATTTCCCGACTCAATTCATTTGCCAGAAAATCGGCTACTTTCTTTGTCCCACCTGTCGGACTGAAGCTTATTTCATAAATATTCATACCTTATTTCTCCTTTTTATTGTTGTTTTTATATTATTTTACTCTACATACCAAGAGATAATATCACGCAGAAATGGCAACTGTTGCCCCGATATTACATTTGAATAACCACCTTGCCGTTTAATTTTCCATCAGCCATCAGCATAAGAGCTTCATTGACTTGAAACAGAGAGAATTTTCTTGAATCAATATCAGGCATGATATGGTATTTTTCTACAATCTCCGTCACTCGTTTCAGCTGCTTCCCGTCGGACCGGACAAACATGAAACGATACTCTTTACCTTGTTTACGAGCTGCTGAATCGAATTTGCTGCCGGCAAGCGTAAACAAAATTCTCTTAAACCATGAAAGACCGTTTCGTTTCGCAAACATCCCGTTAGGAGCCGTCCTTAGGCTGAGTAACCGTCCTCCTTTTTTTAAGACAGACAATTCATGTTCAAATTCATTTGCCCCCAAAGTGTCAATGACATAATCAATATCAGTCAGGACTTCCCAGTAATTTTCTTTCTTATAATCTATATATTGGTCGGCTCCCATTCTTATAAATTTCTCTCTGGACCGTGTATTCCCGGTCACAATCACCCGAAGCCCCATTGATTTTGCTATGGGTACAGCTATTTGTCCAAAGCTGCCAGATGCACCAGTAATCAGTAGTGTCTTTCCTGGTTGTACTTCAAGCTCTTCCGTAAGTCCCTGATAAGCTGTCAAACCAGCCAATGGTATTGCGGCAGCAGTCGCAAACTCATATCCCGACGGCATTTTGGCCAAAGCTTCATGGTCAACGGTCACATACTCGGCAAAAGCCCCGATTTTCTTTATGGGAAGCCGTGTATAAACCCGGTCACCCACACAGAAGCCTTTTACGTTCTTTCCTAACTTTTCCACTACACCGGCACATTCATTTCCTAATGTAAGAGGCATCTTGTAATCCTGTATCAGTTTCACATTCCCTGTCAGTTGAAGCATCTCCAAAGGATTTACCGCGGCAGCCATAACCTTCATAAGAATCTCATTCTCCTCTGGCTCCGGTATAGGAATTTCATTGATAGAGACGTTAATTTCATTTGAATATTTCTTGATTTGCGCAGCTTTCATTTTCAGAATCTCATTAAATATCAAAACTATTATTCATCAACGGAAGTAGATTTTTTACGGTCACGCATTATCTCATCCATGTTATCGACAGACCATTGGAGCAACGAATCAAGGATTGGCTTCAGCGATTTTGCTCTTTCTGTAAGCGTATATTCCACTCTTGGTGGTATCTCCGGAAATACGGTTCTTGTCACATATCCGTCTTCCTCCAAGGTACGAAGGGTCATTGTCAGCATCCTTTGTGATATATCTGGCATTTGTTGTTTCAGCTCCATAAAACGCATACTTTCTTTTCCAGACCTATCTAGAATATACATAACAAGTAATGCCCATTTGTCACATAATCTTGCCAGGATATTCCTCACGGGGCAACCGGGAAACATAGCATCCTGTATTGTTGACCTTTTCATAATCTATAATAAAATTGTCTGTTTCTACTAAATTTATTGAATATCAATTTCAGTCACAAAGATAAATAATACAATTTAATTACCAAGTATATTTTTTATACTAATTGATTTATAAACATTTTTATACGATTAAAAATTCGTACGATTACCATCACACGTGCCAACAGCCAATGACAGGTGTTAGAGGCATCTCAAGGATTCCCCGCATAATAATTACAAAAAAAGTTATTGATAGAAAGATATAGACATGTGGACAAAAGCAGCCTCTACCGCCAACCAATTCCACCTACATACAAGCCTTTTCGGATATGAAATGACCCACTGGCACTTCATTTCCAAAAAGGCCTGACAAAAAAGATATGATTTATTTCCCTTCCAGCAAATCCGGACGCAAACGCTGAGTCCGTTCAAGCGACTGCTGAAACTCCCATTCACGAATCTTCGCTTCATGACCGGACAGCAAGATGTCGGGCACCTTCCAGCCGTTGTATTCTGCCGGACGCGTGTACACCGGAGGAGCCAGCAGGTTGTCCTGGAATGAATCGGACAAAGCCGACTGCTCATCGGAAATCACTCCCGGAATGATGCGGACAATCGAATCGGCAATCACCGCTGCCGCCAGCTCGCCGCCCGTCAGCACATAGTCGCCGATACTGATTTCCTTCGTGATGAAGTGCTCGCGGATACGGTAGTCGATGCCCTTGAAGTGTCCGCACAGAATAATCAGGTTCTGCGACAGCGACAGCGTGTTGGCCATCTTCTGGTTGAACTGCTCGCCGTCGGGCGTTGTGAAAATCACCTCGTCGTAATGACGTTCCGCCTTCAGTGCAGAGATACACCGGTCAATCGGCTCAATCTTCATCACCATACCGGCACATCCCCCGAACGGATAATCGTCCACCTTACGGTAGCGGTCGTACGCATAATCGCGCAGGTTATGGATGTGAATCTCGGCAATTCCTTTCTTCTGAGCACGGCTCATGATGGAGTAATTGAAGAATCCTTCAATCATTTCCGGCAATACGGTTATAATGTCTATTCTCATTTGTCTGCGATTGTTTTTTGCAAAAGTACGAATATTTTTGCTACTTTTGCATGAAACATTACGCTTTAATGTCATGACAGAAATAGAAAGAATCGACCAGCTGCGTGAAGAGTTACACACGCATAATCATAACTACTACATTCTCAATGCACCAACCATCAGCGACCAGGAATTCGACCGGCTCATGCGCGAGCTGCAGGATTTGGAGGCGAAACACCCCGAACACTACGACGAGAACTCGCCGAGCGTGCGCGTGGGCAGCGACCTTAACAAGGAGTTCCGCCAGGTGGAACACAAGTATCCCATGCTCTCACTGGGCAACACGTATTCCGAAACAGAGGTGCGGGAGTTCTACGAACGTGTGCGGAAGGCACTGAACGAGGACTTCGAAATCTGCTGCGAGCTGAAGTTCGACGGTACGTCCATCTCGCTGACTTACGAAGACGGACGACTGGTGCAGGCGGTGACGCGTGGTGACGGTGTACGGGGCGACGACGTAACGGACAACGTGAAGACCATCCGCTCCATTCCGCTGCGCCTGTCGGGCGATGGTTATCCCCGCCGGTTTGAAATCCGTGGTGAGATTCTGATGCCGTGGACGGTATTCGAGGAACTGAACCGCGAACGTGAGCAGCGTGAGGAACCGCTTTTTGCCAACCCGCGCAATGCGGCTTCGGGTACACTCAAGTCGCAGAACTCGGCAGTAGTGGCTTCGCGCAAGCTGGATGCCTACCTATATTATCTGTTGGGCGAGGAACTGCCGCACGACGGGCATTATGAGAACTTGCAGGAAGCGGCACGCTGGGGTTTCAAGGTGTCATCGCACATGCGCAAGGCCCGTACGCTGAAAGAAGTGTTCGACTTTATCAACTACTGGGACTTGGAGCGCAAAAACCTGCCGGTAGCTACCGACGGCATTGTGCTGAAGGTAAACTCACAGCGCCAGCAGCGCAACCTGGGCTTCACGGCCAAGTCGCCGCGCTGGGCCATCGCTTATAAATTTCAGGCGGAACAGGCTTGCACCAGACTGCTGAAGGTGACGTATCAGGTGGGACGTACGGGAGCGGTAACCCCCGTGGCCAATCTGGAACCGGTTCAGCTTTCGGGTACGGTGGTGAAACGTGCTTCTCTCCACAATGCCGACATCATCGAGTCGCTCGACCTGCATCTGGGCGATATGGTGTACGTGGAAAAGGGCGGCGAAATCATTCCGAAGATTACGGGAGTGGATAAGGACGCACGTCCGGAAGGAAGCGAGAAGGTAACTTTCATCACACACTGTCCGGAATGCGGCAGCCGACTGGTACGCTACGAGGACGAAGCGGCACATTACTGTACGAACGAAGACGGTTGTCCCACACAGATAAAGGGCCGCATCGAGCATTTCATCAGCCGCCGTGCCATGAACATCGAAGGACTGGGACCGGAAACCGTCGACCAGTTCTATCAGGAGGGACTGATTCACGACGTGGCCGACCTTTACACGCTGCAAGCTGCGGACATCTGCCGTCTGAACCGCATGGGAGAAAAATCGGCCGAGAACATCATACAGGGAGTAGAGAAATCGAAGACCGTTCCCTACGAACGTGTCATCTTTGCACTGGGCATCCGCTTTGTGGGCGAAACCGTGGCCAAGAAAGTGGCACGTGCGTTCCGCTCCATCGACGACCTGAAATCGGCTACGCTGAACGACTTGATTCACGTGGACGAAATCGGCGAAAAGATTGCACAGAGCATCCTGCGTTATTTCCACAGCGAAAAGAATCTCCAGCTCATCGAACGCCTGCGTGAAGCCGGAGTGCAGATGGCCATCAGCGAGGAAGAGACAGCCGGGCAGACCGACAAGCTGCAAGGCCAGTCCATCGTCATCAGTGGCGTATTTGCCCGCCATTCGCGCGACGAATACAAGGCACTCATCGAAAAGCATGGCGGAAAGAACGTGGGCAGCATCTCCAAGAAAACAAGCTTCATCCTGGCCGGAGAGAACATGGGCCCCAGCAAACTGGAAAAAGCAGAAAAACTGGGTATCCGCATCGTAAATGAAGAGGAGTTTCTCGGAATGATTGGCGAATAAAGTGCCAGTCCTTTACAAATTATTTATAAAAGGCAAAAAAACGATTAAATCTATAGGTTAAATTGAAAATATTCGTACTTTTGTACACTTGTTAAAGCGATTATATTTCATTTATGATAGTAAGAAGACTGAAAGGAATGGGAGTAGCTCTGATTACTCCCTTCAAGAGCGACTGTAGCGTGGATTATAACGCGCTGGTACGACTCGTTGAATATCAGGTACAAAATGGGGTGGATTTTCTCTGTGTATTAGGTACTACTGCGGAAACACCGACACTGACTGAGGAAGAAAAAAGACAAATCAAGAAAGTGGTGATAGAACGCGTCAACGGTCGTGTGCCAATTTTGCTGGGCATCAGCAGCAACTGCACGCAGACGGTGCTCAACACGCTGAAAAATGAGGACTTCACAGGAGTGGATGCCGTACTGGTGGCCGTTCCTTATTATAATAAACCTTCACAGGAAGGCATTTACCAGCACTACAAGGCCATTGCCGAAGCTACAGATCTTCCGGTAGTGCTCTACAATGTGCCGGGACGTACCGGAGTGAACATGACGGCCGAAACAACCTTGCGTCTGGCACGCGACTTCAAGAACATCGTGGCTATCAAGGAAGCATCGGGCAACATTACACAGATGGACGATATCATCAAGAACAAACCGGAGAACTTCGATGTAATCTCGGGCGACGACGGTATTACCTTCCCGCTGATTACCTTGGGAGCCGTGGGTGTTATCTCCGTTATCGGAAATGCCTTTCCGCGTGAATTCAGCCGCATGACGCGTCTGGCACTGGCCGGCGACTACAACAACGCGCTGACCATCCATCACCAGTTTACGGAGTTGTTCAAGCTGCTGTTTGTCGACGGTAATCCTGCCGGAGTGAAAGCCATGCTCAGCATGATGGGAATGATTGAGAACCGTCTGCGCCTGCCGCTGGTTCCTACCCGCATCACTACTTACGAGCAGATGCGCCGCATACTGGACGAACTGAAAATAAAATGCTAAAGGAATCACGGCAGAACCCTGCCGTGACCGCATAAAAAAAGAGATTTCAAATCTGTACAGAACCTGTCTGATTTGAAATCTCTTTGCTTTTTGTTGTATCCAAAGTCATCTTCTTCAAAGGGCGGGCATCAATTTTCTGCCTGATGCAGAAGCGATGCCAGTTCGGAGGGAGTTACATTCTTTGCCACAATGGCTCCACGGTCGTTCACCAGGTAATTGATGAATCCGTGCTTCAGGTCGTATGACTTGAATATCTCCGAATTTTCACCTTCCATTTCCTGATAGACGTTATCGCTGATACCGTCCTGGCGAACCGCAGCGTTGAATACCGACTGGTAGCGGTCGAACGAAATGGAAATCATCTCAACACGGGCGTCGTCCGAAACCACATTGTGCAGTCTGGCATTGCGTGTACGCGATGCGGCGTCGTAACTGGCCCAAAAGCTCAGCAGGATGTAATTGCCTTTTGCGGCTTGCAGGCTGAGCGGCTGCTTTTCTTTTCCGAGCACTAACTCCGGAGCCTGCGCCCCAAGCGGAAGTTTCTCGGTGGGAGTCTTTCTCTTGTCAAATGACAGAGAAATGAAGGAACTGAATACTAATACAACAAAAAACCACTTTACATTTTTGAGCATGTAATTTGATTTTAGTTAATACTATCCGGTACTGTGTCCTTACAGTGATTTCCTGCCCGGAACATTACTTCTGTGGCCGGAACAGCAGGACTGCCCGGCCACGTGAATCTGGGAAATCCGTTGCAAATATACGGTTTATTTCCCTAAAAAGTTCAGAAAAGTCTAATATTTTATGTTTTTAAGCATAATTTTTAAGTTTCATCTGAAGCATCTCCCCATTTTCTGCCACGTAAACGTACTTGTCGGCACCCCGGTCTTCAACCTCTACACGGTAGTAATTCCCTGTTGCTGTTTCAAAGAAATCCACATCATCAATTACCATTCCGCTTCCTGACAATTCAGTAAAAACCTGCTGTACACTCTCGGGGAGGGTGGTGAATTCACGCCGTTCCACTTCGTACATGGTATGTATCCAGGAAAGAGTTCCATCAGCTAATTTATAGTACACTTCTTTCTGGCGGCCGCCGTCGCGGATTTCCACTTCAATACCTCCTTTTTCTTCTTCAATGTCCAGAATCACAGCCTGAGGGTATTTGGCCTTTACTAAATCTTTCACTTCCGAAGTCTGTCCGGGAGCTATCGGAGTATGTTCACCCCATTCAGTATCCTCACGAATCAGTGTACCGTCTTCCAGATAAGTAAGCTCGTATTCCTTTTCGCCCGATTCTACTTCTATCACGTAAGTCACACTGCCGTCAGTTTTCTCAATCTTATCCACATCATCTACTTTCCACGAAGCGTATGCACCCGCCTTGAAAGCATCTTGTACTGCTTGCGGTAATTGTGTGAAACGTAAGTCATATTCTGTCATTACCCATGCGCCGTCGGGAGTAAACCATGCCTTGTTCTCATATCCGTTATCCACGAATTCAGCTTCATAAAACTGACCTTTCTGTTCCCAATCCACTCTCGATACATTCGGATATCGGGTATCAAAAGCTTCTTGGAGGTTTGCCGATACTTGCAAACGGTCGTCATCGTCTTTATCACAGCTCTGCAGGCTGACAACACCCAGTGTCATCATGGCCCAAAATACAATTTTCTTCATAAATCAATGTTCTTTTTTTCTTTTGGTTGTGACAAAGGTCTGACACGATTCTGAAAAGATTTTGAAATAATCCGTGAAGTTGGAAAAAAAATGAGATTTCGCGTGCCCAATCTATTTTTATCACTATATTTGGGGTACAACAACTTAGACAATTTATATATGAGATATATACACCGTATTTTAGCAGTCCTTTTTTGTCTGTTTTTCTCCACCGTGTCGGCCCAGAAAGTGGGACTGGTACTCAGTGGGGGCGGAGCCAAGGGCCTTACGCACATCGGTATCATCCGTGCACTGGAGGAGAACAACATTCCCATCGACTATATCACAGGTACTTCCATGGGGGCTATCGTCGGATCGCTCTATGCCATGGGCTATTCGCCGGACGACATGGAAAAGCTTATCAAATCGGAGGACTTCAAGCAATGGTATTCCGGAGGGATACAGGAGAAATACATCTATTATTTCAAACGGAATCCGCCCACTCCGGAATTTATCAATATCCGTGTGTCACTGAAGAACCCGTTGCATAAGGTAAAGACACAGTTTCTGCCTTCCAGCGTGGTCGACCCGCTACAGATGAACTTAGCGTTCGTAGAGTTGTTCGGGCAGGCCACGGCGCTCTGCCGGGGGAATTTTGACAGACTGTTCGTGCCGTTCCGCTGCGTAGCTTCTGATGTGTATAACAAACGCCCGATTATTTTCAAGGAAGGTGATTTGGGGGATGCCGTGCGTGCCTCCATGAGCTTTCCAGGCATGTTCAAGCCCATTGAAATTGATTCCGTGCTGGCGTATGACGGAGGAATATACAATAATTTTCCGGTCAATGTAATGACGGAGAACTTTCATCCGGACATTATTATTGGCAGCGTGGTAAGTTCCAATCCCGGGAAACCGAAGGAAGGAGACATTATCGGACAGCTGGAAAGCATGATCATGCAGAAAACGGACTATTCCGTACCTGATTCTATGGGTATTCTGATGACCTTTAAATACGAAGATGTGAGCCTGATGGATTTCAATCGTTTTGACGAACTGCACGACATCGGCTATAAACGTACCATGGAACTGATGGATTCCATCAAGAACCGGATTCCCCGTCGTATGGACTATCGTCTGCTGGAGAAGGAACGCATGGCTTTCAAAAAGAAAATGCCTGAATTCCGGTTCCGTAACATCATCATACACGGAGCAAACGACCAGCAGAAAAAATACATCCGCAAGGAGTTTCACACCGAAGAAGACGGTACATTCTCTTTTGAAGAACTTCGAAAGGGATATTTCCGCCTGATGTCGTCCGATAATATGATTTCCGAGATTATTCCTCATGCAGTCTACAATCCCTACGAGAACGATTTTAACCTGGATTTGAAGGTACGCATGAAGGATGACCTCTCGCTGAGAGTAGGAGGTAACGTAGGCTCAAACGGAGCGAACCAGGTGTATGTAGGAGCTACCTATCACAACCTGAACAATTTCTCCAAGGAATTCTCGCTGGACGGACAGTTAGGACAAATCTACAATAACCTGCAACTTGCGGGACGCATTGATTTGCCAACCCGTCTGCCGACCTCATACCGGCTGGTGGCCTCCTTATCTACGTTCGACTACCTGAAGCAGGAAAAACTCTTGAGCAAAGGAAATACTCCCATTTTCAACAAGCAAAAAGAAGAATTTGTGAAGCTATTTGTCTCCATGCCTTTCCTGAGCCGCCAGAAAGCCGAATTTGGTATCGGGGTAGGCCAGCTGGAGGACCAGTATTTCCAGACCAACGTCATCGATTTTACTTCAGATGTACGTGATGTCAGCAAATATTCCATTTTCGGAGGTTCTGTCGCATTAGACGGGAATACACTCAACAGCCGGCAGTTTGCCACCTCTGGACGCCGCGAACGACTTGCCGCACACATCTATACGGGTGTAGAACGATACTATCCCGGAAATGAAGACCCGGCTTACACCGAAAACTACAAATACATCCAGTCATGGCTGCAAATCGCCTATGAACTGGAGAAATATCATACACTGAGTCCACATTTCTCATTGGGTACCTACCTGAAGGCCTATTATTCCTCTCGCAACTTCAGCCACAATTATCGGGCTACCATGATGCAGGCCGGAGAATTTGCACCTACGGCTCACAGCAGAATCACCTACAACGAAGCATTTCGGGCCAACCAGTTTGTGGGAGCAGGTGTATGTCCGATTTACATGTTCAATAGTGTGCTGCAAGTAAGATTGGGCATGTATGGCTTCGCACCGATTTTCCCCATTCGCGAAGAAAGTAACAAGGCAAGCTACGGAAAAGTGTTTTCCCAATTCGAATATATGGGAGAATTAGACCTGGTTGTCAAACTTCCTTTCGGCTCGATATGCGCTTACCTAAATCATTATAGTTCACCGAGTAAGAACTGGAATTTGGGCCTCACATTGGGCTGGCAGATATTTGGAAGCCGTTTTATGGAATAATTTTTATTGAAAAAAATCGCAGAAATATTTGGAAGTTTCGTACAAACTCCATACCTTTGCACCCGTCAAACAAAAAGGACATGGCCGCGTAGCTCAACTGAATAGAGTAGCTGACTACGGATCAGCCGGTTACAG
>OGPR01002914.1_pt1 | contig 10895 bp, 9 predicted proteins | sample 1552981 | NCBI WGS metagenome assembly OGPR01 (sample SAMEA2580260, study PRJEB22360) | human gut metagenome | biome: human gut; feature: human-associated habitat; material: faeces | place: Denmark | collected 2008/2010 | reverse complement strand
CGGTATAGGTGCAGCCCTTCTCGTGGGGGCTGCCGTTGATGAGCAGGACTTTCATAAGCAGATACTCTCCTTTTTTGGCAAAACGCGCCGCACATGGGGCGCTTTGCCCTGATTTTAGCACAATTGCACCCTGAGTGCAACGCGTGCCCTTGACAAAGAGTTGCGTTTTGACGATAATATGGAGATACGAAAACACGAAACAGCTGCTGGCCGGGCAGGGGGCCCGGACAGCGGGAGAAGGAGGCAGATACATGCGCGTTATTGCAGGAGAAGCACGGGGCCGCAGGCTGGAAGCCCTGCCCGGCACCGAGATCACCCGCCCGACGATGGATCAGGTCAAGGAGGCCATGTTCAGCATCGTCCAGTTCGACCTGCCCGGTGCCCGGGTGCTCGACCTCTACGCAGGCAGCGGCCAGCTGGGCATCGAGGCCCTGAGCCGGGGTGCGGCCCGGTGCGTGTTCCTGGACGAGAACCGGGAGGCCGTGAACATCGTGATGAAGAACTGCAAGAACTGCGGCGTGTTTGACCGCAGCCGGGTCAACATCGGCGAGGCGGCACGGTATCTCTCCGCCTGCCATGAGCAGTTCGACATCGTGCTGCTGGACCCGCCCTTCCACACCGGCACGCTGGAAAAGATCCTGCCCGGCGTGGACAAATGCCTGGCTCCGGGCGGCATCGTGATCTGCGAGAGCGAGACCGGCCTGGTGCTGCCTGCCGAGGTGGGCGGCATGACCCTGAAAAAACAGTATAAATACGGCAAAGTTCTGCTGTGGAAGTATGGTAAGCCCCGGCAGAGCACCGGAGAGGGAGATGCGGAATGAACGTAAACGAGCTTTTGGATACCATTGAGGATACGCTGGAGGAGAGCGCCGGAATGCCCCTTTCGGGCGGCAAGCGCATCGTGGATGTGGAGCAGATCCGGGATTATCTGGACGAGATCCGCCAGAACCTGCCTGTGGAGCTGCGGCAGGCCCAGTCCATTGTCAGCGACCGTGCCCAGCTCATCGAATCGGCCAACGCACAGGCGCAGGCCATTGTAAAAAAGGCCGAGGAGCGCGCCCGTGTGCTGGTGAGCGAGGCCGAGATCGTCAAGGCGGCCCAGCAGCGCGCCGGAGAGATCGTCTCCGCCGCCCAGACTGAGGCCCGCACTGTCCGCCAGACCGTGACCGACTACTGTGATAATATGCTCAAGACCACGGAAGAGACGATGGCGGAAAACGCTGCACAGGTCAAAAATGTCCGTGCAAACCTACGCCAGAGCCCCCGGAAACAGCTCTGATGCGGGAATGTGAAATTTCCCGGTGAGAGCTTCCGGCCCCTGCAAGCAAAAACGACGGCTTGCAGGGGCTTTTTTTGGTACATTTTGAGAGAAAAAACAAAAGGGAAACTCTTGCAATCAGGGGCCTGTTTTGTTACAATAAAATTGTATCCTCAAGGCTGACCGGGCCACAAACTCCCGGCAGGCCGCAGGCCGCTTTCCCGGGCAGCAGCTCCGGGCAGAAAAGGGCGGCAGATGCAGGATCTTATCTGAGTTTTGAAAGGAGGCTGGGAACATGGACACAGAAAAAACAGCACAGCCCTTTGACCCGGCCTCGTTTGAGCATGTCCCGGTGCTGCTGAACGAGTGCCTGGACGGCCTGAAGATCGACCCGGCGGGCACCTATCTGGACGGCACGGCGGGCGGCGCGGGGCACTCCCGCCAGATCGCCCTGCGGCTGAACGGCGAGCAGGGCGGCAGGCTCATCTCGCTGGATCAGGACCCCAATGCCGTGCAGACGGCCCGGGCCCGGCTGGCGGGCCTGCCTGCCACCGTGGTGCAAATCAACTTTCGCTATGCCGGACAAGCTCTGGAGCAGCTGGGCATTGAAACGATCAACGGAGCGCTGCTGGATCTGGGGGTGTCCAGCCATCAGCTGGATGACGCGGCCCGGGGCTTTTCCTACCGGGCAGATGCCCCGCTGGACATGCGGATGAGCCAGGAGGGTGAGACGGCCGCCGATCTCGTGAACAGCGAGAGCCGGGAGGAGCTGGCCCGCATCCTGCGGGATTACGGCGAGGAGCCCTTCGCCTGGCAGATTGCGGGCAGGATCGTGGAAGCCCGGGAAACTGCCCCCATTGAAACGACATTGCAGCTGGCGGATATCGTGGCCAGCGCCATGCCCCCGGCGGAGCGCCGGAAGAACAAAAACCCCTCCCGCCGCACCTTCCAGGCACTGCGCATTGCGGTAAACCATGAGCTGGACGCACTGGAAGAGGGGCTGGATACCATTTTTGCGCATCTCGCACCGGGTGGAAGACTTTGCGTGATCACCTTCCACTCGCTGGAGGACCGGCTGGTCAAAAACAAGTTCCGCCGCTGGTCCACCGCCTGCACCTGCCCGCCGGAGTTCCCGGTGTGCGTCTGCGGCGGCAAGGCCAAGGCAAAGTTGATCACACGCAAACCCATTGAAGCCAACACGCAGGAGCTGGAAGAGAACCGGCGCAGCCGCTCGGCCCACCTGCGGGTTTTGGAAAAGATCTGAGGGCGGCACAGCCCCGGAGATGTGAGGAGGAGATCACCATGGGTCAGGCAGCATACGATATGACAGAGGTACGGCGCAGAAGAGCGCCGCAGGCACAGCCAAAAGTCCCGCTGCGGGTAGAAAAAGGCGGCAAAAAGCGGCTGAATCCCGTGCGGGCCGCCATGCAGCACGCGCTGCAGCTGGTGGGCGCGGCTTTGCTGGTGGGCTTTGCGGTAAGCCTGCTGTGGAGCGAGGCGCAGCTGGTGGAGCTGAATTCTCAGATCCAGAGCGCCAAGGCAGAGCTTGTGAGCGAGCAGAGCCAGTATACATACTACAACAGTGCCCTGAACAGCCGCACCAACATCACAAGTGTTGAGGAGACCGCCACCCGCCTGGGGCTGATGAAGATCGACCAGAGCCAGATCACCTACATCCGGCTGGATGAGGGCAGCGTTCTGGTGCGCAAGGCATCCGCTGTGCGGCAGTGGTCGGATCTGCTCCACGATGGGGCAATGACCATTCTAGCCTCTGTCAGAACGGCAAAATAAACCAAACAACGAAAAGCGTGCGGTAGCGCACGCTTTTTCGGTTTTCTTCGGGAGTACGCAATGCAAACACCATCCTCCAATCCCAAAAAGAACAGTGCCCGCCGCCGCAGTGCGGACCCGCACGCACGGCTCAGTGCACGGCTGCGTCATATCAGCTTTGGTGCCGCCGTGCTTCTTGTGGTGGTCGCCGCGCTGACCGTGATCTACAGCCTGTACAAGATCCAGATCCGCGACGGTGCCACCTACCGCCAGTACGCCGCCGAGCAGCAGCTGCTGGACAGCACCATTCAGGCTACCCGCGGTGAGATCTACGACACCAGCGGCATCACGCTGGCCTCCACCAGCGTGGTCTGGACCATCTGGGCCGACCCCTCTTACAGCACGGCCCTGTATACCACCACCACCGATCAGGACACCAAGGCGGAGACCCGCACCATCGATGAGGCCGCCATGAAGGAGGTCTGCACCCAGATCACCCTGCGCCTGCTTTCGGGCGATGGCGAGAGTCTGGACAGCGTGGACACCACTTCGGCAGAGTATCAGACCCAGTATCAGGCGGTCTGCGATGCCCTCTCCCAAAACGAAAGCTCCTATCAGGTGCTGGCCACCAAGGTCAACAACGCCATCAAGCTCTCCATTGAAGAATACGTCAAGACCTACAACAAGGCCCACAGCAAGAGCGGAACATCCGTCGGTGCGCTGGAAAAGATCCTGGCCAAGCTGGGCCTGGGCCAGCAGGAGAGCGACGACGGCACCCCCACTGTCCGCAAGGGGCGGGTGTCGGTGTCGGCCTCCAAGGGCTTCCAGCGGGATTACCCCTACGGCCGCTTTGCCGCCGCCGTGCTGGGCTTCTGCAATGCGGATGGTCAGGGCGTGTACGGTCTGGAAAACTCCTATGAGTCCACGCTGGCCGGTGTGAATGGCCGCACCATCACCCTGCGCAACGCCTACGGCAATGCCATTGCCGATGAAAACGCCACCACCTACGCCGCCAAGGACGGCTCCAATCTGGTGCTCTCGCTGGACGTGAACATTCAGGAGGTGGTGGAGCGCTACCTGAACGAGGCCGTGGCGGCCAACACCGTTGAGAACCGCGGCTGCGCCATTGTGATGAATGTCAAGACCGGTGCCATCCTTGCCATGGCCTCCAAGCCGGACTTTGACCCAAATGACCCACAGGATTTCAGTGCCAATCTGGCCTACCTGACGGAGCAGGTGCAGGCTGAGCCGGAGCTGTACACCATCTACAAAAAAGACGAGAACGGCAACTACCTGCGGGACGAGAACGGCCAGAAGATCGCGGATGAGGAGGCCGACTACACCGGCACCTACCGGGATATCCAGTGGAAGAACAAGACCATCACCGAGCTGTACTACCCCGGAAGCGTGTTCAAGGTCATCACCGCCGCCATGGGTGTGGACAGCGGCAAGGCGACCTATTACACCACCCTGAACTGTTCCGGTGCTTACAGCGTGGCAAAGCAGACCTACCACTGCGCCGGCAGAAAGTCGCACGGGGCCCAGAATCTGGCCGAGGCCCTGCGCAACAGCTGCAACATCTACTTCATCCAGCTGGGCCAGCGCGTGGGTTCCAGCCTGTTCTATGATTACTTTGATGCCTTTGGCTTTACCGAGCGCACCGGTGTGGACCTGCCCAATGAGACCAGCTTCATGCAGTATTACAGCAAAAGCCGTCTGGGCGAGGTGGAGCTGGCCTCCTCCGCCTTTGGTCAGGCCATGGCCGTGACCCCGCTGCAGGTGTGCACTGCCATCTCGGCGGCAGTCAACGGCGGCTATCTGGTCACCCCCCATGTGGTGGATAAGATCACGGACCAGAACGGCAATGTGGTGCAGGAGATCGGCACCAACATCCGCCGTCAGGTCATCAGCGAGAGCGCCAGCGAGACCATCCGCCAGATCATGGAGTTTGAGGTGGGCGACGGCACCCAGGGCGGCGGCGGCAACGCCTATGTTGCAGGCTACCGCATCGGCGGCAAGTCCGGCACCTCCGAGCAGCTGAACATGGACCGCCGCGCCGATGGCGACTACAAGAAGGTGGCATCCTTTGCGGCTGTCCTGCCCGCCAACGACCCGGAGATCCTGGTCTATGTCATGCTGGACGACCCCAACAATGCCCGCACCGACTATTCCTCCATTCTGGCGGCTCCGGTGGTGGGCAACATCATCAGTGAGATCGCACCCTATCTGGGCATCGCCACCGACGGCGTGGACCGCAGCGGCACCACCGTCAAGGTGCCCAACCTGACGGGCAAGGAGTGGAGCAACGCGCAGGTGCAGCTGAATATCAAGGGCTTGAAGCATCACCTGGCCGAAAGCGAATCCGACCAGACCGCCGCCCTTGTCACCTACCAGTACCCCCGTGCGGGGGCAGAGGTGCCCTACGGCACCACCGTTTATCTGTATACCGATACCTATGAGGGCAAACACGCCGAGGTGCCGGACGTGACCGGCAAGAGCGCGGACTTTGCCCGGCAGATGCTGAACGCCGCAGGGCTCAACTGCACAGTCGAAGGCTCCGGCACGGTCCAGAGCCAGAGTGAGGCACCCGGCTCCAGCGTCCAGCAGGGAACCATCGTACATCTGATCTGTGGATAAAGGGGAATGAGAGTATGGAAGCAATTGCAGCAAACATCCTGTTGGAGGGCCTGGCGGTCAACGCGCTGGCCCAGTGCGAGACCCCGGTCACGCTGGTGACCACCGACAGCCGTGAGGTCTGCCCCGGGTGCATCTTTGTGGCGTTTCCGGGTGAAAAATTCGACGGCCATGATTTTGCCGCCAAGGCGCTGGAAAACGGCGCGCTCTGCGTGGTGCTGAACCACCCCGTGGAAGGCGTGCCGGAAGAGAAGAGCGTGATCTGCCCGGACAGCTACCACGCCATGATGGTGCTGGGGGCCAATTATCGCAGCCAGTTCCACCCCAAAGTGGTGGGCGTGACCGGCAGCGTGGGCAAGACCACCACCAAGCAGATGACCTATGCCGCCATTGCAGGCTTTGGCAGTACCATCAAGACCGAGGGCAATCAGAACAATGAGCTGGGCCTGCCCCGCACCATGTTCCGCATCGGCAAAGAGACCCAGTACGCCGTGGTGGAGATGGGAATGAGCCACGCCGGGGAGATCGAGCGCCTGAGCAAGTGTGCCCGCCCGGATGTAGGCATCATCACCTGCATCGGTGTGTCCCACATCGGCAATCTGGGCAGTCAGGAGAACATCTGCAAGGCAAAGCTGGAGATCTGCGCCGGTCTGCCGGAGGGTGCTCCGCTGGTGCTGAACGGGGACGACCCCTTCCTGCGCAAGGCCGTTCTGCCCGACCATGTCCGCCCGGTCTGGTTCAGCCTGGGCGATGAGAACGCTGATGTCTGTGCCCTGTCCATCCAGCAGGATGAAAAGGGCATGAGCTTTGTGCTGGAGGATCACGAGGAGGGGACTTTCCTCGTAAAGATCCCCGCCATGGGCCGGCATAATGTGGCCAACGCACTGGCCGCCTACTGCGCCGCCACCCGTCTGGGGCTGAATGCCCGCCGGGTCATTGCCGGTCTGGCCGACTTTGAGCAGACCGGAATGCGCCAGAAGGTGGTGCACGCCAGAGGCGTGGATGTCATTGAGGATTGTTACAACGCCAACCCCGACAGCATGAAGGCCGCGCTGGCCATGTTCAGGGAGTATCCCTGCAAGCGCCGCTTTGCCCTGCTGGGCGATATGCTGGAGCTGGGCGATATCAGCCGCGCCGCCCACGAGGAGGTGGGCCGTCAGGCCGTGGAGAACAAGGTGGACTACCTCGTTACCTATGGCGAGCAGGCCAAGCGCATTGCCGTGGTGGCTGCTGCCAAGGGGCTGCCCACCCTCCATGCCGACACCTACGCTCAGGCCGCCGAGGCCCTGCTGAACAAAATGCAGCCCGGCGATGCCCTGCTGGTCAAGGCCAGCCGCGGCATGGCACTGGAAAAAGTGCTGGAGATCTTTTACAAGGAGTAACATCGAGCTATGATTCGTTTCGCCTTGATCGCCGCCTCAACGCTGGGGTTCTTCCTCACGGCGGCGCTCGGGAATCTGGTGGTGCCGCTGCTGCGGGCGTTCCAGGGACGCTGGGATGAGCCCAAGGCCCGGCAGGCACCATCACCCAAGCAGGAAGCGCCGGATGCCGAGCCGGAGCGCCCGCCGCAGGCCCCCACCATGGGCGGGCTCTGCCTGATGGTGGGGGTGCTGGCTGCTGTGGGCGTGGGCTGGACAGCCGCCTGTGTGGCTCAGCCTGAGCTGCTGGGGGCCGAGAGCTTGTTCTCGGTCCGGCTGCTCACAGCGCTGCTGGGAGCTCTGCTCTTTGGCGGCGTGGGCCTGCTGGAGGATCTGGCCCGCATCCGCAGCCGTTCTGTGCTGGGCCTGCGGCGGCACACCCGCCTTGGGCTGGAAGCCGCTGCCGGTGCCGTGGTGCTGGTGCTGCTGGGAGCCAAAGGCTGCCTTGCAGCCGGGATCACCCTGCCGGGCGTGGGCTATGTCGATCTGGGCATTGCCGCCCCGCTGCTGTGGGAAGGACTGCTGGTCGCACTGGCCGAGTGCGCCCGCATTGCCGATGGCATGGACGGCATCGTCTGCGGCACGTCCTTTGCGGCCATGCTGGGCCTGATGGGGGTGATGACCCTGCTGGGCTGGTTCCCGCTGGGCGTTCTGCCCGCCGCACTGGCCGGTTCCCTGATGGCCTTCCTGCTCTGGAACTTCCCGCCCGCAAAGCTGCGGCTGGGCAGCGTGGGCAGCCTGTTTCTGGCCGGGATGCTGGGGTGCGTTCCCCTGTGCATCGGCTGGCCTGACCTCCCCCTGCCGCTGGCCCTGCCCTTCTGGCTGGATGGCGGCATGGTGGCCCTGCAGATCCTGGTCTGCAAGGCCAGCCGGGGCCGCAGGCAGCTGTTCCGCTCGGCACCGCTCCACCGCTGGCTGGAGCTGCGGGGCCAGAGCGCGGAACAGATCTTTTATACCTTTTGTGTCATTGCCATGCTGGGCGTGGCGCTGACCGTTCAGCTGGCAAAAATCAGTTAAGGAGGGGTGCAGTTTGGCAACACTCCGCAGAAAAAAAGCAGAGCCTTTTTCCGTCTTTCAGCGGGACCCCGGCCCCTGGCCGCCCATCCTGCTCAACTGGATGGCGACCCTGGCCATCATCATGGTGTTCGGGCTGGTCATGCTGTTCAGTGCAAGCTATACCACGGGCTATCTCCGCTTTGGGGACAGCTTCCATTACATCAAATCCCAGCTGCTCTGCACGGTGCTGGGCCTGGGCATGATGTTCCTGTTCTCCTATTTTGACCACCGTTTCCTGCGCAGAATGGTCAAGCTGGGCTATGTTGTCTGCCTGATCCTGCTGGTGCTGGTGCTGTTCAGCAGCCCCATCAACGGCTGCCGCCGGTGGATCAGCTTCGGCGGCCTGACCTTACAGGCCTCCGAGGTGGCAAAGTTTGAGATGATCCTGCTCACGGCAGACATCGCCGCCAGGACCCCGCAGGTCAAATTCGGCGAGGTGCCCCTGCGCAAGTGGGTCTACCACAGCATCGTGGTGGAGCTCATCCGGCCCATCCTGTGGCTGGTGCCTGTCCTGATCCTGCTGGTGCTGGAGCCCCACATGTCGGGCATCCTGCTGACCACGGCCATCGTGGGCACCATCCTGCTGCTGGGCGGCAGCGGCGGCATCATTACCTGGGGCTGCGCCGGTGCCGCGCTGTTCCTGCTGGAGACTTTGCTGAAGCATGTGGACTCCATCGACTACCTGCAGAGCCGTCTGGACGGCTGGACGCAGGATCTTGACCGGATGACCAGCCAGACCAAGCAGAGCCTGTACGCCATCGGCTCAGGCGGTGCCACGGGGCTGGGGCTGGGCAACAGCATCGAAAAGCAGCTCTGGCTGCCGGAGAGCACCAACGACTTTATCTTCAGTGTCGTGTGCGAGGAACTGGGCTTCGTCGGCGCGGTGATCGTCATCGTGCTGTTCGTCCTCTTTCTGGTGCAGGGCTTCTGGATCGCCTTCCATGCCGAAAACCGGTTCTGCACGCTGGTGGGCATCGGCATCATGGCGCAGATCGCCTGGCAGGTGTTCTGCAACATCGCCGTTGTCACCAACACCCTGCCCAACACCGGCATTTCGCTGCCCTTCTTCTCCTCCGGCGGCACCAGTCTGATCCTGCTGCTGGCCGAGATGGGCGTTATGGTCAATATCGGGCGCAACGGCGAACGGGCCCGCCTGGAACGGGAGGAAGCCCACGCCGAGCGGGAGCGCCAGCGCAAGGCAAAGACCATTGTGCTGGATACCGCGCGCAGAGCGCAGACAGAACAGTAAGGAGGAACCAAGATGCGTGTACTCATTGCAGCCGGCGGTACTGCCGGCCATATCAACCCGGCTCTGGCCATTGCGGGAGCCATCAAAAAGGCCGACCCCACCGCCGAGATCCATTTTGCGGGCCGGAAGGAGGGCATGGAGTACCGTCTGGTCACACAGGCGGGCTATCCCTTCCATCACATCGAGATCACCGGCTTTCAGCGGAAGCTGAGCCTGAACAATATCAAGCGGAATCTCATTACCCTGTGGAATCTGGCACTCTCCGGCCCCAAAGCCAAAAAGATGATGAAGGACATCCAGCCCGACCTGGTCATTGGCTGCGGCGGCTATGTGTCCGGCCCGGTGGTGCGCTGCGCCGCCAGACAGGGCATCAAGACCGCCCTGCATGAGCAGAACGCCTTTCCCGGCGTGACCAACAAGCTGCTGGCCCCGGATGTGGACATCGTGTTCGCCGCTGTGCCCGCCGCCGTGGAAAAGCTGGGCGCACCCGAAAAGACCATCGTGGTGGGCAATCCCGTCCGGCCTGAGGTGTTCACCCAGGCGAAGAACCGGGAAGCCATCCGTGCCGAACTGGGCGCAGGCGACCGTACCGTGATCCTCTCCTTCGGCGGCAGTCTGGGTGCCCGCCGTGTGAACGAGGTGGTGGCCGACCTCTGCGCCTGGGAGCAGAAAAATCACAAGCCCGTCCTCCATCTCCATGCCACCGGCCAGTACGGCGTGCAGCTGTTTCAGGATCTGGAAAAGAAAAAGGGCTTTGCCCCCGGCGAGAGCCTTGTGGTGAAGGAATACATCAACAATATGCCCGAGCTGCTGGCCGCAGCGGACCTTGTCATCAGCCGCGCCGGTGCCCTGACTCTGGCCGAGCTGGAGGCTGTGGGCCGTGCCGCTGTGCTCATCCCCAGCCCCAACGTGGCCGAGAACCACCAGTATTACAACGCCATGGAGCTGCAGAAGGCCGGTGCTGCTGTGGTCATTGAGGAAAAAGACCTGACCGGCGAAAAGCTGGTGCAGACTGTTTCCGGGATGCTGGCCCAGCCCGGCAAGCTGGCTGAGATGGGCCGCAATGCCCGGAGCCTGTCGGTGGACGACAGCCTGGACCGCATTGCGGATGCCCTGCTCAAGCTGGTCAAGACCCCGTAACGGAAGGAAAAAACAGAGGAAAGGAGGTGCAGCCGGATGCCGCAGAATGACCGGAACAGCCGGAACCGCAAGCGCCGCCGGGCCTACGATCAGGCCCGGGATGACCGGCGCGGCGGGCAGAGCAACCAGCACCGCAGCAGCGCGGGTGCTGGCAGTGACCTGGGGTACAGCGGGTACGCAGGATATTCCTCCGGCGGCCACCCCATCACGAACCCCAATTATGACCCCGATGCGCCCCGCCCCAGCCGGTACACGGAGCACACGGTGAACTACGGCTCCTACCCGGACAACAGCATCACCTTTCCCACCGGCGGGCGGAGCAGCCAGAGCGGCGCACAGCGCCCCCGCAGCGGGCAGAGCGGCCAGCGGC
>OGPR01002913.1_pt1 | contig 10901 bp, 9 predicted proteins | sample 1552981 | NCBI WGS metagenome assembly OGPR01 (sample SAMEA2580260, study PRJEB22360) | human gut metagenome | biome: human gut; feature: human-associated habitat; material: faeces | place: Denmark | collected 2008/2010 | reverse complement strand
ACTGGACAAAGTACAACAAACATGTTATACTGGTTCAGTCAGATCGGTCGGTGTCGATGACGGTGAGGTTCCACCTGTTCCCATTCCGAACACAGAAGTTAAGCTCACTTGTGCCGAAGATAGTTCGCTGGAAACGGCGCGTGAAAATAGGTAGTCGCCGACTTGAACAGAAAGCTCTGAGAGAAATCTCAGGGCTTTTTTGTTGCACAAAAATATGGAGCGGATTTTGGTCGAAATGATAACAGGACAGGACTTGACAAAAATACTACTATGCAATACAATATAGATAAGCTACTATGTATTACATAATAGGCAAAAGGAGGTATCCAGTGGAAAACAACACACAATTGCTCAAGGGCGTTTTGGAATTCTGTGTTCTGAAGCTCATCAGCAGAGAGCCGACCTATGGCTATGAGATCGTGATGCATCTAAAACAGGTCGGGTTTTCTGACTTGAGTGAAAGTACACTCTATCCGCTGCTACTGCGGCTGGAACAGCAGGGAAAGGTCACGGTGGAACGCAGACCCTCCCCCAAGGGACCGAGCCGGAAATACTACGTTGTAACGGAAGAAGGGCGGCAGGCGCTTCTTGAATTCCGACAAGATTGGAGCCAGCTATGCCAGCTGGTGGAAAAAATTTTTAAGGAGGAGCCATATGAATAAGTATTTTGCGTTGCGAAAGGCAAATCGGATGCGTACAAAGCTGCTGAACGAAAAAAGCCAGGAGCAGCTGAAAGAAGTGATCCGGTATCTTCGCCGGGTCAGCTGGGATTTCTGCGGAATCGAGCTTGTACGCAGCGATCTACTTGATATTGCCATCCAGGCAAATGCGGAGAACCGGGAACTGTTTCATTCAATTCCGGACGCAAAGACCTTTGTGGAGGAAGTCAAGCCCAGCTTGAAAACACTGGGGGCTGGGGATTACTTCTGGTTTGTTGCACCGCTGTATTTCTTTTTGGAGTGGGGCGTGGAAGGGCTGCTGCTTTACCCGGTAATTGGTGATTGGGTTTTTGAACTTTCTGTAGGCTATCTGATGCAGCTTGTTGTTGCAGTGACGGTTTTTTGCGCACTGTTCCGCCGGATGATGGAGCAGGTAGGCTTTCCGCCACGAAAGCATTGGCTGAAATATGCTACATGGCTGGTGCTTTATATCGTGACCCTGTATGGAACGGGCTGGTTCTTTACCCAGATCGCGGGTAAGATCGTACTGCTGCGGCTTCCGATCCTTAGCTATTCGATTTTTTGCCTGCTTCTGGGTGCAGGACTGTATGCAATACATTTTTGGAGATATGGAAAAGACCCGCGTCTGAGTGCTCGCATATAAAGTAAAAAGCGCCTCCGCTGCACTGTGCATAACGGTGCAGCGGGGGCGCATACTTTATTGGGTGGTGTACCGGTTACGATACGAGCTTCTGCTTAGCCCTTGCCTGCGCAGCCGAACAGCTCGATCTTCTCCTTGCACTTGGCCTCGATGGCCTTTGCGCCGGGAGCCAGCAGCTTGCGGGGGTCGAAGCCCTTGCCCTGCTGATCCTTGCCCTCTTCGATGTACTTGCGGGTGGCCTCAGCAAACACCAGCTGGCACTCGGTGTTGATGTTGATCTTGGAAACGCCCAGGCTGATTGCCTTTGCGATCATCTCGTCGGGGATGCCGGTGCCGCCGTGCAGAACCAGAGGAATGTTATTGGTGGCCTTGTGGATGCGGTCCAGAGCCTCGAAGTCCAGACCCTTCCAGTTTGCCGGGTAGACACCATGGATGTTGCCGATGCCGGCAGCCAGGAAGTCAATGCCCAGAGCAGTGATCTTTGCGCACTCTTCGGGGTCTGCGATCTCGCCGGCACCCACGACGCCGTCCTCGACGCCGCCGATGGAACCGACCTCTGCCTCGATGCTCAGGCCCTTAGCGTGTGCCAGAGCAACCAGCTCCTTGGTCTTTTCCACATTCTCCTCGATGGAGTAGTGGCTGCCATCGAACATGATGGAAGAGAAGCCGGCCTCGATGCAGGCCTTGCAGCCCTCATAGGTGCCGTGATCCAGATGCAGGGCAACGGGAACGGTGATGCCCATGGAATCGACCATTGCGCTGACCATGGCAGCGACGGTCTTGAAACCGGTCATGTACTTGCCGGCACCCTCGGAAACACCCAGAATCACAGGGCTCTTCATTTCCTCGCAGGCGGTCAGAACGGACTTGGTCCACTCCAGATTGTTGATGTTGAACTGAGGCACACCGTAGTGGCCATCACGTGCTTTGATCAGCATTTCGGTTGCATTTACCAACATTATTCATTACCTCCACAAAATCATTGGGGTCTTGCTCGTTTCATATCCGCTTTGTGCACGGTTTAACGAACCTACAGAATTAGTATACCCCAAACAGCGGCCAAAATCAATCCAAACCGGTGTTTTTCCTGTAACAATGCGGGGATTCTGTTTCTGGCAGGGTGCAGGGGGTTACTGCCAGAAGCGCGTATATTCGATAGAGTGCAACAAATTTCCATATAATGTGCAATAAGCGGCCGAAAGACAGAAAGCTTGATGAAGGACGGATTTTCAACACAGATCCACATTCGTCAAAATGATATTGGGCAATTTGGCAAAAGCGGACAGGATGCAGTTCAAAAAATTGTCATATTTCCGACTTGTATTCTACAAATTGTACGCAGGAAATCAAAAAAGGTCGAACCAAAAAGTGGAAAACCTTGTGGAAAGTGTGGAATTCCACAGGCAAAACAGGCTTTAAAGCTGGACTTTTGAACTTTCTCCACAGGGTTTTCAACATGTGGAAAAATAATCGCTCTTCTACGGATTGTATACCGCGTTTTTGTGGAAAACTTTTTTCTCCGGCAAAACAGAGGGATATCTACCCAGCAGCCGGGTAAAGCTGATGCAGGGCGGCAGAACATTTCTGCAAAAAAGCGGAAACGGTCTCCGGCACCACGAACAGAAAAACTTTTGCAGGACGCGGATAAAAAACGGTAATTTGCTGGCAAACAAGGTCGGCTTATGCTATACTTCAAGATGAGTTATCATCTTCAGATTATACCGGTGCGCGGCCCAGAGTGCGGCGCGCCTTTTGGAGGGTGTGCACAGCACCTTCCGGTGATACAACGGAAGGAGAAAATCATCATGGAAGAAAAGAACCAGCCGCGCCGTCCGCGCCGCAGCCCGGAAGAGCCGCTGCAGAAGAACGAGAGCCTTGTTTATGGCAAAAATCCGGTGACCGAACTGCTGAAAAGCGGTTCCGGCGTGGACACCGTGCTCATTGCTGAGGGCATGGCTCCGGCCGTGGCGGCTTACTATACCGCATTGGCAAAGGAAGCGGGTGCCACGGTGAAGCGGGTGCACCCTAACAAGCTGCGCCTGATGACCGGCACCGAGAGCCATCAGGGTGTGGCGGCATTTGCCAGCGAGATCGAATACGTGACGGTAGACGACCTGATGGCAGCAGCCAAGGACAAGGGCGAGGCACCTTTTCTGGTGCTGAGCGATGGCATTGAAGACCCGCACAATCTGGGTGCCGTGATGCGCAGTGCTCTGCTGTGCGGTGCGCATGGCATCGTGATTCCAAAGCGCGGCGGCGCATCGGTCACGCCTACCGTCATCAAGTCCAGCGCAGGTGCCGCAGAACGCCTGCCGGTGGCTCGTGTGGCCAACATCGGCGAGACCATCCGCCGCCTGAAGGAGCAGGGTGTGTTCGTCTACTGCGCCGATATGGACGGCGTGTCTCTGCGCAGGAACAACCTGACCGGCCCCATTGCACTGGTGCTGGGCAGCGAGGGCAGCGGTGTTTCGCAGCTGGTGAAAAAGCTGTGCGACGGCGTGGTGCGGCTGGATATGGCAGCACCGGGCACCGGTGTGGACAGCTACAACGTGTCGGTGGCTGCGGGCATTATTCTGTACGAGATCCAGTCCCAGCGCGCAGCACAGCAGGCATGATCCGGCATTCGGGCCGGAACCTCAATTTGAATTACAGGAGGGACTAGAATGCCGAAAGATAAAAATAATGGCCGGGAAATGACCCCGGATGAAAAGTTCCGCTCCTTTTTCAGCACCACGGCGGTGGATATCCCGGAGGAGATGACCCGGAGGGACGAAAACCAGCCGGAGGAAAAGCCGCAGAAACGGTTTGGCCTGTTTGGCCGTGGTAAGGAAAAGCAGGAGACTGACGAAGCTGCAGCAGAGCAGCCGCAGGAAATGCCCACCGGTGAGGTGCGGCTGGGTGAGGATGCGCAGCCGGAACCGGAAGCGGATCTGGAACTGATGCTGAAGCCGGAGGCAGACCCGGAACAGGAACTGGCCCCGTGGCCTTTTCTGGAGAAGGAAGCAGAGGATGCACAGCCGGAAGCACCCGCCAAAAAGCCGGAGGAAAAATCTGCACCGCAAACGGCGGACCCCCCGGCGGCAGTGAAGCCGGAAACACCCCGGCAGAGCGCTGTCCCGGCGGCAAGACCCGCAGAGCAGCACAGCACGGCAAAGCCTCTCCGGCACCCCAAGAATGCGCCGGAGGTGCTGCTGCCGCAGGAAGAGCAGGAGCAGCAGGAGATGGCACAGCTCAAGGCGATGATCAACGGCCTGAGCGACCAGAAGCCGGAAAAGCCTGCACCGAGAGCCGAAGCAGCCCCGGCGGCAGAAACTGAACCGGCTGAAAGCAAAAAGAAACCGTCCGGTGCACCGCTGCCCGCGGCTGTGTTTGCAGCGGTAAAGGAGACGGCACCGGAGCTGCAGCCGGAACCTGTGCCGCAGCCGGAAAAAACGGAGCAGCCGGTGGCCGATTTCTTTGGCAAGGCGCAGAGCGAGGACGCACCGCAGGCACCTTTGGCCCCGGCAGAGGAGCCTGCCGCAAAAGAGGACACTATGAGCCTGCCGCTGCTGCCGCTGGACGGTGAAGAGCCGCAGCAGGCACCGGAGAAGGCACCCGCTGCGCCACAGCCGGAACTGAAAGCTGAGGCGGAGGACGCGGTGTCTCCGGAGGAACATGCTGAAACGGAGCTGACCGAGCCGGAGGCCACGGCGGATAAGCTGCACCGTATGAGTGCAGAGCTGACGCTGCGCTGCGTGCTGGGCGGCATTCTGGCTGTGGTGCTGCTGCATTTTGGTTTGGTGTCGGATGGGCTGCTGCCCGCCATGGCGGCGCTGGACCCGGATGCTGCCCCGGCGGCATTCTATGGTGCAAACCTGTTGCTGCTGGCAGCAAGCCTGTGCGTGAGCTTCCCGGTGCTGCGCGACGGCCTGAACGGCCTGCGCGGACGGCCTTCTTCCGAGACGATGCCGGCGCTGGCCGCAGTAGCAGCGCTGGTGCAGGCGGTTACAGCCATGCTGAACGCAAATGTTTACCGCGGCACCACCGGCATCTCGCTGCTCAGCGGCATGGCCGCGCTGGGGCTGTTCCTTGCGCTGCTGGGCAGCCGGGTGATGCTGGCTGCTGTCAAGGGCGGCTATGAGCTGGTGACCAATGGTGTGGAGTTCGAGGGCGCCTACCGCGCCAAGGACAAAGACCTGCTGCGCGCCCTTGCACGGGATCTGGAACAGAAGGACCCCTGGGTGCTGCTGAGCCGCCCGATGAAGGAAGCTGACGGCTTTGTGGAGCAGAGCTTGAGCGAACGCGCAAGCGAGCGCCGTGCACGCAAAGTTTCGTACATCCTGCTGGGCGTTGCCCTGCTCAGCGGCGTGCTGTTCCTGCTGGCAGGTGCCGGCTGGAACAAAGCGGCGGCTGCCATGGCAGCGGTGCTGTGCATGGGCGCACCGCTTTCTTCTACCCTGATCGCGGGCGTTGCCTCGCTACGGCTGCAGCGTGCGGCTGCGGCTGTGGGCGCAGTCGTGCCCGGTTGGCAGGCCATTGAGCAGCTGGGCGGCATTGATACGCTGCAGATCGATGCAGACGACCTGTTCACCGCCGACAGCGCACAGCTGGAGGATATCCGCATCTTCAAGGGCGGCCGCATCGACCGCGCCATCCTGTACGCGGCCAGCGTGCTGAACGAGAGCCACGGCACCCTGAAGGGGCTGTTCCGCCAGATCGTTGAGGAACGCACAGACATCCTGTTCCCGGTCAAGGATCTGGAGCAGCACCATGGGCTGGGCTTTTCCGCCTGGTGCGATAACAACCGCATCCTCATTGGTACCCGCCGCTATCTGGAGCAGGAGGGCGTGCCGCTGCCGGACGAGGAATACGAGATGCAGCACTCGAAGAACGGCGAGCTGCAAATTTTGTATCTGGCTGTGTCCGGCAATCTGCACGCTATGTTCGTGCTGAAATATGTGGGCGGGCGCAATGTGGCCCGCGGCCTTGCCGTGCTGCAAAAGGAGAACATCCGCCTGCTGGTCACATGCCAGGACCCCAGTCTGACTGCACACCACATTACCGAAGCATACCGCCTGCCGGAAGGCATGATCACCGTGCTGGATCAGGAGCAGTGCAACGCCATCAAGGCCGCACCGGAAGACCCGGAGGATACCTGCTGCATGATCCATCTCAAGGCGTTTGCCAGCCTGACCGGCGGTCTGCAGGCTGCGGATCAGGCCCAGAACGCCGAGAGCAGCGCCACCACGGTACAGATGGTCTCGGTGCTGTTCTCCATGATCATTGCAGCGCTGCTCACCAGTGCAGGCAGCATCTGGGAGCTTTCAGTGGCAACGGTGCTGATGTATCAGGCAGCGTGGAGCGCCCTGAGCATTGCTGTGTGTGCACTGAAGCAGCATAACTGAGAAATATTCTCAGAATAAATAGGAATCGTTCTTGATTTCCATCAAAAAATATGGTATACTTTGTTCAGAACCTGAGCCGCAGGCGAAAAAATTACCGCCGGGCTGAATGATAGAGCCGGGATCGGTCGATCCTGACAGAAGATCCGTTTTTGAAAGGAGAGCATCATGGAACTGAAGGGTACCAAAACCGAGAAAAATCTGATGGAAGCGTTTGCAGGCGAGAGCCAGGCACGCAACAAGTACACCTTCTTTGCCAGCATGGCAAAAAAAGAAGGCTACGAGCAGCTGGCCGCGATCTTTGAGGAGACCGCCGGCAATGAGAAGGAGCACGCAAAGATCTGGTTCAAGCTGCTGTGCGGCGGCGCGATCCCCGATACCCTGACTTGTCTGGACATGGCAGCAGGCGGTGAGCACGACGAGTGGACCGAGATGTACCCCCGCATGGCCAAGGAGGCCAAAGAAGAGGGCTTCCCTCAGATCGCAGCACTGTTCACCATGGTGGCACAGATCGAGAAGGAGCACGAGGAGCGCTACCGTGCGCTGGCCGAAAACCTGAAAAACAACAAGGTCTTTGCCCGCGAGGAGCAGCAGGTATGGCAGTGCCGGAACTGCGGCTACACCTATATCGGCAAGTCCGCACCGCTCAAGTGCCCGGTGTGCGCACATCCGCAGAGCTACTTTGAGCTGAAAAAGATCAACTACTAAGCTGAAAATTCAAAAGCAGAACAGCACCGCCGCATCCGGTTTGCCGGGTGCGGCGGCGTTTTGTACAAAATTGAAAAGCGGATTTTATTATTCTCCACAAAATAAGGCTCAGCTGCCCGGCAGAATGGGCAAAAAACTTGACCCGGTTTTGCACTGCGTGTAAAATAATACGGAGACAGGAATATTTAAAGGATCTTGCAGCAAAGCAGGCGGGGAGGGCAAAGCCCATGAAGCAGGGGTTCAAAGCGTGTGTTTGTGCAGTGGTGCTGTGCGCAGAACTGTTTGCAGCCGGGGCGTTGTCGGCCTATGCTGCGCAGGAGCAGCCGCTGCCGGACAGCGGCATGACATTGGACACTGCCGAACTGACGCTGGAGATCACCGAAGGAGACCCGGCCCCGGTGGCCTACCTGAATGTGCAGGCACCCAACGACTACTTCTTTCTGATCTGGACTTCCAGTGATCCGGCAGTGGCATCGGTGGACGGCACCGGCAAGGTGACCGGCCATGCCGAGGGCACTGCGGCCGTCACGGCCCGCAATGAGCGCGGCGAAAAGACCACCTGTACCATCACGGTGCGCAAAAGCACAGCCAGCCGCCTGGTGCTGAACACCAGCGATCTGATGCTTACCATTACAGAGCAGGAGCCTGCCCCGACGAAACAGCTGAAGCTGGAACAGAACAAAGGCGGGTTTACCTATGTGCGGCAGTGGGTCAGCAGCAACCCGGCGGTGGCATCGGTAAGCACAAACGGTACCGTAAAGGCGCAGGGGTCCGGCAAGGCCGTCATCAGCGCACTGACCACAGCCGGGCAGGTGCTGCGCTGCACGGTAACGGTCACATCGGAGATCGGACGGGTGCAGATGAGCAAAAACGCCATGCTGCTGCAGGCAGTGGGAGCCAGTCAGAAGCTGACCGCGCAGGCTGCAGGCACCAAAAACGGAACGATGACATGGCTCAGCAGCAATCCGGGCGTGGCAACTGTAAGTGCGGATGGCATGGTAACGGCGGTGGGCGACGGTGAAACGATGATCCTTGCCGTTACACCGGAGGGTCGTGCCGATGCCTGCTATGTGGCCGTGGGAGCGGCGGCGTGGCGGTTCCGCTCGGAGGACGAGCTTGCCGAAACGCTGACCCTGACCGGCCAGCTGCCCTATTCGGATGGAAAATAAAAAGAAAAATGGGAGCGTTCTGTGCAGCAGGATGCTCCCATTTTTTCAAAACCCGCTGGGCAGAAAGATCATCGTTCCCCGGGCAGACCACGCCATCCGCTGGGCCATGCAGCCGGGCGCACCGGCCAGCAGAAACAGGGCCAGTGCGGCGAGCAGCAGCACCCATCCAAGGCCGCTGTGCGGCCTGCCGGAAAAAGGATCCCCTTTTTTGCGTCTCATCCCGCTGCCCCCTTTTTGCTGTGCTGGCCCATGCTATGCGCGGCCAGCAGTGATTGTGCAACGTGCTGGGCTGTGGTACAATAAAATATCGAAATCTACTGTGCAGGGAGAACGATTTTATGCTGACCATTACACTGCTGGGCACTGCGGCTACCATGCCACTGCCGGACCGGGCACTCTCGGCGGCGTTTGCTGCCTGCGGCGGTCACGGCCTGCTGTGGGACTGCGGCGAGGGCACGCAGGCGGCAGCGCGCCGTGCGGGCGTGAACCTGATGCGGGCAGATGCCATCTGCCTGACCCACTACCATGGCGACCACATCTTTGGTCTGCCGGGCCTTTTGCAGACTCTGGGGGCGCAGGGTCGCACAAGGCAGCTTGCGCTGCTGGGTCCGGAGGGCCTGCCGGATATCTGGGCGGCGGTGCGGGCACTGACCGGCCCGCTGCCCTATCCGGTGAAGCCGCAGGTGCTTATGCCGGGCCAGCCGCTGGCGCTGGATGCGCTGAGCGAGGGCTGGCCTGCCGGTGCGCGGCTGGTGCCGTTTGCCACAAAGCACCGGGTGAAAAGCCTTGGCTACCGGCTGGAGCTGCCCCGTGCAGGCAAATTTTCGCCGGAGCAGGCCCAGGTGTTGGGGGTGCCGGTGCAGCAATGGAAGCTGCTGCAGAAAGGGCAGAGCGTTGCCGTGGAGGGCAGAACGGTGCAGCCTGCGCAGGTGCTGGGTGCCCCGCGTAAGGGGTTGAGCGTGGTATTTTCCGGCGATACGGCCCCCTGCCCGTATTATTTGCAGGCGGCGCATGACGCAGACCTGCTGATATGCGATGCCACCTATGCCCTTCCGGAGCAGGAAGACCAGGCCCGTCAGTGGGGGCACAGCACCTTTGGGCAGAGCGCATCCCTTGCCGCGCAGGCGAGGGCAAAGCGCCTTTGGCTGACCCATTATTCCCCCATGATCACCGACCCGGAGGAATATGCCGCGCAGGCACAGAGCATCTTCCCGGCGGCGGAGTGCGGCTTTGACGGCAAAAGCATCACCCTGCAGTACGAGGAGGCACAGCCATGACCATCCGGATGGACGAGGGTGCGGCAGAGCTGCTGGACACCCTGCACAGGGCGGGCTATGCAGCCTACGTGGTGGGCGGCTGCGTGCGGGACAGTCTGCTGGGCCTTACACCGCACGACTGGGACCTGTGCACCAGTGCTCTGCCGCAGCAGGTGATGGAGCTGTTCGGCGCGCAGCGGTGCATCCCCACCGGCCTGCAGCACGGCACGGTAACGGTGAAGCAGAGCGGTGCCCTTTACGAGATCACCACCTTCCGTACAGAAGGCACCTACACAGATGGCCGCCACCCGGACGAGGTGCACTTTGTGCCGGATGTGCGGGAGGATCTGGCCCGGCGGGATTTTACCATCAACGCTATGGCCTACAATGAAAAAGAGGGCCTTGTGGACCCCTTTGGCGGGCAGGCCGACCTGCAAAGCGGCATCGTACGGGCGGTGGGTGTGCCCCGCCAGCGGTTCACCGAGGACGCGCTGCGCATCCTGCGGCTGTACCGCTTCGCAGCCCGGTTTGGCTTTGCCATCGACCCGCCCACGGCGCAGGCGGCACAGGAGCTGTGCGCCCATCTGGACTGTGTATCGGTGGAGCGCATCGAGGAAGAGCTTGCAAAGCTGCTGAGCGCACCCGCCCCTGCGGCATATCTTGACGAAAAAATACTCGGTGTTGTTTTGCCCGAGCTTTCATCGGAGGCACTGGCGGCGGCAAAGCCGGTGGTGGATGCCTGCCCGGCGGGTGCAGAAAACCTGCCCATCCGGCTGGCGGCGCTGCTGTACAGCCTTGGCGAGGACGGCATCCGCCGCACACTCAAGCGCCTGCGCTGCTCCAATGCCTTGATTGAAGAGGCGGCGGTGTTGGTGCGGGAAGCCAGAAGGCGTGACGGTAGCTTTCTCTTCGGACACGAGTACGGGTTGCGGCACCCAGCGGATGCTTCGTGCTTTGAGCAGCACTCGCATCCTGCTGGCCGCTGCCCCAACAGCAACTCCTTGTTTCCGCCGCAGGCGGCAGTCGTTGCCGTTGCAGGCCATTCCCACGCCCGCCCCTGCCGCCAT
>OGPR01002904.1_pt1 | contig 10938 bp, 8 predicted proteins | sample 1552981 | NCBI WGS metagenome assembly OGPR01 (sample SAMEA2580260, study PRJEB22360) | human gut metagenome | biome: human gut; feature: human-associated habitat; material: faeces | place: Denmark | collected 2008/2010 | reverse complement strand
TCTTTAAGTACGCATAGTGGGCAGGCGTGCCGATGACACGCTTGCCGCCCAGCGGAAAGTCCTTTTTGGCACCGTAGCTTTCCAGATGGTCCTCACCATGGAACAGGCGGGCCACGATGGTGTCGATGGCCTTGTTGGAGGCACAGCCCACCACCGCGTCCACCTCAGGGATCTCTTCCTCGATCTGGCTGCGGTAGCGCTCGGCAAGACAGCCGGTGACGATGACCTTCAGCTCCGGGTTCTGCTGCTTGTAGGAGCAGGCTTCCAGAATGTTTTCAATGGCTTCGGTCTTGGCGCTCTCGATGAAGCCGCAGGTGTTCACAAGGATCACATCTGCTTCGGCCAGATCGGCCACGGTCTCGTGGCCGGCAGACAGCAGGATGTGCACCATCACATCCAGATCGACCTGATTCTTGGGGCAGCCAAGGGAAATACACGCAATTTTCATAGGGGATGATACTCTCTTTCTCTTTTGAGGGGTGCTTTTTATTCTTCTTCCGCTCTTTTTATCGCTTCTTTTATGACCGAATACGCAAAGCCGCGGCGCTGCAGGGCGGCCACCACAAGGTCGCGGCGGCCATCGGCCAGCTTTTTCATGTAGCGGCTGCGCACCAGAGCGGCGGCAGCTTCCAGCTCCGGGCTTTCGCCGTCTGCGTCCGGGGCATAGACGCTTTCCAGCGCCTGCTCGATCTGCGCGCCGGAAAGGCCCTTCTGCCGCAGGTTCTGGGCCGCCGCACGGCGGCTCTTGCGGGCGGCAAGCAGGCTGTGTGCCCGGGCTTCGGCATAGCGGTCATCGTTTACGTAATCCAGCTCCACCATCTCAGCCACAGCAGCCGCTGCAGCCTGCTCCGTAAAGCCATAGCACAGCCGTTCATACAGCTGTGCCGAGGACATCTCGCGCGAGGCCAGCGCATCCAGTGCGTGGGCGCGGGCCTTGGCCGGGTCGGCGCACTTTTCTTCTTCCTGCTTCGGGCGGCGGCGTTTATAAAAGGACATTTAGTCCTCCACCATGATATCCAGTTCGCTCTCGCTGCTGCGGGCAGGAGCCTTGACCACCGGCTCCTTGGCATCTGCAGCCTTGGCGGGTTCCTCGGCCTTGGCCGCAGCGCCCTTGCCTGCCGGGCGGCGGGATGCGTACAGCTTATCGGCATTGGCGCGGATCTGGCCCTCGATGTCGTTTGCGATCTCGGGATTGTCCTTCAGAAACTGCTTTGCGTTGTCGCGGCCCTGACCCAGACGGATATCGCCATAGTTGAACCATGCGCCGCTCTTCTGCACGATGCCCAGCTTCACGCCCACATCAATGAGTTCGCTCATCTTGGAAATGCCCTCGCCGAACATGATATCGAACTCTGCCTCACGGAACGGAGGTGCCACCTTATTCTTGACGATCTTGGCGCGGGTGTGGTTGCCGATGAACTGGCCGGAAGAGTCCTTCAGGCCCTCCACGCGGCGGATGTCGATGCGCACCGAGGCGTAATATTTCAGGGCGCGGCCGCCGGTGGTGACCTCCGGGTTGCCGTACATCACGCCCACTTTTTCACGCAGCTGGTTGATGAAGACGCAGACCGTGTTGGTCTTGCCGATGACCGAAGTCAGCTTGCGCATGGCCTGACTCATCAGGCGGGCCTGCAGGCCCACATGGCTGTCGCCCATTTCGCCCTCGATCTCAGCCCTCGGCACCATGGCGGCAACCGAGTCCACCACGATGGCATCGATGGCACCGGAGCGCACCAGTGCTTCGCAGATCTCCATGGCCTGCTCGCCGGTGTCCGGCTGGCTGACCAGCAGATTGTTGATATCCACGCCCAGAGCTTCGGCATAGGTGGGGTCCAGTGCGTGCTCCACGTCAATGAAGGCCACTTCGCCGCCCTGCTTCTGGGCTTCGGCCAGGATGTGCAGAGCCAGCGTGGTCTTACCACTGGATTCCGGGCCGTACACCTCAATGATGCGGCCGCGGGGCACACCGCCCACGCCCAGAGCCAGATCCAGACCCAGACTGCCGGTGGAAATGGCATCCACCTGCATGGAGGCGTTATCACCCAGCTTCATCACGGCACCCTTGCCGAACTGCTTTTCGATCTGGGCCAGCGCAGTGGCCAGCGCATCCTTTTTGGCCTCCGGCTCGGTCTTTTTGGTCGCCGGGGCAACGGTGTTGTTGTTCTGATTTTTTGCCATAGCGTGCTGCTCCTTTTCTTCCTGCTGCCCGCCGTGCGCGGGCTGTCCGTATACTTTCCAGTATAGTATACCACAAAATCAAAATATTACAACGAGAAGTTGTTTCTATTTTCACTTTTATTTTTCGGGTCTGTGGGCGATCATGCACCGGTCATTGCCGCCAAAATCCTTGCGGCACTCAATGTCTGCCCAGCCGTTTGCAGCCAGCAGTGCCGCCACAGCCTGCCGCTGTTGCCAGCCGATCTCCAGCACCAGCGCTCCGCCGGGCCGCAGTGCATTCTGGTAATGCTCTGCAAGGGCACGGTAGAACACAAGGCCGTCCTTTCCTGCTTCCAGCGCCATGGCCGGTTCCTTCGCCACCTCGGGCTGCAGATGCCGCATCTCCTCGGCGGTGAGGTAGGGCGGGTTGGATACGATCAGATCAAGCTGCCCTTCCGGCAGGCCCTGCCAGTAGGTGAACAGGTCGCCCTCCACCGGCTGCACCGCATAGGCTGGCTTTGCCTTTGCGCGCAGAGCGTTCAGCGCCGGCCCCCAGTCAAAGGCCGGGGCATCTGCCTGCTCAAACGCGGTAGGCTCCAGCAAGTCCTCCGTCTGCCCGCCCTGCCCTTTCAAGGCGCAGCGGCAGTTCTTTTCCAGATAAACAAAGGCTTCCGGGCTTTTTTCCACGCAGGTCACCTGCGCCGCCGGGCAGAAGCGCTTGACGCCCAGCCCCAGACAGCCGGTCCCCGCGCAGAGATCCAGCACCCGGGGCGCTGCAATGCCCGTCAGGGTATTGGCAGCTGCTTCCGCTACCACCTCAGTGTCTGCCCGGGGGCAGAGCACACCGGGGCCAACGGCAAGGTCAAAATCCAGAAAGCTCCAGATCCCGCACAGGTATTGCAGCGGTTCCCGCTGCTCACGGCGCGTGCAGAGGGCCTCCAGCTTTTCCGCTTCCTCCGTGGTCAGCACCTGGTCGGAAAGGCGGGCATCCCGCCCGGCTGCCACGCGGAACAGCTCCCGTGCATCATAATCGGCATCCGGACACCCTGCAGCGGAAAGCCGGGCTTCCACGGCCCGCACCGCTTCGCGCGGGGTCAAACCAGCAATTACCATCTGCCATCCTCCGGGTCCTCGGGCAGCACAGGGGTCACAGCGGTAATGGCCACCTCGATCATGCTGTCGTCCGGTTCAAACACGGTCAGGTGCTGCACCCAGATGCCGGGCTGGCGGATGATACGGGTAGCAATGTTATCGGACCGGCCGCACCACTTGAGCAGCTCATAGCTGATGCCCATGACCAGCGGCAGAAGCAGCAGCTTGAACAGCACCCGCAGGCCGATGCTGCCCCACGGCAGCACGCTGTAGAGGAACACGCTGACGATAACCACCAGAATGAGGAAGCTGGTGCCGCAGCGCGGATGGAACCGAGTGTACTTGCGCACATTCTCCACGGTCAGCTCATCACCGGCCTCATAGCAGGCAATGGTCTTGTGCTCGGCACCGTGGTACTCAAACACGCGGTGGATCTCCTTCATCTTGGAGATGGCCACCATATAGGTGAGGAAGATGCCAACTTTCAGCACCGCTTCCAGCACCACCTTGGCCCAGCGGCCCAATGTTACAAAGTGGTTCACGCCGCCCACGATGAGGGTGGGCAGCACGGTGAACAGCAAAATCGCCAGCAGGCCGCCCAGTACGGCGGCACAGGCCAGCAGTGCGTCCTCTGCCTTTTTGCCCAAGTGGTCGCCCACCCATTTTTCAAAGGCAGTCTCTTCCTCTTCGGGGTCGTAGTCGTCACCCATGCTCACCTGAGCCGAGTACATCATGTAGCGGTAGCCCACGATCAGGCTTTCGATCATGGAGATGGCACCGCGCACCAGCGGGATCTTTGTCCAGATGCCGTGGTTCTTCACAGGGTCGATCTTGGTCTCAATGGTGCCGTCCGGCTTGCGCACGGCGCAGCAGATGAGCTTCGGGCCGCGCATCATGATGCCTTCCATCAGCGCCTGCCCGCCGACGCTGGTCTTAAAACGTTCCTTTTTGGGTTGATTCATTGGGTTCTCCTATCGGATCATATTTTTCCCGGTTATTTTACCACAGAATTGTGACAAAATCTTCACGCCTTATGGTACAGCGGCAAGCCCAGTGTGACCACTGTGCCGCGGCCCAGCGTGCTCTTGATGTCCATGGTGCCATCCAGTGCAGTCATGATGGAATCCACCAGCGCAAGGCCGATGCCGCTGCCCCGCACCGAATTGCTGCCCTTGTAGAACTTGGTCTTGACGTTCTCAAGGTCTTCCGGCGGGATGCCACGGCCCTGATCGATGATCTCCGCAAAAGCCTTGTATTCGCCCGCCCACAGCTTGACCGTGATGCGCCCGCCGGGGGCCGAGTACTTGATGGCGTTGTCCATGATGTTGATGAACACCTGCCGCAGACGGTCCGGGTCGGCATAGACCGGGATCATCTCCTCCGGCTCGGTGTAGCTGAGCACAAGGCCCTCGCGCTGGATGCGTGCTTCACAGAACAGCACCGCATCGGTCAGCTCTGCCACAAGGTCCAGCGGGCGGCAGTCCATACGGATGCGGCCGTTCTGCAGACGGCTGAAATCCAGCAGTTCTTCCACCATGTTGTACAGGCGGCCCGTCTCATTGTTGATGATCTCAAGGCCCTTGCGGTAGTTCTCGTCTGCCGGGTCGTCCAGTGTGCGCAGGGTCTCCACCCAGCCCCGGATGGAGGTGAGCGGCGTGCGCAGCTCGTGAGAGACGGAACTGATGAACTCGTTCTTCATCTTCTCGGTCTCTTCCAGCCCTTCGGCCATCTGGTTGATGGTGCCGCGCAGGCGGTCCACCTCGTCGTGCTCGTTGCCGGTGACCGGCAGGCGCACATCCAGCTCACCCCGGGCGATGCTGGCTGCGGTGCGCTCCACCTGCCCCAGCGGCACCACGATGCTGCGGATGAAGTACAGGCCGGACATCACGGTGAAAGCAAGGATCACCGCCGCGATCACAACACTTACCGCGAGGGCGTTCTTGATCTGCGCTCCCACAAGGGTCAGGCTGGTGACAAGACGCATCGCCGCCACATCCTCGGCGGCGTATGGCACCAGATAACAGGCCGCCATCACCAGCTCGCCGGACTGGGTGCGGTAGACCGCCACACCAAGGCCGTCAGAAGCCTCCTGCGCCTGCTCAAAGTCGATGCCGGTCACAATGCCGTCCGCATTTGTGCCGCTGGAGGACGCAATGACTCCGCCATAGCTGTCCAGCAGCATGAACTCGTATTTGTCCTTATCGGCAAACTGCTCCACCATGCGGCGCAGGGCCACGCTGCGGGTAGCCGCCGTGCTCTGCACCGTATCGCCGGTGTACATTTTCAGCTGGCCGGACACCGAAGAGAACCGCCGGTACATGGTCTGCTGCACGCTGTTATAATAGCTGCGTGTGTAGTTGTACAGGAACATGGTTTCGGCCAGCAGCACCAGCAGCACGGTGATGAGCAGGTTGCCCCGCAGCCACCGGCGGGTGATCCCGCTTCTCATTCTTCCCATCTGTAACCGTAACCCCACACAGTAAGGATATGGGTGGGATGGCTGGGTTCATCCTCCACCTTCATGCGCAGACGGCGGATGTTCACATCCACGATCTTCACGTCACCAAAATAGTTCTCGCCCCAGACACCCTTCAAGATCTTCTCGCGCACCAGCGCAATGCCGGGGTTGCGGAAGAACAGCTCCATGATCTGGAATTCCACCTGCGTCAGCTCAATAGGCTGGCCTGCCTTGAGCAGCACGCGGCGGTTCTCGTCCAGCACAAATTCGCCGCTGGTGAGCATCCCCAGCGGGTTTTCCTTTTCTTTTTCGTCCCCGCCTGCAGTACGGCCGACGCGGCGGCACAGCGCTTTCACACGGGCCAGCAGTTCGCTTACGCTGAAAGGCTTGGTCATATAGTCATCGGCACCAATAGAAAGGCCGCGGATCTTGTCCTGCTCCTGTCCCTTGGCGCTGAGGATGATAATGCCGATCTTCTGATCGGTGCGGCGGATGGTCTCGCACAGGGAGAAGCCGTTCATGCCCGGCAGCATCACATCCAGAATGGCCGCATCGCAGCCCGGCTTCTTCTCCAGCAGCGGCAGAGCCGCCTCGGCGCTTTCGGCCTCCACAGCCTCCATGCCCGCAAGGCGCAGGTTCAGCGCGATCATCTCGCGGATGTTGGCTTCATCTTCAACGACAAGCACTCGTACCATGAACTGTTCCTCCGTTCTTTAGTTGAGCAGATACAGCGCCTTGGACAGGCGGTAATTTTTATCACGGATCTCCACATCCGGGGCAAGCTTCGCCTGCATCTGGCGGGATGCCACGATGCCAAGGCGGGTCCAGCCCTTCAGGCTGGAGGTGGTGCGCACCAGACGCAGGGTCATTATAAGCTGGTCTTCGTCCACCGTGCGCAGCTCCACTGCACCATCATATTGTTCGCTGTCGGTCAGTTTGAGGTTGCCCTCCCACTCCATGGGCAGCTCGATATAGCAGTTGGTCTCTTCGTCCAGCAGCCCGAAGCTTTTTTCCGGGTGCGGGCTGGTATAGTCCATCCACACGATAAAATCCATGCGGCGGCTCTGGCTCATGTTCAGCAGGCCCGCTTCGTCCGGCTGGGTGGGGATCTCCACGATGCCGTCGCCGTCCAGATCCTGACTGACCAGACTGGGCACATTGCGCAGGGATGCGGTGTAAAGCTTTTCGGTGCTGATCTGATCGGCAGGCACCATCTGCTGCGTGTCCTCGTCAAAGCGCAGCAGCACGCTGGCCAGATTGTTGCCGGAAATGCCGGTCCAGCCATCCAACACCAGATAATGCCTGCCGTCCGCACCCACACCCGCCGCCACCGAGGCGCAGCCGGCGAACCGATTGGCGGAAAGGCCCATAACAGCCACCTGCTGGAAGCTGCCCTCTTTATCCACGGTCAGCAGTTCGATCTGCACGCCGCCGTCCTCCAGCGTAGACATCAGGATCAGATCCTGATTGCCGCCGCCGGTGATATCCTCCACCAGATACTGCTGGTACTGCTGCTCCAGGATCGTGGAAAGCACGCCGTCGGTGTAGGAATACACAGCCAGATAATGGTCGCCCTGTGCCGCTGTATAACCCACCACCAGTTGGGTGGCATCGCCGGGCTGCAGCTGGGCCAGCCCCACCGACTCTACCGTGTCTGCAAGGCCCTCTACGTTCTGGCGCACATGCCAGATGTCGGCATCATCCTTCTGCAGGATGGCAATGCACACGTTGGAGCTTTGGGCGGTGGTGTAAAGCACGGCGGCATCCTGCCTTCCGTCACCGTCCAGATCCTGCAGCAGGAAAGGCGAAAGCAGGTCGCCCTGCATGGGATATTTGAGCTGTGCGCTCTCCCCCAGCCAGTCGTTCAGGGCAGTCTGCACATCGCCGTAATCGCCGGAAAGCTTGGGCGCACGCAGAAGCTCTTCCACCTGCACCTGTTCACCGGGCATGCTGCAGCCTGCCAGAAGCAGGCACAGCAGCACGCAAGCCAACCACCGGCCAAAATGATTCGGATGTTTCAACCGCTGCGCCTCCTCTGTGTGGAAAACTTGTCCGGCCAAAGGCCGAAAACATGCTATTGTCAGTATACCACGGGCCGGGCGCAATTCCAACACCCGAAAACGAGAAAAGGAGCTGCCGCACCACATTTGGTGCAGCAGCCCCCTCGGGGTCCTGATTTTTATTCTTCGGTCTTGTCAAACAAGCCTTTTTCTTTTGCGGCGTTCCAGGTCAGGCAGGTGCGCAGCTTGCTGACGGGGAAGGCCGGGTGGAATTTATTGTTGTCCGCATCGTCCTTCATCAGATCCTGCTCCACTGCCCAGCGGGCGGCCTTTTGTGCGTCGGTATCGCCCTCGTCGATGTCGCTGTAGAGGGCGGTGCTTACAGGCTCAGGCTTCCCGGCGTGCTCCCACAGCAGCTCGGCCAGCTCGATGCGGTTGGAGGGCATGGGGATGCCGGGCATATTGATGACGCGGTAGATGCCGGTGCCGGCTTCATAGATGATAGCACCTGCGGCAGCACCGATCACCACAGCAGAGATCGCGCCCTGAATGTTGCCGGTATCGCTGGGTCCAACCGGGTCGGGTTCAGGAATGGGGTCATCCGCGAAGGTTGCCTTTACTTCCACGTTCTTATCCGGCATGGTAAAGGTCACCTTGGTGGGGTCGCTCTCGTCCGGGGTCGTCAGGAAGGTGTCTGCTTTCTGTTCCTCACCGCCTACCAGCACCGTCCAGCTGATGAAGTGCTGTCCATCCGGCACAGTGGCTGTCAGGTGCACAATTTTATTCTTTGGCACGGGCACAGTGCTGCCGCTCGGTACGGACGCATCGCTGCCGTCAATGTTCGCAGTCACATGATCGCCGACCCTCAGAGTGGGGTTCAGAGTGGGGTTGCTCGCAAAGTTTGCCGTCACTTCCACATTCTTACTCGGCATCGTAAAGGTCGCCTTGGTGGGGTCGTTCTCGTCCGGGGTCTTCAGGAAGGTGTCTGCTTTCTGCTCCTCATCGCCTACCTTCACCGTCCAGCCGGTGAAGTGCTGTCCCTCCGGCGCAATGGCTGTCAGGTGCACGGTTTCACCCACCGGCACAGTGCTGCCGCTCGGTACGGACGCATCGCTGCCGTCAATGTTCGCAGTCACATGATCGCCGATGTTCAGCGTGGGATTCCCCTCAAAGTTTGCCTTTATTTCCACGTTCTCAGCCGGCATGGTAAATCTCACTTTGGCGGGGTCGTTCGCGTCCTGGGTCAGGAAGTTGTCTGCTTCCTTTTCCTCACCGCCTACCAGCACCGTCCAGCCGATGAAGTGCTCGTTGGCTTCCGGCTTCCTGCGCGTTGCTGTTACAGTATCGCCCTTAGCAGCTTCGGTCTTATCCACAGTGCAGTTTACAGGTGTGATGTTATACGGAATATTGCTATAATACGGTTCCGCCTTAACATCATAGGCGGGCATGGTCAGGGTCGCAGTGGTTTCGGTGCCATTCTTCAACAGCTCGGCAAGTTCTGTTTCGTCCGTGATTTGACTCTCAGTATCACTTACAACTTTATACAGCTTCCAGCCTGCAAATGTCTTTCCTTCGGGAGCATCTCCGGCAGTCAAAATCACTTCAGTGCCTGCGGCCACAGGAGCCTTCAGTTCTTCAACTTCGCTCTCAAGCTTTGCAGCGGCATTGTCTGTGGTCACAGTGTACAGCGGACGCACATAACCGCATGTATTGCAGTCCTTGTCTTTTGCATCGGTGTAATCATGGGTAGTTTTCGCCACCTGTTCAGCCGTCAGGCCCGGGCAGTTTGCAGTAGTGCACTCCCTCCAGTGTTTGGTACCGTCATGTTTCCACTGGTAATTATGCCAATGCACATTCAGTACGACATTCATTTTTTTGTTGGGTTGTCCGATATCATAATCGTAGCGGAACGTCTTGGAATTGGGATCAACCGTAAGGATATTTCCATTGATTGTGCCGCCACGTATAGCAGTTGCTTTGCTTGCGTCAAAGTGTCCCGGCAAAGTGGTAAGGTCAAACTTTCCATCACCTTCAACTGCAATATTATAGCTGCAGTCCTTCCCATTAAACTCCTCCAAAGCCGTATTGTTCGTTGCATCCAGCGACGTCAGATTTGTTTTATTAACATACAACTTCTTCAGCTTCGTGTTCGCACTTACATTCAATGCACTCAGTGGATTTTTCCAGCATTTTAACACTTCCAATTCTGTCTGATTCCTCAGATCCAGATTGCTCAATTTACTCTCATAACACGAGAGCTCTTTAAGTTTTTTATTTTCCCTGACATCCAATTCCGTCAGATTGTTGGTTCCGCAGCTTAATTTCACTAATTCCTTGTTTTGACTTACATTCAATGTATCCAGGTGGTTATCTTGACAATCAAAATCTTCCAGCTTCTCATTTTTGCTCACGTCGATCGACGGTAACGCATTGTGCCCACAGTAGAATGTTTTCAATAGCGGCAACCCGCTTACATCCAGCTCTTTCAATTGGTTATGATGACAGTTAATATACGACAGGTTTTTGTTGTGGCTCAAATCTATCGTTGTCAGATTATTATAATAGCACTCGAGGAGCCAGATGTTCGTAAAAAACTCGATTCCCTTTAAGTTACTTATTTCTTTATTATCACAAGAAATCCACTTTGCGTTCGCGATCTCACTTGGGCTGAAATACTTGTCGCGATTTTTATCCCATTCTCCCGCCACATAGTCTCTAAAATTTTCGTCCGGAAAGTTTTTCTCGTTGATTGCAATATACCCCTCCGGCACAGCAGCATCCGCCTGCGCACTCGCGCCATTTTCCTGTTCTTCCGCCCCCGGCTCCGCCGCAAACGCGCCCACCGGCAGAACCGACAGCATCATGCACGCCGCAAGCGCTGCACTGAGAAGTCTCGTACTCTTTTTTCTCATGTTCTCTTCCTCTTTTCGTTTGTTATTTGCAGGCACCTACCCCCAAAGGCACCGTCTGCTCTTTAAGTCTACCCCCCCATACAACATATCAAGAGGCATTTTGCTAGAAAATAGGTTCGAGTTTTTAGTGGAATTGTTAAAATGTTTACGGTTTGGCCCGCTATTCCCGGGAATATTCAGAAGCAATGAAAATGCCACGCAAAAAAAAGCCCTCTCCCATTGCTGGGAAAGGGCTTTTGAACACTGTATCAAACAGTCAGAGCAGATCAGACGAGCTCCAGAACTGCCATCTCAGCAGCGTCGCCGCGGCGAGCGCCGA
>OGPR01002896.1_pt1 | contig 10970 bp, 13 predicted proteins | sample 1552981 | NCBI WGS metagenome assembly OGPR01 (sample SAMEA2580260, study PRJEB22360) | human gut metagenome | biome: human gut; feature: human-associated habitat; material: faeces | place: Denmark | collected 2008/2010 | reverse complement strand
TGCCGATGAGCCGGGAACCCCTGCGGAAGCTGTCATGCCTCCCGCCAATAATGCAGCGGCAGCAAGTCCTGCGGTAAAAACTTTTTTGAAACTGTTCATTTTAACACTCTCCTTATAAAAAAATGGAAAAATAATTGTATATAAATGGGGCGCCTGGAGATCAAGCCCCCAATTATAACCCTGCTTAGGATCCTTCTTATTCCTCTGAAGAGTCCGAAAGAAATATTTACGCACGCTTTCTTCCACGGACAATCAGCGTGATACCTGCAGCAATGAGAAGCGCAAGCTGGAGCCCCACAGACTCATAGGTCGGATAAAGGCCAAGCCAGTCAATATTTGGGAACCAGGAAGCGGTAATTACTGTCTGGGGAACAAGCTGGGCTTCCTGCAAAGAGCTGATTCCACCGCCGGCAAAGCTGACAGCCATAAGGTACATCAGAATACTTGTGACGATAAAGAAAGGACGGAGCGGTATACGGAACAGCCCCAGACGGATAACGGCAAAAATAACAGCAAGAACCGCACATCCGGTCCCGAATCCGAACCAAATCATATCAGTATCCCCTGAAGCGCCGTTAAAAAGCGCCTGGTAGAAAAGAATCACTTCCGCCCCTTCACGGTACACCGCAAGGAACGCCGCCAGCCCGAGAGCCCTCGCTTTTCCTGTGGTAATGGTCGTTTTCATCATACTTTCTATATATTTCTTCCATTCATCGCCTTTTGCCTTTCCGCCCATCCAAAATCCGACGGACAGAAGAACAGCGACAGCAATAAGGGCCGTCACGCCTTCAATAGCTTCTCTTGACGCGCCGCCGGTAAACTTACCGAGGATAACGCTGAAAATATAAGCAGTGATAAAGCTTGCCGCCACAGCAGCAATGGAATAGTTGTAAACGGTGCCGAGGTATTTTTTATTTCCCGACTTCGCCAGATACGCCATAATCGCTACAAGAACGAGAATCGCTTCCATCCCTTCGCGAAGCATGATCAGGAATGCCGGCCAGAAAGAAGTCCACCGCCCGCCGCCTGCCCCTTTGCTGTCAAGAGACTCGATATCATTTTTCATCATAGAAAGAAGCTTATCGCGAACCGCATCTTTACCCCTATTTTCACGAATCGCTTTTTTCAGCTCGCTGTACTGATATTCCGTCAGGTTGGCGTTCTTCGAAGAAATAGTCGTCCTGATTGCTTTTTCCAGCCCGTCATTTTCGTAAACCCCATAGTAAGAATCATTGATTATTTTTTTCGCGCCTTCTAAATCGCCGTTATTATATTGTTCGACGCCCTTATTGATCATCTGCTCCACATGGGCATAGACCTGCATCCAGTTCTGTGCCGCTTCGGCAGGCAGTGCCGCAGTCAGCAAGAGAAACAGCGCTGCTGCGATACTATATAAAAATTTCATCGTTCTTTTTTTCATCTGCTCCTCCCTCTTTAATCACATCATCCGCCGATTTCCCGGATGAACTATGTATTCCTGTCAATTTGATCTTTCATCTTTTCCGGCGGCAGATTGAACGGTATACGGATCAATTTGATACATTCCATGGGCTGTCCTTTCGAGTCGAGCGCCGGTTTGAACGTCCAGCGGCGGCAGAACGCCATCGCCAGCTCATCCACACCGCGCCGCCCTGAAGTAACCGCCACCTTTGTCTTCTTTACCTTCCCATCTTCTCCGATCGTCGTAAACACACGGACAACGCCTTTAAATGTATACATTCCTTCCGGCGGATAAGAATCCACGATGATTTTCGGCGGCTGACCCATCGTATGCGTACTGCCGTCACCTTTTTTCTTCACCACGATAGTACTTGATATTTTTTTCTTCGGATCTTTTTTTGCGTCTTCAATTTGTTGCTGGAATTTCTTCACCGCATCTTTTTCATTTTCCGCAACGATCGGTTCAGTATCCGCCTTTTCTTCGGGAACGTCGGCTTCCGTCTCTTCCAAAGGTTCCGGTTCCGTATCGGGAGGCGGGTTTTCCCGTTCCTCCATAACTTTCACGATATCCGTTTCCGCTGCCGGCTCATTAGAAATATCCGCCGCTTTTATATTTTCCAGCCCTTTGCCGGGAAGTGCCTCTCCTACAAGAGAACCTCCCTCCGCACCATCTTCATAGCCGGGATCTTTCGTTTCTTCCCCCTCGCCGCTTTGCGGTGCGTCTTCCAATTCAATGGTTGTTCCCACTTCCGACGCGACTTCCTCCGCCGATCCGTCCAGCAGCGGCCTTACCAATATCAGTCCGCCAAAGACGGCACCATGGAGACCAAGCGCCAGAAGAATAACGACAAGCCAGTTCGTACGATAATGCATAACTACCTCTTCCCCGATTCTGCTGCCAGGGAGACATGGCGCGCTCCCGCGGCCTTCAACGAATCAAGCACACTTGTAATATCCGCATAATTCGTATCCCTGTCCCCGCGGATGACAAATATGGTCTCCGGCTTTTCCGCAAGCGTTTTCTTTACCCTTTCGGAAATACCGGCCGTCGGTTTTGCATCCATATCATAAAAGACATGGCCCGCCTTATTCACCGTGACAGAAACCACTGTCGGCTTCGTTTCCGATTGCGCCGCCTGCGCTGCGGGCAAATTAACAGGAAGCGTATTCAGATGGACCATATAAATCGTGCTCACCATGAAAAATACCAGCAGGAAGAGCATGATATCAATCATCGGGATAATGATGACCTCCGGCTGCGAGAGCAGATGGAAATTCCGCTTCCCCCTCATCAGATGCCTCTCCTTCTGCCCTCCGAAGAGATGATGGCGTCCGCTTTTTCTATAACGGTCAAAATATCATCCATCTTTTGCGCAAAAACGGTATGGACAACAAGAGCGAAAATAGCGACACAAAGACCTGCCGCCGTTGCGATAAGCGCTTCGCCAATCCCCCCGGTGATAGCCATCGGCTGGCCCGCCTGTAAATTGAAAATCTGGAACGAACTGATCATTCCCGCAATCGTTCCCAGAAGACCCAAAAGAGGAGATAACGTAACGATCATAGATAAATAATTTAAATGGGCACGAAGCTCGGCGGCGGCCGTGCTGTATGCTGTATCTAAAGCCAGGCGCAAATCCTTTCCTTCCGCCGCGGCACGAATGCCTTCCTGCGCCACAAAAGCAGCCGCATTGTCTTCCTGCGCCGCATCGGCATAAGCGTCATTCCAACTTTTATTTAAAAGCATATCAGGCAGGTTATCCACAAAGATTCCCAGATTTTTTCCTGCCCGGTGATAAAACATGCCCCGCTCGATCATAATGACTGCCGTGCATATAGAGCAGAGCAGCAGCGCGTACATAACGGGGCCGCCCGACTTAAATACGTCAATAACTTCCATGACACTCTCCTTCATATTCATGCCGTATGAGAGCCCGCCGATCCGCGTCTTTCGTAAGTATACGGACACGGTCGCTGATTCCCTCCGTCACGTAGGCCTGTAAATCTTCCGTGATAAAAATACCTTCCAGCCGGGGAATCCGTTCCAGCCACTCCCGCACCTTATCAAGACCGCCGGCGATACACGCCGCGCCGCTGACAGGGAGCATTTCCCCATTTCTTTTGTAAATAAGCGTGGCGCTGATAAGCGGTATTTTCTTTTTGATTTGGAAAATATGGCTTTGCATCAATCCGTCTTTCAAAAGAAACCGGCGGTAATCACCTGACGTTTCTACGGTATCCTCGCTGCCGAGCGCGACTGTTGCGATGAGCGTACTCCTTTGTCGGGGATGCTGGATGCCAAGACGCCATGCAGAACCGTCCGGCTTGTTTCCCACGACGCAGATATCTCCGCCTGCGTCAATCATCATGGAGCATTCTCCCATGCGTTCCGCAAGAGCTGCCGCCTTATGAAGGGCATACTCTTTTGCGATACCGCCCAGGTCGAGAGACATTCCTTTCTCTTTCAGAAACACGGATCGCTCACCGATTTCTATATGCCTGTAATCAATGAGGACCTTTGCCTTCTCTATCTCTTCCTCAGAGGGAATCCTTTCGTTTTCCCCGCCGATATTCCATAAAGAAGTAAGCGCGCCGACAGTAGGATCAAAAATACCTCCGGTGAACACCGCTTCACGCAAAGAACAGCGGCAGACATCCCTGCAAAGAGAAGAAACCATCACGGGTTTTACCCCGGCGGCTGCGGAAATACGGGATACATCGCTGTCACTTCGGAAACGGCTGCAAAGATTTTCCACATTCCGGAAATATGCCCGCACCGCTTTGGACACCTCTCCCTGCGGCCTTCCATAAGACGTTATACGAAGAAACGTGCCCATCGCTTTTCCTATGTCCGTGCATATCTCTTCTTTTTGATTCACCATGTCTTCCTATTTTCCATATATGTTCCACATATAAATTATAACTACTCCAATATATTATATTAGGAATGCCAAATATATTATGGTATATTATAAGAGTAACCACTTATCACTCCTCTGTCAATATTTCTTCAAACATCAGCGTTAAAATTTCAATTCATCAATCAGATTCAGATTCACTTCGATCATATACGATATAAACTTATGTTTTTCATAACTGCCATGCATAGTTCTCTTCTGAAAAACAGTCGGCAGGCCTTGTAAAATAAATAAGGCCGCCTTACAAAGAAACTGATTTGCATGCCCGGAAAACCATCTTATAAGACAGCGTATATTTTTATATTTCATTTAAACAGGCATCAGATACTCCATGAAACCACGAAAACTTATCGCACCTCTGACAATCTTTTTTATTTTTCTCTCCGGCTTCTTTCTCCAGACAATAAATTTCTTAGAGGTAAAGACCGATGCTGTCTCGAGTGCCACAAAATCGGATTATGAAAGCGGAGGCTATGACCATTTTTTACAGAAATTCCAGCTTCCGCCCGCAGCAAATAACTATGAAATCCTTTCTCTCCATGAAAAAGAAGCGGTTTATACCGTTTTGGTGAACACGGAAAAGGAAGGCGGCGCCTCCGCTTCGGAGTACATGGGCGCAAAAGTAACGATCCACCCGAAAATGATTATTCCCTATGACAAAGAAGATGCGGCATATACCGCCCATGCGGAAGAGATTGCCGCACTTTTTAAAGAGAAAGGTTATGCCGTGGAAACACGTCCTTATGACACTCTTATGTTCCGCTCCCTTGTCCACAGCGGCCGCTTCGATTTGGTTCTTCTGGAAAAGAGAACATCAACATGAAGAAATTCAATTCCCTTCTTGCCCGTTTCATGCTTGTGCTTCTCGCCCTTCACGGACTCATGGGGGCGTTTACACTTCTCCGCATGACAACGTTCAACTGGAAACCCCTTTCTTATACCCTTCTTGCGATCGTACTTCTTCATGGCATACTGGGTATTCTTTTGTCAAAAGATGCCGTGCGTGAAGGAATGCGGACCGGGCGGTGGTACTTAAAAGAAAATGCGTCCTTTTGGCTGATCCGTCTGTCGGGATTTATCATTCTTCTTTCTGTCTGGTTTCATATAACCGCGTATACCACAACGGTAAACGGCGTATTTTTCCTTCGTGAATTCACGACTCTCCGTTTCTTTTCACAAATCATTTTCATCTCCGCCATTCTTATTCATCTTCTGTGCGCCACGAAACCCTGGATGATCAAGCGGGGCCTTTTGAAATACGAAGAACGGACAGCCGATTATATTCTTGTGTATTCCATATTTTCCGTACTGTTTCTTTTCGCTTTGATTTCCTATTTCATTTACTGGAATTTTTAGGGGGCTTTATGGACAGAGTTGTCATCATCGGCTCAGGCGCAGCCGGTTTATCCGCCGCCATCCGTCTGGCTGAGGAAAATGTGCCTTCCTTCATCGTGGAAGAAATGCCCCCGTGGCGCGCCCAGTCAAACATGGCGGAAGGCGGTATCAATGCAGCGCTTGACACCATGGGGCAACATGATGAACCGGCTCTCCATGAAGAGGAAACATACAAAGCGGGCCGCTTTTTAGCCTGCCGTGAAGCCGTTCACCGCCTGACTCACAGTGCCCCCAAAATCGTGAACACCCTCTTTGCATGGGGTATGTCTCTCAACCTAAACGAAGACGGAACGATCCAGCAGCGCCCTTTTGGCGGGCAGACAAAAAAAAGAACCGCTTTCGCTTCTGCCAGTACGGGAAAACAGCTGATGTACACTCTCGCTACAAGAGCGCGTTTTTTTGAAGCCGGACGCATGATCAGGCACATCACAGGCTTCCGTTTTCTCAAGCTCATGATGGAAAACGGACAGGCAAAAGGCGTCCTCGTTAATGAATTACAAAAGAACAGGGTTTCCTATATTCCCGCTTCTGCCGTCATCATTGCATCAGGCGGCCTGAACGGCCTTTTCGGAAATGCCACGGGCTCCGTCCTCAATACAGGAAATGTAACCGCTTCTCTTTTTGCAGACGGTCTTCCTGCAGCTAACATGGAGATGATCCAGTACCATCCCACCACCACCAGACTTCACGGGAAAAATATGCTTATCACAGAAGCGGTCCGCGGCGAAGGCGGAAGACTTTACGTGGAACAGGACGGGAAAAAATTCTACTTCATGGAAGTGAAATATCCTGCATTGGGCAACCTTATGCCCCGTGACGTCATTGCCCGGGAGGAATGGCAGTGGATCAAGCAGGGCATCCAGCCTTATCTGGACATGAGAGATATCCCCAAGGAAGTAAGCGTCCATAAACTGGCCGGAGTCCTTGAAGCATGCCATGATTTTCTCGCCCTTGATCCTTTAAAAGAACCGATCCCCGTTTCACCGGGTATCCATTACTTCATGGGCGGCCTTTATGTCGACGTGAACCACCGCACCCCCATCGCCAACCTTTACGCGGCAGGTGAGGCGGCCTGCCAGTACCACGGCGCCAACCGTCTGGGAGGAAATTCTCTTTTAGGCGCCATGTATGGAGGACGGACAGCCGCTGATTCCGCCATGGAAGATCTGTCGGGGCAGACCTCTTCCTTCCGTCCTGATGAAAAAATAATGACCCCCACGTATTGGACAAAAGATAAAAAAGAAGGACTCCATATTCCCGCCGCGCGAAAAGCGCTGAATCGAATTTTACAAAAATCTCTCGGCATCGAACGCGATGAAAAAGGACTGCTCCTCGGCCTCTCTGAAATACAGGAACTTCGCGCGGCTGTCGGCGGGCTCTATGACGAAAGCGCCACCATTGATGAAAACGATGCTTTCCCGAAATCCCTTCTCCTTGCGGAAGCGATTTTGAAAAGCGCACTGAACCGAAAAGAAAGCCGCGGCGCCCACACGAGAAGCGATTATCCTGACGAACAGGAATCATACAGAAAAACGACCGTAGCCGTTTATAAAAACGGCGGAATCCATATTTCATTAGCAGCGATAGAAGGGGATCCCGATGGACATTAAAATCATCATCAAACGGCAAAAAGACAGCCGCTCCGCCCCTTATACCCAAGAATTCACCTATACAGGAGACGGCAGGCTCACGGTGGCCGATTTTTTATCCGAACTGAATGCCCGCATGCCGCTTCTTACCGCTGACGGAAAAGAAACAGAAAAAATCAATTACGCCTCCAGCTGTCAGGAAAAGAAATGCGGCGCCTGCGCCATGCTCATCAACGGACTTCCCCGTCTGGCATGCTCCCTCTTCCTCTGCAATATCGTGAAGAAAGGAAAAATAGAACTGGCGCCCCTTTCCAAATTCCCCGTCATCAGCGACCTTCGCGTAGATCGGGAAAAAATTTTTGCCCGGCTGAAAGAAATGCAGGTCTGGCTTTCTGAAAAAGACCGTGACTGGAAAAAGGGCAACCGCTCCCTTCAATATGATGCGGGACAATGCCTGATGTGCGGCTGCTGTCTTGAGATCTGCCCGAACTACACGCCGGAAAGCACCTTCAGCGGCGCCGCGTCCATGATTCATGCTTTTAAAATACTGGAACAGAACAAAGAGGACATCCATCTCCAAAAGCTGAAAGAAAACTATGAAAAATACTTTTTTGCAGGGTGCAGCCAATCCCTGTCCTGTGTGAAAATCTGTCCCCTCGGCCTGCCTCTCGACCATATCCAGAGCCGCGCCAACCATCACCTGCGGGAAACAAAAAAATGAAAAAATTTCTTTTTTCCCTTATCTTTCCTTTTATTCTTGCAGCATGTGCTCCTTTTCAGGACAACACGCCCCAAAGCCATTCCTTCTTTGCGATGGGCACCTACATGAAAATCACCGTCTATGGGAAAAACAGCGAAACCGTTTTCCTCCATGCAGAAAAAGAAATACGCCGTCTTGATACACTCCTTTCCGCAGAAAATCCGGACAGCGAAATCTCCCGGCTCTCGAAGGAAGGAAAACTGATCCTTTCAGAAGACACCGCCCGCCTGATCAGCCTTGCCGAATCATGGAACAGGTCAACCGGCGGTACTTTTGACATTTCCCTCGCGCCCCTCTCCAAACTGTGGGGATTCCCCCATGGCCCCTATCATGTGCCGACGGAAACCGAGCGCGCGGAAGCACTTGGTAAAACAGGCATGAAATATATTTCCCATAACGAAGAAACAGGAGAATATTTCCTGAAAAGCGGATGTGCCCTTGACTTGGGCGGTATGGCAAAAGGAACAGCTGCTGAAAAAGCAGCAGATATTTTAAAAGCTGCCGGTATTAAAAACGCCCTTCTTGATTTAGGAGGAAATATCAAAGTCATCGGTACGAAACCCGGCGGCAGACCATGGCACATCGCCCTGCGCCACCCTGATGACACGGATAAAACAGCAGGGACGCTTTCCGTCTCCGACACGTCCATTGTCACCTCCGGCGACTACGAACGGTACTTCATCGAAAATGGCCGGCGGTACCATCACATTTTTGATCCCCATACAGGACAACCCGTACAAAACGGGCTCCGCGCGGTGACCGTCATCTGCAAAGACAGTGAAAAAGCGGATATCCTTTCCACCGCTCTCTTCGTTATGGGCGAAAAAAAAGCCGCCCTGTTCTGGAAAGAACACCGCGGTGAATTTCAAATGATCCTATTCAGAAATGACAATACCCTGATGATCACTCCCGATTTACAAAAAATATTTACTTCTGAACTTCCTGTCGTTCTTATTTCCTGACAAGCCATGATAAAAAAAGACCTTTACCTCATTATGTGCTTCCTTCTGGCAGCGGCCCTCCTCTTCATAGGAAAAGAAACCCTTATGCACGATGCGGGTTCCGTCACCGCCACAGTAGACGGCGCTCCGTACGGTTCGTGGCCGCTGGATAAAAACGACATCATCCACATCGGTACACCTTACGGACAAAATGAGTTCACCATCAAAAACGGAACCGTAAAAATGACGGCTGCCGACTGCCCCCATAAGGACTGCCTCCGGCAAGGAGCGATTCACACCGCCGATTCCGCCATCATCTGCCTTCCTCATCATTTAGTCATTGAAATACAATCCGCTGCAGATAAAAAAATTGACGGCACCGTTCGCTGAAGGAGATCATCCATGACAAAAAAAGTGAGTGTCATCGGCCTGTTTACAGCCATGGCGCTTTTACTCAGCTGCATAGAAAACATGCTTCCCTTCCGGACAGGCATTCCCGGCATTAAATTAGGCATAGCCAACCTCATTATTGTCATTGCCTTTTATTTCCTGCCATTCGGAGAAGTCCTCTCCATATCCCTGCTCCGGGTATTCTTCCTTTCCGTTTTCAGCGGCAGTCCCTTCACTGCCGTTTTCAGCCTTACAGGCGCGATAGCAAGCTTTCTTGCCATGTATATTTCTTACCGCAGAAATTCTTTCTCTCCCACCGGAATCAGCATCATCGGTGGCGTGACACACAATCTGGCACAGCTCCTGATCTCCGCTCTTCTGTTAAACACCCCCGCGTTCCTGTGGTACAGTCCTGTCCTGCTTCTATCCGGCACTGTTACAGGACTGATAAACGGACTGATTGCCACAAAAATCATCCATACCGTAAAAGGGATGAAATGGTAAATATAAAAACATAGTTTACCATTCGCTATAAATAAAAAAGCCCGCCTTATTAGACAAGCTTTAAACTTCATGGCGGAGAGAGGGGGATTCGCCCCCATGCCGGTATTCACCGACAACATAATTCAATTACATAACAGCTTTTTACCTTTATTTTTCATTACTCGCCTTTCTTTACCAAAAATAAAAAGGCGTTGTCAGAATGCAGCTGTTCTTATTAATGGCTTTATCTGTTTTAATGGCTTTATCTGTTTTCCGTTTTTTTACCTTAACCCTCTATAAAACTCAATCCTAGCCATTGTGATTACATATCGCTTTCTTTGGTCCCCCCAGATTAGTTTATCCGGATCCTGATCCAATGGGATATCAAAAGACAGATTCAGCCTATATCCATCTTTATAAAAACGAAATTCATCATAACGATCGGTATGAAAATGAAAATCTTCTCCCTTCTCATTCTTTCCTTTTATCCAGCCCCTCTGCAGCAGCTGCTCTGTATAATACTCTTTTACGACATTCCCTTTGGCTGTAAGAATAAATGACCGTGAACTAAACGCTCTGTCAGATGTTCTGGCAGTAATGGTAAGTTCATCGCATAGAAGGGTATCCGTTCCGTAAATATGAATATCCGGAATATGCTCATACAGATCCTGCCTTACAGACCTGGAAAAATACTCAATTCCGGAACTACCTATGTCTGCCATAAGAATGATTACTACAATACCCACTACAAGTCGTGGAACAAATTTTAAAGCATTTTTCAATAAAATGTCCTTCTCTACATATTCTAAAACCTTTTTCACTACTGTTTTCTTCTTTACATACGCTAAAAGCTCTTTCCATAAATTTTCCATCTTTGGCCTCAATCCACAATAATACTTCCCTCTTTTATTTCACTTTGCATAGCGTCTGCACGATCCACTACTCTTTTTTGCTTTGTAGTCTTCTATGGTTGTGCTTTTGTTTTCGGAGGAGAGGATATGGATGTTGTTTCCTGCTTTGAGATGGATGTCTTGGGCGTTGACTGTGCTGCCTT
>OGPR01002892.1_pt1 | contig 10982 bp, 7 predicted proteins | sample 1552981 | NCBI WGS metagenome assembly OGPR01 (sample SAMEA2580260, study PRJEB22360) | human gut metagenome | biome: human gut; feature: human-associated habitat; material: faeces | place: Denmark | collected 2008/2010 | reverse complement strand
GTATTCCTTAAAACGTGTTTCCCAATCATTCTTCATTGCCTTCAGCATGGCACGTTTGGCCTGCTTCTTGCCACGGACCTTGGCGTAGGCATCCAGCTTCTCTCCCTGGATCTGAAGTACAGGCTTCAGGTTCAGAACCGTTCCGATGGCTGCTGCTGCCGGTGTGATCCTGCCACCTTTTTTCAGATATTTCAGGGTGTCAAGTGTAATATAAATACTGGAATCGAGTTTCTGATCTGTAAGGATCTTCTTGATCTCTGCGGCACTTTTTCCTGCCTCGGCAAGCATCTTAGCATCCATTACAGACTGTCTCTGTGTTACGGAAATCCGCTGATTATCCACTACCTGAACACGACCATTATAATCAATAGCAAGTCCCATTGCAGTAGAACAGGATGCACTCAATCCGCTTGACATCGGAATATGAACGATTTCCTCATAATCTCTCAGAAGCTTGTCCCACAGATCACAGAGATCAGCCGGACTTGGCTGAGATGTGGAGATCGGTTCATCCTTCTTAAGCTTCTCATAAAACTCTTCCTGTGTGAGAGTTACACCTTCAAGATACATTTTTTCATTAATATAAAACGGCATCGGAATCACATAAACGCCAAGCTCTTCGGCCTGGGCCTGTGTGATACCACTGTTGCTGTCTGTTACAATGGCGATTTTGCCCATTATCTATTCCCTCCTGGTTTGTTATCTCGGCGGTCTAAAGAATTAATACATCAGCCCCTGATGGACTAATTCTTTAAACCGCCCTAAAAAAGCCATAATTGTAGTGTATCATATTTTTTTCTATATCACAATTGGAAATTTTCCATGAGTATTTTCCATAAATATTCCGTAAAAAACAGCTGCCATACAGATTTTGATGTACAGCAGCTGTCACATTATTTATGGAAAATATCTTTATCCATTTATGATCTGTGTCTTATTCCATTTCTCTTACGATCTTTCTGACCGGAAGCACAAAGGTCGGAGATACAGAAAGCTCGTCCAGTCCCATTTCCACAAATCTCTCAGTAAGAGTGGTATCCGCACCAAGCTCACCACAGATTCCAGCCCAGATGCCTTCTTTGTGTGCATTGTCCACAACCATCTGGATCATACGGAGAACTGCCTCATGATGAGAATCATAAATGTTATCCAGTTTCGCGTTCTGACGGTCGATCGCCAATGTGTACTGGGTGAGGTCGTTGGTTCCGATACTGAAGAAGTCAACTTCTTTTGCAAGAAGGTCACTGATCATAACAGCAGCCGGAGTCTCGATCATGATACCCTGCTCCACATCATCGCGGAACGGAATGCCCTGCTCGGTAAGCTCTGCTTTCACCTCAGCTACGATGGCCTTGATCTGTTTTACTTCTGTTACGGAGATGATCATCGGATACATAATGGAAATATTTCCGAACATGCTTGCGCGGAAAAGTGCACGAAGCTGTGTCTTGAATACTTCCGGGCGGTCCAGACAGATACGGATCGCACGATATCCCATTGCAGGATTCTCCTCGTGTGCCATGTTGAAATAATCGATCTGCTTGTCTGCTCCGATATCCAGAGTACGGATAATGACTTTTTTGCCGGCCATGTTCTGTGCTACAGTCTTATAAACCTGGAACTGCTCTTCCTCTGTAGGGTAATCTTCTTTTTCCAGATATACAAACTCACTTCTGAAAAGTCCGATACCCTCTGCATCATTGGCAAGTACATTGGCAACATCACCGGTACTTCCGATGTTTGCGTAAAGGTGGAGTTTCCGTCCGCTCTTGGTAACAGTTTCTTTTCCTTTCAGTTCCTTGAGCATTGCACGCTGTGCAAGTTCATCTGCACGCAGGTCTTCGTATTTCTTAAGGGTCTCCGCATCCGGATCAACGATCAGATTTCCGCTCTTTCCGTCTACGACTGCCATTTTTCCGTCCATGGACTCGTCGTATTCGATATTGATCAGTGCCGGAATGTTCATAGTTCTTGCAAGGATCGCGGTATGTGAGTTGGAAGAACCTTTTCTTGTAACAAATGCAAGTACCTTGCTCTTGTCCATCTGCACGGTCTCACTTGGTGCAAGATCTTCCGCAACTACAATCACCGGTTCCGATGCCTCAAGATTTCCGTCACCGTGACCGGAAAGTACACGTACCAGACGGTCGGAAATATCCTTCACATCAGCAGCTCTTGCCTTCATGTAATCGTCGTCCATCTGTGCGAACATAGATGAGAAGTTGTCGCCAGTTGTTGCAACCGCATATTCTGCGTTTACAGACTCTGTACGGATAATGTTGTGGATGGAATCCAGATAGTCATCATCATCAAGCATCATCTGATGAACTTCAAAGATTGCCGCTCCGGACTCTCCAACTTCCTGAAGAGCCTTGTCATAAAGCTTCTGAAGCTGTGCCACAGCCTGCTCCTTGGCTGCCTCCACACGCTTTACCTCTTCTTCCGGATCCTCCACGTGAACACGTTTTACACTGGTGTCAACTTTCTGAAGAATTGAGATCTTACCGATCGCAATACCGGAAAATACAGATTTACCTTCCAAAACCTTCATGAAATTATCTCCTTCTGTTTTTATATTTGCCCACTTATGAGGTATTATAACACACAATCCGAAGATTCTGCCATGCTTTTTTCGTGATCTTTAAAAAACCTGTAAAAATTCTATTTATGCTTTCTTTTTTTGCCATATATACAGCAAAAGTGACAAAACAAACGCTGCCGTTCCGCGAAAAATGCCTTGTATCCGTTCTGCCTGGATGGCTGTCTTCGGAAATATCAGATACCACTGTATCTTTTTTCCGGAGTCTTATCAGAAAAAGGGATTCTTTCCAGCGGCATTTTCAGTTCCAAAAAGTTCCTCTGCCTTCATAAATCCTCCGTCCCAGTAAAAACAGATATCTGTCTTATTTTCCTGTTTCCGGACTGTTTTTAAAATTTCTTCTGCCCGATCCTGATCCGGATAACTTCCTTCCAGAAAAACGGAAAGAGAATTTTCCCCGGGTATAGATATAAATTCCCTTAATCCATACAGAAAACACAATCCGGCAAGCAGGCAGACGGCAAGCTCTGCTTTTCTGTTTCCGATAATGGTCCAGGCATTCCGAAAACTTCCAGAGAAGATGTTTTTCGCCGTTTCTACCGAATGGATTCTTCCAGAAAAGATAAACAACATTTTGGCCTTGGACTTTCCATCGCCCGGGAGATTGTTTCTCTTCATGGCGGAACTATTGCGGTTTCCGAAACTCCTGGCGGCGGCGCAACATTTACCATTGTTCTTCCCATAAGTTTTCCAGCATAAAAATACAGCACATGCAATCAAAAAAGATTTTTTTATGCATGTGCTGTATTTTTAATTCTCTGTATTATTCACTGCGAAGGGCATCAATAGGATTCAAATTGGCAGCTTTCACAGATGGAAGAAGTCCGAAGATCAGGCCGATCAGCATGGAAAATACTACTGAGCCGATAATAGCCGGAATACTGATAGCCGTCGGTGCCCCGGACACCTGGGCCACCACCTTTGACAGTATAATTCCAAGAACTACTCCTATAATTCCTCCGATACTGGTCAGCACCGAAGCCTCTGTCAAAAACTGTCCCAGAATGACTTTTTTCCTTGCCCCGATGGCTTTTTTCAATCCAATCTCACTGGTACGTTCTGTGACAGATACCAGCATAATATTCATAACACCGATGCCACCAACCAGAAGAGAAATACTTGCAATCCAGATCAGCTGCTGATTGGTACTCTCACTGAGTTTCTGGAGATTTTTAACTTTCTCCATGATATCTTCCGCTTTATATTTAAAATTGGAATTGCTTTTTTCATTCTGGATTCCTGTATTTAAGACATCCTCTGCAGCCTTTCCTACAGAACTCATATTATCCGTACTGTCTGCACGGACAGTTACATTCTGTGGCTGATCAAATTTGAACACAATAGGCCAGGTAGTATCCGGAATCATCACGCTTCCCATAATTGTCTGGGAATATTCCTCATATTCAGAAAGCGTATTGATCTTCGGCATGTTATCCTCGCTCTGAGTAATCACTCCTACAATAATATAAGGCTCTGATCCCACCTCAATGGTTTTTCCTATAGGATTCTCGCTTCCGAAAATATTCTGTGCGGCATTGGAATCCACAAGGGCAACCTTCCGGTAGCTGTCATAATCTTTCTGCACAAAACCCCGTCCGGACTGAACCAGATATCCCATCGTCTTCAGATAGCTGCTGTCGATCCCGTACACAGTTCCACCCTGAAAGCTTGTGTTCTTATAATAAACACTTGCAGACTGACTGCTGTAATAAAAAGTGGAACTGATCACATGATCCAGATCCGCAATCGCTGTTTTCTGAGAATCGGAAATCACCGGCGGAGTAGCGGAACTTCCGTACGATCCGTAATCCATATCGTAGGTGCTGTCTCCATCATAAAGCAATACCTGTACCGTATTATTTCCGGAACCAATCAGATCTTCTTTAATCTGTTCGCTGGTTCCCTTAATCGTAGATACAATTGCAATAATAGATGCAATACCAATAATAATACCAAGCATGGTCAGAAAGGATCTCATCTTATGTGACCATATTCCCTGAAAGGCCAGGCGTATATTTTCAAGCATGAAATTTCTCCTCTCCGTTATTGATTATACATATCATCCAATGTCACTTCTTTTGTTTTGGCACCTTCCGTAACTGCATCGCCATAAGGAAATGCCAGAAGATCATCCGATTTCAGTCCACCGGTTACCACTGCATAATATCCGCTGTTTACAATACTTCCTACGGTAATCTGCTGCTTTTTCAGAGTTCCCTTAACATCTTTGTAAACATAACTGTTTCCATTTTCCGTCCGGATAAAGGCTTTCATTACAACCAGACTTCCCTTGGCTAGTTTATTGGATTTCAGTGATACCGTTACATAATCCTGATCTGTAAACTGCAGTGACCGGTCTGTAATTTCTGCATTAAAAGTATAATAAGATACATTCGGGTTGGAATCTCCGCCATAGTAGAAATAACTGGATGATTCTACCGGATAATCCGATACATTCAACACTTTTGCCTCAAAGCTTCCCGAGTCATAACTGGTACACTGAAGAAGTGCTCCTTCCTGCATCTGATCCCTCATCAGCTCACTGACTGTTCCGGTTACATAGAAGCCATCTTTACTTTTTACTTTCAAAAAAGCATCTCCATTGTAGGAACCTGTCGCCTCATCCCCGATATAAGCTACGGTTCCGTCCAGCTTGCTCGTTACCAGCTTATTTTTTACTTTATTTTCAAGTTTGGTGATATTCAGATTATTTTCCTCGATATCCAGTTTCAGGCTTGCAATCTTGTTCTTCTGGATCTTGATGGCATCCTCTCTTGACATAGTTGAGCTATCTGTACTGTCGTCTCCATCGCTGCCGTCATCTGGAATTTCATCATCTGTGGTGTCATCATAAGTGGATGCTCCATCCAGCGTAAACTCTGTCTCTGCATACATATAAACTGGGTTTTCCAAAAGGCTTCCATCAATCAGATAATAGCCGGTACAGGAAAGTTTTCTATCCTGAAAATCAGCAATGGTATCATTTTCGTGAAATTCCAGCTGAAACCAGCTGCCACCTTCCTGCACTACTCTGGTTCCATCTGCACTGTAACCTGCCATCCGGTTAAAAAACGAACCCATAACTGTAACCTTGCCTTTTGCACTGCTTACAAGAAAAACATATGGATCCTCTTCTGTTCCTGTTCCTGTAAAAGGCTGTGATGTATCATCCAGTTTCTGATAAAACTCCGGTTCTCCGTCTGTAATTCCGGGAATTTCCTGTTCTGTTCCGTTCCCATTGGGATCAGGAAGTTCATCTGGTTCCAAAGTAGGTGTTGGTGTAGGGGTAGCTGATATTGCAGGTTCATCCGGATTTTCAGTCGGATTTTCTCCGTCTGTAATGTCATCTACCTCCGGATCCTGATAAGACGGCTCCATAATCAGCCCATCACCCAAACCGTCAGAACCGGATTCTGTACTTTCTGATTCCTGGTCTGCACTGCCGGCAGACGGAACCTCTTCTCCCTGAACATCTTCTATCTGCCCGGAAATATCCTCTGTAGAATCAGATTCTACATCTGTAAAAGCGCTGAGGAGCAATGGCTGAGTCGCAGCCGCCAGATAACTGCCAGTTCTATTCTCTGCTGCTGATCCTGTCGTAGACTGCATATCTTCATCTCCATTTCCGCTGGAAGAAGGATCTGTCGAAGACATTTCATCATCTCCGGCACTGCCGGTATCTCCTGTGGAAGCGTCCAGTTCATCGGTACTGTCTGTACTGTCCTCAATAGGCCCGCCATTCTGAAGACTTGTGAGACGATTCTGTGCTTTTGTAAGATCCTGTTCCTGTTTCTGGAGTTTCAGTTTTGCAATATTCAACTCCATTTCCACAAGTGTCATATCAAAAGAGATCAGATTGTCTCCTTTTTTTACATCGTCTCCCTGAGAAACATAAATTTTCTCAATGATCATATCTTTATCCATGTTTATATTCTGAGAAACATTTGTGGTGATGGTTCCATCCAGTGTTGTTTCCGAATACCAGTCCGTCAGGAGGTTGCTGACGCTGGTTACCGGCACTTCTGTCACCTTATTTTTTTTCACATGCTCAAGTCCTGTGTAAATTCCTCCGGCTGCCAGTGCCACAACCAATACGCCAACAATAACTCTTTTCACCACTTTCATGCTATCACCTCTTTTCCTGCAGCTCTCCATCCCGAATTGTGACAACTCTCTTGGCATGTGCCGCAATTTCCGGATCATGCGTGATCATCAGTACAGAAACTCCCTCATCATTCAGTTTCTGAAAAAGTTCCATAACCTGTGCACCGGATTTGGTATCCAGAGCACCGGTCGGTTCATCCGCAAGAAGAAGCTTCGGATTATTTACAATTGCTCTTGCAATGGCAACTCTCTGCATCTGTCCACCGGATAACTGATTAGGTTTAAAATTCACCCTGTCCGCAAGACCCACACGTTCCAGAGCTTTAAACGCCCATTCTCTCCGCTCTTTTTTGGGAATTTTCGCATAATTCAGCGGCAGTTCCACATTGGTCAGTGCGCTCTGTCTCGGAAGAAGATGAAAACTCTGAAATACAAATCCAATTGTTTTCAGACGTAGATCTGACATTTCATTTTCCGAACACTTCGCAATGTCTTCCCCATTCAGAAGAAACGAGCCTTTTGTTGGCTTATCCAGACATCCGATGATATTCATCAGAGTGGTTTTTCCGGAACCGGATGGTCCCATGATCGCCACATATTCTCCCTCTTCCATGGAAAAATTAACATCTTTTAATACGGGAACCGTCATTTTCCCCTGCTGGTAATCTTTATATATTCCCTTTAAATCCAAAATCATTCCGTCGGCGCTCCTTCCATCGGGACAAGATCATCTCCCGAAGAAATGTCATCTGTTACATCTGTCATATCGCTGTCCTCAATCATCTCCGGCTCAGCTCCGTCACTTTCCAGATCACTGTAATCTTCTCCGCTTTCATCCAGAGAATCTTCTTCATCCGAAGTATCCCACATGGCAGATGTTGTCTGATCAGCAGTTCCCTCCACAGCAGACATACCTTCTTTCAGTTCGTCTGTCGGAAATGCGATTTTATCTTTCTCAGTAAGTCCATCGGCAATTTCATATTCCGCAAGATTTTCGTCATACTGTCCAAGCACAACATCCCTCTTCACCAGTTTATTTCCAGCATCTGCAATCCACACATACGGACTGTCTGTATCTGCATCCACAATAAAATAATCATTCAGCCAGATACCTACTTTATTGTCATCCTGTCCTTCATCCGGTTCAATATAAACATGCTGGCCAAGCATCAGACCGTCAGAGGAATCCAGATTCACATAGAACGGATATGTACTGGACGAAGTCTGATCATTGCTGGTACTGGACATTCCATACATTGCCATATCCGAACTGTTATTACTTGCGGAATTATCCATATCCACAGAACCCATGGTTCCCTTCCATGTCTTGGACGAATCAACTCTGGAGCGGATAATTACCGGCGTTCCCTCTATGATGGAATCCCGGTTCACCTCATTTACCGTTCCTTTCACGCGATAGGCTCCCGTACTTAAAATTGTGATAAATGCATTACTGGAACTGTCTCCAGAACCGGAATCACCGGAATCGGAGGATCCCTCTGTGAGCGTATCATCTACGCCATCGGAATCATCTCCGCCCATCTTCGAAGTATCTATCTTCTGAATCACACCATCAATTTCACTGCGAACCTCTGTATTCTGTGTGGCCTGGGAAAGTTTTTCAATTTCCGCCTGTTTACTCTTCTGATCATATTCATTCTTCTTGAGATTCATTTTCTGAGTTTCAATTTCTATTGTATAAGAAAGCTGATTGTCTGCTGTAGCTTTCTTTTTCTCAGCTTCCAGAGTTGTAATCTGATCTGAAATACTTAAAGCCTCATTTTTAAGCCGATCCAGTGCCAGCTGCGCTTCCTGAAGGCTCTGCTGAATGCTTCCCAGATCATACTGAAAAAGAAGCTGGCCTTTTTTTACTTCCTCACCGGTTTTTACCTGTATTTCTTTTACTTTCCGTCCGCTTTCGATCTTTACCTGAACGGTTTCCTGCGGTTCCACTACACCAGCGTAGCGATTTTCCACTCCGGAGTCCATCTCTGAAAGCTTACTTATCTTTGTTACATATACAGTATCACTGCCACTTTTGGATCCTGCATGGTGTGTATAATAATACCAGCCGCCAGCTCCAATCCCCGCTGCCAGTATCAGAATCCCAAGGGCAATTAAAATACGTTTCTTCATATCTGTCCCCTTTTCCCAGCATAATGTGGAAACTACAAGTTACCTAAAATATCATAGCAGATTGAACCGAAAAAGAAAAGTCTTTGCGGAAAACGATGCAAATTTCACAAATTTTTCACTGTTTTTTTATAAAAATCGTATAGTTTTAAGGGATTTTTGACTTTTGATGCGATATCTGATAAAATGAGATGTAAATTTTTTTGAAAGGAAAGAACGATATGAAGACAGTGAAATACCTGCTGGCTTTCTTTTTTGTTTTTTTGGCAGTTTCTGTATGTGGCTGCTCCTATTCGGCAAAAACATCCGCAGAGAAAGCAATCAAAAAAGATCTGGATCTTCTGAAAAATCTGGATTCTGAAACAACCATGAAATACATATCGTACCAAGAACTGTTCCCGGATTCTGATGATAATACAGAACTTTCTGATGATATAAAGGAAGTTTTTTCTCTTTTTTTTCAGAATTTTGATTATAGAATTCTGAATGTCTCTACAGATCAGAATCAGGAAACCGCTTCTGCCCAACTCCGGCTTACCACTCTGGACGCTCAGGCTCTTGCCAGGGATTTTGTATCCCAGAGCCTTCAGGACGAAATATTAAAAGCCGCCTCTGGCGATGAAGACACAGAAGAAAATGAGAATTCACTGGAACAGCGTTATCTCCGGCTCCATAAGCTTCTGAAAAACAATTCCTACAAAACCGTAGATCGTAACGCTTCCATTCAGCTGATTAATCACGGATCTTCCTCCAATCCAAACTGGGAGATCACACACAGTTATTCTCTTGAAAATGACCTGGTTGGTGGTCTGATCACTTATCTGTCCGATCCGGATCTTGTACCACCCGACGAAACTCTTGGCGTTTATCTGAAAACGCTGCAGGAAATGGATGTGCAGCAGATGTCCAATTATCTTGGACTGGATTCCATTCTGAATACTTCCGATCCTGCAAAAAATACAATTGCCTCCGCACTTATGGAGCAGTTTCATTCCTGCTTCAATTATAAAATTACCGATACTTCTGTTTCCGGTTATCTTGCAGAAGTTCAGGCGGACCTGACTACTTTTGACAGTGATTCGATCCTCTCTCAGTATGAAGAAGAACTGAATACCTATCTTGCATCAGCAGACGCAGTTATAGACGGTTCTCAGAAACGATATAACAAATCTCATGAACTGCTTCTTGACAGTATAAAAAACAATACAACTACAACCACGGTTAATGCAACTTTTCATCTGACAAATGACGGTGTCTCCTGGAAATTGCAGGATGCCGGCACAGAACTTGGAAATGCTATTTTCGGAACACTTACCGCTTCCCCGGTCCCGGAAGATGCTGCCGGCAATGAAAATGCTTCCGATTCTGATGATAATGAATAAAAATCTATTCTACAAATAAAAATGCCCATTTAAATTTTGTTTCCGCCTGACAGGCAGCAAAATCCAAATGGGTATTTTTTAAACTCCGGATATGATCTTTATAAAAAGCAGTGCAAGGACTATAAGGATAATCGGCCGGATAATCCGGCTTCCGTTTTTCATGACCATTCCCGCACCGGTATAATGTCCGGCAATGGAGAATACAGATGCTGCGATCCCAAGCATGATCACGATCTTTCCGCTGAGCAGAAATACGGTAAGAGCTGCTACATTGGAAGAAAGATTGGTGACCTTCATGGTACCGGACGCTTTTGCCACGCTCATTTTTCCAAGTCCTGTATACAGAAGCAGGAGAAAAGTTCCTGTCCCCGGGCCATAAAAACCATCATAACAGCCCACAGCAAGAGAACATATGGCACAGATCAGAATCTGCTTCTTTCTGGCGATCTCACCGCCTTTTTCATCCATATTCTTCTTACGAAGCACATAAAAAGCAACAACAGGAAGAACCGGGATCAGCATATAGCGCAGGAGTTTATCACTGGCGATAAGGGCAAGATGAGCGCCTATAGTAGATCCCAGAAGAGCCATGGGAATACAGGGAATAACAAGGATACAATCCACAAAATTGTTTTTACAGAGGCGGATGGTAGAAATCAGTGTTCCTGTGGCCGAGGACAGCTTGTTGGTGGCAACGGCATTATGTACGGGAACTCCGGCCAAAAGATAAGCAGGCAGGGAAATCAGTCCTCCCCCGCCTGCTA
>OGPR01002874.1_pt1 | contig 11023 bp, 10 predicted proteins | sample 1552981 | NCBI WGS metagenome assembly OGPR01 (sample SAMEA2580260, study PRJEB22360) | human gut metagenome | biome: human gut; feature: human-associated habitat; material: faeces | place: Denmark | collected 2008/2010 | reverse complement strand
GTTAAGACGTCGCCCTCTCACGGCGAAAACAGGAGTTCGATTCTCCTACAAGCTGCTATGTGTCCTGCGAAAGCAGGACTTTTTCTTTTTTGTTCGGATTTTTCCTAGAAACAGATTCTTTTTTATAATAGTTTGCAACATTTCTTAAGGCAGCTGCATGATATAGGTGAAAGGAAATAAAACACAAGTAGAAAATTCAATGCATTGATCGTTACAAGGCGGAGGTGATAAGGGATGAAACACGAAGAAAGAGAGGTACGTCAAATCTATAATGACTACGGTGATGATTTGTACCGACTATGTTATTTTTACACTGGAAATGTACATGATGCAATGGATGCGGTGCAGAATACATTGGTACATTTAATGGAGTACACAGGAACATTTGAGTCGGAAAGTCATAAAAAGTCATGGTTACTTAAGGTTGGGGTTAATGAATGCAGGCAGCTTCATCGCCAATGGTGGAGACGTAAGGTGACAGCGGACGAATCGCTTATTGATATGGAAAAGGTAGGTGTGCGGACTAGCGATGTGTGGGAGAGTGTAATGTCATTGCCAACAAAATACCGCACAGCAATTTATCTATATTATTATGTCGGCTATTCAACGGAAGAGATTGCTAAAATTATGGAAAAACAGTCATCTACGGTGCGGTCACTCTTACTTAGAGCGAGAAAAAAATTGAAAGAAGAACTGGTGGAGCCGCAGACAGATAGTAGTTCACGAATTTAACAAACAGAAAGGAAGGTGCAGCATGAAGCAGGATGATTATAGAAATATGTGCGATGAAATAAAGCTTTCGGAAGAACAGAAAGATAAAATATGGGTAGCTGCGAGAGCAAAAGTGCAGACAAAAAAAGAAAATAGGCAAAAGATGGGCAGATTTGCGAAAATTGCAATGGCAGCGGCAGCGATTATTGTATTTTTTATGGTGACAGCTATGCCAGGCATTATAAGAAATAAGAATACAAATCAGCCTGCAGCACAGGTGGAAAAGAGTACAGAGGAAGATAATTCACAGACCGTGCAAGTAAATCAAGAAATGAAATATTATTTGTTACTTGGAACGGATGGTCGCACAGATAAAAAAACAGGTACGCATGCAGATGCAATTGTTTTGGCAGGGATGGATGCGAGCAAAGGAAAAATTCAACTTATTTCAATCCCACGTCGCCTAGAGCTGGATGGAAAGGAAGCGAGTGATTACGACTGGTGGTATCAGAGTACTAATGATCTTTGGAGTGCAATTGAACGAAATTTTGGAATTAAAATTGAGGGTCAAGTGACAGCATCATTTTCAATATTTGCACAGCTTGTTAATATGTATGGAGGTTTGGAATTAGAGGTTACAGAGGCAGATTTAGATCCAAAGTATTCTCAGTTAAATGGGTACCTGACAGAAGTAGTGGAATCGACAGGCATTGCAACAAAGGGGCAGATTACAGAACTCGGAGTTCAGCTTCTTGATGGTCCGCAGACTGTAGCATGGTGCAGAGTGCGTGATACAGAGAATGGTGTAAGAGGATCGCGTTTTCTTAAGGCATTGAAACAATTATATTCACGAATGGCTGAGCAAAACAATGATTATGAAAAGATAACGGTTGCCAGCATTATAATCTTATCCACGGTGAATGCAGATATCACATTATCGAATGAACCATTTGAGGTTGCAATGATAATGGAACAGGCATTTGCTTGTACTGAGTTTTCATATATTGATCTGGCACAGAGCGAGTATGTAGAAGTAACCAAAGAAGAGAACAATGAAGAACCTGTGTATACTCTTTCAGAAGAATTTTATGGCATTCCACATCTGAGTGTGTTAAACTAATCCTAGTACCGTGTGAAGCAATCGATTTCTTATTAAATATTGATTGTCTCATACGAAAAAAAGGAGGAACACACCAAAGATGAAACACATGCTTGAAAAAACATTGCCAGAAAAATTGACAGGGCAGTTGAAAAAATGGATGGCAGCCATCGCTGCAGCAACCATGATGCTGCCGGGGACGATGGCTGTACCGGCTGCCGAAAACACACAGAGCAATCTGCCTCAGGAAGAATTGACAGTTCACTTTATTGATGTTGGTCAGGGACTAGCAATAATGGCAAAGGCTGGTGATGATGTACTTGTATATGATGGCGGAAACTCGGACGCAGCATCATACTTTGTTTCATATCTGAAGGATGAGGGTGTTGAGGACATTGACTATATGATTGCGTCTCATTACGATGCAGATCATTTAAATGGTCTTGTCGGTGCACTTCATGCATTTGATACTGAGACAATCATTGCACCGGATTATAAACATAATTCCAAACTTTATACGTCATTCTACAATACATTGTCGTCTCAAAATAAGGAAGTGACATACCCAGAAGTGGGTCAAGAGTACGAGTTTGGCGAGGGCAGCTTTACTGTACTTGGACCGACACAAATTAGGGATGATTCAAACAACAATTCTGTTGTGGTTCGTCTTGATTATGGCGATACGTCATTCTTATTTACTGGTGACGCTGAGTCAAAGGAAGAGAAGGATATCATAGCAGCAAATGAAGACCTTTACTGTGATGTGCTGTCAGTAGGACATCATGGTTCTGCAAGCTCTACAAGCTGGGATTTTCTGGAAGCTGTTCTTCCGGAATATGCAGTTATTTCATGTGGTGTGAATAATTCCTATGGTCATCCAGACCCAGATACCATCGAGAAATTGGAGTCAATTGAGGCACAGATTTTTAGAACAGATCTGCAGGGCAATATTATTGCGATATCAGACGGTGAGACGATCACCTGGAATAATGTACCAAGCAACGGTGAAGTATTGTATGCTGCTGATTTTGTATCTGTAAAAGAAGAACCGAATGACACGAGCAGTACTGTTGGTGAGCTTGGACCGGGCAATCAGATACAGGTATTAAACCGAAATGACAATGATTGGGCAACTATTGTATTTAATGGTGCCACTACATATATTCCGTCTTCTTACCTGAGTGACATTGATCCACAGATGATGACACAGGCTGCTCCAACCCAGCCGGTAGGAAACATGGTATGGCTGTCTGCTACTGGATCTAAATATCACAGCAGAAATAATTGCGGAAATATGAATCCAGCAAATGCGCGTCAGGTAACAGAATCAGATGCAGTAAGTCAGGGGTATGAGAAATGCAAAAAGTGTTGGTGACAATAAAAACAATGATAAAGAATGTGATGAAGAAAGAACCAGTTCTGTCAATTGCGGTGATTTTGGCAGTTATCTCAATGTTTGTTGTACATCCAGATGATACGTATGCATCATATATTGATTTTCGCACACTTGCTATTTTATTTTGTCTGATGGTGATTGTTGCAGGAATGAGAGAGATAGGGGTATTTGACTATATCGCACAAAGTCTGTTAAACAGAGTGAAAAGTATTTCTGGTATTGTCATGATTCTTGTACTTCTTTGCTTCTTCTTATCAATGGTGATTACAAATGATGTGGCATTGATTACATTTGTTCCATTTGCCATTCTAATTTTAAAGAGATTTCCTAAAGAGGTGCGATGCCATTGGCTGATTCCCTGTGTAGTTATGCAGACAGCAGCAGCCAATTTGGGAAGCATGATGACACCTATTGGAAATCCTCAGAACTTATATCTTTATGGAAAAGCAAATTTGCAGGCATCATCATTTTTTTTGCTGATGCTTCCGTATACAGCATTGTCGCTGTTACTTCTGATTATATGGATTGCAATCCATACAAAAAGAAAGACAGATAATGAAACTAATTGCATGGATGGTTCAACACATAAAGCTGTGTATGCAAAGACACAAAGCAGAAAAATTTCAGATAAGCTTCGTCTGACTATATATCTGATATTATTTTTCTTAAGTCTTCTTGCAGTAGGTCGCTTAATTTCTATTTGGATAGTATTTGCCTGTGTGATTGCCTGGGCAGCAGTATTCGACAGTAAATTATTTAGAAATGCAGATTATGCGTTGCTTGGAACATTTACAGCACTATTTGTTTTTATTGGAAATCTTGGAAGAATCCCTCAGTTTTGCAGTATTCTTCAGAATTTGATTCAAACAAGGGAGGTCATAATAGCGGTTGCAGCAAGTCAGGTAATGAGCAATGTTCCGGCAGCAATTTTGTTGTCGGGCTTTACAAATAATTATCGGGCATTGATTATTGGAACGAATCTAGGCGGTCTTGGAACTATGATTGCTTCTATGGATAGTTTAATCAGCTTCAAATATATTTCACGTGAAGATGCATCACTACGAGGCAAATATTTTATTTGTTTTACGGCAGCAAATGTGATTTTATTAGTCATTCTTTTAGCCGCAGCCAAAATATTGGGACAATTATAGAAAAATATTAAAAAAAAATGAAGACCGGTCAATGTAACTGTTGACCGGTCTTCATTTTTTGTTATTTTGTTTTAATTGATGCTTCTAACTGATTGATATGATGTTTTAACAGGTAAAGCGTATCTTCTTTTGAGTAGACAAGATTGCTCTCTGGAAGTGAGTGAAAGAAATCAAGGAACAGACTGCGAATGGACTCTTCTGTGATATGAATATTGCAGCAGTAAGAACCAAAGACAAATTTTAATGTCGTATAAATGTGCAAACCAGTCTGAGGGTTGATGTAGATCGAAAGATAATCTGGTAAATGCAACTGTGTTGGACGAGCAATCAGTCCAAGTACAGTGCCAGTCTCAATCTCCTGATACAGCTTTTTTAAGAAATCACAGACATCTGACTGGTCAAGATATGGAATCAGTTCCTTTGGCGAGTCATCACAAGTACGGCTTTCAATCAGATTCTGCAAACCTTCCTCTGTAAAAATGGTATAGTAGTTGCTTTCAATCTGACGCAGGAAGGAATAGTGCTGGTCGATTAGCGGCAAGTATTGCTCAAGTGGAAGTTGGGAGCGATTCAAATATTTCTCAATTATATTGTGCGATATATAGCGACCGATACATGGCTGCGGCATAATTATATGCAAAGAATCAGGTGCGGCAACAGAAATATATTCATTTAGCACTTCTGCCATGTCTGAACTGCATTGGGTTAACGGTTCGCACTGGAGCAGCAGATTTTTGAAGAAGTTACGGTAATACGAAATAAGGTCTTCTGATCCTAGGATTTGTGCAGTGGATAAATCCTCTGAAAATAGAATCAGATAATGCGGAGAAATAATGTAGTATCCCATTGGAGAGAGCGATGCTGCTTTGGGAGTCTCATGAAAATAGTAAGGTTTGTAGTTACCACGAGAGGCAAGACACAATGGGATAACAGCATGCAAAAGTTCAAGATTTTTTGCAGCAGCGTTTGGACTTGTTTCAAAGCAAAGCAGTTCATTTACTGTAAAACTGCGGTTGTCAAGCCAGAATTCCATAAAGTCGATAGTTAACTTTAAGCTTGGTGGAAGAAAAAGGTTAAACTCGGAATTTTCAGTATGAGAAATCTCATAGATCAAGACTGAGCGGATGGCGCTTCGGACGGCAAATTCACCCTTGATCAGACGTTCTGAGATACTTAGAGAAGAAACCTCTGGCGGCGGAGCCATGGAAAAGTCAACAGATGCCAAATTGTTTAACAAACGGCAGACGGCCTGCCGGTTGTTGTACGTTTCCTCGCCTTGAAGAAGGATATCATATAGCTGAAAAAAATCTTTTCGTTCATCAACGGAAAGATTAAAATGGCGTGCGAGTGCTTGAACTGTTTTATAGGAAAGTATTCGCTCGTCAGCAAGTGCCTTGTGAATTGAAGTGCGTTCTGCTCCAATCGTACGGGCAAGTGAAGAGATGCTTTCTCCACTGTCGGCAATTAATCTTTTTAAATAGGTACTGAATTTCGACACAAAGAAGTCCCCCTTTAAAACTTTATATAATTAAAATATATTGTACCATATAATCAAACAGTTTGGCATAACAAATTTTGCTGTTTGATAACAAATTTTGACGATTGTGTGACAAAGTTTGAAGTACATACGGGCACACTTTTTGGCACAGCTTGTTTTTATATATGTTTCTTTGTATACTAAAGAAGAATATAAAAGCATAGAACTAGTTATAGGATAAAGCTATTATAAAAAGAAGAGGGGAAGGTGACTTTATATGAGCGATTGTACCATAGCAGCACAAGTGCTTGAAAAAAGAGAGGAACCTGCCGAGTATCTGGTAGATCGCATGATACGTATTTGCCGAGATCAGCTGATGTTGCCAATACGACAGACGATGGAGCGCATTGACTGCCATGAAATATGTTTTATGGAAAGCAGAGGGCATAATGTGTACATATATACGAAAAATCGGGAGATTCGCATTTATCAGAAGCTGACTGATCTTGTTGATTTGCTTCCTGATTATTTTCATCAGTGTCACAAAAGCTATATCGTAAATTTAGAATATGTGGTACGCCTTGAAAGGACGTTGCTTTATATGGCTGATGGAAGAATGGTACCAGTCAGCCGTACACATCAGGCAGAGACAAAAGAGATATATGAAAATTATGTCAATGCCTGAGTATTGTGGCTGTGCAATAATAATTAGTTTTTTTCTTTTATCAGTTCGGCAATTTCCTTATATCGTGATGTAATTGCCTTATAATTTTCTCGTTTGTGCGGAAAAGTACAATTTGAGCAATCTTTATTTCCATTTGGAAGGTAGCGAAACTGCCCACCGCATTTTTTGCCAAGTGCGTATAGTGGGCAGTAGCAAAAAAGGCAGTTGAAATTGTCCGGGTCCGCATTTTTATGGCATGGAAAGTATTCACATTCTCGATTGCAGAAAAATTGATAATGAGTCGTTTTAGGTCGTTCCATATCAAAACCTTTCATATTAAGTGATATTGTATCTTTAGAAATTACTTTGTTATAAAATAAATTTATCTTTGCAAATATTATTTTAATAGCTCATCGATTTCAACAAAACAAGCTTCTGCGCGGTTCTCGCTAACTGGGTGGTTAAAGTAAATTCGTTTTCCATCGCGTGAGAAGGTTGGGTTTGGATGAATCTGAAGTTTCCAAGTACAGTTTTGGAAGTTTTGTCCACCAAATGTAGCAATAGGAGTGGTCTCGCCGCGGCGATACAGGAAAATGTCTGCTGGGTAGCCAGGATAAGCGCGGTCTCCGACAAAGTAGCTGCGGTCTGGAGAACCATCAATATGATTTCCAATTCCACCAAGCGTTTCTATGCATTCTCCGTCTGGTGTAAAACGCTGGATACAGCTCGTTTCCATCTCAATCTTTGAACCGTCATAGTACTGACGAGTTGCCATGTATGTATCATCGTCAAACCAAAGCTGATGAACTGGTTTGTCTGGAATGACGTGTGTCTTACCAGTCTCAAGGTCAATGCAGCCAAGGGCACCAAATACAGGACAGTTGGCAACGCTTAAACGCATCATCACCTTTGTCGCAGATGGATTTAACTGTACGTGGCTCATTGAAGTTGTGTGATCATTTGGTGTACAGCCACTTTTTACAACCATGTCATAAACAGTCTTTTTATCGGCAACGCGGCGAATCTTTCCAGTTGTTAAATCAAGCAGATAAATACCGCATGTATCAAGTTCTGGGTAATCGGGGTTCTTGTCCAGAAATTCCTCTGAGATGGAGAATGGATACTGACCATTTTCAGCACAGTGGCTTTCTTTACCGAAGATTGGTCCATAAACAACTTCTCCTGTATGAATATTCAGGACACGAAATGCGCTAAATCCATTTATTATATCACGAAAAACAATGTGATCATTATCTGTAAAAGTGGCAGATGGACCATTGTGGTTGCCGCAGCTTACTGTAAAGACACAGCGTGCGTTTGCCAGCGTATTTCGGTCGCAGATCCAGATCTCGGTGATCTGCTTTTCTTTGTCTTCCAAATCAGGCTTTTTTGCGTAGACAAGAAGGGTTCCATCTGGACTTTCTGGCTGACCGCCATTCATGCCCCAGAGAGAAGAGCCTTCATATTCACATACTTTTTCCATGAAAATGTACCTACCTTCACTATTTTTTTATTTGATTGTACTCCTATTTTTGTTTTGCATCAAGCCAATCGTGGGAAATGCTTGAAGAATTTTTCGAGTCATGGTAAGATGAAGTGGGAATAAAAATAAGAGCGAAAAAAGAAAGAAGGATCTGACATGGAAACCAAAAATATAAATGTATGTGAAACTTTCCCAGACGGCACTCCAATAGATGGATGGTTTTATGATACAAATGTACCTTCATTGGAGAAAATTGGAAAACAGTATGTTCTGACTGCATATGGTATCCTTGATGATGGAAAGCTTTACACAAAGGAAATTCAGGCATTGATTGATCTGGCAGCGAAAGATGGCGGCGGTGTTATTGTTGTTCCATCAGGAACATATTTGACAGGTGCACTATTTTTTAAGCAGGGCGTTCATTTATACGTAGCACAGGGCGGTATGTTAAAGGGAAGCGATGACTGTTCTGATTATCCGATTTGCGAGACTAGAATTGAGGGAGAGAGTTGTCTATATTTTTCGGCACTAATCAATGCAGATGGGTTAGATGGATTTGTAATGTGCGGACCTGGCACTATTGATGGAAACGGTATGCGCTCTTGGAAAGCATTCTGGCTTCGCCGCAGCTGGAATCCAAAGTGCACGAATAAGGACGAACAGCGTCCGCGCCTTGTGTATTTGTCAAATTGTAAAAATGTGCTTATTGCAGATTTGAATTTGCAAAATTCACATTTTTGGACAACACATCTTTATCACTGTGATCATGTCAAATATCTCAACTGTCGTATTTTTTCACCGGCATCGCCTGTTAAGGCGCCAAGCACAGATGCAATTGACATTGATGTGTGCAGCGATATTCTGGTGAAGAATTGCTATTTGGAGGTAAATGACGATTCTGTTGTATTAAAGGGCGGAAAGGGTCCGTGGGCAGATACTGCGCCTGAGAATGGTGTTAATGAGCGTATTCTTGTTGAGGATTGTGTGTATGGTTTCTGCCATGGCTGTCTGACATGTGGATCAGAGTCAGTACACAACAAAAATATTTTGCTGCGCCGCATTAAGGTAGGAAGCGGAAGTAATCTTTTATGGTTAAAGATGCGCCCAGATACACCGCAGCATTATGAGTATATTACGCTTGAGAATATTGAGGGCAACATTACAAATTTTATCAATATTAATCCATGGACACAGTTTTTCGATATGAAGGATCGTAAAGATATTCCGCTGTCTTATGCTGATCATGTGACAATGAAAAATTGCAAGTGCGAGTGTGAAACATACTTTAATGTAGAGCCAAATAAGGCACAATATGAGTTGTCTGATTTTACATTTGAAAATCTGGACATTCGGGCAAAAAATGATGGCTTTAAGGCAGATGCGGTGGAAAATATGAAAATTATCAATGTAAATATAATGACACAGGTCTAATAAACAAATAGCAAAAGACCAAGAAAGGCAGAAAATTATGGTAACAGAAAAGGAAATTGCCAGAATCAATGAGTTGGCAAAAAAGCAAAAAGAAGGAACATTGACAGCAGAAGAGAAGGAAGAACAGCAAGCTCTGCGCCAGAAATATCTTCGTTCAATCCGCGAAAATATGAGAAGTTCTCTTGATCAGATGAAGATTCAAAATCCGGATGGAACAATCACTAACGTAAAAGACCGCCGTAAGGATTGGCTGAATAAGATTAAAGAATGATACTACGATATTCCATCAAAAGAAAAGAATTTTTTCTTTTTTTAAGTAATGGAATATGATATACTGACAGTTAAAGAGATGGCTTTGCTGTCAGTATTTACTTATAGAAGGGAATGGTAAAAAGTATGAATTACAGAAAATTTGGAAATACAGGTGAGAAGATTTCTGCACTTGGTTTTGGATGTATGCGTTTTCCAGAATATGAAAAGGATGGAAAGATGTATGTGGATCAGGACAAGGTAGATGAGATGGTGGCAGAGGCATATCGTCAGGGAGTTAACTATTTTGATACTGCACCAAAATATTGCAATTGTAATAGTGAGGAAGCTGTCGGAAGAGCAGTTAAGGGCTTCCGTGATAAGGTATTGTTATCAACGAAAATTCCGTTAGATGTCTGTAAGAAGCCTGGTGATTATCGCCGTGCACTGGAGCATAGTCTTGATAAGCTGGGAACAGATCATTTGGATTTTTATCATTTCTGGGGAATTAATCGTAAAGAATTTGATCAGACAATCATGGCACAGGATTTGCTTGCTGATGCTGCAAAAGCAAAAGAAGAGGGACTGATTCGTCATATTTCTTTCTCCTTCCATGATGAACCGCTTGCAATTAAGTATATTATTGAAGAGTCAAAAAAACGCGGTATTCCGATGGAGAGTATGCTTGTTCAGTACAATTTGCTTGACAGAACAAATGAGGAAATGCTTCATTATGCAGCATCTAATGGAGTTGGAACAGTTGCAATGGGTCCTGTAGGCGGCGGACGACTGGCAGCACCGACAGAGCTTTATGCAAAGCTTACTGGAAAGAAATCAATTGCAACATATGAACTTGCATTTAAGTTTGTTCTGGGCAATCCAGACTTAAATTGCGCATTATCTGGTATGCAGACACTTGATATGGTAAAGCAAAATGCAAAACTTGCATCTGACAGCACAGGATTTTCCAAAGAAGAGTGGCAGCAGCTTGGAGAGGCAATGGAGCAGTTAAAGAAGTTTAGTGAGCTTTACTGCACAGGCTGCAAATATTGTCAGCCATGTCCGGCAGGAATTGAGATTCCAAAGATCTTTAACATGTTTACATACTACAATGTATACGGCCTGAAGGATCATGCAAAGAAGATGTACGATAATTATGTAAAGGATGGCGGAAAGCTGATTGAAGATTGCAAGAACTGTGGTTTCTGTGAGCGTCATTGTCCGCAGCATCTGCAGATTCGCAAAGAGCTCGAGCGTGTTGAAAAGCTATTTAGATAAGAAATAATAAAAAGATCAGGCGGCATAACTGATATGTACCCAGTTTTCTGGACACCGGGTCAAAATTGAATAATTAAGCTTCCA
>OGPR01002873.1_pt1 | contig 11026 bp, 7 predicted proteins | sample 1552981 | NCBI WGS metagenome assembly OGPR01 (sample SAMEA2580260, study PRJEB22360) | human gut metagenome | biome: human gut; feature: human-associated habitat; material: faeces | place: Denmark | collected 2008/2010 | reverse complement strand
TGCGGTAGCTCTTCCCTGAAATATCAGCTCATCAACTCTGATACAGAGGATGTTCTGGCAAAAGGTCTCTGCGAGCGTATCGGCATCGACGGCCGTCTGGTTTACCAGAAAGCCGGCTGTGACAAAGAGATCACCGAAGCTCCCATGCCCACCCACAAAGAGGCCATCCAGATGGTTCTGGACGCTCTGACCAACGAGAAGACCGGAGCAATCTCTTCCCTGAAAGAGGTAAATGCAGTTGGTCATCGTGTGGTACATGGCGGCGAGAAGTTTGCTTCTTCCTGCATCATCACCGACGAAGTGATCAAAGCCGTTGAGGAGTGCAACGATCTGGCTCCGCTTCACAACCCGGCAAACCTGATCGGTATCGATGCCTGCAAGGAACTGATGCCGAACGTGCCGATGGTTGGCGTATTTGATACTGCTTTCCATCAGACCATGCCGCCGAAAGCTTACCTCTATGGTCTGCCTCTGGATTACTACAAGAAATACAAAGTAAGAAGATACGGTTTCCACGGAACCTCCCACAGCTTCGTTTCCAAACGTGCCGTTGAGTTCCTGGGACTTGACAAAGACAACTCCAAAGTTATCGTCTGCCATCTGGGCAATGGTTCCTCCATCAGCGCTGTTGTAAACGGCAAATGTATCGATACTACCATGGGTCTTACCCCGCTGGAAGGTGTTGTAATGGGAACCCGTTCCGGTAACATTGATCCGGCTATCATGGAGTTCATCGCCAAGAAAGAGAACCTGGATATTGCAGGCGTTATGAACGTTCTGAACAAGAAATCCGGTCTGTACGGTCTGTCCGGAAACCTCTCCAGCGACTTCCGTGACCTGAACGAGGCTACTGAGAACGGAAACCAGGATGCAGCAAACGCTCTGGATGTTCTCTGCTACGGCATCGCTAAATTCGTAGGCGGCTATGTAGCTGCTATGAACGGCGTGGATGCGATCATCTTTACCGCCGGTATCGGTGAGAACGCAATCCCGGTTCGTGAGAAAGTTGTCAGCTATCTGGGTTACCTTGGTGTGAAACTGGACAAAGAGGAGAACAGCCACAGAGGAGAGGAGCGCGTGATTTCCACCGCTGATTCCAAAGTAAAAGTAGCTGTTATCCCAACCAACGAGGAGCTGGCTATCTGCCGCGACACCGTTGCACTTGTAAAGTAAAAAAACTTGACAAAAAATTGGAAAACCTGTTGACAAACAGGAACGGTATATGTATAATGGGAAAAGTGTGAATAGGAGATAGAGATGCGAATAGACCTGAACCCTGTGTTGAAGAAAGAAAAGAAAACTTTTACTACAGAAGCAGATCTGGAGATGAACGAGTTTTCATCGAAGCTTGGAACATTTCCTATTGTGAGCAAGACGCCGGTACTCTTGAGTTTGACAAACGAGGGAGAGCGCAAGCTGAACATCAGTGGCAAGGTGACATTGGAGATTGTGATACCATGCAGCCGTTGCCTGGAGGATGTGACGGAGGAGTTTGACCTGGATTTCGAGAGAAATGTAGACATGGCTCTTTCCGAGTCTGAACGGATGGCGGCGCTTGACGAACACAATTATATCGATGGATACGACCTTGATGTGGATAAGCTTGTCTATGGTGAGATTCTGATGAATTGGCCGATGCAGGTATTGTGTAAAGAGGACTGCAAGGGACTCTGCCCCTCCTGTGGCGCAAATCTGAACCTGACGACTTGCGACTGTGATAGCACAGATTTAGATCCAAGAATGGCGAAAATCCGTGATGTCTTTAGCAAATTTAAGGAGGTGTAACACATGTCAATCTGCCCGAAGAATAAATCTTCCAAAGGAAGAAGAGATAAAAGAAGAGCAAACTGGAAAATGACTGCTCCGAATCTGGTAAAATGCAGCAAATGTGGTGCCCTGATGATGCCTCACAGAGTTTGTAAAGAATGCGGAAGCTACAACAAGAAAGAAATCGTGAAAGTTGAAGACTAATCACAACGAATGAAACAGAATCCTTTTTCGGGATTCTGTTTTTTTCAATCAAATTCTATGTCTTGGAGGGAAAGATGGAACAGAAGAATCAGATTACGGAAGGGGTAATCTGGAAACAGCTTTTAATATTCTTTTTTCCGATTGTAATAGGCACTTTTTTTCAGCAGGTGTATAATACGGCCGACAGTATTGTTGTCGGTCGTTTTGTAGGTAAGGAAGCTTTGGCAGCGGTAAGTGGATCAGTGAATCAGATCGTTACACTGATCGTGGAAGTTTTTGTCGGACTGACTTCGGGGGCTTCCGTGATCATTGCACAGTTTTATGGGGCAAAAGATCATAAAAATCTCAACAGGACGTTACATACAGCATATGCTTTTGCAATCGTTACAGGAGCCACAGTGGGACTGACTGGCTTTTTGATCACAGAAAAAGTTCTTATAGCGATGAAGACACCTTCAGAGTTGATGGCTGATTCTGTTATATATCTGCATATCTATTTCTGCGGTATGATCTTTAATATCGTTTATAATATGGGAGCTTCTATTCTTCGTGCAGTTGGGGATTCCAGAAGACCGTTGTATGTGCTGATTATGACCTGTGGCTTGAATATTTTTTTTGATATCATGCTTGTTGTATTTCTTAAAATGGGTGTAATGGGAGTCGCAATTGCGACTGTTTCCTGTCAGGGAATCAGTGCATGTATGGTAACGTGGATTTTAATAAAGGGAAACTCTTTATTCCGCTTAAAGATCAGGAAGATTCGTTTTTATATAGCATCCCTGAAGTCGGTACTTCGCATTGGAATTCCGGCAGCACTGGAAGCAACTATGTATACCATTGCAAATCTGATCATTCAGATATTTGTGAATGGCCTGGGAACAGATACCGTTGCTGCCTGGGGAACATTTGCGAAAATTGATGCTATTTATTGGATGGTTGTCAATTCGTTTGGTATTGCTATCACAACATTTGTCGGCCAGAATTATGGTGCGGGGAAAATACAGAGAATGCGAAAAAGCGTCAAAGTATGTCTGCTTATGTCTTATGGAGCTGCAATTCTGGTAAGTGCAGCACTGTATGGTTTTGCAGAACCGTTATATAGATTGTTTACAACGGACAGCAATGTTGTCCGCATTGGCGCAGACATGATGCATTTTCTTCTTCCGTCATATTTTATGTATGTAGTGATCGGAATATTGTCCGGAGCGCTGAGAGGCGCGGGAAGAGTATTGGTACCAATGCTGTTGACCTGCGGTGGGGTATGCCTGATCAGAATTGCCTGGATGTTTGGGGTATTTCCTGTTTATTCAGGAATTAAGACGATCATGCTGAGTTACCCGGTATCCTGGGGAATTACAGCAGTTTTATTTATTATATATTACTTCAAAAAATTTCCTAAAACGGAAGAACAGATTTTACAGTAAGGAGCATATAGATGAACGTATTGAATCTGGAACATATCAGCAAAACTTATGGCGAAAAAGTGATTTTTGACGATATCTCCTGTGGCATCCATCAGGGTGACAAAATTGGAATCATCGGTATCAATGGAACAGGAAAGACCACGTTTCTTCGAATACTGGCAGGTTTCGAGGAACCCGATGAAGGACAGGTGGTTATGCAGAATGGCCTTCGTATCACATATCTGCCGCAGCATCCTGAATTTCCAGAGGGCGCAACCATTCTTTCTTACGTGACACAGGGACAGAAAGAACAGAGCTGGAATCCCGAGACAGAGGCTCATATGGTGCTTAATAAGCTTGGTATTGAAGACCATGAAGAGGAAATCGCACATCTTTCCGGAGGACAGAAAAAACGCGTGGCACTTGCAGCCGTTCTCGTGAATCCGGCTGATGTTCTGATCCTGGATGAGCCGACCAACCATCTGGACAACGAAATGGCTTCCTGGCTGGAAGATTATCTGAATCGTTTTAAAGGCGTTGTTATTATGGTAACACATGATCGTTATTTCCTTGACCGTGTAACAAATAAGATTCTGGAGATCAGTCATGGTAAGATCTATACTTACGAAGCAAAATATTCTGATTTTCTGGAAATGAAAGCGCAGCGAGAAGAAATGGAAATGGCTTCAGAACGTAAAAAACAGAGTATCCTTCGTATGGAGGTCGAATGGGCAAAAAGAGGATGCCGGGCAAGAAGTACAAAGCAGAGAGCCCGTCTGGACCGTCTGGAGGCTATGAAGAATTCCACAGCGCCTGTGCGGGACAAAAATGTAGAGATTGATTCTGTAGAGACCAGAATGGGCAAAAAGACGATTGAACTGCATCATATTTCCAAACGTTTTGATGAGCGGGTATGTATTCGTGATTTTGACTATATTGTTCTGAAAAATCAGAGACTAGGAATCATAGGTCCAAATGGCTGCGGCAAATCTACGCTGCTTAAGATCATAGCAGGTATCCTTGAACCGGACAGCGGAAGTGTTGAAATTGGGGATACCATTAAGATTGGCTATTTTTCACAGGAAATCGAAGACATGAATTCCAGTCAGAGAGTGATCGACTATATTAAAGCTGTAGCAGAATTTATTCCGACAAAGGACGGACTCATCAGTGCATCCAAACTTCTCGAGCAGTTTTTATTTGAGCCGGCCATGCAGTATTCACCAATCGAAAAACTTTCCGGTGGTGAGAAAAAAAGATTATATCTTCTGAAAGTACTTGCTGCAGCACCAAATGTACTTTTGCTGGACGAGATTACGAATGATATTGATATTCCAACACTGACGATCCTGGAAGATTACCTGGATTCTTTTGCCGGAATAGTCATTGCTGTTTCTCACGACAGATATTTCCTGGACAATCTGGCAGACCGTATCTTTGAATTTGACAGAGAGGGAAATCTGACTCAATATGAAGGTGGCTATACTGACTATCTCGAAGCAAAAAAACGTCGGGAAGGTATGAATATTGATGAATTCGTAGAGATAAAAGCTTCTTCTGTCGGAAAGAACATGATAGAAGAACCTCAGGAAGAAAAAGCTTCTGTAAAGACATGGAAACAGAATCGTTCTTCAAAACTGAAATTCAGTTATAAAGAACAACGGGAATACGAAACAATTGATGATGATATTGCTAGGTTGGAAGAAAAGATTGAAAAGCTGGATAATGATATCATGGCGAATGCTACAAATTCCGGTAAACTTAACGAACTTACAAAGGAAAAAGAGACTGCAGAAGCACTTCTGGAAGAAAAAATGGATCGCTGGGTTTATCTGAATGACCTGGCAGAACAGATCGAAGCTCAGAATAATAAATAGATGACGTGGGAACACTCTTGATTTTCTGATAATTCTTTAGTATGATAAAGCTTGAAGTTTTTTTGATAACAATATGGATTTAAAATAGATATACAGGAGGATTAATATGGCAGAATTGGTAAAAGTTGTTGTAGATGCCATGGGTGGTGATCTCGCACCGGTGGAACCTGTAAAAGCAGCTGTAGAAGCAGTAAAAGAAAGAAAAGACATCCTGGTCATTCTTACCGGTCAGGAAGAAGTGATTCATTCAGAGCTTAAGAAATATCAGGATTATCCGACAGACAGAATCCAGGTGGTAAATGCAACAGAAGTAATTGAGACTGCAGAACCTCCTGTTTTTGCAATTCGAAAGAAAAAAGATTCTTCAATCGTTGTAGGACTTAAAATGGTAAAAGAACAGAAGGCCGATGCATTTGTTTCTTCCGGAAGCACGGGTGCGGTCCTTGTCGGCGGTCAGGTTCTTGTCGGCAGAAGCAAAGGTGTGGAACGTCCGCCTCTGGCTCCGTTGATTCCAACAGCTAAAGGAGTTTCTCTTCTGATTGACTGTGGCGCAAATGTTGACGCCAGACCATCTCATCTGGTACAGTTTGCAAAAATGGGATCTATTTATATGGAACATGTAGTCGGCATCAAAAATCCGCGTGTTGCGATTGTAAATAACGGTGCAGAGGAAGAAAAGGGAAATGCTCTGGTTAAGGAAACTTTTCCGCTTCTCAAAGAAGCAGAAGGGATCAATTTTATCGGAAGCATTGAGGCACGAGATATTCCGGCAGGTTATGCGGATGTTATCGTATGCGAAGCTTTTGTCGGAAATGTTATTCTCAAACTTTATGAGGGAGTCAGTTCTGAACTGATTCACAAAATCAAAGATGGAATGATGAGTACTTTAAAAAGTAAGATAGGAGCACTTCTTGTCAAACCGGCGCTGAAACAGACACTCAAAAGTTTTGATGCGACAGAATATGGTGGAGCTCCGCTCCTTGGATTAAAAGGCCTTGTTGTCAAAACGCATGGAAGTGCCAAAGCTATCGAAATTAAGCATGCAATTTTCCAGTGCGTACAGTTCAAACAACAGAGGATCAACGAAAAAATTGCGGAAAAAATCCAGCCGGCGCAATTTCCGGCCCCAGATAAGGAATAACAGAAAAGAAGGCAGATAAAATGGAACAATTGGAACAGATCATAGGATATACATTTCAAAATAAAAAACTTCTGAAACAGGCATTGACACACAGTTCATATGCAAATGAAAAAAAGTTGGGAAAACTGGGCTGTAATGAACGTCTGGAGTTCCTTGGCGATGCAGTTCTTGAACTGATCAGCAGTGATTTCCTTTATGCAAAATTCACACAGGTTCCGGAGGGGGAACTGACCAAAAAACGTGCAAGCCTGGTCTGTGAACCTAGCCTTGCGTACTGCGCGCGGCAGTTTGGACTTCCACAGTATCTTCTCCTTGGCAAAGGCGAGAATATGACGGGTGGACGTAATAGGGATTCTATCGTTTCAGATGCAACAGAAGCTCTTCTTGGAGCCATTTATCTGGATGGCGGTTTTGAACCTGCAAAGGATTTTGTCCTGAAATTTATCTTAAACGATATTGAACATAAACAGCTTTTTTATGACAGCAAGACAATTCTGCAGGAAATAGTCCAGGAAAAAGGAATTCAGCCGGTAGAATATATTCTGACCGGAGAGAGCGGACCGGATCATGACAAGCAATTTACGGTAAGTGTTCAGGTGAATGGACAGGTTGTCGGAAATGGAACCGGTCATACAAAGAAAGCTGCCGAACAGGCAGCAGCATATCAGGCAATTCAGGAAAAGAAATTCTGATTTTATGCGTGATACATGAGGAAAAGAAAAACTGGCAGGTGAACTATGTATTTAAAGAATATTGAAGTATATGGCTTCAAATCCTTTGCACAGAAAATCAATTTTGAATTTCATAACGGAATTACCGGTATTGTCGGACCAAATGGAAGTGGAAAAAGTAATGTTGGAGATGCTGTCCGCTGGGTACTTGGTGAACAGAGCGCCAAACAGCTTCGAGGCGGTAACATGCAGGACGTTATTTTTTCAGGAACAGAGAATCGAAAGCCATTAAGTTTTGCTTCTGTATCTATTACGCTGGATAACAGTGATCATAAACTTCCGGTAGATTACAATGAAGTTACTGTAACGAGGCGGCTGTATCGTTCGGGAGAAAGTGAATATCTGATCAATGGCAGTGGATGCCGTCTGAAAGACATTCAGGAAATGTTTTATGATACCGGTATCGGTAAAGAAGGGTATTCCATCATTGGACAGGGGCAGATTGATAAAATCTTAAGTGGTAAACCTGAAGAACGGCGAGAGCTTTTCGATGAGGCGGCAGGAATCGTCAAATTTAAACGAAGAAAAGCTACCACTCTGAAAAAGCTGGATGAAGAGCGGCAGAATCTGGTCCGTGTAACGGATATTTTAAGCGAGCTGACCAAACAGCTTGGACCATTGGAAAAGCAGTCTGAAACAGCGCGTATATATCTGGCCAAAAGAGAGGAATTGAAAGAACTTGATGTGAATCTGTTTCTTCTTGATCATCAGAGAACCGGTGAACTTCTGAAAGAACTGGAAGAAAAACTTGAACAGGCGCAGAGAGAACTAAATGAAGCTCAGGCAGCATATGATCAGACCAAAATAGAGTATGACCGTCTGGAACAGGAACTGGAAGATTTAAATCACAGGCTCGATACGTTGAAAGAAGAGCAGCAGCAGAATGCGCTTCTGAAACAGCAGTATGAAGGCCAGGTGCAGGTTCTTGAAGAACAGATCTCTTCGGGAAAACAGAACAGTGAGCATTATCAGAACCGTCTGACAGCTTTAGGGGAAGATCTGGACCGGAGAACGCAGGAAAAAGAAAAACTGGCAGAAGACAAACTGGAACTGCAGAGCAGACTGAAAGAAATTCGGGCCAGTCTTTCAAAGGAAACAGAGGCTCTGGAAAACATCGTTTCAAACGTAGAAGAATGTACACAGGCTGTAGAAGACGGCAAAAACGAGATCATTGAGATCTTGAACAGCCGTGCAACGACCAAAGGAAAAGTACAACGTTTTGATGCGATGCTGGAGCAGCTGAATATCCGTAAAGCAGAGATCAGTCAGCGAATTCTTCGCCTGAAAAGCGAAGAAGAGGTTCTGGAGAAAGAACGTCTTAATGCACAGAAACAATATGATGCAGTAACGGCTGTGATCCATTCGACAAATGAAGAATGTGTACGTCTGGACGGAGAGGTGCAGAAGTTACAGGATGAATTGAAAAAACAGAATTCTCAGATGGAAATCGGTCAGACAGCATACCATCGTGAGGCTTCCCGCCTGGAATCTCTTAAAAACATTACAGAACGTTATGATGGATATGGAAACAGTATCCGTCGTGTAATGGAACAGAAAAACCGTGAACCCGGTATTAAAGGTGTTGTGGCTGATATCATTCATGTGCAGAAAGACTATGAGGTTGCGATTGAAACTGCACTGGGCGGAAGTATTCAGAATATCGTCACAGATAATGAACAGACAGCTAAACGTATGATTGGTTTTCTGAAGAAAAACCGCTTTGGCCGTGCTACATTTCTTCCTTTGTCTAATATCAGCGGAAGAGGTGGACTGAATCAGAGGGATGTGTTGAGTGAACCGGGAGTTGTGGGTACTGCCAATACTCTTGTAAATGCGGATAAAGAATACAGTGAACTGGTCATGTATCTTCTGGGCCGTGTCCTTGTTGTAGATAATATTGATCATGCAATTGCAATCGGAAAAAAATATCGTCACAGTCTGCGTATGGTTACGATTGAAGGAGAGTCTTTAAGTCCCGGTGGTTCCATGACCGGTGGTGCGTTTAAAAATAACAGCAATCTTCTCGGAAGACGCCGTGAAATTGAAGAACTGGAAAGAAGTGTAGGAATTCTCAGGAAAGAACTGGAAGAAACGCAGAAATCAATAGGTGAAAACCGTAGCAGGCGAAATGTGCTTCGCGATACGATCGCCGATTTTCAGCAGAAACTCCGTCAACAGTATGTTGAACAGAATACTGCAAAGATGAATCTTGAACAGCTCAAAGAAAAAGAAGGCGAAATTCAGAACAGCTATCGGCAGATTGATCGTGAACAGGAAGAACTCCGCCATCAGGCAGGTGAGATCAGACAGGATCATAGCAGCATTGCCAGAGAACTGGAGGATTCGCAGAAGGACGAAAAGGAACTGGAAACCTTTATTGAGACCAAACAGAAAGAACTAGAGGAATGGAAGGCAGAAGAAACAGAGAAGACACATGAACTGGAAAAAATCCGGCTGGAAGAATCTTCTCTTGAACAGCAGAATCAATTCCTGCAGGAAAACCTGAGTCGTCTGAATTCTGAGATTGCTGCATTTCAGAAGGAATCACAGGAAATTACAGAAAATCTTGTACAGAGTCGTGAAGAGATACATAAAAAAGAAGAAGGTATCCAGGAGCTGAAAAATGCGGCACAGGAATGCCTTTTAAAAGAAGAACAGTATGGCAGCCAGAGAGCACAGTGGCAGGAAGAAAAAGAAAAACGAAGTCCCAGCCACAAAACATTTTTTGAAAAAAGAGATCATCTTTCAGAAAAGACTTCTCTTCTGGATAAAGAATGCTTCCGTCTGAGAAGTCAGACAGAAAAAATTGAGGAGCAGAGGGAAGGTCAGATTTCCTATATGTGGGAAGAATATGAGATCACGCCAAACAATGCACTTCAGTATCGAAAAGAAGAACTTACCGACCGACAGGCAATCAAAGCGGATGTTACACGCATAAAGGATGAGATCCGTAAACTTGGTTCTGTTAATGTAAATGCGATTGAAGATTATAAAGAGCTTCTGGAACGTCATACATTCCTGTCCGGTCAATACGATGATATCGTTAAGGCTGAGGAAACGCTGGAAGGAATTATTCTGGAATTGGATGAAGGAATGCGAAAACAGTTTACCGAGAAATTTCGTGATATCCAGAGAGAATTTGATAAGGCATTTAAGGAACTGTTCGGCGGAGGAAAGGGAACTCTTGAACTTGCAGAAGATGAAGATATCCTTGAGGCCGGAATACGAATCATTTCTCAACCACCTGGCAAAAAACTCCAAAATATGATGCAGCTTTCTGGTGGAGAAAAAGCTTTGACTGCGATCGCTCTTCTTTTTGCAATCCAGAACCTGAAACCATCTCCATTCTGTCTTCTGGATGAGATAGAGGCTGCACTCGATGATTCAAATGTTGGACGTTTTGCATCGTATTTACAGAAGTTGACGAAAAATACACAGTTTATTATAATAACGCATAGACGTGGCACTATGAATGCTGCGGATCGCTTATATGGTATCACCATGCAGGAAAAGGGTGTTTCAACTCTTGTATCTGTTGATCTGGTAGAAAACCAGCTGAGCAAATAAGTTGCTGGTAACAGAGTGAACAGCAATGTAACTATCGAGGAGGACATAGTATGTCAGAAGAAAAAAAAGGCTTTTTTAAACGTCTGGTCAGTGGTTTGACCAAAACACGCGATAATATCGTGGCTGGCTTTGATTCTATTTTCAGTGGCTACTCCAGTATTGATGAAGATTTTTATGAAGAACTGGAAGAAATTCTGATCATGGGTGATATAGGTATTAATGCGACTTCTGCAATCATAGAACATCTGAAAGAACAGGTGGCAGAGAAACATATCAAAAATCCTATGGAATGCAAACAGCTTCTGATCAACAGTATTAAGGAACAGATGCGTGTAG
>OGPR01002863.1_pt1 | contig 11060 bp, 10 predicted proteins | sample 1552981 | NCBI WGS metagenome assembly OGPR01 (sample SAMEA2580260, study PRJEB22360) | human gut metagenome | biome: human gut; feature: human-associated habitat; material: faeces | place: Denmark | collected 2008/2010 | reverse complement strand
CGTATTTAATAGCATTTGCATAGCAAATGCCAAAAAAGCGGGAGCATGTATCGCGCTTTTTTGACTTTCGGACGACTTAGGAACGGCCTGCGGTCCGTTCCTGCTTGTCGGCGAAACGGTAGTTTCGCGACAGCAAACTGTCAGGCAGTACCACATGATCCGGTAAACAGGATTTGCCGGACCATGTGATCCTACCTTGCATTTGAAAAGTAACAAACAGGAGAGGGGAACTCAGTTTTGAAACTGTACATTACGGGAGGCGGCACGGGCGGTCACGTTACACCGGGTCTTGCCATTGCACGCTATTTTGAAAAAAAGCAGCCGCAGACGACGGTGCGTTTTGCCGGTTCGGCACGCGGCATTGAAAATAAGCTGGTCCCGCGTGAGGGATATCCGCTGGACACCATCGAGATCATCGGCCTGTCGCGCTCGATGAGCCCGAAGGGCATTCTGCACAATCTGAAGGCGGCAAAGCTGGCTGTCTCGGCGGTCAGCAAGGCGAAAAAGCTGCTGAAGCAGGCCAAGCCGGACTGCGTGATCGGCTGCGGCGGCTATGCATCGTTCGCGGTGGTACGCGCGGCACAGCAGCTCGGCATTCCAACCGTGCTGCTCGAGGTCAACGCACTGCCCGGCAAGGTAACGCAGATGCTCGCAAAGGACGCGGACCGCGTACTCGTTTGCTTTGAACAGGCAAAGGAGCTGCTCGGCGGCGGAGATAAGATCATTCTGACCGGTGCGCCGGTGCGCGGTGAGATTCTGGCGGCGGACCGCGTAAAGGCACGCGAGAAGTTCGGCCTGACCGATGATGACCAGCTGGTCGTATCCTTCTGGGGCTCGATGGGTGCAAAGTACATGAATGAGCACATGGCGGGTGAGCTGGCGCTCGAGTGCAAAAACGGCGTGCCCTATCATCATGTTCACGCAACCGGTGCGGCGGCCCGTGAGTGGCTGCCCAGGATGGCGAAGGAGCAGGGCGCCGACTTTGACGCGCATCCGAACATCGAAGTGACCGAGTATATCTACGACATGGCAGACCGCATGGCGGCGGCTGACCTGATCGTGTGCCGCGCAGGTGCGGCTACCCTCGGTGAGCTGTGCATGCTCGGCCGTCCGGCACTGCTGGTGCCGTCTCCGTATGTGGCGGAGAATCACCAGGAGAAGAACGCGCGCGCCCTCGAAAAGGAGGGCGGCTGCCGTGTTCTGCTCGAGAAGGACGCCAATCCGCAGGTGCTGTATGACGAGATTCAGGATCTGCTGAGCGACCGCGACCGTCTGCACCGGATGGGGCATGACGCGACAAAGCTGGCGGCGCACGATGCAAGTGAGAAGATCTATCAGGAGATCCTCTGGGCAATCGAAAACCATGGCAAGAAGTAACAAAGAAGGGATGCTGTGATGAGACGCAGAAGGCGAAAAAAGCACACGCCCGACCAGATGGAGCAGCAGCGCCGCGGCAGGAAAATCTTTCGTGTGCTGGGACGCGTGCTGCTGACCGGCATTGTGCTGGCGGCTGCCGTGGTGGCGATGACCGTGTTTTTCAGGGTTAAGACCATTTCGGTGGAAGGTGCCGAGCAGTACGGCTCGGAGGAGCTGATCGCCGGTATGGATGTTCAAAAGGGCGATAATCTCTATCTGTGGAACAAAAACCGCGTATTGTCCGATCTGATGCACAGCTTCCCGTATCTGGAAAGCGCACAGCTGCGCCGCAAGCTGCCGGATGGACTGGTGCTGACTGTCACCGAGTGCACAGCGGCGGCTGCCGTGAGGAATGAGGATAACACGTTCACTTATATCAGTGCGGGCGGCAAGGTGCTCGAGAACAACGCCGCGGACGGCGGTCTGCCGATCGTGCTCGGCGTTACGCTGAATGCGCAGATTGGGGATTTCCTTGCTACCGGCACGGATGCACACGTTGACGCTATGCTGAACGTGCTGGAGAACATGGATGCCGCCGGGCTGCTCGAAAAGATGAGCTTCCTCAATCTGAACGACCTGACCGATGTGCGCATCGGCTATGACAAGCGGTTCGACATCCGCGCAGGCTCACTGGACGATCTGACGTACCGTCTTCGGTTTGCACAGACCGTTATCAGCGATCGCCTTTCGGCATCGGATATCGGGCGGCTGTACTGGGATGCACAGAACCGTCTGCACTTTGTGCCGGAGACGGCGGAGGATGTAGCACGGTCCGGTACCGATCAGGCAGGTGACAATCCGGTGACCTCGCCGGCGTACACCAATCCGGACGGCGAAGTAGGTACGACCGACAATCCGGACGGCGAAGTCGGTACGACCGACAATCCGAACGGCGATGACTCGACCGATTCGAGCAGCGACAGCTCGGACAGTTCGGATAATTCGGATTATTCCGATGATTCGGATTACTCGGACGATTCGTCCTATGACGAATCCTACGATGACAGCAGCGACGATGATTCGTACGACGAATCGTATGACGATGACAGCTATTATGACGACAGCTACGATGGCGAAGGCTGAGTTTTTTCTGCTTCTACTGGCGAAAATAACCGAAAACACAGGGAAAAACGCGAAAAAATACAGCCTTTTTCCGTATCGCCCGCCGGTTTGCGGGAAAGACACGGAAAAGATTAAGTTTTTTTTGAGGAATTCGCTAATTCCTGTTGCAAAATAGAATAAATCGAGGTAAAATTAAAACAATAGGGGCGAAGTGCCCTCAAACGCGGTAATTGATAATCAAAGAACGATTCTTTATCATAAAACGGAGGACAACGACAATGGGTTTTGAGTTTGAACAGGGCTTGGATAACGTAGTAAACATTAAGGTCATCGGTGTCGGCGGCGGCGGCGGCAACGCTGTAAACCGCATGGTCGAGAACGGTGTACAGGGTGTTGAGTTCGTTTCCATCAACACGGATATGCAGGCTCTGAATTATTCGCAGGCCACCACGAAGATCCAGATCGGCGAGAAGCTGACCAAGGGTCAGGGCGCAGGCGCAAATCCGGAAATCGGCCGCAAGGCTGCTGAGGAGAGCAAGGATCAGATCGCAGCGGCTCTCGCTAACACCAATATGGTATTTATCACCGCCGGCATGGGCGGCGGCACCGGCACCGGCGCAGCTCCGGTTGTTGCACAGATCGCTCGTGAGCTGGGCATCCTGACGGTCGGCGTTGTTACTCGTCCGTTCGCATTCGAGGGCAAGAAGCGTCTCGAGCAGGCGCTGAGCGGCATCGAAGAGCTGAACAAGAACGTAGACTCCCTCGTTATCATCCCGAACGAGCGTCTGAAGTATGTATCCGAGCAGAAGATCACCTTCAAGAACGCATTCGAGATCGCTGACGGCGTTCTGCGTCAGGCAGTTAAGAACATTTCCGAGCTGATCACCGTTCCGGGCTTCATCAACCTGGACTTCGCGGACGTTACCTCCGTCATGAAGGACGCAGGCTTCGCTCACATCGGCACCGGCTCCGCTGCAGGCAAGGACAAGGCTGCAGAGGCTGCACGCGAGGCAATTTCTAGCCCGCTGCTCGAGACCTCCATCGACATGGCTCACGGCGTTATCGTTTCCGTTATCGGCTCTGACGATATCGGCCTCGATGAAGTAGAGACCGCAGCTACCATGGTTCAGCAGGCGGCTCATCCGGATGCACACATCATCTTCGGTGCATTCATCGACGAGAACATGGACGACGAGATCCGCGTTGTTGTAATCGCAACCGGTTTTGACAATGTTCCGAACTCCGCAAAGATGAGCATGGACGGCAATAAGGACAAGGATTCCGGCTCCACCGGCCTGTTCACCGAGGCTGCTACGGCAGCAGCTGACAAGAAGCCGGCTCGCGCATCCGCTTCCAAGCCGTCGTCCGATGTTGGCTCTGACGATGCTGCATTTGATGTTCTGATGCGCATCTTCGATAAGGACAACCGATAATCTAACTGATAGCTATTCAAAACAGCCCGTAACAGGGCTGTTTTGTCAGGTATGGGAAGGTTAATTTTAGATGAAATCCATATTAAAGGAGAGTGATCACCGTGAGTACGGACCCTGGAAGTAGACAGATGAATATTACTCGCGGTGGCATTTTCGAGGAGTGCCGCTGCTGAAAGGCGGTATAATATGGTTGAATTTTTCAAAACGGTGGACGGCCGCATCACAGAAGTGAGCGAGTTCACCGAGGGCTGCTGGGTCAACATGGTGCATCCCAGCTCGGACGAGCTGGAGCAGATCGCGCAGGCGGCGCAGGTTGAGGAAGAGTTTGTTCGCGCGGCGCTCGACCCGGAGGAAAGCTCGCGTGTCGATACCGAGGACGAGCAGCTTCTCATGATCGTCGATATCCCGATGGTGGAGAAAAGTTCGGTCGAGGATGGCGGACAGATGTTCAACACCATTCCTATGGGCATTGTTGTGGCGCAGAATGCGGTCATCACGGTTTGTCTGGAGGACAGCATCATCCTGCGCTCCATCGCGGAAGGCGCGGTAAAGGGCGTGCATACCTCACTCAAGACGCGCTTTGTGTTCCAGATTCTGCTCCGCATCGCGGGCCGGTTCCTGAAAAACCTGCGTATGATCGAGCGCGACTTTACCCGCATCGAGAAGCGTCTGTATGACTCCCTCAAAAATGAGGAGCTCATCCAGCTGCTCGGACTGAGTAAATCGCTGGTTTACTTCTCCTCGTCCCTCAAGGGCAACGAGGTTACGATGGAAAAGGTGCTGCGCGGCCGCGTGCTCAAGCTGTACGAGGACGACCGCGACATTCTGGAGGACGCGCTGATCGAGGTCCGTCAGGCCATCGAGATGGCGAATATTTATTCCAACATTATGGCGGGCACGATGGATGCTTATGCTTCTGTCGTTTCCAACAATCTGAATATCATCATGAAGGTTTTGACCATCCTGACCATCATCATGACGATTCCGAATATCGTGTTCGGCTTCTTCGGTATGAATATCGGTGAAGGACAGATACCGGGCGACTGGGTCTGGTGGATGCCGCTGGCTATTACAGTGGTAGGCTGCTTCTTTGCATGGTGGATGCTGAAGAAGAAAAATCTGGACTGATACAAGCTGCGCTTCCGAGAAATACTCGGAGGCGTTCTTTTTTGCCTTCTGTACGCATAGAATGAAGCAAAAGCAGGAGGGACAATGCCATGATCGTTTTTGCGGCAAAGGTGTCGGTGAGGAAAATCGTAGTGGGCGTGCTGGCGGTCGGGCTGGTGCTGGTCGGCGCGGCAGCGCTGCTGCCGAAAACGGCAGAGGCGGATACTGCGGTCAGCGCTGAAGGTGCAGCGCTTAGTGCAAAGCTGAAAACCAACGAGGACAGAGTAGCGCTGCTGACCGCATGCGGCTGGTCGGTGGAGAGTGAACCGGTCGGCACACAGGAGGTGCAGATACCCGACACCTTCGACGAGGTATATGAGCAGTACAACGCTATCCAGCAGGCGCAGGGACTGGATCTTACGCCGTATCAGGGCAAGCGCGCTACGCTGTACACCTACGCGCTGACCGCCTATCCTACCGGAGAGCAGGGCGTGACCGCCAACCTTTTGGTACGCAGAAACCGCCTGATCGCAGCGGATATCACATCCGCACAGACGGATGGATTTGTGCATGGCCTGCTGGATATGCCGCAGATCTGACAGCGGCGGGCAATGACTTCCGGAAACTGCATAACTGTGCAATTCAACGAAAAAGTTATCATAGGTTTATGGTATCTATTGGTAACTTTCGGGGGATTGCACTTTTTTTGCATTTAGCTATTGTGCAATTTGCGAAAAAGTGTTATCCTTATAAAAGAAATGTATTGGCGGAGGGGACAAAATGCCACAGATGCGATTGGACAAATTGCTGTCCCACCTGAACTGCGGCAGCCGCAAGGAAGTGCAGGCGCTCATTCGTGCGGGACGCGTCTCGGTGGACGGCACTGTGCAAAAAGATCCGGCGTTCAAGGTCGATCCTGATCGGTCGCAGACGGCGGTGGATGGCACCGTGCAGCGCTACCGTGCACAGCGGTACTACATGCTCAATAAGCCGATGGGCGTTATCACGGCAAGCCGCGATGAGCGCCACGATACCGTGCTCGAGCTGTTTCCAGACGAGCTGCGGCGCGGCCTGTTTGCAGTGGGAAGGCTGGACAAGGACACCGAGGGACTGCTGCTCATCACGGACGACGGCGCGCTCAGCCATGCGCTGATGAGTCCGAACCGCCATGTCGAAAAGGAGTACGAGGCGGTCGTGGACGGCGCACTGGCAGCGGATGCAGTCTTGCGTTTTGAACAGGGCATGACCCTGCGGGACGGCACGGAATGCAAGCCGGCGAAGCTGGAAATCTTCGAGACCGAGCCGGAGCTGCGCGTGCGTGTGACGCTCAAAGAGGGCAAATATCATCAGGTCAAGCGCATGATTGCGGCAGTCGGCGGCACGGTAACGGCGCTAAAACGTCTGCGGCTGGGTGGTCTCTGGCTGGATAAAACACTCGCGCCCGGCGAATTTCGGGAACTGACACAGGAAGAATTGGAAAAACTTACCTCGCAAACCTGAAAAACTTAAAAAATCTACAAATTTTTTTGAATTTTTTGTACAAAAATGCGCGGACATGTGATATAATGACTTAAAATGTATAGGGAACTTTTGGCGTTCTTGTGAAGAATGTCATAGGCAGAATCACCATTAGCGGTGAGAACGCCATAAGGAGTAAGCGTTTCGGCGGACGGATGCGGAGTAAAGCGCCGGGGCGCGTGAAAAAGACGGGAAAGGTGATGGAAATGGCTTCGAGATTGTTCCAGTCGATTGTTTTGCAGATGAAGGATACGGTGGATCGTACGATCGGCATTGTTGACGCAAGCGGTGCGGTTGTAGCATGTACCGATCTGCCTCGTATCGGTGAAATGCGGGAGGAAGCAATCACTGAGCTGGGCTTCGCCGGCGAGATCGTTCGTTTCGGCGGGTATACTTATCATACAACGGGTGACCGTGCGTCGCGTCTGGAATACGCCGTATTCGTACAGGGCGAGGACGAGCTGGCGCGCAGCATCTGCTCGCTGGTTGCGGTTTCGATCAACAATATCAAGACGCTGTATGACGAAAAGCACGACAAGGCTACCTTCGTAAAGAATATCATTCTGGATAACATCCTGCCGGGCGATATTTATATCAAGTCCCGCGAGCTGCACTTCGGCAACGATGTGCCGCGCGTGGTATTCCTCGTGCGCCAGCAGGCGCCGGCCGATGTTGCCGCGATCGACGTGGTAAACGGCATGTTCCCGGACAAGCAGAAGGATTTCGTGCTGCATATCTCCGAGACGGACATCGTTGTAGTCAAGGAGGTCAAGGCAGGCAGTGAGATCAAGGATCTGATCAAGCTGGCAGACTCTATCGAGGAGACGCTGCTCAGCGAGCTGTCGGTCAAGTGCCTGATCGGCATCGGCTCGGTATCCTCCCAGATGAAGGATATCGCAAAGTCCTTCAAGGAGGCTACGACCGCAATCGAGGTCGGTGCGGTATTTGACACCGAGAAGAACATCATCAGCTTCGAGAATCTGGGCATTGGCCGTCTGATCTATCAGCTGCCGATCACGCTGTGTGAGATGTTCCTGTCCGAGGTATTCCGCAAGGGTTCGATCGACTCGCTCGATCAGGAGACGCTGTTCACGATTCAGAAGTTCTTCGAGAACAACCTGAACGTATCCGAGACCTCGCGTAAGCTGTTCGTACACCGCAATACGCTGGTGTATCGCCTTGAGAAGATCAAAAAGCTGACCGGTCTGGACCTGCGTGAGTTCGATCACGCGATCGTATTTAAGGTAGCGCTCATGGTTCGAAAATACCTTGCAAGCCGCGAAGAAGGTACCAGATAATCGCTGTCTGTTCATAAAATCTACACAGAAAAAACGTAAATTGTGCAATAATGCCACAGTTTGTCGGCTTGCGCATAAACATGATATCTGTTATAATAGACAAAGGTGTATATGTTTACACCTTTGTCTTTTTTGTTTGCTGGAAGGCGAAAATGCCCAATCCGGGGCATTCGCACGTCTTCTGCGTTGGCACCGAGGAGGATTGCCTGTGATACGAATGAGTGAAGCCACCGTGGTTTACGAAAACGGGACCCGGGCGGTGAACAAGGCGAGTCTGCGTGTAGACGAGGGAGAATTTGTCTTTCTGGTCGGCGCGTCCGGCTCGGGTAAAACCACGATCATCAAGCTGCTGACCGGTGAGGTTCGGCCGAGCGAAGGCCGCGTTATCGTCAACAACTACGATATCGGCAGAATGAAAAAGCGGCAGATTCCGTATCTGCGCCGTACATTGGGCGTTGTCTATCAGGATTTCCGCCTGATCAACACCAAAACCGTTTACGAGAACGTCGCATTTGCCATGCGCGCCATCGGCGCCAAGGGCAAGGCCATCAAGCAGCGCGTGCCGTATGTGCTCGATCTGGTCGGTCTGGCCGACAAGGCGCACGAGAAGCCGATGAATCTTTCCGGCGGTGAGCAGCAGCGTGTCGCAATCGCGCGTGCGCTGGTCAACAACCCGCGCCTCATCATCGCGGACGAGCCGACCGGCAACCTCGATCCTGCGCGTTCGCTGGAGCTGATGACCCTGTTTGAAAAGATCAACGAGCTTGGCACGACCGTGCTGATCGTAACGCACGAAAAGGGTCTGGTAGACGAATTTGAAAAGCGCGTTGTTGTGATCGACAACGGTGAAGTCATCAGTGATCAGACAGGTGGGTATTATCAGATATGAGATCAATCGCTTACTATTGGAAGGAAGGCCTGCGCAACATTTTCAAGCACGGCTTCATGTCCGTGGCGGCCGTGGTGATCATGGTCGTAAGCCTGCTGCTGACAGGTACGGTTACGCTGGTGGCCTACAACATTACGAATAACATTACGAGACTGCAGCAGTCCAACCAGATCGTAGTCTGGATCGACGATTCGCTTACCACGCGTGAGGCGAAAACGCTGCAGACGCAGTTCGAGAAGATTGACAACATTGCGTCGATCGCCTTCGAGGACCGCGATGTCGCGCTGGAGCAGTACCGCAAGGAGCTGGGCGACGACGCAGACATCCTCGATGATTACAACGCGGACAACAATCCGCTGCGCAACAGCTATGTGTTCACCCTGAGTGATTCCATGCAGGCGGACGCAACCATCAAGGAAATCGAAGCGGTTGACGGCGTTGCAAGCGTGCGTGCGGATGAGGATGTTATCCGCAAGCTGATTCAGATTCAGCGCGTGTTCAACATGATTGCGGCAGCTATGATCGTCGGTCTGGCTGTTATCTCGATCTTCATCATCTCCAACACGGTAAAGCTGGCCATGTTTGCCCGCCGTGAGGAGATCTCCATCCAGAAGATGGTCGGTGCGACCAACTGGTTTATCCGCTGGCCGTTTGTCATCGAAGGCATGGTGCTCGGTCTGGTTGCCGGCGGACTGGCCTTCCTCGCGGAATGGGGTCTGTACACCGAGCTGTACAACGTGGCAGGTACGGTTTCGCTGTCCTCGTTCCATCTGCTCTCGTTCGATGTGCTGCGCTGGTGGGTGCTCGGCGTGTACTGCGGTGCAGGCGCGTTGTTCGGCATCGGCGGCTCGGTAACGAGTATCCGCAAGTTTATGGATGTATAACGACTGCATAAAGGAGCGAATGTTTCAATATGATGAAAAAGAAAACCGTGCGCCTGATCTCCTGCATTATTGCGGGTATCCTGGTTGCAGCGATGGTGTTCTCGATGATCGCCTCCGGTCTGGTTTATGCCGGTGCGGTGAGCAGTAAGGAACTGAAAAGCAAGCTGTCCGATCTGGAGGATCAGAAGGCATCGGTCAAGGCGGAGCTGGATAGTCTGGCAGGCAAGGTGGATGAGGTTGCAAAGACCCGTGCCGCCCTGCAGAAAGAGATCAAGCTCACCAAGGAAGAAATTACGACGGTAACCGCGTATATCGACCGCCTGCAGGACCAGATCGACGTCAAGACGACCGAGCTGGATGCTGCGATCAAGGCGCTGGACAGCAAGAAGGAGCGTTTTTCTGAGACTGTCCGCACGACGTATGAGCAGGGTGAGACCAGCTATCTGGAGGTTCTGCTGAACGCGTCCAACTTCTCTGATCTTCTCAGCCGTCTGGAGATTGTTTCTGCGATCATGGACGATAATAAGAAGATCGTAGCGGAGTACACCGCTGCCAAGGAGGATATTCAGCAGAAGCGCGATGATCTGCAGGCTACCCAGGACGAGCAGGTACAGTATCAGGAAAACCTGAAGTATAAGGCTGAGGAGCTGAAATCCAGCGAGGAGCAGCAGAAGGCACTGCAGAAGAGCCTGCAGGCGTACCAGAAGGAGCAGAAGGCCGAGTACGAGCGCATCACCAGCGAGATGGACACCGTAAGTGACCAGATCGCAGAGCAGTCCCGCAAGGAAGCTGCTGCAGCAGCAGCAGCGGCAGCGGCCGCAAAGAAGAAGGGCGGCAGCTCGTCCTCGTCGAGCAGCAGTTCGGCGGGCAATCTGGGCAGGGCCACGCTGACCAGCGTGGATGGCAGCTGGCCGCTTCCGGGTTACACCAATAATTCGAGTGCCTATGGCTGGCGTGTACATCCGATCTACGGTACCCGCAAGTTCCACAAGGGCGAGGATATTCCGGCACCGACCGGCACACCGATCGTAGCAGCTGCATCCGGCACGGTTACCACCGCAGGCTGGGTTTCCGGCTACGGCAACTATACCGTTATCAATCACGGCGGCGGCGTCATGACGGCTTACGGCCATCAGTCTGCCATCCATGTTTCGGTTGGCCAGAGGGTAACCGCCGGTCAGACCATCGGTCTGGTAGGCTCCACCGGCAACTCGACCGGTCCGCATCTGCACTTTGAGGTGTATGTAAACGGTTCGACGCAGAACCCGATGAGCTACTTCAACTGACGCAATCATATAAAAGGGGAGAGTGTAACGCTCTCCCTTTTCTCGTGGAGGAGGACAAACCATGAAAAAACTGCGGGAGAGACAGGTCTCTCTGCGGATGGCGTTGACCATGTGTGCCGCGGCAGGCGCGATAACGGCAGTCATCTGCCTGATTTCCACCGGCTGGA
>OGPR01002861.1_pt1 | contig 11066 bp, 8 predicted proteins | sample 1552981 | NCBI WGS metagenome assembly OGPR01 (sample SAMEA2580260, study PRJEB22360) | human gut metagenome | biome: human gut; feature: human-associated habitat; material: faeces | place: Denmark | collected 2008/2010 | reverse complement strand
TTTTTTGTGTCCGGTTCATCCGGATCACCCGTACGCGGAAGTCAATTATACGCAATCTGAGGATTCAAATACGCAAACCACGCCCAGCAAGAATTTCGATATACATAATTTTGAATATCGAATTTCCACATATTACAAATCGACGACAAACACCCGTGATTATTTAAAATATTTTAATAAATCAAGCCAACCTATTCGGTGCAAACCGAGCCTCTATACTTATATAATACTAATATTAACCTTAACTCTATGAAAATGAATTTGACTACTTCGGAGAAGAACAGGGGCATCGTCCGCTTTCTTCTGATGAGTATGCTGCTGTGCCTGCTCATTCATCCGGCCCAAGCGCAAGACCGCGTCACGGTCACAGGGCGTCTGACCGACACCAGCCACGCACCGCTCATCGGCGCTTCGGTCATAGAACAAGGGACGACCAACGGCGTCACGACCGACGCGGAGGGCAATTACCAGATCTCCGTAAGCGGCAACGCGACCCTGGGCTTCTCGTTCATCGGCTACAAACCCCAGAACGTCGCAGTCATGAACCGCACCGCGATCGACGTCACGCTGGAGGAGGATGCCACGATGATCGGCGAAGTCGTAGCCATCGGCTACGGCTCGCAGCGTAAGGAAGACCTCTCGATGGCCGTGACGACCGTCAAGCTCGACGAAGCGGCCAAAAGCCGCGCCTCGAACCTGGCGACCATCCTCCAGGGCCGTATGCCCGGCGTCACCGTACAGCAGACCGGTGACCCGATGAAACCCGCCTCGTTCACGATCCGCGGCCGTGGATCGAAAGGCAACGACGACGACCCGACCTCGGGCGACGGCGTACTTGTCGTCGTGGACGGCGTGCCCAACGCCCCCTACATGATGGAGGACGTCGAAACGATCACCGTACTCAAGGATGCCGCCTCGGCGGCAATCTACGGAGCGTCGGTAGGTTCGAGCGGTGTCATCCTCATCACGACGAAGAAGGCCCAGAGCGGCAAGCTCCGCGTAGACGTGAATGTCTCGCTCGGTTTCGAGAAAGTGACCAACCTGCCGAACATGCTCACGGCGGAACAATACAACGAAGTGTGGGCAAGAACCGTGGAGAACAATCCCGGCAGCCAGCTTCCCAGCGCCGCCAACCCCGAGGTATATCCCTGGGGCAACGTTACCCGCACCGACTGGCTGGACGAGATTTTCCAGACCGGTTTCACGCAGCACTACGCCGCAACGATCTCGGGCGGCAGCGAGAAGGTACAGTCCATCTTCTCGGTATCCTACGACAAGAAGGACGGCGTGCTGCTCAACACGTACAGCGAAAGCTTCAACGGCAAATTGCAGACCGACTTCAAACTCACCAACTGGCTCAAGATTTCGGAGCGTGCGTCGTTCGTCGTATCCAACGGACAGGGCAACGTGGACACCAGCCACCAGGGCCCGATCATGGGCGCCGTATGGTATCCGCGCGCAGCCTCGGTCTACGAGATGAACGAGGACGGGACATACGCCCGCGACGAGAAGGGCAACCGCTATTACGGCGGTACGAGCCCCGAGTGGGCGGACGTGAACGGCACGCCGATGCTCTACAACCCGGTAGCATACCTCGAAAGGATGCACCGCAAATACCCCGAGCACAAAATCTTCTCGACGACCTCGATCGAAATCAAGCCCATCTCGTCGCTGACGATCAAGTCCGACTTCACCATCGACCTGCGCAACAAAGAGTCCGACGAGTTCTACCCCACCATGACGGAGAAGGGTTTGCGGCGCGACATCAACTACCGCGAACAGTTCTTCGACCGGGACAACCACTGGCTCTCGGAGACGATCGCGACCTATGCACAGGTATTCGGCCGGCACCACATCAGCGCGATGGCGGGCTTCACGGCCGACTTCAAGAGGCTGCACAGCCGGAAAGTATATTCGAGAGGGTATCCCGACAACGATATCAACAGCTCGATCTGGGATCAGGCCAACGACTGGACTTCGAACACGCCCAAGGAGAGCAAATACGAACAGACCATGGTGTCGTTCCTGGCCCGCCTGGGTTATTCGTTCGACGACCGCTATTTCCTGGTGGGCAGCGTGCGCCGCGACGCCTCTTCAAAGCTGCCTGCGAGCAAGAACTACGACTGGTTCCCCTCGGTATCGGGATCGTGGAAACTCTCGTCCGAAAAATTCTTCCGGAATGCAGGCCTCGACAAGGTTTTCGACCTGGTCAAGTTCCGCGCAGGCTGGGGCCGCATCGGTAATGTCGACCTCTATCCAAACAACGTCGCCACCGTCGAGCTCCTGAACTACCAATACCCGATCATCTTCGGCCAGAACCTCGACCAGTTGCTCCAGGGAACCTACCTCAACACGATTCCCAACTATTCCGCCCGCTGGGAAACCACCGAGCAGACCAGTGCGGGTCTCGACCTGACGATGTTCAAGAACAAACTGAACATCAGCGTGGACTACTACCACAAGGTAACCAAAGACCTGATCGACTACATTCCCACCCCCGAACAGATCGGCGTGGCGGATCCTCCCATGGGCAATATGGGCAACGTGCTGAACAAGGGCTGGGAATTCTCGGTGAACTACAACGGCAGCGCGGCACAGGGCAAACTGACCTACAACGTCTGGGGCAACTTCTCGACGAACAAGGGTTACGTACGCGAATACGGAGTTCGCAAAGGCGCCGTGATGCACACCTCGCCCAACCTGAACAGCAACCCGATCCTCTACTCCGACGCAGGGCAACCCTGGTATTCGTTCATGGTCTACCGCACGGCAGGCATCTTCCGTTCGCAGGACGAAATCAACAAGTACATCTACAAGAACCCCGAAACCGGAGAAGCGAAACTGCTGATGCCCGACGCGAAGGTCGGCGACCTGATCTTCATCGACACCAACAACGACGGCGTGATCAACGACGACGACAAGACCTTCGCAGGTTCCTACACCCCCAAGAACACCTTCTCGTTCGGAGGCTCGCTCAACTGGAAAGGCTTTGACTTCAGCTTCTTCTTCCAGGGCGTGACCGGCAACAAGGTCTACAACGGCCTCAAGCAGATGGCCATGAACGGCCGCAACGACTACGGCAACCTCATTTCCGACGTGTACAACAGCTGGGACTTCAACCCCCAGGGTAGCAAATACCCCCGCCTGGGCCTGGTAACGGGCAGCGATACGAACGGTAACTACAGCAAATTCTCCGACATATTCCTCGAGGACGGCGACTACCTGCGCCTGAAAAACATCACGCTGGGTTACACGCTGCCCAAGAGCGTCAGCCGCTTCGTCGGAATGGAGAACGGTTCGCTGCGCGTCTACATGAGCGTCGACAACGTATGCACGATCACCGGTTATTCGGGCGTCGATCCCGAGGTCGGCAACTACGGTATCGACCGCGGTGTTTACCCCGTATCGCGTTTCTTCAATTTCGGTGTGAACATTAATTTCTAACCAACACAAACTACAATAGCGATGAAAAAGATATTGATAATAGCCAGCCTCGCCCTCTGCTGTTCCCTTTTGGCGAGCTGCGAAGACTTCCTCGACACCAAGAAATACGGAGCCAAGACGGACTGGGAGACCCAGGAAGACGTAGAGAAAGCGCTCGTCGCCCTCTTCTCCTTCAACACGAACGACTCCGAGGGCGTCACCGGCCGCGGCATCACGTGGTTCGAATGCTGCAGCGACGACATGACCGTAGGCCGTCCCCAGGGCGAAGCCGAAGACATCCGCAACTTCCGCATGTCGCCCAGCAACGGCCGCGACGTGAAGAACAACTGGAAGATCATGTACGAGGTCAACGCCAAGGCCAACAACATCATCAAGGTCGTCCCGACGATGAACCTCGACAACGCGTTCAAGACCAAAGCCACCGGCACCGCCTATTTCTTCCGCGGGTTCGCCATGCTGTGGCTCTCGCCCTACTACGGTGACAACGGCCCCAACGGCGGCATCCCGATCATCCTCGACACGACGGAGCCCGCAGCCATGGACAGCCCGCGCCCGGCCTCCGTATTGCAGAACTACGACCAGATCATCAGCGACCTGCGCGAAGCCGGCAAACGCCTGCCTCTCTTCTCGCAGCTCGCACCCGAAGAGTACGGCATGCCCCACAAGGCCGCAGCCTGGGCCCTCGCCGCACGCGCAGCCCTCTATGCCGCACAGTTCGACGCCAAATACTACGACACGGTCATCGAAATGTGCGACAAGGTGATGGGACTCACCGGCGCCGACAAGCGCGAACTGTTCGACGACGGCACGGACAAGGCCTTCGCCAACCTCTGGCGCAAGCAGCAGAATTTCGGCTGCGAATATATCTTCTCGCTGCTGGGCAACGCGGTCGACGGCCCGAAATTTCACGGCATGTCCTTCCAGAACGGCGGCTGGGGCCTGTACAACCACTGGGGTTATTTCCAGCCCACCCTTTCCCTGTGGAACGCATTCGAATCGGGCGACACCCGCCGCGACGCGACGATCATCTACCCCGGGCAGACGATCCGCTTCATGGGCCGGGACATCGTATTCGGCAGCAACTCCTATTCGATCTCCTCGGATACAGGCATGTCGTTCCGCAAATTCCTCTCCCCGTGGGAAGAGGCCGACTGCAAAGGCAAGGAGGTGAATTCCAACGGCGACAACGCCAGCAACACGCTCGGCACCTGCCTCATCCGCTTCGCCGACGTCCTGCTGATGAAAGCCGAGGCGCTGATCTGGAAGAACGGCGAAGGCGACGCCGAAGCCAAACAACTGCTCAACCGCATCCGCAAACGCGCCCGTCTCCCGGAGAACAGCCCGGCGACCAAAGCCGAGCTCAAGAACCAGCGCCGCTGCGAACTGGCGTTCGAGTTCATGCCGAGCCGCCACCTGGACATGGTTCGCTGGGGCGACGCCAAGGAGACCTACGCCAAACCCACGCAGCGCGTGAACTCGCACTGGGATTACGACCTGCAGCAGGTGGTCATCGACGCGCCGAGCAACTATGACAACGGGCGCACGTTCGATCCCGTCATCAACCAGGTTTTCCCGATCCCCGTAACGGCATTCAACGGCACGGTGAACCTGACCCAGAACCAAGGTTATTAGTAAACAACCAAGATCATTACCGAATATGAAACTGCTGAAACATATCATCCGTGCAGGTGCCTTATGCGGCCTGCTCCTTACGACGGCTGCGGCGAAGGCGCAAACCGTACAACTGAAAGTACTGGACTGGAACGTGCTGTCGTTCGAAATGACGGACAAGTCCAACCAGATCGACTTCATCGTCGACGAGTACGTCGACCTGATCAAGGCCCAGAATCCCGATATCGTCTGCATCAACGAGCTCGAGACCGGCACCAGCCGTATGGGCAAGGAGAAACTGACCGAACTGGCGTCCCGCCTGGACATGTACCCCTACTTCATCATGTCCTATCCCAAGGACGTAGGGTTCTACGGCAACGGCATCCTCTCGAAATACCCGATCGTAAGTTCCTTCTCCGCATTGCATCCCTACAAACATGCCAAAGGCGAGGGCAACTACCAGTGGAATACAGGCTATGAATATTATCTGTATGGTTATGACCAGCGAAGTATGGGCTACATCGACATTCTGGTACCGACCTCCGATTCGGACGGACAGATCGTGCGCATTATCTGTACGCATTTCGACCATTGCGGAATAGATCAGGTCATCCAACAGCAGGAACAAAATGTTGTAACACAAGCCGGGCTGAACAATCCCGAATACCCGACAATCCTGATGGGAGACTTGAACGTCGGATGGGGAACAAACGTGCTTCCTGAATTCAGAAATTTAGGCGACCACATCGGGGTGTCTTGGGTAGACCACATCTTTGCTTTCCCCAAAGGTCGATGGACGGGCCATGATTTCAAATCCCATTCCTGCCCTGCCGCCAATGGCAAGGCATCGCTCTCCGACCATGACCCGATCACAGCCACCTTGGTACTTAAATAGCAGTTCGTCGAATTCACAAAAGTCGAAAATATGAAAAACATACAAAAATATCTCTCAGCACTGCTCGCGCTCGCCATGGCAGCCCCGGTATTTACCGGTTGTTCGGACGATTACGAGTATTCGCTCAGTTCGGTGGTCGCCAAGCCGTCCGACAAGTTCAACGCCAGGATCCAGTTCGTCAGCCGCCTGAGCGACGGGGCGCTGATTACGGGCGATGCCGACTACACGGCTCTCAACAACTACATGGTCAACACGCTCAAAAGCCGCGAAGAGGCATGGCTCACGGTCTTCGACCGTTCGGACAACGCCAACCTGGACAAGGTGATGCAGATCTCGATCAACACCTACCGCTGGACGGCCTTCGCCTTCAACGGGCTGACCAACAGGACGACCTACAAGGGCAGCACGCTTTTCTTCAACCAGCCGACCCGCTCGGTCAAGGCCACGGCCTGCGGCAAAGGCTGCTACGTCACGGGCTTCTCCCCGCTGATGGAAGGTACGCGCACCGACAAGGATGAAAACGGCACCGTGACCGGCACCGTGGACATCGCCTACGACATCAATTTCCGCACGGTACGCTTCGAAACGAACGAGCAGATCAACGCCTTCGGCGGTGAAAACGGCGTCATGAACACGCTCAAGCGCGAAAATATGAACATGCTGATGATCGGCACGGTCAAGAACGACCTGCTCGGAGCGCTCGAATCGGCAGTACAGAATACGGACGGTTCATTCAAGGTCTACAACGTCGCGTCCGGAAGCGCGTATACGATCTTCATGCTCGCCGAAGAACGCTTCTGGGGCTTTACGGATGTTGCCCCGATATCGGTCGGAAACGGCATCGAGGCCTATACGATAAACGTCATGTGGTAAAGGTTGGTTTAATTTAGTTGGAAGGAGGATGCGGCTTCGGGGCCGCATCCTCTTTTTATGCACGGGAAACCGCCGCGGCTGGCGGCGATTCCGGGATTATTTCGTACTTTTGCAGCGGAAACCAGATACGGAATGAAAAAGATCAACGTCATAACGCTCGGTTGTTCGAAGAACACGGTCGACAGCGAGCACCTGATGGCACGGCTCGCGGCGGCAGGCTACGAAGTCCTTTTCGACAGCGACCGCACGGACGCCAAGGTCGTAGTCATCAACACCTGCGGGTTCATCGGCGACGCCAAACAGGAGTCGGTCGACATGATCCTGCGCGCGGCGGCCGCGAAAAACGCCGGCAAGATCGAGCGGCTGTTCGTCATCGGCTGCCTCTCGGAACGCTATGCCGACTCCCTGCGCGCCGAACTCCCCGAAGTGGACGGGTTCTTCGGCGCCCGCACATGGGACGGCATCGCCCGGGCGCTGGGAGCCGCCGAAGACCCGGCCCTGGCCACCGAACGGCACCTCTCGACGCCCAGGCACTATGCCTACCTGAAAATCTCGGAGGGTTGCAACTGGAAATGCGGCTACTGCGCCATCCCGCTCATCCGCGGCGGGCACGTTTCCGTGCCGATGGAGGAACTGGAGGAGGAGGCGCGCAAACTCGCGGCCGGAGGCGTGAAGGAACTGATCGTCATTGCGCAGGACACGACCTACTACGGGCTCGACCTCTACGGGAAGCGCCGCCTGGCCGAACTGCTGCGCCGCCTGTGCCGCATCGACGGTATCGGGTGGATACGCCTCCACTACGCCTACCCCACGGCATTCCCCGACGAGGTGATCGAAGCCATGACATCCGAGCCCAAGATCTGCAAATACCTCGACATCCCGTTCCAGCACATCTCCGACGCACAACTCTCGGCCATGCACCGCCACCACACCAAGGCCGAAGCCTATGCGCTGGTCGAAAAATTGCGGGGGGCGATCCCCGACCTGGCGCTGCGCACGACGCTGCTGGTCGGCTATCCCGGTGAAACGGAAGCGGATTTCGCAGAACTGGAACAGTTCGTACGGGACGTACGGTTCGAACGCCTCGGGGTCTTCGCCTATTCCGAGGAGGAGGGCACCTACTCGGCACAAGAACTCAAAGACGACGTCCCGGAGGAGGTCAAGCAGCAGCGCGTGGAACGCATCATGACGCTCCAGAACGACATCGCCCGCGAAAACAACCTGCGCCGCGTAGGCCGCACGGAACGGGTTCTGATCGATTCGCGGCAGGGCGACTACTATGTCGGACGGACGCAATACGACTCGCCCGAGGTCGACCAGGAGATACTGATCCCGGCTGCGGAACGGCGTCTTCTGCGGGGGCATTTCTACGAAATACGGATCGACGGCGCCGCCGATTACGACCTTTACGGAAAGGCCGTCAGGAAATAAAATTTGTTTTTTAGCGTTCCTTTTCATACCTTTGAAATGTAAATCGGACTTTACCCGAGACCCAATGGCCGAAAAAAGCGTGATAACGAATATCGAAGCCCGTATCCGGCAGCTCATCGACGACCACAAAAGGTTGTCGGAATCGTGTGCGGAACTGACGGCGCAGCGCGACAACCTGAAAGCCGAAAACAGGACTTTGCAGGAGCGCATCCGCGAACTCGACGGCGAATTGTCACGTATGCAACTGACGGAGGGACTGGCGGGTGAAAGCCGCAACCGGGAGAAAGCGCGGGCGCGCGTCAACCGTCTTATGCGGGAGGTTGACAAATGCATCGCACTGCTCGGAAGGCCCGAATAACGGGAAGGGACGGCGAACCGGCAGTAACGCCGCAACCAGCACCCGGGCCGCAGATGAATAAGAGGCAGCAAGATAAACGAAACAAAAACGACATGGCACAACAGGCGATAACCCTCAAGATAGCCGGGAAAAGCTATTCGCTCAACATCGAAAGCGAAAAGGAGGAGGTATACCGTCTTGCCGAACGGGAGGTGAACAACTACCTCGCGGCGATAAAACAGAACAACTTCAAGAACTGGACGGATCAGGACTACCTGTCGATGGCCGCACTGAAATTCGCCATTGCAAACGTCGACATGCGGCAAAGCCGCGAACTGGGCGACGAAGACCTGAAACATCTGGGGCGGCTCGGCGAAGAGCTCGACGCCTACCTCAACACCCTGCAACGGTAACGGAGGGTAAAGGCCAGGCACGGGATTTGCCCGGGCAAACCGTAAAAAACGAGGTTCTTTAACATACGAAGGAAAAATCTACCCGCATAGATTCCTTACAGCTTTGCGAAACTGAACACTTTTTAAATTGGGGCAACTCAAGGCGCTTCAAAATCAGGCCTTGACCCTTCGGGGTGTATGCTACGGCGTACCGTTGGAAGATTGCGATTGTCGGAGCCCCCACACATGACTTATCTGCAGATTCGTCAAACAAGACTAAGGAATCCTATGCGGTTTTTTTTATGCACTACAACAAACCCTATAATAACAAATTCAAAACAGCAACAAAAACATGTATACCACCATTTTGGTTGCCTGCATCTCTGCCGTGGCCGCCGTCGGAATCTACGCGGTCGTCACGAACCTCGTAGCCAAGACCTCGATCCGCAAGCGGCGCGAAGCCGCCCTGAAAGAGGCCGAGGCCGAAGGGGAGATGATTAAAAAGGAGAAAATCCTCCAGGCAAAAGAGAAGTTCATACAGCTGAAAAGCGAATACGACCGCCAGGTCAACGAACGCAACCAGAAGATCGCCCAGAGCGAACAGCGCGCCAAGCAGATCGAGGGCAACCTGCAGAACCAGCAGCGCGAGCTGGAGAACAAACTCCGCGAGAACGAGCGCCTGAAGGAGCAGATGCAGAACCAGCTGCAAATCCTCGAGCACAAGAAGGAGGAAGTAGACCAGATGATGCGCGAGCAGAACATGCGGCTGGAACAAATCTCGGGCATGAGCTCGGAGGATGCCAAGAACATCCTCATCGAGAACATGAAGGCCGAGGCCAAGACCGAGGCAGCTTCCTATGTGAACGAAACCATCGAGGAAGCGAAGATGACCGCCACGAAGGAGGCCAAGCGGATTATCATGGCTTCGATCCAGCGCGTGGCCACGGAGACGGCCATCGAGAACGCCGTGACGGTCTTCAACATCGAAAGCGATGAGGTCAAAGGCCGCATCATCGGCCGCGAGGGCCGCAACATCCGGGCACTGGAGGCAGCGACCGGCATCGAGATCATCGTAGACGACACCCCCGAAGCCATCATCCTCAGCGGTTTCGACCCTGTCCGCCGCGAGATCGCCCGCCTGGCGCTCCACCAGTTGGTAACCGACGGCCGCATCCACCCGGCACGCATCGAGGAGGTCGTAGCCAAAGTACAGAAACAGATCGAAGAGGAGATCGTCGAAGTCGGAAAACGCACCACGATCGACCTCGGCATCCACGGGCTGCACCCCGAGCTGATCCGCATGATCGGCAAAATGAAATACCGTTCGTCCTACGGCCAGAACCTCCTGCAGCACGCCCGTGAAACGGCCAATCTCGCGGGTATCATGGCCGCCGAGCTGGGGCTGAACCCCAAGACGGCACGCCGCGCAGGCCTGCTCCACGACATCGGCAAGGTACCCGACGACGAACCGGAACTGCCGCACGCAATCATCGGCATGAAACTCGCGGAGAAATACAAGGAGAAACCCGAGGTATGCAACGCCATCGGCGCCCACCACGACGAAGTGGAGATGACTTCGCTGATCGCACCGATCATCCAGGTCTGCGACGCCATATCGGGTGCGCGCCCCGGCGCCCGCCGCGAGGTGGTCGAAAGCTACATCAAGCGCCTGAAGGAGATGGAGGACATCGCCCTCTCGTACCCCGGCGTCGTAAAGACCTATGCGATCCAGGCCGGCCGCGAACTGCGCGTAATCGTCGGTGCAGACAAACTCACCGACCAGGAGTCGGAAGGGCTGTCGCACGATATCGCCAAGAAAATCCAGGACGAGATGACCTATCCCGGCCAGGTGAAGATCACCGTCATCCGCGAAACCCGCGCCGTATCGTACGCGAAATAAGAACCCCGCCCGTAGGACAGGCTGCACACGGCCTGCCTGCCGCAAATTTATCACAGGTAAAAATCCCTCCCTGTTGGGGCTGACTGTTTTTGAGATACCGTTCTGTAAATCAGGACGGTATTTTTATTGAAAAGAGGAAGGGTTACGAATTGGTGACGGAAGTCTTACATTCTGTTGCACCCT
>OGPR01002858.1_pt1 | contig 11075 bp, 9 predicted proteins | sample 1552981 | NCBI WGS metagenome assembly OGPR01 (sample SAMEA2580260, study PRJEB22360) | human gut metagenome | biome: human gut; feature: human-associated habitat; material: faeces | place: Denmark | collected 2008/2010 | reverse complement strand
GCGGCCCCTTCTTCGGCATGAAGACCGAAGAGCTGCGGGGCAAGACCAAGGCCGATGCCCGCAAGCATCCCAACTGGAACATGGGTGCCAAGATCACCATCGATTCTGCCACCCTGATGAACAAGGGCCTGGAGCTGATCGAGGCGGTCTGGCTGTTCGGCCTGCCCCCCGAGAAGATCCAGATCGTGGTGCAGCGCCAGAGCATTGTCCACTCTGCCGTGCAGTACAGCGATAACTCCATCATCGCCCAGCTGGGCGTGCCCGATATGCGCATCCCCATCCAGTACGCCCTGACCTACCCGGCCCGTGTGCCCGGTGTGGTGCCCGAGCTGGACTTTACCACCCTGAAGCTGCTGACCTTCGATGTGGCCGACGAGGAGACCTTCCGCTGCCTGGCTGCCTGCAAGAAGGCCATCAAGAAGGGTGGTCTGGGCCCCTGCGCCGCCAACGGTGCCAACGAGGAGGCAGTCAAGCTCTTCCTCGAGGATAAGATCGGCTTCCTCGATATCGGCCGTCTGGTGGAGGCTGTTGTGGACAGCGACAGCTTTGGCGGCGATTACACCCTGGCCGATGTGTATGAGTGCGACAAGATGGCCCGTGCCTTTGTGAGAGCGCACCTGTAAGGAGAACTGATGTCTTTTATTGTCACCTTTATTGCTGCGGTGTTCGTGTTCAGCGCCGTGATCGCCATCCATGAGTTCGGCCACTTCATGGTGGCAAAGCTCTGTGGTGTGCAGGTCAACGAGTTCTCCATCGGCATGGGGCCGGTGCTGTGCAAGCGGGTGCGCAAGGGCACCCAGTACAGCATCCGCGCCCTGCCCGTGGGCGGCTTTGTGGCGCTGGAAGGGGAGGAGAGCCCCGAGAGCAAGCAGGCGGAGGAACGGTCAAAACCCCCCCCCCCCACCGGCGGGGACCGTGATGATGGATGGCGGGGGCGCAAATGAAGATGCTGGTGAACCTGCCGCTCCTAGCAGGGGAGCCAAGGCGGATGCCGGAAAGCCTGACTTGCCTCCCCTATCAGGGGAGGTGGCAGAGCCGACAGGCTCTGACGGAGAGGTTAAAGGCATCCCGCTGAATGAGGCCCCTGTCTGGCAGCGGGCCCTCATCATGCTGGCGGGTGCCGGGATGAACTTTGTGCTGGGCTTTGTGGTCATGGCCATCCTCATCACGGTCCAGAGCGAGCCCATTACCAGCAAGGTCCTCTATCAGGTGGAGGAGAACGCCCTCTGCGGCCAGACCGGCCTGCAGGCAGGGGATAAGATCCTTGCGGTGAATGGCCGCCGCTGCTTTGTGGCAAACGATATCCTCTATGAGCTGATGCGCACCGAGGACTACACCGCCGATTTCACCGTTCTGCGGGACGGCAAAAAGGTGGAGCTGCCCGGTGTGCAGTTCGACACCTGGCAGGATGACAAGGGCGAGACCCACATGAGCCTGGGCTTTACAGTCTACGGCATCAAAAAAACACCGCTGAACGTGCTGAAAGAGGCGGGCAACAGTGTGCTCTACTACGGGCGCATCATCTTTGCCTCCCTCTCCGACCTGCTGCGGGGGCGGGAGAGCATCAACGACCTCTCCGGCCCGGTGGGCATCGTAACGGCCATCGGGCAAGCCGCCAGCTACGGCTGGCAGGACCTGCTGGAGATGCTGGCGCTCATTACCGTGAATGTGGGCATCTTCAACCTGCTGCCCTTCCCGGCGCTGGACGGCGGCAAAGTGGTGTTCCTGCTCATTGAGGGCGTGACCGGCCATGCCGTGCCCGAAAAGATCCAGAGCGGCCTGACCGTGGCGGCCTTTGCGCTGCTGTTCGGGCTGATGATTTTTGCAACTTACAACGATATCCTCCGGCTCATTACCGGGGCAATGTGATACGGAAAGGAAAACGACCATGCGGCAGCTGAAACGAGAAGTGAAAATCGGCAATGTGACCATTGGCGGCAACAACCCCATTGCGGTGCAGACCATGTTGAATGTCCCCGTGGAGGACATTGAGGGCAACGTTGCCCAGGCAAAGCGCTGTGAGGCGGCGGGCTGTCAGATCCTGCGTGTGACCTGCCCCAGCGCGGCGGATGCCAAGTGCATCGAGGCCGTGAAGAACGCGGTGAACATCCCCATCGTGGCGGATATCCACTTTGACTACAAGGCAGCGCTGGCCTGCGCCGACGTTGGTGTGGACAAGATCCGCATCAACCCCGGCAACATCGGCGACGACGACCGGGTCAAGGCCGTGGTGCAGGCCTGCCAGCAGAAGAACATCCCCATCCGCATCGGCGTGAACGGCGGCAGCCTGGAAAAGCACATCCTGGCAAAGTACGGCGCGCCCGTGCCCGAGGCCATGGTGGAAAGCGCCCTGTACCATGTCCGCCTGCTGGAGAAGTTCGATTTCAACAACATTGTCATCTCCATCAAGAACTCCAACGTGCCCCGCATGATGGAGGCCTACCGCCAGCTGAGCGCTGTGACCGATTACCCCCTGCATGTGGGCGTGACCGAGGCCGGTACTTACCAGATGGGTCTGCTCAAGAGCGGCATGGGCATTGGCGGGATGCTGCTGGAGGGCATCGGCGATACCATCCGCGTCTCGCTGGCCGCCGAGCCCGAGAAGGAAGTGGAAGCAGGCTACAACATCCTGCGCGCCGTGGGCTTCCCCGTGGCTGGCCCCGAGGTCATCACCTGCCCCACCTGCGGCCGCACCCAGTACCCCTGCACCGAGATCGCCAACGAGGTGGAAAAGCGCCTGCAGGGCTATAAGAAATCCATCAAGGTGGCCGTGATGGGCTGCGTGGTCAATGGCCCCGGCGAGGCCCGCGAAGCCGATATCGGCATTGCAGGCGGCAAGGGCGAGGCTGTCCTCTTCATCCACGGCCAGCCCATCAAGAAGCTGACCGGGGATAATATCCTCGACCAGTTCATGGAGGAGATCTATAAGATTTAAGAACGCCCTCTCAGTCTCGCTGCGCTCGACAGCTCCCCCAAAGGGGGAGCTAACGCATCTGTAAGGGGAAAGGGTGCTGAAGGCTAAACCTCTCCGTCATCTTCGCTAACGCTCGATGCCACCTCCCCTAGTAGGGGAGGCCTTGGCATAGGGTTCATTTTTCGCAATGATCGCCTATCGGCTCCAAAACGCACTCCTGCCGCAAGGGGAAGACCTTGCGCCAGCAGGGCAAACAGGAGCGAAGCGCCAGACCACGAAAACGCGACGGCCTGCCAAGGGCTCCCCTACTAGGGGAGCTGCCGAGCGTCAGCGACGGCTGAGAGGTTTAACCCCGTCAGCACCCCCTAAAGGTCATGCCGCAATTGCCTCTCCCTTTGGGAGAGGTGGCATCCCGTAGGGATGACGGAGAGGGCGCAAGGCCAGCCTCTGTTAAAAGTCACACTTTCTCAATTCCGGTGCGACAGCTTGCCACTTCACGCTCCAAAACTGGATAATCTGACAAAAAAGCATCCGGTCTCTTGCAATGCAGGGGGCCGGATGCTATTATATTCCCTGTAAGAACACTTGTGTTTGTGAGGTGAACAAGTTGGAACGCCGTTTTTATCTGGTGGACGCGGAGGTCCTGCCCGAGGTCTTCCTGAAAGTGGTCAAGGCCAAGGAGCTTCTGGCAAGCGGGGAAGTGCGCAGCATCTCGGCTGCCACCCGCAGTGTGGATCTTTCGCGCAGTGCTTTTTATAAATATAAGGACTGCATCTTTGATTCCGAAAATGGCCGCGAGGTCGTGACCGTAATGGCAACGCTCCGGGATGAAACAGGCGCGCTGCAAAGCCTGCTGGCGGGCATCAGCGCAGCCGGGGCAAGCATTGTTACCATCAACCAGTCCACGCCGGAAAACGGCGCAGCGCTGGTTGCCGTTACCATCCGCACCGATACCATGCAGATGACCCCTGAGGAGCTGACGGAGCGGTTGAGCCGCCAGCGCATGGTGGTGGGCGTGCACTGCGGGTATAACCTGTAAGGGCACCAGAACAGTTAGGAAATAGGAACGAGGGTTGAACTATGGCAAAGATCGCGATTTTAGGCTTTGGCACGGTGGGCAGCGGCGTGTACGAGGTGCTGTGCCGCAACGCCGCCGGTGTTTCCCGCCGGGCCGGTGAGCCGGTGGAGGTCAAGTACATCCTTGACCCCAAGGATTTCTCCGCTCATCCGGCGGCAAACCTCTTCATCAAGAACTTCGATACCATTCTGGAAGACCCGGAGATCCGGGTGGTGGTGGAGACCATCGGCGGCACCCGCTTTGCATACCCCTATGTCAAGGCCTGCCTCGAGAGCGGCCGCAGCGTGTGCACCTCCAACAAGGAGATGGTGGCCACCTACGGCGCGGAGCTGCTGGCGCTGGCCAAGGCACACAACTGTGCCTTCCTGTTCGAGGCCTCCGTGGGCGGCGGCACCCCCATCATCACCCCCATGCACCAGTGCCTGGCCGCCAACGTCATCACCGAGGTGGAGGGCATCGTGAACGGCACCACCAACTTCATGCTGACCAAGATGGTGCGGGAGAACCTGGGCTTTGACGAGGCCCTGAAGATCGCGCAGGAGCTGGGCTATGCCGAGACCAAAGACCCCGGCGACGATGTGGACGGCCGGGATGCCTGCCGCAAGATCGCCATCCTGTCCTCGCTGGTCTGCGGCCACCAGATCTACCCCCAGAACATCCCCACCCGGGGCATCCGGGACATCACCGTGGCCGATGTGGCTGCGGCGGAGCGGCTGAACTGCGTCATCAAGCTCATCGCATGGATGAAGCGGGGCGACGACGGCAGCGTGGCTGCCGGTGTGGAGCCCTGCCTGGTGCCCAAGAGCCACCAGCTGGCCGGTGTGGACGATGTGTTCAACGCCGTGCTGGTCAAGGGCGATATGCTGGGCGACGTGGTGTTCTACGGCAAGGGCGCGGGCAAGCTGCCCACCGCCAGCGCCGTGGTGGCCGATGTGGTGGATGCCCTCAAGAACGGCTCCAAGGTCCATGACAGCCTGTTCTGGCAGCCTGCGGAGCCGGTGGAGGGGATGCTCACCGACCCGGCTCCCGCCGCATATTATGTGCGTGCAGCGGGCGTTGCTCCCGCCGTGGTGGAAGCCATCTACGGCAGGGGCCGTGTGGTGGATGAGCACTTTGACGGCTGCTCCTATCTGGTGGAGCAGGCCGATACAAAGGCCATGGCCGAGGCAGCCCGCAAGGTGGAGACCGTGGGCGGCAGCGTGAAGCTGGTGCTGAAAAAGCTGCCCGAGGAAGCATAAGAAAAGGGGACGGACGATGAAGATCAAAGTTTCTGTTCCGGCCACCAGCGCCAACGTAGGCTCCGGCTTCGACGCGCTGGGTCTGGCTGTGACCCTGTACAACACCGTGACCTTTGAGGAGAGCGATAAGCTGGACATCTCGGCGGCGGACGGCACCCGCATCCCCCGCAACGAGAGCAATCTGGTGTACCGCTCGGCCAAGGGCCTGTTCGACAAGGTGGGCAAGAAGATCCCGCCCCTGAAGATCGTGCAGACCAACCCCATCCCCATGGCCCGGGGCCTGGGTTCCTCCTCGGCCTGCATCATTGCGGGCCTGCTGGGCGCGAACCGGATGCTGGGCGATGTGCTCAACACCCAGGAGCTGCTGACGCTGGCCACGGCCATTGAGGGCCACCCCGACAACGTGGCCCCGGCCCTGCTGGGTGGTTTGACCAGCAGCGTCTTTGAGGACGGCGTGGTCTACTCCGTCAAGCGGGATGTGGACCAAAGCCTCTGCTTTGCGGCCATTGTGCCGGACTACAAGCTGCTGACGGAGGCCGCCCGCGCGGCCCTGCCCAAGCAGGTGGCCCACAAGGATGCCGTGTATAACCTGTCCCGGGCCGCGCTGGTGCCTGCCGCCTTCTGTGAGGGCCGGCATGACCTGCTGGGCATTGCCACCGAGGATAAGCTCCACCAGCCCTACCGGATGCCCCTGATGCCCGGTTCCCGGGAGGTGTTCGGGCTGGCAAAGCAGTGCGGGGCAAAGGCCGTGTATGTATCGGGTGCCGGTTCCACCGTGATGGCGGTGGCCGAGCGCGCGGAGGCTGAGCGCTTTTATGCCGGGCTGCGTGCCGGGCTGGAAACGCTGGAAGGCCTGGACGGATGTGAAGCATTTACACTGTTAGAGCTGGATGCAGATAATACCGGCGCAACTGTGGAATGATATAAATTGGGAGAAACTAGAGGAGAGTGACAAACTATGGCGTTGATCGTACAGAAGTTCGGCGGTTCTTCGGTGAAGGACCGGAACCGTATCTTCAACGTGGCCCGCATCGTGGCCAACACCCACAAGGCGGGCAATGACGTGGTGGTGGTGGTGTCCGCACAGGGCGACACCACCGACGACCTGATCGCAAAGGCTGCTGAGATCACCCACAACCCTTCGGCCCGTGAGATGGATATGCTGCTGGCCGCCGGTGAGGAGATCAGCATCGCGCTGCTGGCCATGGCTCTGAACGAGCTGGGCTGCCACGCCACCAGCCTGACGGGCTGGCAGGCGGGCTTCCGCACCGACCGTGCCTACACCAAGGCACGCATCACCCGCATGGAGACCGAGCGCATTTCCTCCGAGCTGGAGCGCAACCGCGTGGTGGTCGTGGCAGGCTTCCAGGGCCTGAACAAGCTGGATGATATCACCACCCTGGGCCGCGGCGGCTCTGATACCAGCGCCGTGGCCATTGCAGCGGCCCTGCACGCAGACCGCTGCCAGATCTACACCGATGTGGAAGGCGTTTACACCGCAGACCCCCGCAAGGTGCGCAACACCCGCAAGCTGGAAGAGATCACCTTTGACGAGATGCTGGAGCTGGCCTCTCTGGGTGCGCAGGTGCTGAACAACCGCAGCGTGGAGCTGGCAAAGAAGTATAATGTGGAGCTGGAAGTGCTGTCCAGCCTGAATCCCGTGCCCGGTACGGTGGTCAAGGAGGTTACAAAAGACATGGAAGGTATGCTGATCAAGGGTGTTGCAAAGGACACCGATGTTGCCGTTATCACGATCCTGAACGTTCCCGATGAGCCGGGCACCAGCTTCAAGATCTTTGGCCTGCTGGCCCAGAAGAACATCAACGTGGATATCATCTTGCAGTCCACCGGCCGCGACGGCAAGAAGGATATCTCCTTCACCTGCGCCGAGGGCGAGGCTGAGACCGCCATGCGCGTGCTCAAGGAGAGCGGCAAGTTCAAGGATGCCACCTGCGACGAGACCTGCGCAAAGGTCTCCATCGTGGGTGCCGGTATGCAGAGCCACAGCGGCGTTGCCTCCAAGATGTTCGAGGCCCTGTCCAACAACAACATCAACATCAAGATGATCTCCACCAGTGAGATCAAGATCTCCTGCATCATTGCCCGTGACGACGCTGACAAGGCGGTCAGTGCCATCCACGATATGCTGTTTGACTGATTGAAACACTTGGGGCGGTTCGCCCTCTCCGTCAATGCTGACGCATTGCCACCTCTCCCAAAGGGAGAGGCAATGGCGGCTTCGGGACAGGGCACTGCAAATTTGCAGTCGTCTGCCTGTCAGATGCGTTGGCTCTCCCTTTGGGAGAGCTGTCGAGCAAAGCGAGACTGAGAGGGCCCGCCCCTTTTTTGCAAAAGCGAGGGGAAAGTATTATGTTGGAATCGATCAAATGCAGCACCTCGGGTGCATACTACCTGCGGGGGCAGTGGGTGCCCGCCGACGCGCAGGCTCCTGCGGCACTGGCAGCCGCGGGCGTGCGGAGCAGGCCGGCCAGGCCTACAAGGGCACCATGGCCTACGGCATCCTCACCGCCCACAACACCAGCGGCAACGACCGGGATCTCCGGATCAAGTTTGATGCCATGGCAAGCCACGACATCACCTTTGTGGGCATCATCCAGACGGCCCGTGCCTCGGGGCTGGAAAAGTTCCCCATCCCCTATGTGCTGACCAACTGCCACAACAGCCTGTGCGCCGTGGGCGGCACCATCAACGAGGATGACCACCGCTTCGGCCTGTCCGCTGCCAAAAAGTACGGCGGCATCTTTGTGCCGCCCCACATGGCGGTCATCCACCAGTACATGCGCGAGCGCTTTGCGGGCTGCGGCAAAATGATCCTTGGTTCCGATTCCCACACCCGCTATGGCGCGCTGGGCACCATGGCCATCGGCGAGGGCGGCGGCGAGCTGGCAAAGCAGCTGCTGGGCCGCACTTACGATGTGGCCCGCCCCGGCGTGGTGGCCGTCTGCCTGACCGGCGCTCTGCCCGCAGGCTGCGGCCCCCACGATGTGGCCATTGCACTGGTGGGCGAGCTGTTCAAGAGCGGCTGTGTCAAGAACAAGGTCATGGAGTTTGTGGGCCCCGGCATTGCCTCCCTGCGGCAGGATACCCGCAACGCCATTGATGCCATGACCACCGAGACCACCTGCCTTTCTTCCATCTGGGAGACCGATGAAAAGACCCGGCAGTTCCTCACGGTCCATGGCAGGGCAGGGGACTACAAGCCCCTGCACCCGGCAGAGCTGGCCTATTACGACGGCGTGGTGAGTGTGGACCTTTCCAAGATCCGGCCCATGATCGCCCTGCCCATGCACCCCTCCAACGCCTTTCCCATCGAGGAGCTGAACGCCAACCTCAAGGACATCCTCCACGTATGCGAGGAGAACGTCCAGCAGCTGGTGGGCCGTTCTGACGTAAAGCTGGATCTGTGCAGCAAGATCGAAAACGGCAGGCTCCGGGTCGATCAGGGAGTCATCGCAGGCTGCGCGGGCGGCCTGTTCGACAGCATCTACGAGGCCGCTTCCATCCTCAAGGGCCATACCGGCGGCTGCGGGGATTACGCCCTCAGCGTTTACCCCGGCAGCCAGCCCATTATGATGGAGCTGAACCGCACCGGTGTGCTCACCGACCTGATGGCCAGCGGTGCCACCATCCGCACGGCCTTCTGCGGCCCCTGCTTCGGCGCGGGCGATGTGCCCGCCAACGGGGCACTGTCCATCCGCCACACCACCCGCAACTTCCCCAGCCGCGAGGGCTCCAAGCCCGGCAGCGGCCAGCTGGCAGGCGTGGCCCTGATGGATGCCCGCAGCATTGCCGCCACCACGGCCAACGGCGGCATCCTGACCCCCGCAACGGAGGTGGATTACGACCCCACTGTGCCCGAATACCACTACGACCCCTCCAGCTACGAGGCCCGGGTGTATCAGGGCTTTGGCCACGGCGATTATGATGCCCTGCTCAAGCTGGGCCCCAACATCAAGGACTGGCCCGAGATCGCCCCGCTGGGCGACAACCTGCTGCTGAAGGTGGCCTCCTACATCACCGACCCCGTCACCACCACGGACGAGCTCATCCCCTCGGGTGAGACCTCTTCCTACCGCTCCAACCCCCTGGGGCTGGCTGAGTTCACCCTCAGCCGCAAGGACCCCGCCTATGTGGGGCGCGCCAAGGCCGTGCAGGCCGAGGAAGCCGCCCGCCGGGCCGGGCAGGGGGATGCCGCCCTGCTGGCAAAGATCCGCGCCGTGCCCGGCTGCGAGGCCCTGACCTGGGACGATGTACAGCTGGCCTCCACCATTTTTGCCGTCAAGCCCGGCGACGGCTCTGCCCGTGAGCAGGCCGCCAGCTGCCAGCGCGTGCTGGGGGCCGGGGCCAACATCGTCAACGAGTACGCCACCAAGCGTTACCGCTCCAACCTCATCAACTGGGGCATGCTGCCCTTCCAGCTCAACGGCGCGGCTCCCTTCGGCCTGGGGGACTACATCCTCATCCCTCATGTCCGGGAAGCCCTCAAGGGCGATCTGCAGAACATCCCTGCCTATGTGCTGGGGGAGGAAGTGAAGCCCTTTGCCCTCTATATGGCACCGCTGACCTCCGATGAGCGGGAGATTTTGGCAGACGGGTGTCTGATCAATTATTATAAGCATTAAACCTCTCAGCCGTCGCTGACGCTCGGCAGCTCCCCTAGTAGGGGAGCCCTTGGCAGGCCGTCGCGTTTTCGTGGTCTGACGCTTCGCTCCTGTTTGTCTTGCTGGCGCAAAGTCTTATCCTTGCGGCAGGAGTACGTTTTGGAGCGTCAGCGATCATTGCGAAAAATGAACCTTATGCCAAGGCCTCCCCTACTAGGGGAGGTGGCATCGAGCGTTAGCGATGATGACGGAGAGGTTTAACCCGTTACATTCTCAGGAGGTTCCATTCCATGCCCGGCGATCTACACAACCACACCACCTATTCCGACGGCTCCGTGCCCGTGGCCCGGCTGCCCCTGATGGCAGCCCGGGTGGGGCTGGATGCCATGGCCATCTCTGACCACGATACGCTGCGCAGCGTGCAGTATGCCTACGACCACCCGGTGCAGGATGGGGTAAAGCTCATCCCGGCCACCGAGCTCACCGGCTACGATTACGAGCGCCAGCACCGGGTCCACCTGCTGGCCTACTGGCCTGACCCCGAGAGCGAGGCCCTGCGCCGCCACTGCGATATCATGCGCCAGCGCCGCAACGAGTGCTGTTTGCAGAGCGCCCGGGAGCTGGAAGCCATCTTCCCCCAGTTCCGCACCGAGCAGGCGCTGGAATACGCCAGAGACAGCGGCGTGCTCTATAAGAGCGGCATCATGCAGGCGCTGCGGGAGTTGGGCCTTGCCGACAGCATCTACGGCGAGCGCTACCATGAGCTGTTCGGCTGGAACCCGCGGGGCAGGGTGCTCCACTCGCCCGAGTACATCCCGGTGCGGGAGGTTCTGGCCACAGCCAAAGCCGCCGGTGCCGTGGTGGTGTTCGCCCATCCCACCGTGTACAAGAGTATGCCCCTGCTCCGGGAGCTGGTCAGGGAGGGGATGGTGGACGGCATCGAGATCGACCACCCCAGCAACAGCCCCGTGGACAAGGCCGAGTGTGCCGCCCTCTGTGGGCAGTATCACCTCATCCACACCGGCGGCACCGACTTCCACGGGGCCAACCACAAAAAGGTCTACCCCGTGGGCACCTGCACCACCCCCGATGACCAGATCGCGCGGATCGAGGAGCTGGCCCGGAAGCGCAGACGGTGACCCGCCGCGCTTCGGGAGCTTTTTCCCGCGAGTGAAACGGGCCATTCCATCGCCCGCCCTATTGCCTGCGGCAACAGGGTCCCA
>OGPR01002857.1_pt1 | contig 11081 bp, 9 predicted proteins | sample 1552981 | NCBI WGS metagenome assembly OGPR01 (sample SAMEA2580260, study PRJEB22360) | human gut metagenome | biome: human gut; feature: human-associated habitat; material: faeces | place: Denmark | collected 2008/2010 | reverse complement strand
CGCACACGAACGGCACGTCGAACTGTGTCTTGTCGATGTGATAGACGTCATCGGCAGGGGAGAGAACCTCGGACTCGTCGATGTAATCGATCTCGATGGCCTGCAGGACCTGCGCCTCGACAATGTGGCCGATGCGGCACTTGGCCATAACAGGGATGGAGACGGCCTCTTGGATGCCCTTGATCATCTTGGGGTCGCTCATGCGCGAGACGCCGCCTGCGGCACGGATGTCGGCCGGAATGCGCTCGAGTGCCATGACGGCGCAGGCGCCCGCCTCTTCGGCGACGCGTGCCTGCTCGGGCGTGGTGACGTCCATGATGACGCCGCCCTTGAGCATCTGCGCGAGCTCGCGATTGAGTTTGACGCGATCGGCCTTGCTGGTCTGTTCTGCCATGGTTGCTCCCTTGGTTGGCATGTGCATTGCTTGACGGAACATCCTATCGGGGAGCTGGGTATGGCGAAATACTCAGTTTTCGAGATAATTACAAGGTCAGACTAATACCAGATTGAATGACTTAATAAGGTCAGGTGATAGGCTCATGCTTGACTACAATTTGGAAAAACGCGGCGAAGCATCGCTCTATGAGTATGTTTACCAGCAAATTCGAGATGATATCGTAGCTGGACGCATTGTGGCGGGGGAGCATTTGCCGTCTAAGCGCGCCTTTGCCAGTCATCTGGGAATCAGTGTTATTACCATCGAGAATGCATATAGCCAGTTACTCGCTGAGGGCTATATTTGCTCAATACCACGTCGTGGCTACTACGCTTGCGAGCTTCCGGATGCACCGGTTTTGGCTTCGGCTGCGGAGGGCATCGACCGAGATGCCGCCTCTGCGGGTCCCAGCGCGCATGATGTCAACGGACAGGTCGAGCGATTCGATGCACTTTCTCCTTCCGCTTTGGAGGCGGCGCGGCTTTGGCAAAGCGCACTACGGGCGACGCTGGCATCCGAAGATGAGCGCGAAATCTTTTCGCCCGCACCGGCGCAGGGCACCGCTCGGCTGCGACGCGCAATTGCTCACCACCTGCGTGGGACAAGGGGCATGAATGTCGATCCCAATAACATTGTTATCGGCGCGGGCGCCCAGCTGCTCGATACCATGTTGGTTCAGTTGCTTGGCGCTGACAAGGTGTATGCCGTTGAGGACCCGGGCTATTTACGTCTGACGCGCATCTATCAGGCTATGGGCTGCAAAGTTCGACATATCCCGTTGGATGATGAGGGCGTGGACTTGAGCGCTCTGCAGAAAACCGGGACCGATGTACTTCACCTGATGCCGTCCCATCAGTATCCGACCGGCCTTGTGACGAGCATTGCGCGTCGCTATGCGCTTCTGAGCTGGGCCGCCGAGCGACCAGGTCGGTATCTCATCGAAGATGACTTTGATTGTGAGTTTCGCCTTGCCGGGAAGCCGATTCCCGCGCTCGCGTCGATCGATGCCGCCCAGTCGGTTATATACACCAACACGTTTTCGAAGAGCCTTTCATCGGCGTTGCGTTTGGCGTACATGGTGTTGCCCGATGAGTTAATGGAGCGGTTTAGGCGCAACCTTGGTTTCTACGCCTCGTCGGTGAGCTCTGTTGATCAGGTCGCTTTGGCGCGTTTGCTGGAATCGGGTGATTACGAGCGACATGTGAACCGCGTGCGCGTTCGTGCTCGCGAGGCGCGTGATGGCCTGATGGCGCTTGTGCGGAAGGTATTTCCGGCAGGAGAGGTCTCGATCGAGCATGCAGACGCGGGCCTTTACTGTATCGTGGTTGCGGAGCGTGGAACGGGCAGAAGCACTTTTGTACGGGCCCTCACGCGCTCGAGCATCCCTTTTATCGATATCGGTGACTGTTTTTGGTGTGCCGATGGCGCATCTGTCCCTGAAAACTCAACTCAAATTCTTGTTCAGTATGACGATCTGAGTCCAAAAGTACTAACAACCTTGGAATTACAGCTAATGGGGGGGCACTCTGCAACCTAAGTGAGTAGACTTTTAGCACTTTGGCGACCAGGCAGTTTTGTAACAAGCTATCTACCTGCGGTTTTGAAAAGCAGGATGACCGGCCTGCTTGGGATGTTCAAAAAAGTCTACTCACTTGCCGCGCAAAGCTTCTACATGAGAAAAAAATGGGGTTTTCAACAGGGCTTCGTCCAGCTCTCGGCAAGCTTTTGGCCAGTTGGGGAGGGCTGTTGAAAACTTGGCAGTCCGTTCGGCGCCATTTTTGGTGCGTTCGCGCCAATGCGTGACTGACTGGGTTGAAATTCGTGTTTTCCTGTGCCTATGAAGGATCTAGTTTGTGACATATCGGCTTTTAGGTACTGGCGTTTGCCCCCTCAGGTTCGTGCTTTGTGTCCGCCGCTTCCACGGCCGGAAGAAGACCGGCAGCGATATGACCTTGCCCGTAATCCGACGGCTGCGGTCGCGCTCGGCTTTCCGTTGTATACATTGGTCCGGACGAGAAACAAGCGGACTTGTCCTGCCAGTATCAGACAGCGGCTGTTTCTTGGTGAGCTCCCCAGGGAATCCGTGCTGGAAACGGAGCATGGGTTTTTGGTCACGTCTCCTCTACTGACGGCATTTATCATGTCTCGACATCTGACGGATCTCCAGCTTCTTTTGGTATTGGCGGAGATGTGTGGCTTGTTTGCGGTGTGCGCTCTGCCGGCGGCACTTGAGGCGGAGCTTTCGCGTGCAATTGATTCGGGCGCGATTTCGACAACGTTCGGTTGGGTGCGCTGCCCGTCCGAGGACGGCACCGCCTCAAATTTATGGCGTCGAGACGCTTTGGTTTTGGGCGGAGACCTTGACCGTTTTTGTTCAGATGTTTGCGGGATGCGTTACGGCAATAGATTTATGGCGGTATCGCAACTCGTCCCATTGGGTGCCGCGTCGCCTTTTGAGGTCGAGGCGTATTTGTTGCTTGGACTGTCGCGATCCCTGGGAGGCGAAGGTTTTTGCGGCATAGAGCTTAATGTTGAAGTGATGCTAAGCACAAGTGCTCGAGCGATTGTGGGAAAGTCCCGTGTATATATCGACCTACTTCTTTCTTCGCCGGACGGCAGGCGACAGGTGGCCATTGAATGTCAGGGAAAGGCCTCGCACGGACGCGCAGGGGATGGCTTGCGTGACGCTGACCGCATGACGGCCCTTCAGGCCATGGGCTACGATGTACTTCTCCTGACACACAGACAGATATCCGATGAGGATAGATTCCGCGCGATCGTTAAGGCCATATGCAGGATGCTCGATGCTGAATATCGTGATAAAAGCTCAGATGAGCAAAGGGCTGAGACATTACTCCGGTCTGAACTATTCGTTGACTGGACAAAATTGGGAGTAATCGACGGAAAGATGCCCGTTAGACACAAAACGGCTCAATCGTGGACGGCTGCGGTTCTAAGTGAGTAGACTTTTGGCACTTTGGCGACCAGGCCGTTTTGCAACAAGTCATTTACCTGCGGCTTTATAAAGTGATATGGATGGTCTGCTCGGCAAGTTCCAAAAAGTCTACTCACTTAGTTTTTGACGAGAAGCCGATGCCGAAGGCGGTCCTATTTCAGGGCGTTAACAAGTTCGTGAGGCACGAAAAAGGCCCGAACCAATACGGTCCGGGCCTCATCGAGCTAGAGGTTATGTCTCAAGCGGTTGGCTTAGCCAAAGTAGCGCTTAAGCAGGCCGGCAAAAGCCTTGCCGTGGCGGGCCTCGTCGCGAGCCATCTCGTGCACGGTGTCGTGGATGGCATCGAGGCCGGCGGCCTTGGCACGCTTGGCAAGATCGGTCTTGCCGGCGGTGGCGCCGTTCTCGGCCTCAACGCGCATCTCGAGGTTCTTCTTGGTAGAGTCGGTCACGACCTCGCCCAGGAGCTCAGCGAACTTGGCGGCGTGCTCGGCCTCCTCGTGGGCAGCCTTCTCCCAGTACAGGCCGATCTCGGGATAACCCTCGCGATGGGCGACGCGAGCCATGGCCAGGTACATACCGACCTCAGAGCACTCGCCCTCAAAGTTGGCGCGCAGGTCGGCAACGATGTCCTCGGAGACGCCCTCCATCTTGGCGACGCCCACGACGTGCTCGGCAGCCCACTCGAGCTGACCCTCCTCCTGCTTCAAGAAACGAGAACCGGGAACGCCGCACTGGGGGCACTTGAAGTCCTCGGGCAGCTGGTCGCCGTCGAACTCTTCCACATAACCGCAAACGGGGCAAACAAACTTCATGATTCGATCCTTTCGATCGATGGCGATGGGGCGCTTGTCCGGTCCCGTAAGGGCCCTCTCCGGACGTGCGTCTTGACGGGTTCTATTATCCATAAATGCAACCAAATGTGAAGCCTATTAGGAATGATTTTTAATAAAACAATTTTGAGATATGAAGATGTTGATTGATTAACGATTGGCAGGCCGTCTTTGACCGCCGCTGAGTACAATCGGGCGAGCAAATGTTGACCTATCAACAAATGAAGGAGTTTCCTTTATGCATCTAGCCCGTCGTGCCTGGTGCCGAACATATCAGACGGTTTTTCGCATTGCATTGCCGATCCTGCCCTATACCGAGCCGCGCATTTTAGAGCATGCCGAGGATGTGCCCGCGGTGCTTCAAAAGCGCTCGATCCAGAAGGTCCTTATCGTGACGGATCCCGGCATTACCCGTCTGGGGCTCACGGCACCGCTCGAGACGGCGCTCGCATCCAGGGGGATTGGCATTACGGTCTATGCCGAAACGCGTGCAAACCCCACGGTTTCAAACGTGGAAGAAGCGGCGTCCCTGTATCGAGAGAGCGCCTGCCAGGCCATTATCGGCTTTGGCGGTGGCTCGGCCATGGACTGTGCCAAGGGCGTGGGCGCACGCATTGCGCAGCCAAACAAGCCCATCAACAAGATGCGCGGCCTGCTGCGGATTCATCGTCGCCTGCCGCTGCTCATCGCCGTTCCCACTACCGCCGGTACGGGAAGCGAAGTCACGCTTGCGGCGGTAATTACCGATGACGGGACGCACTACAAATACCCCATTAACGACTTTGTGCTCATCCCGCGTTTTGCAGTCCACGACCCCGAGTTTACGTGCGGCTTGCCCGCTTCCATTACGGGGCAGACGGGCATGGACGCCCTGACGCATGCCGTTGAGGCCTTTATCGGGCGAAGCACCACGCCCTATACGCGCAAGATGGCGCGACAGGCGGTGCAGCTTATCCACGACAATTTGCTCGAGGCCTATGAGCATGGTGACGACATGCGCGCTCGTCGCAATATGCTTTCGGCGGCGTATAAGGCGGGCGTTGCGTTTACCCGCTCCTATGTCGGATATGTGCATGCCATCGCGCACAGTCTGGGCGGCCGATACGGAATTCCGCACGGTTTGGCCAACGCGATCATCCTGCCGCACATGCTTCGCGCTTATGGTGACGCCGCCGCCCCCAAGCTTGCCGATCTTGCTCGCATGGCGGGCATTGCGCCGGCTACCGCGCAGGATAGTCTTGCGGCCGAGGCCTTTATCGATTGGATCGATTGCATGAACGAGATCCTGGGAATCCCCAAATATGTCTCGGGCATTCGCCGCTCCGACATTCCCGAGATGGCGGCGCATGCCGATGCCGAGGCCAATCCGCTGTACCCCGTTCCGCTTTTGATGGACCGCTTGGAGCTCGAGCGTATGTACGAGGTCGTCGCGGGTGGTATGTTTGAGGACGAGAACTAGGAGGGTGCCATGAACACCGAGGAAATTGCGCGCATCGTCGGCGATCAGCGCACTTACTTTAAAACGCACGCTACGTTTGATGTTGATGCCCGACGTCGCGCGCTCGTGAGTTTACGCGATACGGTACGGGCGCACGAGGCCGATATTGCCCATGCACTCAAGACCGATTTGGGAAAGTCGCATGACGAGGCATATATGTGCGAGATCGGCACGTCGCTTTCCGAGATTCGTCATCAGATTGCGCATGTGGCTCGATGGAGTCGTCCACGCCTGCGTCCGTGTGACCTTGCTAACGCCGTGAGCGTGTGCAAAACGCAAGCCGTGCCCTATGGCGTCACACTCATCATGGCTCCGTGGAACTACCCGTTTTTGCTAACACTCGAGCCGCTCGCCGGCGCCCTTGCCGCGGGCAATACCGTGGTCATCAAGCCGAGTGCCTATGCTCCGGCATCGAGCGCGGTGCTCAAGCAAATCTGTGAAGAGGCATTTGATCCGTGCCTGGTGACGGTTGTCGAGGGCGGGCGCGCCGAAAACGAAGCGCTGCTCGATGAGTGCTGGGACAAGATTTTCTTTACCGGTAGCGTTCCGGTCGGCAAACTCGTCATGGAGCGCGCAAGTAAAAACCTCACGCCCGTGACGCTTGAGCTGGGCGGCAAGAGCCCCTGCATCGTGGATGCGACGGCAAACTTGAAGGTCGCGGCACGGCGTATCGCCTTTGGCAAATGGCTCAACGTGGGGCAGACCTGCGTGGCGCCCGACTATCTGCTGGTCGATACGCGCGTGCACGACGAGCTGCTGGGCCTCATCAAGGAAGAGGTCCGCCGTATGTTTGGCGAGCATCCGCTCGATAACGAGGATTACGGGCATATCGTCAACGCCAAGCATTTTGCGCGCGTGCGCGGGCTGATCGATCCCGATAAGGTCGTGCTTGGAGGCACCGCGCGGGAGACTTCGCTGAAGATCGAGCCGACGATTTTGGACGGCGTGACCCCCGATGACGCCGTGATGCAGGAGGAGATCTTCGGCCCCATCTTGCCGGTGCTGACGTTTGAGAGCCTAGACGAGGCCGAGACGTTTATTACGGATCGTCCGACGCCGCTGGCTCTGTATATCTTTAGCCAGGATCGCGCAGTTCAGCAGCGCTTTGTGCGTTACGTGCCCTTTGGCGGCGGCTGCGTCAACGACACGATTATGCACTTGGCTACGAGCCATATGGGCTTTGGTGGCATGGGTGCGAGCGGTATGGGGCAGTACCATGGACGCGAGAGCTTCGATACGTTTAGCCACAAGAAGAGCATCGTGAACAAGGCAACGTGGCTGGACGTGCCATTCCGCTATGCTCCTTACGCAAGCTGGAAGCACAAGTTCGTGCGCATGTTTGTGCATTAGAATCAGATGGCGTAAGGACAAACGGTCGAAAAGACGCAGACAGGATGAATTTGTGTCCGCACGAGTTCGTAGACTTCTCAATAAGGTTAAGCGCCGGTTTATCCGGCCGTTAGAGGAGTTGCCATGTACGAGCCTTCGCGTGTTCTTCTGTCGTTTCATATTGCGGGATTTCAGTATGCCGACGGCGCTTTGGTCCTAGGCGATCTTAAAGTGGGCGATAAACTGACGCTGTGCGCCGAGCGCGATAATCCCCATGATCCCGAGGCGGTTGCGATCTACTATGGCAAGACCAAACTTGGCTATGTTCCGGGAAACGAGGTCGGCCCGCTGTCCTTGATGATGTATTACGGCCATGAGGACGTATTTGAGGTCCGTGTGCAGCAGGTTGCTCCCGAGCGCAGCCCGTGGCATCAGGTGCGCGTTGGCCTCTACGTGGTGGACGCTCGCTAATCGGCAAGGGAGGCGGCCATGTTTGATGGCGATGATCTGTTCGATCTGGCAGACGATCCGTTTGAGTGGGATCTGCTACTCGACGATGATGAGCTGGAGCAGGACCGTAAGAAGCGGCAGGACAAGAACGCCCAGGGTGACGCTACGAAAAAACAAGACAAGCGCCGTCGCGGCCTGTTCGGCGGGGTCTTTGGCTAACCGCCGCATCGCTGTGTCTGTATACTTAGCACGAGTTTGACGCGTTGCGAAATGAGGGCATAGACGATGATGTGGTTTACCGCCGACCTGCACCTGGGCGATACGAATATCTTGCACGATATGGATCGGCCGTTTGATTCGGTCGAGGAGATGAACCGCAAGGTCATCGCTGCCATCAATGAGTGCGTGGCGGCGGACGACCGTCTCTATATCCTGGGTGACTTTACCTATCGCTTGCCACTAGCGGATGCTGTGCGTCTGCGCGAGCGTATCGAATGCAAGAATGTGACACTCATCCGTGGCAACCATGACGGCGACTGGGAAGATCCCGACGCACCGCAGATTTGGGAAGATGTGCTCGATTACCTGGAGATTGCTCCCGGCTATGCCAAGGGCCACCGCCTGGTGTTGAGCCATTACCCCATGCTCAGCTGGAATGGTAAGGCGCGTGGTGCCATCATGCTGCACGGGCATATCCACAGCAGAGGAGACCGCACCAACGTGCGCAACCGCGATCGCGAGCGCCCTGTCTTTCGCTACGATGTCGGTCTCGATGCCAACGAGTACAGGCCTGTAAGCCGCGATCAAATCCTCGACTTTTTTGGACTATAGGGCGCCAGAACCACCACAAAGGGGACACAGTGCACCTTTGTGGTGGTTTTCACATAGATTGGAGTCGATATGAAGCAATTGCTTATTCGTGCCGATGATATCGGTTATTCGTATGCTGTTGACCTGGGGATTGCCCGAAGCGTCAACGAGGGCCTGGTGCGCTCGGCGGGCCTTATGCCTAATATGCCCGAGGCCGAGCGTGGGTGGTCGCTCGTGGCGGATGCCGATATTGCAGTGGGCCAGCATACCAACGTGTGCCTGGGCAAGCCGTGCGCCGATCCGGCGCTCATCCCGAGCATGCTCAACGAGAGCGGCGAGTTCCATAGCAGCCGTACCTTCCGTGAGCATTTTAAGCGCGGTGAGGAGCTGATAGACTTCGACGAGGCCTGCATCGAGATCCGCGCACAGCACGACCGTTTTGTCGAGATTGTGGGCCGCGAGCCTGATTACTTTGAGGCCCATGCCGTCATGAGCGAAAACCTTAACCGAGCGATCTCGGCGGTTGCCCAGGAGCTGGGCCTTAAGGAGCAAAAGGCGAGCTTCGACCCCACGGCGGTGGTGCGTTGCGGAAATACTGATCTGCGCATGGTGATGCATTCGATGGAGCCGGGCTACGAACCCAAGGACTCGGTTATGCAGACGGTTCGCGAGATGTCCGACGGCGAGACGGTCGTCTTTGTGTGCCACCCGGGCTATCTCGATCGGTTTATCCTCGAGAACAGCTCGCTTACGACCGATCGTACCAAGGAAGTCGACGCGCTGATCGATCCTGAGCTGCGCGCTTGGCTCGGGTCTCAACCTGATCTTCGCCTGGTCGACTATCGCGACCTGTAGTGACCCATGCCACCACAAAGGGGACAGGCACCTTTGTGGTGGTTCTGGCGCTGTTGCCATTATGGCGGCGGCGTCTTTTTTGTCCGTGCAGCGCGGTAGAGTGTAAGCGGTTGAAATTTGCGTCCATCGAGGAGCTGCTATGAACGAGATCAAGTGCCCGCATTGTGGCGAAGTTTTTAAGGTCGATGCGTCTGGCTATGCGGACATCGTCAAGCAAGTGCGCAATGCCGAGTTTTCGCGCGACCTGGATGAGCGTGTGAAGGCAGTCCAGCGCGAGGGCGAGCAGGCACTGGAACTTGAGCGCTCGCGTTCGACGGCTGCCTTGCAAAAGGCAGAGTCTCAGCGCAACGCTCAGCTTGTCGAGCAGAAGAACGCCGCGGAGCAGAAGCTGGCACAAGAGGTTGCCAAGCGCGATGCCGAGCTTTCCGAGCTGCGCGCCAAGCTCGAGGGCGCTGCCGCAGAGCGCGAGAGCGCAAGCCAGCGCGCGGCGGTTGAGGCCCGTGCCGACGCTCAAAAGGAGAATGCCGAGCTTCAGCGAAAAATCGACAATTTGCGTGCGCAGCTGGAGCGTAAAGATGACGAAGCCAAGCTCGTCGAGTCGGCGGCGCGCAATGCTGCTCAAAACGATTTGGCTGCACGCGATGCGCAGATTGCCGAATTGCAGGCAAAGCTCTCCGCGGCGGACAAGGCCCAGGAGATGGCGCTTGCCGCCGCCGCGGCCGAGTCGCAGCGTGAGCTCGATGCCGCTCGCGGCGAGGCCGAGCGCGCGCTTGCTGACTATCGCGTGAAGGTGCAAGAGAGGTTTTCTGCCGCAAAGGCACAGTCCGAGCAAGAGGCCGAGGGCCTGCGTGCCCAACTGCGCGAGCAGGAACTGATGGCAAAAATGAACCTGTCAGAGGCGGTCGCCGCGGCGGAGCGAGAGCGCGATGAGGCGCGTGCCAAGCTGACGAGCGAGCTGGCAGTGCGCGATTCTCGCGAGGAGCAGGCCAAGGCGGCACACGAGCTCGAGCTTGCGCAGGCCAAGCGCGCGAGCGATGACCTGATTCGCTACAAGGATGAAGAGATTGAGCGCCTTAAGGACATGAAGGTCCGCCTGTCCACCAAGATGGTGGGCGAGTCTCTCGAGCAGCACTGCGAGACCGAGTTCAACCGTCTGCGCATGACAGCGTTCCCTAACGCGTACTTCGAGAAAGATAACGATGCGTCCGAGGGTACCAAGGGCGACTTTATCTTCCGCGAGTGCGACGCGAGCGGTAACGAGGTCATTTCGATTATGTTCGAGATGAAAAACGAGAACGACGAGACCGCGACCAAGCATAAAAACGAGGACTTCTTTAAGAAACTCGATCACGATCGTCGCCAGAAAGGGTGTGAGTACGCGGTGCTTTGCACGCTGCTCGAGCCCGAGAGCGAGCTCTATAACGCAGGTATCGTCGACGTGAGTTACCGCTATGAGAAGATGTACGTGATCCGCCCGCAGTTCTTCATTCCCATGATCACGCTTCTTCGCAACGCTGCCATGGGTTCGCTGCGCTATAAGCAGGAGTTGGCGGAGTACAAGCAGCAGAACATCGACGTCACGAACTTCGAAGCCAAGATGGAAAAGTTCAAGAATGATTTCGGCCGCAACTACGAGATCGCGAGCCGCAAGTTCCAAACGGCGATCGATGAGATCGACAAGACAATTAGCCATCTGCAGAAAACCAAGGAGGCGTTGCTGTCCTCCGAGAACAATCTGCGCCTTGCCAACAAGAAGGCCGACGATCTTACCATTCGCAAGCTCACGTGGGGCAACAAGACCATGAAGGCGGCGTTTGACGAGGCGCGCGGGTCTGCGACAGAGTCAAACGATGAGCCCGCCGAGGCGGATTCGTATGAGGTCGAGGATGCCGAGTAAGGCATAGCATATAGTGCAAA
>OGPR01002851.1_pt1 | contig 11102 bp, 10 predicted proteins | sample 1552981 | NCBI WGS metagenome assembly OGPR01 (sample SAMEA2580260, study PRJEB22360) | human gut metagenome | biome: human gut; feature: human-associated habitat; material: faeces | place: Denmark | collected 2008/2010 | reverse complement strand
TGACGGAGGGGATTTGCAGCAGATTTCATGGTGCTCCGAAATTTGCTGCGTTCGAATCCCTTCAGGCCCTTCGGGCCAGCTTCCCTTGTGCCCAAGGGAAGCCTTGGGTGCGGCGCGGAAACGTTTGCTTCATAAAATCTTAAGGCATTCCCCGCTTGTTTGTTCATGTGATTTTGGATATGATGATAGCACAGAGAAGAAAACGGAGGGAAATCTGGTATGCAGCATATACTGGTCTGCGACGATGAGAAGGATATCGTCGCGGCTTTAAAAATTTATCTGGAATCTGACGGCTACTGCGTCCACACGGCCTACAGCGGCGAAGAGGCGCTGCGGGTCGCAAAGACGGAGCCGGTGCAGCTGGCGCTGATGGATATCATGATGCCCGGCATGGATGGCATTACGGCCATGGCAAAGCTGCGGGAATTCTCCAATATTCCCGTGATTTTGCTCACGGCAAAATCCGAGGATTCGGACAAAATTCTGGGTCTCAGCGTGGGCGCGGACGATTATATCACAAAGCCCTTTAACCCCGTGGAGGTGCTGGCGCGAGTCAAATCGCAGCTGCGCAGGTTCCTGCAGCTGGGCGCGGCGGTCAAAGCCCCGTCGGAGCTGACGGTCGGCGGCATTGCACTCGACCACGATGCCAAGCGCGTCACGCTCGACGGCGAGGAGATCGCGCTCACGCCGAAGGAATATGACATCCTGTATTATCTCATGCAGCACCCCGGCAAGGTCTTCACGCCTGCGGAACTCTACAGCGCCGTGTGGAACGAAGCGCCGGTCGCCATTGACAATACAGTGGCAGTACACATCCGCCATTTGCGGGAAAAGCTGGAGATCAACCCGTCCGAGCCCCGGTATTTAAAGGTCGTCTGGGGCAAGGGCTACAAGCTGGAAGGAGACAGGACATGAAACAGCTATACGGAAAGCTTTGGGTCAAGTGTACGGCCATCGCGCTGCTGGTCGTGTTTGCGGTGCTCTTCGCCGCGGCGGCGCTGGGCAGCGCGTATCTGATCCGCTACGGCGCATTCGCGGACGGCGGCGAGCAGGTGCGGCAGATGGCAGAAAACAATCTTTTGCAGCAGACGAGAGGCGACGGCTGGACAGCAATGCACGCATGGGCCGAGGACGATACGGTCACGGGCGATCTTCTCCGCGAACGCTATGACCCGCTCACCTCCAACATCTATTTTAAACTCACCGACAAGGACACCGGCGAAATTCTGTTCAGCACCGGTAAGATGCCCAAGGACGATTATACCGGCAAAGCCTCCGCCTATTACCAGCAGGACATGACCATCTCGCTGCGCGACGGCAGCGACGTGACCGCACTCTATCAGGCGTATCTCAAAAGCCCGCTTGCTCCGCGCGATTCCGCACTGTACGTTATGACGTGGGTCGAGCGGCTCATCAATGCGCGGTATCTGCTGATCGTGCTGGCTGTGTTCCTTCTTGCGGTCTGCCTGTTCCTGTTCATCTTCCTGCTGTGCTCCATGGGGCGCAAGGAGGGCGTGGACGGTATTTACCAGTGCTGGCTCAATAAAATTCCGCTCGATCTGTTCCTTGCGCTGCTTTTCGCGCTGTTCTTCGCATGGGCGGCATTCCTCAGCGATATCTGGTATATTGATTTCTGGTATTACATCCTTCTCGCGTTCGGCGCTGCGGCGCTGGCGCTGACGCTCATTCTGAGCGTCGCGGGCCGGGCAAAGGCGCCGGGGTTCTTCCGGAACACGGTCATTTACAAGCTTTTCTTGCTGATTTTCCGGACGCTCGGCCGCATTCCGATGGTCTGGCGGACGATGCTGATCTGGGTTTGCTGGTGCTTTGTCGATCTGTACTTTACGTTCTCCAACAGCTATTACTATGATTCGCTCCTGCCAGCCTTTTGGGTGATCTCTCGCGCGGTGCTGACTGTTGTGGTTCTGTATCTGGCCTCCAGCCTGAAAATCCTGCAAAAGGAGGGACAGTCTATCGCCGACGGCAGGACGGATTACAAGGGCAAGCCCATCCCCCGCTGGCTGCCTGCACTTAAAAAGCACGAAGAGAATCTGCAGAGCATCCAGTCCGGCATTCAGAAGGCTGTCGATGAACAGATGCGCGCCGAACGCATGAAAACGGAGCTCATCACAAACGTCTCCCACGATATCAAGACGCCCCTGACGTCCATCGTCAACTATGTCGATCTGCTGGAAAAAGAGGATATCCAGCCGGAAAAAGCGAAGGAATATGTGGATATTCTGAACCGGCAGGCCGCGCGGCTCAAAAAGCTGACGGAAGACTTAGTAGAAGCGTCAAAAGCCTCATCCGGCAGTCTTCCGGTGCATCTGGCGCCGACGGACGTGAACGTACTGTTAAGCCAGCTGGCAGGTGATTACATCGAAAAGCTGGAAGGCGCACAGCTGGAGCCGATTTTCCACCCCGCGCCGTCCCAGCCGGTCATTCAGGCTGACGGACAGCTTCTGTCCCGGGTGCTCGGCAATCTGTTCTCAAACATCTGCAAATATGCCATGCCCGGCACACGCGTGTATTTTGAAAGCACAGCAGACGAGAAAACCGTTTCGCTCACATTCAAGAATATCTCAAAATACGAGTTGAACATCCCGGCAGAAGAACTCATGGCCCGCTTCGTGCGCGGCGACCGCGCGCGCCACACGGAAGGCAGTGGTCTGGGCCTGTCCATCGCGCAGAGTCTGACCGAATTGCAGGGTGGCACGTTCTGCATCGAGATCGACGGCGATCTGTTCAAAGCCGTCGTGACCTTCCCGCGCGCGCGCGCCGAGTCGGCGCAGCTATGAAAAAGCGAAAGCTGTTGGCAGCGTTTTTTCTGCTGCTTGCTGCCTGCGTGCTGGCTCTTTGCATTGCCGCCATTCGTCGCGCGCGGCTCCTGCCGTCGGAAACCGGAATTTCTGTTCCCATTTTCATGTACCACGCCGTCGGTAACGACTGCTGGGGCGAGGAAAGTCTATTCGTAAAGCCGGAGGAGCTGGAGAAGCAGCTGCAATATCTGTCCGAAAACGGCTATGAAACGATCTTTTTTGAAGACCTCGCCCACATCGAGCAGTATGAAAAACCGGTGATGCTGACCTTTGACGACGGATACGACGATAATAGCACGAATCTGCTGCCGCTGCTGCAAAAATACGGCATGAAAGCAACGATCTTCCTGATTGCAGGCGACGTCGGAAAAAGGCACAAGCTGACACGGGAACAGATTTCGGAATTGGTTCAGTCCGGACTGGTCAGCATCCAGAGCCACGGATGGAGCCATCGGAATATGGCGAATTTGCCTCCTTTGGAACTGCTGTTGGAGATGGCGCGCAGCCAGAGCGCCATTGCAGCGCTCACCGGATGGCCCCCCACCGCGCTTTCCTATCCGAATGGAAGCAGCAATGAGCGCGTAAGAAAAATTGCCAGATGGTTTTATACCTACGGCGTCCGTACTTATGCAGGCGTCTATGTAACCGGCCGCGACCCACTGCTGATCGAGCGCATCACCGTCAGTCGCGGTACGCCGCTGGAAGCGTTCAAAGCCGCCTGTCAGACGGCAGATGTATCAGAATAAGCAGTACAATTTCCAATTTTGCTTATGCAAAAGCAGCGGCTCCCCGTCTTCACCTCCGGCTTCCGGAGAAAAAGACTTACTTCATGTTGCGCTCGTAGGACTCAATCATTTTCTTAGACGTGTGACCCATAGAATCGTCAGGGCTGGAAACCCTTGCGGCGTCTGGCTTTTCTGCTTGTTCAGTCAAATCGCGGGTGATGTGACCCGTGCGGCTTTCGAGCTTCCGGAGGTACTTTTCCGTCGTTTCCCCGGTGAAGATCTTGACCTGAAGCAGCATAGTCGTGTCGTCTTTCGGTGTCACGAAGATCTTGCTGATATACTTGTCGATGAACTCCTTTGTGATGATCCCCTGCGCCGCGTCGCACTGGGCGTTCGTCAGGACTCTGCGGATTTCGTCGATCTTTTGCTTGAAGGCGTCTCCCTCGGCGGCTGTCTGCTCTAGTTCTGCGATTTCCTTTTCGGCTTCTTCTATTTCACGATTGCAGTCAGCAGTCATCTTCTTGAAATCCGCGTTCGTAATACTGTCGTCTGCAGCAAGCTGCAGGAGCTTGTTCTTCTTCCGGTTTGCCTGATCGATGATGTTATTCTGCTGTTCGATCTTTTTCCGGAGCGAGCCGTGCTGCGTCAGCTCGTTATACATACGGATGTATTCTTCGACCATCGCATCGGCATCGGCAGACGTATCGCGGAATACCTCGAACAGAAGCGGTTTGATCTCGCTTTCGTAGATGGCAAAGGATCTGCAGGAATCCGCGCCGTTTTTGATCTTGCCGGAGCAGAGCCATTTACTGTTCTTTCTCCCGCGCTTGTCCTCGGATTCGCGGCGGTAGTAGGGCTGCCCGCACTCCGTACACCATAGCTTTCCTGTCAGGAGATTGGCGTGGTTGCAGACGCCCTGCCGAGCCTTCACGTCCTCGCTGCGCTTTTTCAGGACGGCGTTTGCTGCATCCCAGATTCCCTCTGGCACGATCGCCGGTACGATCTCGCCTGTTTCGTCCTTGAACATGACCCATTCCTCCGGCGGGAGGAATTTCTGCTTCTTCGTGAACATATCCACGACCTTGACCTTGTTGCCAACGTAGTAGCCCTTGTATTTGGGATTGGAAATGATGTTGGACATGGTGGTGTGCGCGATTTTCTTGCCGTTGTGATTGCGATAGCCTTTTTCCCAGAACAGCGTTTCCAGCTGCTTCATGGAGTATTCGCCGGTCGCGTAAAGTTCAAACAATTCCCGCACCATCGGCGCTTCCGTTTCATCAATGACCAGCTTTCCGTCCGCTTTTGTGTAGCCGAAAATGCGGCTGTTGCCGAGTACGACGCTCGACTTGATGGCCTGCTGGTGACCGAATTTCACACGCGAGGACAGCTTGCGCAGTTCATCCTGCGCGATAGACGACATGATGGACAGTCGCAGTTCGGCATCCTCATCGAATGTATTGATGTTGTCGTTCTGGAAGAATACACCGACGCCGTAGCTCAAAAGCTGGCGCGTGTACTGGATAGAGTCGAGCGTGTTTCGAGCGAAGCGGGAGATTTCTTTGGTGATAATCAGATCGAATTGACCTTCAGCGGCGTCCTCGATCATGCGGTTAAAGTTCTCACGCTTCTTCGTAGAGATACCGGACAAGCCCTCGTCAATGTACCCCGGCACGAATGTCCACGGGAGATTCCTTCGGATCAGATCCTCATAGTAGGAAACCTGATTGCCCAGTGAGTTTAGCTGCTCGTCACTCTCAGACGACACACGCGCATAGTAGGTCACGCGCAGCGGCAAATCGTAAATGGACTTTGTTCTTAGCTCCATTCTGATCGTATGTATGTCCATTTGGTGCGCTCCTTCGTTTTTCGTTTTATCATGTTTTTTTCTACCATATCACACCTGTGTGAAACAAGCAAGTGTGAGTTTCTGACAGGAACATCATGTCAGGATGCTCCTGTCAGCTCCATTGGAAGCGGACGGCGCCAATGCACTGATTTTGTTCTTCATGCGGTTGCGTTCCGTCTCCGTAATCAGTCCGGCTTCAAACAGAACCTGATTGTAGTAGCTCAGCCAGAGCTGTTCGGCAAGCTCTTTCTTTGCCTGCTCCGGCGACGGTTTCCTCTGTGTACTGATGCTGTCCACCTCCTTTTTTGTTGTAAGTATTCCCAGCGGAAATTAGAATCATGCAGTTCTTCTTCGCCACCCCCAACGTCTACATCGTGTCCATTCGCATTTCTTCATGGTCGTCCGCGGCATGACCGAGGGCGGTTTTCTTTTGCCGGAGCTTCTTGCGGCGCTTGCTGTCGATGTGCGGCGGCATGGTGGATGCATCACGTTGTGGAACATCGTCCGTCATCTGCTCCACAGCACGGCCAAGGCGCACAGCGCCGCGCACAAGATCACCGCTGTAATCGAGATCCACGCGCAGAGACAGATTTTCTTTCTTTTGTTCTGGTTTTGGCATTGAGATTCGGTATTTTACATGGTAAACTTTATGAATTACAGCTTGGCAAATTGAATTTAGGAGGCCAATGATGCAGACGATTCAGCTAAAAGCGATGACAAGAGAGCTATGCCACGAACTGTACCGGCACTGGACGAATGACGCATCCATCTATATGGACATGCGCTTATTCCGCCCCTATGTTTATGACGAAGTAGCGGTAAACCGATATTTTGATGCAAAGGGGCAGGATGCTTCGCGCAGGTTGTTTGCAATCATGCTTGGAGATACTGTGGTTGGAGAATTGCAGCTGAAGCAGATAGAGCATGATAAAAAAGAATGCACGCTGAGTATCCATATGCAAAACGACGCGGTAAAGGGAAAAGGATATGGAACGCAGGCAGAGCGTCTGGCAGTAAAAATCGCTTTTGACGAGTTGGGAATGGCTGCTGTGAACGCAGATACCGTGATGAAGAACACCCGAAGTCAGCGCGTGCTGGAAAAGGCGGGCTTCCGCTTTGTCGGAGAAGATGGAGCATTCAAATACTACCGTATCGAGCGGTAAATTTGGGTAAATTTGGGTTTTCACATTCTATACGCACCTGCATACCTATATTCCATTTGTAAAAGTGGGTACGGGCTTCTGCCCGATTTGAGGCATTTGGCAGGACGCCGGGACACCGGCGACTAGCCAAATGCGATGCTGGCTCCTTCGTCGGCACAAGCTCCATATCCTTCGCCCCGCCGCAAGCGGCAGGTCTCGTCCATTCCGCTGCGCCTCCTCTCAAAATCGCAATCGCGTTGCTGGATTGCGATTTTGTGTTTTTTGCGCACGTTGGCGCAACGTTGGCTTTTCCCGTTGCGCCGCACACACACTCGCTGTCGGGGCGGAAAGCCGCACACAGCGGCGACACGCGGCTCACGGTGCGGTACAGGCAGTCTGCCCGCCGACAGGGTCGATAGGGACGATTATTTCCACGGTGGGAAGATCGGCACCATCGACCCTTTTCAGGCAGATGAGGCGCTCACCGTTGCTCTTTCGAAACGAGACTAAAATGCCGTTTTGCCTTAGAGCATCAACGTTTTTTCGGATTTGATGCGAGAAGCTGTTCGGTGTCCAGCCCTCGCTTCCGGCAGGGTCGATCTTTTCCAACAACGCTTTTGCAGGGGCGCTGATTTCAGACTCTTTTCGCAGAAGTTCAGAGAGAAGATTTTCAATCTGAAGCGTTGAAATCTTAGAAGCACCGCTGCAAGTTTTGCTGTCTTCAAGCAGCTTCCAGACGTGGTCGTCCTCACCAAATTCGAGTTTCAAAGTCCGGTCAGGGATATCACGACCGGTGCAATGCAGCGAAGCAATGTTGGCAAGGCGAGAGTGCTTTTGCAGAACGAAGGTTGAATCAGCCGCACCGCTTAAGCCTGTCGAGCCGGAGATCATGTTCATCGGATCGTCATCGTGGAGCTTGCGTAGATGGTGAATCAGCAAAATTGCGATGTGCCGCCTGTCTGCAAGCCGTTTCAAAAGTCCGATGTCCTGATAGTCGTTTGCATATAGATTGCTGTCATTTCCTGTGCTACGAACGCGCTGCAAAGTGTCAAACACAACGAGTTTTGTGTCAGGATGCTCTGTCAAGAACTGCTCGATCTGTTGTTCCAACCCGTGCTTGAGCGTGTCAGCCATGATCGCAAAGTGCAGCGTCGATGGCGCGTCCTCGGTCAGATCAAAGAGCCGCGTCTGGATACGCTGGAACGAATCTTCGAGGCTGAGATACAGGACTTCGCCTTGGGTTGTTGCGAAATTCCAGAGCGGCTGCCCCTGCGAAACGCACAAGCAAAGCCACAAGGCCAGCCAAGACTTGCCGATTTTCGGCGCACCCGCGAGGATGTGCAAGCCCTCTGGGATAAGCTCATCTACCAGAAAATGCGTCGGTTCGTATGTCCTGTTTTGCAGATCTTCTGCGTTGATGGTTTCCAGTTTGGTCATTTTTTCACTTCCTTTCGATTTTATTTGTTATATATACATTCTCTACAAATCTGCAATCGAATGATAGCACAACCATTGACATTCCACAATAGGCAATGTATCATTTAAGCGCATACACTACACAAGCGAAAATACATTCTCTACAAAGGAGGCGCACGCACATGGGCGTTTTGGGGAAAGATTTATTGGATTTTCATCGGCCGCGCACCAATACGAAGGTGGAGTTCGGCGCTTCCGGCTATTGGGTCGAATCCCATCCGACGATGCAGCCCTACGGCGCTGTGCTGACAGAAATTCTGAATCTTGACGCTGCGCCGTTTCAGGAATTATTGAATCCATATCGGAAGGCCGTTGCAGAAAGGGATGCAGAGCAGGCAGCGCAGGCGTTTCAGGCTGTGGCAAATGGATTTGCGTCTTTGCCGCTTTACCGCCTGTATTGGAATGACGTTCAGCTGTTTGCAAGCATGGATGTGAGCGAATTGTTTGTGGGAGACGCGCAGGAAGCGTTCTGCGAATATGTGATGCAGGACGATACGCTGCCACGGTTCATGCAGGAGCAGTTGGACGCTATCCGGCTGATTCAGGAGCGCTATGCGTGGTTTCTGGACGGCATTTTTGCGGGAAAGCCATTTGAAAAGAAAAAGGGCCAGAGAAAAACTTCTCTGGCCCAGCAGATTGAGAAAAAAGGCTTGGAGCCGTTCGTCAGCGGCGTCAGCCTTGGCGCAGATTCGAAGGTGGACGCGCCGAAGGTAAACGCGCAATTCTGCATCCGTGGCACTGGGCGCGAGGCGGAGGTGGTCGAAAAAATGTACTTTGACCGGCTGCTGGATTTTGTGTATGCAGAGTTCATGAAGGGCTTGCAGCGCGGGTTTGTTCCGAAGCGCTGCGCCAACTGTGGTCGCTGGTTTTTGCAGAAACCGGGGGCAACCTACGCCTATTGCACCGGAGCTGCACCGGGACAGGACGGCAAGACCTGCCGTGAGATCGGCGCGAGCAGCAGCTTTAAGGACAAAGTTGCGAACAATGAAGTCTGGCAGGTGCAGCAGCGGGCATACAAGAAATACTACGCGCGCACGATGCGGAAGGATATGACCAAGGCCGAGTTTGAGGCATGGACGCGCGACGCGGAGCAAAAGCGGGACGCCGCGCTGGAACCGTATGCACGCGCAGAAAGCGAAGAAGAACGGCAGCGCATCGCGGCTGAACTGGAGGAAAAACTCAACAGGCTGTGACGCATCGCTTTTGCTTATCTCTTACTTGAGTATTTCTTCCAACACCGCATAAAATACAAGTAAATTCTGTGCAGAAAAAGTCCCGGCAAGCCATCAGACGATGGTTTACCGGGACTTCGTGTTTCGGCTGATTACGATTTTGTTTCTTCCTGCTCCTGCAGTTTTTTCTCCAGCGCAGACTGCTTTGCAAGAATGGCATTGACCTTATCATAAAGATCCTCGATCATGATCTCGGTTTTGAGATTGACCTTGTAATCATTTTCCGCGCGGCGGCGGTCCTTTTCCTCCTGCCGGTTCTGGCTCATCATGATGAGCGGCGCCTGAATGGCCGCGACGCAGGAGAGAACCAAATTCAAAAGAATAAACGGATACGGGTCAAAGGCTTTTGCTGCCAGAATCGTATTGACGACCATCCACAGGATCAGTACGCCTGTGAACGCGAAGATAAACGCCCAGCTGCCCGCGAATTTCGCAATCGTGTCCGCCGCGCGTTGCCCGAGCGTGTATTTTTCCGTTGCAGGACTTTCGGAAATCTTGCTGTCTGCCAGCAAATTCAGGACTTCCTCGTCCGTCATATCATGTTCAATATCCTTGAGGACTTCTTTCAGAAGTTTTCGGTTTTCTTTCATAAAGCCTGCCCTTTCATTCCGGAATTTCTGCATTATTATAGTCCGCAATTCCGACGCGGTCAAGCCGCTTGTCCGGCACGGGCGCTGGGGCTGTCTGCCGCGAAGCAGGAAAATGCCCGGAGGCAGAAGGCCTCCGGGCATTTTCTGGCTGAAAACGTTACGGCGTATAGCTTCTGGCCAAGACGGTCAGCTCGCCGTGTTCGATGGTCGCCAACGTGTTGTTGGCGGTAAAGCCGGGTTCAGACGCAGCCAGCTCTGCGAGGTCCGCTGCGGCATACGTTTCATCCGGATGCTCGGGGTCTGCATTATCCGTCAGGACAAAGCCATCGGCAACCGGCACGGTGATCTTGCCGAGCTCGTGATACGATTTTGTGTCATCCAGACCAACGGCGTAGTAGACGCCCGAATCGTCGCTCGTCAAATCGACGCCGCCCTGCTCCAGACCTCCGTTGATGGTGACAAAGCCGTTCTCGTCCTCTCTGGACGTGACGACCATGTCCTTGCCGTCCACAACGATCGTATCGCCAACGGCAAGCTGCGCGATATCGACCATGTCATAGATGTCGTAATCATAGACCGTCAGCGTGAGTTCTGTTTTGCCGTCGGTTTCGGAAATGTCGTCTGCGCCGAAGCTCGCCGCGACAGTCGCATCGGTCAGCGCCTGCGGATCAAGGCTTTCCGCCAGCGGCTCGATGTGCTTTGCCACCTGTGCGGGTTGCTGCTCTTCTGAAGCCTGTTCTTCTCCCGCCTGTTCAGAAGCGTCCGGCTGCCCGGTCGTTTCTGCGGCAGGAGTGTCCTGCGTATCCGGAGCTGTCTGTCTGGCCGCGCAGGCACTCAGCGCCAGCACCGATATGGCCAGCAGAATCGCCAGTACTTTTTTCATAAGTCAAACTTCCTTTCCCCAAGGGATGTTCCGCTTTTTCGAACTGCTGTCAGTGTGACAGAAAGTTGTAACGAAATCTTGCTGGAACTGTAACCGGATTATGAATTTTCAGCTGACGGCTGCGGCGACCAGATGGGTTGGGACGCAATGAAGTCAGATATCTTTGCAAAAACAGAAATACGGCTTGTTCAGCGCTTGCTGGAGACAAGACTGTTGAAATTTGTGGCCGTGCCGTTTTGGAAAGGCAGGGCATACATAATTATCTGCGGAGCATGACCTTTGCGCAAAACAGACCGTCCTGATAGGTGACTGTACTCACCCCACCGGATTTTTCTGCGATATGGCGGGGGGGGGGGGTCCCAAACCCACCCCCCCTTTCTTTTCCGTAC
>OGPR01002842.1_pt1 | contig 11129 bp, 7 predicted proteins | sample 1552981 | NCBI WGS metagenome assembly OGPR01 (sample SAMEA2580260, study PRJEB22360) | human gut metagenome | biome: human gut; feature: human-associated habitat; material: faeces | place: Denmark | collected 2008/2010 | reverse complement strand
CAGCAAACCGGGCAGGCCGCCGCCCCCGCGCCGGAGGTTTCCTCCTCTCCCACGCCGCAAATCAACCCCATCCCCGTGCCGACGCTTGCGCCCATCCGCATGCCGTCCGCGGCCGGTTCCGTTCGTCCCGTCTCCGGCAGACAGATTCGCGGCTTCTCCTCTCAGCCCGTATTCTGGCAGGGTCTTGACTGCTGGCAGTCGCATTCCGCTGTGGACTTGGCCGCCGAAGCGGGCGAAACCGCCGTCTGCATGCGCGACGGCGTAGTGCTCTCCTGTGTCCGCGACGAGCTTTGGGGCTGGAGCGTCGAAATCCGGCAGACGGATGAAAGCGTCTGCACCTATGCGGGGCTTTCCTGCGTGCTTGTGCAGGCTGGGCAGACCGTCTACACCCTTACGCTCACGGACCCCGTCTGGCTGCGCGCCTATGTGGACGAACCCAACCTGGGCCGCGTCAAACCGGGCATGGCCGTGAAGATTTATGTGGACGCCGCGCCGGGCAAGGTCTTTTCCGGTCGGGTGGGCTTTATCGCCCCTACGGCGGAATTTACGCCTAAAACAGTGGAAACGCGCGAGGTGCGCACAGCTCTGGTTTACCGCCTGCGCGTGCAGGCGCAGGATCCGGAAAACGTCATGCGCCAGGGCATGCCCGTGACTCTGGTGCTGGAGGACAGCCCCGCGCCATGACGGCCGCAAAATTGCAGATGCCGTTGGGTGGGGAGGCCCCCGCCCGGCCGGAGGCCGAGAATCCCGCTGGCCCGGAACCCTCCGTTGACGCGTCCCCTAATGCGAAGGGCATGGCAGACGCCACTGGCCCCACTGCCGCGGCGGGCGCAGTCTCTCCCTCCACTGTTTTTGCCGTGCGCCTGGAGGGCCTGACCATGCGCTTTGGTCGTGGTCGGCAGGCCGTGACGGCCCTTGACCGCATCAACGCCGTGGCGCCCGCCGGGCGCATTACGGGCTTGGTGGGGCCGGACGCGGCGGGCAAGACCACCCTTATGCGCATTCTGGCCGGGCTCATGCCGCCCACTGCCGGCAGCGTGCGCATCTTCGGGCAGGAGCCGCAGGCCCTGTTGCGGGCGCAGCCCAACAGCATCGGCTACATGCCCCAGCGTTTCGGCCTGTATGAGGATATTTCCGTTCTGGCCAATTTGCGGCTGCACGCCAGCCTGCGCGGCCTGACCGGAGCAGCGCGGGAGGCGCTTTTTGCCCGGCTGCTGGACTTTACCGCCCTTGCCCCGTTTACGGAGCGGCTGGCCGGGCGGCTTTCCGGCGGCATGAAGCAGAAGCTGGGCATTGCCTGCGCCTTGCTGGGCGCGCCCCGCCTGCTTTTGCTGGACGAACCCGGCGTGGGCGTGGACCCCCAGTCCCGCCGGGAGCTCTGGCGTATGGTGCAGGATTTGAGCCGCGACGGCATGACCGTAGTCTGGTCCACGGCCTATCTGGACGAGGCCGCGCGCTGCCCCACCGTCATCATGCTGGACCGTGGCGGCGTGCTCTATGCCGGGCCGCCGGAGGAACTCACCGCCAGGACTGTCGGCCGGGTTTTTCTGCTCCGGACGCCGCCGGGGCTGCACCGCACGGCCTTGGCGCAATGGAGCATGCGTCCGGGCGTGGAGGACGCGCTGATCCAGGGAGCCCGTCTGCGTCTGGTGTTGGCCGCTGACGCGCCTCCGGCCCTGCGGGAGGAAGTGCTGGCCCAGGGCGGCGAGCCCGCGCCCCCGCGCCTGGAGGACGCCTACATGAGCGCTCTGGGCGGCATCAGCCAGCAACCTTCGCCTTACGCCCGGCCGTCGGCCGCGACGGCTGAAGGCCCCGCGGCCCCCACTGGCGGCGCGCGTGCCGCGGGGACGCCGCAAGACCACAGCGTCGGGACCGCAGGGGCGGCCGCCGCGCCGCGCATCGCCGCCCGCCGTCTGACCAAGCGCTTCGGCAGCTTTGTGGCCGCGCGGGACATTACCTTTGACGTACGCGCGGGCGAAATTTTTGGCCTGCTGGGTCCCAACGGCGCGGGCAAATCTACCACCTTCCGCATGCTCTGCGGCCTGTCGCGGCCCACCTCCGGGGACTGCGCCGTGGACGGCGTGGACCTGCTCACCGCCGGCAGCGCGGCGCGTTCGCGGCTGGGCTACATGGCCCAGAAGTTTTCGCTGTATCCGGACATACCCGTGGCGGAAAACATCAAAATTTTTGCCGAGCTCTACGGTCTGGACCGAGAGCGCCGCAAGGCCCTGCTGCCCGTGCTGGCCCGTGCCCTGGAGCTGGAGGACTATCTGCACAGCCGCACGGGCGCTTTGCCCTTGGGGCAGAAGCAGCGGCTGGCCCTGCTTTGCGCTACCCTGCACCAGCCCCCGGTGCTCTTTCTGGACGAACCCACTTCCGGCGTGGACGCGCGCACCCGCCGCGATTTCTGGAAGCATATCACGGCTATGACCGCCGCCGGAGCCTCGGTGCTGGTGACCACCCACTTCATGGAGGAGGCCGAATACTGTGACCGCATTGCCCTTATCTACAGGGGGGCCATGATCAGCATGGGCACGCCGGACGCGCTTAAGGCCGCCTGCCCCGGCCTGCAGGACCCGACCCTGGAGGAGGCCTTTATCGCCAGTATTGAGCGTTACGACAAGGAGCACCCCCAATAAAGGGCGGCGCGGCCGCGCGCGGGCTGCGGAACTGACGGTGGAAAGTATGAAAAAATCTTTGTGGATACAGCAGCTTATGGCCCTGGTGGGCAAGGAATTTCAGCAGATAGTGCGGGATCCTTCCTCCTATCTGGTGGCCGGGGTGCTGCCTTTCATCTTTCTGCTTTTGTTCGGCTACGGCATCACCCTGGACGCGGGCGTGCTGCGTCTGGCCGTGCTGGACCAGAGCGGCCGCCACGCCCTCAGCCTGGCGGCGGATTTTGCCCATTCCCCCTGGTTTGCCACCCGCCCGGTGGGGGATATGGACACGGCTGCGGAGTACATGCGCGATTCTGTAGTGCAGGGCGTGCTGGTCATCCGCCAGGATTTCGACGCCGTCCTGGAGCGCGGCGGCACTGGGGTGCTGCAGGTGCTGGTGGACGGCACGGAGCCCAACACGGCCCAATACATCCAGAGCTACAGTCAGGGCCTGATCACAGCCTGGCAGGCCACAACCCTGGGCAGCGGCGCGGCCGCACCCGTCAGCCTGGAGCCGCGCTTCTGGTACAATCCGGCGGCCAAGAGCGTGCAGTTTCTGGTGCCGGGGGCCATTACGGTGATCATGACCCTCATCGGCACCCTGCTGACCTCCCTGGTTTTTGCCCGCGAGTGGGAGCGCGGCACCATGGAGGCCATGTTCGCCACGCCCGTAAGCCGCATGCAGCTTTTGCTGGGCAAGCTCATTCCCTATTTCTGCATGGGCATGTTCAGCATGGCCCTCTGCGCCGTGGCGGCGGTGACCCTGTTTGCTGTGCCCTTTCGCGGTTCCGTAGCGGCGCTGCTGCTGCTGTCTTCCGTCTTCATGTGCAGTGCCCTGGGCCAGGGGCTGTTCATTTCCGTCACCTTGCGCGGGCAGCTGGTGGCCGCCGAGGCCGGGCTGTTTTCCGGCTTCCTGCCAGCGCTGCTGCTCTCCGGCTTTGTGTTTGACATCAGCAGCATGCCCCTGGCCCTGCGCGTTCTTACCCGGCTTCTGCCCGTCAGCTACTTCAACACCTGTCTGCGCACGCTCTTCCTGACCGGAGACGTGTGGGCCGTGTTTCTGCCCAGTCTGGCCTTTATGGGGCTGCTGGCCGTTGTGCTGCTGGGGTTGGTCTACAAAAATCTGGTCAAGCGCCTGGACGTGTGAGATGGCCGTCTTTTCCCTTCCCCGGCTCAACTGGCGGCGCATGCTCACCATTGTGCGCAAGGAACTGCTGGTGCTGTTTTGCAACCGGGTTTCCCGCACCCTGATCATTGTGCCGCCCCTGCTGCAGATCGTGGCCTTTGGCTGGGCCGCCACCCTGGAAGTGCGCAATGTGGACGTGGCCGTGCTGAACCAGGACAACGGCCGCTGGAGCCGGGAAATCGTCCGCCGCATTCAGGGCTCGCCCACCTTCCGCAGTGTGAGCTTTCTGGAAGGGGAGGCGCACATCCGCCCGGTCATGGAGCAGCAGCGGGCCCTGTTCATCCTGGTCTTTGACCAGGAGTTTTCCCGCCGCATTGAAAGGGGCGAACCGGCCACGGTGCAGGCCATCCTGGACGGCCGCCGCTCCAACGCCGCGCAGATCGCCGCCTACTACCTGGAGCGGCTGCTGCGCCCCGTGGCCCTGGATACGCCCCTGGGCCAGGAAGCCCGCAAAGCCGCAGCCCCGGACCTGGACGTGCGCGTGCGCTGCTGGTTCAACCCTAACCTGGAGTTCCAGTGGTTTTTTCTGCCCAACCTCATCGGCATGCTGAGTTTTATGCTGGGGCTGGTGGTTACGGGACTTTCCGTGGCGCGGGAGCGGGAGGTGGGCACCTTTGACCAACTGCTGGTTTCGCCCGCCACCGCCACGGAAATCGCCCTGGCCAAACTGGTGCCCGGTTGCCTGGTGGGGCTGGCCCACGGCACCATTTTCCTGATCATTTCCGTGTTTGGCTTTGGCGTGCCTTTTACCGGCTCCCTGGTGCTGCTGTACCTGGGCATGCTGGCCTTTGCCGTGGCCTCCGGCGGTATGGGGCTGATGGTTTCCTCCCTTTCGGCCACGCAACAGCAGGCTTTTCTGGGGGCCTTTACCGTGGGCGTGCCCTGTATTCTTATTTCCGGCGCGGTTACGCCCATCAACAATATGCCCGTATTTCTGCAGTACGCCAGCCAGATCAACCCCATGCGTCACTTTACCGCCATTGTGCAAGGGGTGTTTCTGAAGGATATTACCGTGCTGGCCGCCATGACGCATCTGGGCAAGATCATTCTTATCAGCGCCGTGGCTGTGGCCGTAGCTGTGCGTATGTTCAAACGGCGAACATAGAGCCATGCGCATTATTTTGCGCTGCCACGGCTTTTGTCTGGCCCTGAATAATCCCTGGGGCTGTGGCGCAACAGCTGTGCAACCCTTTTGTTGTCTGTACTACAATGCGCCCGCCGGACGTCGGGCTCTGGAGAAGAAGATGTGGCGAAAACTGTTCTGCAGTCTGGTTCTGACCGTAGTGTTGCCCCTGGCCGCCTGGGCCGCCCCCCTGACCACCCCCTACTACAGTCTGGATCTGCCCCCCGACTGGGTGGTGGTCAGCGGGCCGGTCAAGCTGCAGGACGCGGTGCAGGTTTTGTTGGGACAAAAGGACCACAAGGCTTCGGCCCTGATTATTGCAGGGCCCGCCCAACCCGGCGAAGCCGAGCAGGCCGCCCGCGCCAACGCCCAACGCCTGGGCGGCGGCAAACCTGTACTTCGGGCCAACGGTCAATGGGAATTTGCCTTTACGCAGGAAGGCGTCACAGGGCTGGGCCTGGCCAGGGAAGACCCTGCCGCCGGGCTTCTGCTCCTGCTGGTGGTCAGCGGGGACTTGCCCCGTGCGGATTTTGTCTATCGTATGCGCGGGCCTCACAAGACTCTGCTGCCCGTCAAGCCGGCAAAGCCCTGAGCTGTGGGGGCGCGTTTTTTTGAAGAGGGATAGTCGTTACAGAAATGCTGATGCGCATGACTCCCTTACCCCAAAGCTGATTTTGGAGCCAAGGAAGAAAAGCGCGGAAATGGCTGCGGCTACAGAAACCGGGGCACCCCGGCCGGTATGGCAAGGCCGCAGGGCGGGGCCTTTGCGGCAGGAAGGTTGCGCCGCCGGCCGGGGTACTTTTTCTTGGTCAAGACGGCCCGGTGCGGCCCCCATGCCGCAGAGCGATGCTGCGGACCGCACCGGAGTGATTTCTGGCTGTGCGGCTAGAAGGTGTACCGCAGGCCCAGGCTGAATTCGTTGGCGTAGGGCGCCATGCCGATTTTTTCTTTACTGCCCAAAAGGTTTTTTTCTGTTTCGCTGTAGCTCAGACCCACAAAACGGTAGGCCAGGTCGGCGGAGAAGTTTTCGTTGAAGGCGTAGGAGCAGCCCGCCCCGGCGTTCCAGGCGAACACGGTGTGGGTCTCGCTAAAGCTGTCGCTGATGCTAGCCGTCTGCCCGTGAGCTGACGCCGCAACCTCAAGCTCGTACTTGGTGCGCAAAAAACCCAGGCCGATGCCGCCGCCGATATAGGGGGTGAAGGCCGTGTCGTTGTGGAAGTCCCAGTAGGCATTAAGGAACAGGGTCTGCAGGTTCCATTCGCCCTTCAGACTGGCGTCGGCTGTATCGGCTCCCTTGCTTTTTGCAAAACTATTCACCGCAACCTTGGCGGTGTCGTTCAGATCCCAGGTGGTGGTGCTGTTGGTGCGGATGGCGTACTCAATTTCCGTACGCACGGGCACCTGGTTCTGCGGGTAAAAATCATAACCCACATAAATGCCGCCGCCCACGGTGTTCTGGGTATAGTTGTCCACATCGAAGACACTGGAAATTCCTGAACTTTTGGATACAGAGCCCGTGCTCTGGATGGAATCCAGGAATTTCAGCCCCACATACACGCCGTTGGTTTCCGCCAGGGCCGGGCTGGCCAGGGCCACCATCAGGCCCGCCACAAGAAGCATCCTCTTGAGCATCTTTCTTCCTCCTTTGCTGGAACAGGGTATGAAAAAAACACGCTTAGTATATAATCAATAATCTATATGTCAATAAAAAACGTTAGTTCTCCCGCAGTCCCTGCGCTGGGGCACAAAAAAGCCCCGGCAAGAACCGGGGCTAAGCAAGAGGCGCTTGTGCCGTATGCGGTTTAAAACGCGAAGCGCAGGCCCACCATAAATTCGTTGTTGTAGGGACGGTTGCCGATTTCGTACTTACGGCCGTTGGAAGTGGCGCTCACTTCGTTGTAGCCCAGGCCCACAAAGCGGTAGGAAGCATCGACGGCGAAGTTTTCATTGAAATTGTAGGCCACGCCCGCGCCCACATTCCAGGCGAAGTTGGTGAAGCGGTCGTCGGCGGAAAACTTGTTGCCGTTGTTGTCGGTGAAATCATAGCCCACGTAGTTGAAGGCCATACCCAGACCGGCGCCCACATAGGGGGTGAAGGCCGTGTCGTTGTGGAAATCCCAGAACAGGTTGGCAAAGAGGGTGGAGCTGTTCCAGGTGCCCTTCACCTCGTTGATGTACTGGCCGCCGTCGCTCCAGGTCTTTTCATTGTTGCCGCGCAGGGCGAATTCAATTTCCGCGCGCAGGGGCAGCATCTGCTGGGGCCAGAAGTCATAGCCCAGGGCAAAAGCGCCGCCCAGGGTGAACTGGCTGTAGCTGTCCACGCCAGAGCCGGCCAGGGCGTCTGTGCGCTCCGTGTTGCCGGTGCTCTGGATGCTCATAAGAAATTTGGGAGCCAGATACATGCCCGTACCTTCGGCAGCGGCCATGCCCGGCAGGGCCAGGGTCAATACAAGCGCCAGTGCGGCGATAATGCGTTTCATGACAGTCCTCCTGTGTGCTAACCCTTATAAATGTCAAGGGCAGCTTTAACTTTGGCCTAACCACTAGAAAATGTCAATAGCTTTTCTATAGTTCGTGGTGCGGCCCGGCGCAGCGCCGCTCCAGGCGTCCGTTCGGCGGCGCAGGTAAAGGCCCGCCCCAGGGGTTGCGTAAGCAGACGCCAGCCACGCAGGTTACGCGCAATGCGTGTGCGCGGGTACGCGCCGGAACGCGCGTGTCGTAACCTTTGAGAAGATATCTTCGCAACGGTCCTCTGCGCTAGAGCAGTTAGCGAATGAAATGAGCTAACTGCTCTGCAAGGATTTTCTTGAAAATCCTTGCCACGAAATGCGAGAAGGCAGGCTTTTGCCTGCCGTAAGCGAGCATTTCAAGTGTTAAATGCTCTAGAAGGCATACGCCAGTGAAACCATATAGACATTGGCCGCAACATTTTTGGATTGCCCCCCGCTGATGCCGGAAAGCTGGTTGCGAATGCCGCTTGCATCGGTGCGGTCGTAGTCCGTACTGTTGATCCAGAAGTGGGCGTAGGCCAGATCCAGGGTCCAGTTGTTCCAGGCAAAGCCCGTGCCCAGGCTGAGCATCTGACGGCCGTTGACGGGCATGATGTAGTCTGCGTGGTCTTCGTTGAGCACCGGCGTTTCGTAGGCAAAACCGGCCCGCAGGGTCCACCAGTCCAGGGGGCGGTATTCCACGCTGGCGTTGAAGTTCCAGCCGTCCCGCCATTCCTTGTTGTTGACGGAGCTGTACCCGTTGTCCATGTAGATATTCAGGGCGTTGTAGGTGGACCAGCGCGTCCACACCGCGCCCACCTCAAAGCTCAGATTGTCCAGGGGCTTGTAGGCAATGCCCAGGGCGGCGGAGTCGGGCAGCTGTAAGGTCGTGTTGGCCGAGCAATCCCTGGCGGCGGGCAGGTGCTGGCCCATTTTGACAAGCATGTTCTGGTCATGGCGGCCAAATTCCACATCGCCGTCCAGGCGCATGGTCACCTGGCTTTTGTAGCTCAGGCCCACAGACCACTGGTCGCTGAGGCGCATGTGCAGGCCGAACTGCGCGCCCATGCCCCAGCCGGTGCCTTCCAGCTGCATGTCGTTGTCATACTTTTCGAGGGTGGGGGTAACTGTGGGGATTTTGTTGCCCATGTACATGTGGGCGTACATGGCTTCCACCCCGGCGGAAACGGAAAACACGTCGTTGAGCTTTACGGCCAGGGTAGGCACAAAGGAAAAGGTCTGCACGCCCACGTCGTACACACTGTAGCGGCCGTCCCAGTTGCCGGAAAAGCTGTTGCCCAGGCCGAAGCGTGAAAAGGCCGCCAGCCCCAGCCAGACCCGGTCGTTAAGCTGCTGGGTCAGGTAGGCGTGGGGGGCGGTCCAGATGGCCGGCTTGGTAAAGGTGGTGTGCCGGCTGCCGTCCTGCATGTCGGCTTCAATGCTGCCGTACGGCGCAATAAAGGCAAAGCCGCCCATGACCTGGGTGCCGGGCAACTGGGTGATGCCCGCCGCATTGTAGGCCAGGGCCGAAGGGTCGTTGGCCCGCCCCACCATGCCGCCAGCCAAGGAAACGCCCCTGGCGCTCCATTCGTTAAGGGCAAAGCCCTCTGCCAACACCCCGGACGCGCAGCACAACACCAGCGCCAGGCCCAAAACACACGCGCGCAGACCCCGCATCACTCCTCCAGTACCCTAGAAAGTGCCAAGAAATGCACCGACAGCGGCAGCCCCGCCGACAGCACGAAATACGAAGGAGTTTCACAACATATTTACGGGATCAAGGTCAAGAAAAAGTCGCAGGTGCGCGGCTGCTTTTTGTTGCCGCGCGAAAAAAAAGACCTGACGCAGCGCTTGCCAGTCCTGCGCTTTCAGCAGGCAGGAGAAGCGCTTGCGTCCGCGCAGCAGGGCCAGGGGCGCGGGTGCGGGGCCCAGCATCTGCACGCCCAGTTCCCTGGCCCTGCCGCGCATGGCGGCGGCCACGGCATTCAGGGCCTGGGGGCCCTCTTGCGCCTCCCTGGCAAAGGAAATGCGCACCAGAGCCAGACGTACAAAGGGCGGGTAGCGCCGCAGCCGTCGGCGGGCCAGCTCTTCCGCATAAAAGCCTTCGTAATCCGCCGTGCGCACAAACTGCCAGCAGTAGTGGCTTACGTCGCGGGTCTGGATGAGCACGCGGCCGGGTTTTTCTCCCCGGCCGGCCCGCCCGGCGGACTGCACCAGCAGCTGAAAGGTGCGCTCTGCCGCGCGGTAGTCGGGCAGGTTCAGGCCCAGGTCGGCGTCGGCCACCACCACCAGGGTCACCTGCGGAAAGTGGTGCCCCTTGGAAAGCATTTGCGTGCCCACCAGGATGGGCGCTTCCTGCCGGGCGAAGGCGGCGAGGATTTCTTCCATGCGGCCGGGACGGCGGGTGCTGTCCCGATCCAGACGCAGTACGGGCCCGCCCGCCAGTACGCCCAGGCGTTCCGCCAGGCGTTCCGTGCCCTCGCCCAAGGGCAGATAGTCCGTGCCGCCGCAGTGGGGGCAGGGCGTGGGAAAGGGCAGACTATAGCCGCAGTAATGGCAGACCAGGCGCTCCAGCCCCTTGTGGTAGGTCAGGCCGATTTCGCACTGCGGGCAGCGCAGCACGCGGCTGCAGTCCAGACAGTACATGAGGGGCGCGTAGCCCCGGCGGTTGAGCAGCACCACGGCCTGTTCCCCCCGGGCCAGGGTGGCGCGCAGGGCCTCTTCGCTGGCCGGGGCCAAGGGGCTTTGGCCGGCTGCGGGGGCAAGGCTGCCGATATCCACCAGGTCCACAGGGGGCAGATCCCTGCCGCCCACGCGCCGGGGCAGGCGCAGCAAAGGCAGACGCCCTGTTTCCGCCGCGTAAAAAGTTTTGAGGTCCGGCGTGGCCGAACCCAGCACCAGCAGACCGCGGTTCTGCGCCGCGCGGAACCAGGCTACCTCCTTGGCCTGGTAAGCCAGGCTTTCTTCCTGCTTAAAGGAGCCGTCGTGTTCTTCGTCCAGCACAATGCAGCCCAGCCGGGGCACGGGCAGAAACAGGGCCGAGCGCGTGCCCACCACCAGGCAGGGATCCTTGCGTTCGGCCAGCTGGCGGAAGGTGGCCTCCCGTCGCGTTGGGGTCTGGTAGCCGTGGTGGAAGTAGAGGGGCGCTCCCGGCAGGGCGCAGGCCGCGTCCCGCCGCAGCTTGTGGGCCAGGGCCACCTCCGGAGCCAGCAGCAGCAGACTTTTGCCGGCAGCCAGGCAGGCCTTGGCCAGCTCCAGATACACGGCCGTCTTGCCGCTGCCTGTTACGCCGAACAGCAGGCGTGAAGCCGGGGCCTCCGCGCGCAGGGCCGACAGCAGGTTGTCGAGGGCGGCGGTCTGGTCCGCATTGAGGCTGAACGGGGCCGGAGGCGGCGGCAGCAGGGACTGTTCCAGGGCGTCCGTGGGGTCTTCGGCCTCCTCTCGCTCCAGCGCCACATGCCTGGCCTCAATGAGGCTGCGCAGGGCCGGGGCGGCCTGCTGGCCCAGGGGCTTGGCACCTCCATGCTTCAGATGGGCAATATCGTAAAGAATCCGAAAATCTGGATCGCCCCCACACTGGCCTCCCTTATAACCGGTCCGGCTGCCACCGTAGTATTCCAGATGAAAAATATCGAAACGGCTTCCGGTATGGGAACCTGCGGCCTGGTCGGCCC